>Ga0307373_10008455_pt1 | contig 15654 bp, 13 predicted proteins | sample OX2MG_FD_202534 | JGI IMG/M metagenome (GOLD analysis project Ga0307373, IMG submission 202534) | Soil microbial communities from Risofladan, Vaasa, Finland - OX-2 | ecosystem: Environmental > Terrestrial > Soil > Coastal area > Acid sulfate soil | place: Finland: Risofladan, Vaasa | collected... | reverse complement strand
AACGCTGTTCCAGGTCTACCAGGTCGATGCAGCCATCAGAGGTCAACTCGATAAACTCGTGCGGAGTGCGATACCAGGGCAGCAGGTTAGAATGATGCTCCATGCGCGTCGTTAAGACCAGTTCGCCGGGTTCAAGAATGATGCGGTGCGCCAGCAAGTTCAAAGCCTCGGTGGTATTGCGCACAAATACAACCTCGTGCGTTGCCGGGCTGGCTCCCGTAAAACGCATGACCACGTCACGCGCGTGCTCGTACAGGTGCGTCGAAAGGCGCGACTTGTAGCCAGCGCCGCGATGCACGCTCGAATACCAGGGCGCGAACCGATCTACCGCCTGCTGCACCCGCACCAACGGCGGCGTGCTGGCCGCGCTGTCGAGATTAACATACCGTACAGATTTTCCATCAAAGAGCGGAACTTCTGTCTTCGCGCCAAGTATACGCGGGCGCGGATACGCTGAAAGCCTGGATGCTGATGATCGGGTAGTCGTTGTCATTGGCCTGCTGCCTTTCTCTATTTTCCAGGCCGCCCTGGTTGTCTTGTTGTTATTCGATACCTTCGATTATACATTACAGGATTGCCGCGGTATTACTCGCGTAGAAACCCTGCAAAAGCGTGCAAAAGGCCTGCGCTGCCCGCGAAAGGTGCTTGTCGTGACGCTTTACGAGGGTGAGTTGGGGCCGCAAATCTATTCCCTCAATGGGAATGCGCACAAGTTCACCACTTGCCAGCTCGCGTCTCACCGCGAAAACCGAGAGAATGGCCGCTCCTACACCACTGATCGCCATTTGTTTGATAGCCTCGTTATCAGGCAATGTGAGCAAAGGGCTGATGCGTACATCTTGCAACAATAAAGCATGCTCGATCACCTCACGAATGCCGCTTCCCTCCTCGCGCAGCAGCAGTTCTCCATCGCGCAGCATCACCGGTTCTAACCACCTCAAACTACTCCAGCGATGAGCAGGCGCTACAACAAGCACCAGTTCGTCTCTTGCGAAGACATGAGACGCGAGTGTGGGCGGCAGCATTGAAGGATCGCCTTCCACCAGCCCAATATCAAGCATCCAGTTTACAGTCTGTTCGACAATCTCGTGCGAGTTGAGAATGGTGACGCGCAGCGTCACCTGCGGGTAGCGCGCGCGGAATTGCGCCACAATTGGTGGCAGCAGGTAAACGCCCGTCGTTGCGCTGGCCGCGAGCGTTACATCGCCCACTTCAACATCGTGTAAGATCGTTAGCGCGCCTTCCATCTCTCGTTCGAGCGCGAACAGGCGGCGCGCATATCCCTGCAGGATTTTACCCGCCTGTGTTAGCACGATACGCCTTCCACGTCGCTCAATTAATTCAAGCCCGGTTTCCTGTTCCAGATGCTGGATAATTTTCGTAACCGCCGGTTGACTCAAAACGAGTTCCTCGGAAGCTCGCGTGATATGTTCATGTTCAGCAACCGTGAGAAAAACACGCAAATGATGTAAATTCACCAGTGCCTCCCTTCTAACTCCTGGTCCTTCAATTTTATTGTGAGCGATACTTGCTGCCATAGTATCATATTGCTGCCTGCTCCTCACTCTTTCAACCCATTTCCAGCACATATAAAGATGATAATTTGAGGGAATAATCCACCATCTGGCGTTGTTGAATTGAAAGGTACCGCTTTGAACTAATACGGACTTCCTGTTCATAACAGGCATTTCGGATATTTGTTATATCAAAAAGGAGTAGTTATGTCGGAAAACAAAGGTTATGTCCATCCAGAAGTGCTGGTTGATGCTGATTGGGTAGAAGCTCACCTGCACGACCCGAAGGTTCGCTTGATTGAGGTTGATGTGGATACAACCTCCTATGAGCAGGGGCACATCCCAGGCGCGGTTGGTTTCAACTGGAAGAGCCAGTTGCAAGACCAGGTTGTGCGCGCCCCGGTCAGCCAGGCACAGCTTGAGGCATTGCTGAGCAGCGTAGGAGTCAGCAACGATACCACTATCGTTTTATACGGTGATAACAACAACTGGTTCGCGGCCTGGGCATTATGGATACTAAAATATTACGGACACGAGGACGTACGCCTGCTGGACGGCGGTCGTGTCAAGTGGCTGGCCGACAAACGCGAACTTACCCCCGACATTCCATCGTACTCGCCCACAGACTATCATACCCACGCGTCAGAGGAAAACATCCGCGCCTATCGCGACTACATTCTCACTCAACTGAACAAGCAGGGTTTTGCAATGGTAGACGTGCGCTCGCCTGGCGAATACAGCGGCGAGCTACTGGCTCCCGCCAACCTGCCACAAGAGGGCGCGCAACGCGGCGGCCACATCCCCGGCGCGGCCAACATCCCCTGGTCGCAAGCGGTGAACGCGGATGGCACATTCAAAACAGCCGGTGAGCTTCGCGCCCTGTACGGCAGCAAAGGCGTCACAGAGGATAAAGAAGTCGTGGCCTACTGCCGTATCGGCGAGCGCAGCAGCCACACCTGGTACGTCCTGCACTACCTGCTGGGCTACCCGAACGTGCGTAACTACGACGGCTCCTGGACAGAGTGGGGCAGCCTGATCGCTGCGCCAATCGAAAAATAAATATCCTCGTATAAAATAGGGCGGCGCGTGCGTCGCCCTATTTTTGTGGAGATGAGCCATTACTGGAACACCAACCCTATACTATAGACAGAACAATAAAACAGGATGCCCTCACCAATCTGGCACCCTCTAACATAAGGATAGCTACTATGGACGATCAAACACGCCAGACGATCAATCACTTTCTCGCGCAATATGAAACGCTTGTCATTGCCACAGAGCACGAGGGACAGCCATACGTCACCCGCGCCTACTATGTTGAAAAGCCTGTCGCTGAAGGCGATACGTCACTAACCCTCTATGGCACCTTTATTGTCACATCGCGCAAACTGGCAAACCTGCGCGAAAATGCGCGCATCGGGCTATTTATCGGCCCCGATCAACCCAGTTCCTGGTTGGAAGCCACCGCTCACGCCTACGCCGTAGAAGACGAACAGGTCAGCGCCATGGTGCGCGACCAACTGGGCCAGAAATCGCCTATCGCGGCGGGTTTTATCGCCAGCGTCCCCATCGTAGCAGTCGAAATCCAGGTAGACTGGCTGCGCATCACCAACCTCACCGCCAGTCCTTTCTATACCGAAGTTACATTTGATACGAAACATGCCAACGTGGAGCAGAAAGTATGAGCAGATTGCAACTTTTCCTGCAAACGACGCGCGCCCGCACCTTGCCCGTGATGATCGCTCCGGTGGTCATCGGGGCGCTGCTGGCCTGGCAGCAGGGAGCGAGTTTTCAATGGGGCTTATTCGCGCTGACGCTGCTTGGCGCGCTGGCCGCGCACCTGGGCGCGAACGTCATCAACGATGTCTTCGACTTTGGCACGGGAGCAGACCAGGCCGCGCAAAACATCGTTGCTGGCGGCGAAACGGTTGTCACCGGTTCACAATTTTTGCTCAACAACAAACTGAGCGTCAAGACCTATCGCCTGCTGGCTATCGGCTGTTTCGCGGTCGCGCTGCTGTGCGGCATAGCATTGAGCTTCTTTCGCCCTCTCGCCATAGTATTCGGCGTGCTCGGTTTCCTACTGGCCTTCTTTTATGTCGCTCCACCGCTGCGGCTGGCCTATATCGGGCGCGGACTTGGCGAACTGGACATACTCATCTCTTTCGGCAGCTTGCCCCTGGTTGGCTCGTTCTACGTGCAATCCGGCACGGTAACGCTCATCGCCGTACTCGCCTCGCTGCCCATCGGCCTCTACACCCTGGCGGTCTTATACTTCCATCACTTCCTGCACTGGCGCGGCGATAAAGAGGCTGGGAAAATCACCCCGGTCGTCGCTCTCGGCGAGCATGGCGCGCGCATCGCAGGCGCTCTCCTGCTCCTCTTGATCGCCATTATGTTCATAATCGACGCGCTGTTAGAAGTCTATCCCTGGTACAGCTTCATAGTTGCACTGACTGTCATTCCAGTGCAACTGAGCCTGCGCGACGCGAAAGGAGACCTCAAGCATTACTTGCAACTGATGGCCGCGAATTTCAACGGCAACCTACAGGCCGCGCTGCTGATCTTGCTGGCGCTGCTAGTAAGAGGATTCGCGCATATATAAGCCACTATCCAACTTATAGACAATACCAAATTTATGCGAGCGGCCAGGGATGGCCTGCTGATTCGTAGACCGCCTCGATTGTGTGCAAGTTATCGATGGTCTCATTCAAACCATAAACTGGCTGCGTGCCGGTGCGGATGCACAATCCGAAATGCTCGACTTCGAGGCGATACTGGTCAATAGCGGCAATGCGCTGGTGAATGGTTTGCCCTTCCAGGTTTAGCACCACCTCGGTTTCGACAACTGGCGGGGTAAAGGGAAGCGGAATGGTAATGCTGCCCTGCTCGCCAATCACCTCTGCAACCTGGCGCGTCGGCAGTTCGAAGCTCGCATCGATCAGACCGAAACGACCATCACCGAAATCAAGCACGGCATTGGCGGAAAGTTCTACTTCACCTTCACCTTGCGCGAAGACACGCGCGGCCACGGCGATGGGCGCGTGTCCGTAGACAGCGCGGCAGAAATTGATGGGGTAGCAGCCCACATCCATCAGCGAACCACCCGCCAGCGCGGCCTGCAAGCGGATGTTGCGCGGATGGGGGGGATTCATGATGTTGAAAGCAAACGAAGAGCGCACCAGCTTGACATTGCCGATGCGCCCGCTATGTACCTGTTCCAGCGCCCAGATTGTCTGGGGGTGAAAACGATACATGCAGGCTTCCATCAGCAGTCGGCCATGCAACTCTGCCGTCTCAACCATCATGGTACCTTGTTCCGCGGTCACAGCCATTGGCTTTTCGCACAGCACATGTTTACCCGCTTCTAAAGCCTTGATCGTCCATTCGGCATGCATGCTGTTGGGCAAGGGAATATAGACAGCATCGATCTCTGGATCGCGCAGCAGACTCTCATAATCACTGTACAGGCGCACACCGGGCAGATGTGCAAACTTCTCCTGCGCGCGCTGGATATTGCGGCTGGCTACCGCAACCAACTTTTCGCTCGACGACGCGAGGATGGCGGGAATAACGCGCTTGACGCCAATATTCGCGACACTGAGCACCCCCCAGTGGATAGGAGCGTGTTGAATTGTTTGAAAAGTCTGCATCTCACCCTTCATTTCCTGCTTACGAGAGACTGTACGAAGGCTTTGTTACAACGGTCTATCAATGGCTCTGAATGGCGCGCCGTAAACCCAGCCACCAACCTTCGCACTGCGCATAACTGCATCGATTACCTGCATGTTTGCGACTGCATCCATGATTGGCGTCGGCACACCGGTATTGTTTAATATAGCCTGTGAGAGCGCGTCACCCTGCAAGGTATACTGGTTACAGATGTCCAGCAAGATTTCCTCTATCTCTTTCCCATGTTGATACCACATTTTGCAGGGCCGATCTGCTGGCGCATTGAACGGTATCTCTATTTCGATTCTACCCTCGGTACCGAAGATGTTGACCCGTTGATAGGGCGTTACCTGTGTCGAACAGGTGAAGGTCGAGGTGCCACGTCCGAAATCCAGGATGCCGGAAGCGATACGATCAGTTTTAAGCTGTGGATCGTATTCCACGATACCAAACACGCGTGCAGGCTCAGCACCGAAAATAAAACGCGCCAGCGAGACTGTATAGCAGCCGATGTCGTACATACCTCCACCGCCGACTTCAGTAATGTTGCGGATATTGCGCGGATCATCGTTAAAATAGGAGAAGAAAGACTGGATAGTGCGCAATTCCCCGATTTTACCTTCGTTGACAAGCTGCCGCGCCCGCTGCCACTGCGGGTGAAAACGATACATGAATGCTTCCATGATCTTCAAATCGGGATGTTGTTTAGCAACTCCAACCAGTGTAAGCGCTTCGGCAGCGTTCAAAGCAATCGGCTTTTCGCACAGCACATGTTTGCCCGCCTGCAGCGCCTTGATCGACCAGGGTACATGCAGGTGGTTCGGCAAAGGATTGTAAATAGCATCGATATCGGGATCAGCCAGCAGCTCTTCGTATGAACCATATGCCTTAGAGATACCCAGCCGTTTCGCCTCGGCCCGCGCCCTGGCCAGATCGCGCGAAGCGATAGCCGTCACTTCACTATAGTTCCCCTGCTGCATGGCAGGGATGACCGTCCCGGTGCCAATATGGGCAGTGCTGAGAACGCCCCAACGAACCTTGTTCATGATAATTCCTTTTCTTTCTCGATTCACGGTCTCGCCAGCCACATTTTCAACGACTCATGCCAGGCGTAGCCTGTGAGCAAACCGCAGCACCGCGTCGGTGGGCTTGCGCTGCCAGCGACGCAGCAGCGTCACAATCATAGCCGCGACCAGGCCATTAATAGCGCCACCCACAATATCGCCAGGATAATGAACCCCCACGTAAACACGTGCCACGCATATTGTACATGCTATCACAAAAGCAGCGATCAAGAGCAGCACAGGAGTGATTACCGGAGGAGATGCAGACTGAGCGCCACCAGCAGAAGACGCGCGCCGGATGGCAAAGGTGGGAGCAATCAACGCGAACAGGAGCATGCCAACTACCGCAAACGACCAGGCCGCGTGATCGCTGGGAAACGATGCATCGGCGGGATGAGTTACCAGCAAATGCACCGAATGTGTCACGAATGGACGTGGCTCGAAGATGAACTGCTCAAGCAAAAGATTGAAAGCATACGCGATCAAACAGGCCAATACTACCCATAACACAACCGCGCGCCGCTCCTGGAGCAGCTCGCCCTCACCAGGCCGCAGAGCGCGTTTTCGCCAGCTCAGAGGTATGCCCCACACCAGGAGCAGCAGCAAAGGCCAGAAAAATATCAAATAATTGGCGCAAAAGATCATCAACGCGTCAAACAAAGGATGTGAGCCAGCAGGAGCATTAATATCCTTAAACAGCGTATAGTTCAGTTGTAACAAAGCAGAGAACACCGGGACGTTTCCCTCCTATCAATTTGGATAAGCACATTATAAGATGAGACGGGCAATTATGCTACTTTGTCACTCAAAACCATGACTAACTACTCGAACTTGCTTTATGTATCGTCTTAACAATGTTCCCGGGAATCTGCAAATTTAAAAATGCCCGCGTTCCATAAATTGCAGCTTCCTGAAAATACTCTTACAATAAAGAAGTAACAAAATAATTACAACCATCAAGTTACAAACAATAGAGAGGGAAACAATCTTGGCAGAGTCATCTACAACACGGCGTATCCGCGTCGGCGTACAAATGCACCCACAACATGTTACTTATGCATCCTACATAGAGGCCGTTCATCGCTTCGAAGCAATGGGCGTCGATACCCTCTGGGACTGGGATCACTTCTTTCCGCTATATGGCGATCCGCAGGGAAACCATTTCGAGGGCTGGACGCTGCTGGCAGCGATGGCCGCGCAGACCGAGCGCGTGGAAGTGGGCTGCCTCGTTACCTGCAATACCTATCGTAACGCGGCTTTGCTCTCCAATATGGCAAAAACGGTCGATCATATCAGCAACGGGCGGCTCATCTTCGGCATCGGCGCGGGCTGGTTCGAACGCGACTACAAGGAATATGGCTACGAGTTCGGCACGGCTGGCAGCCGCCTGGACGCGCTTGAACAATCGCTTGCAATCATCAAGCATCGCTGGGAAGTGGATGTGCCGAAGCCGACGCGCGCTATTCCCATCCTCATCGGCGGCGGCGGCGAGAAGAAGACACTGCGCATCGCCGCGCAATACGCGAACATCACTCATTTCTTCACCGATGTTCCTACTTTCGCTCACAAAATGGAAGTATTGGATAACTGGTGCGCGGAGTTTGGGCGCGATCCCGGCGAAATCGAGCGTGCGTGCGGCACGCAAAACTACGCGGACGATGCCGAACGGGACGCGTATGTGAAAGCAGGCGCGTCACACTTCATTCTGGGCATGAGCGGAACCTGGGACTACAATGCCGTCGAAGACCTGATACGCTGGCGCGATCAGCGCAACTCAGCATAGTGCTCTGTCAAAGCTCTAACCCCAACATTCCCAGGCATTAGGATTGAAGTAATCAGTTAAGCGGCCTACTGCCGGAGCTATACTATACTGCCATTCGCAGAGGTTCATCACTGAGATACCCGTCTGTTGTCCACTTGAACTCACACATAACCAATCGTAGGCAGTATTACCAGCGAGTGTGGCGGAGGCGTAGCCTTGTGATTGACAGTACCCGTTCCAGTCGGTCGCATTTCCAAGATGGTGCGCGCCTGTGAAGCATTCCCACCCATTGAGATCGTTGTAGTTGGCAAGTAAGTCTTCTGCCTGGGGGTCGCGATACTGCCATTCGCATGCTAAGGGAGTTAAGATGCCGATTTGTTGCCCGGCAGCCGTCACACAACGCCAATCGTAGGCGGTAGTACCAACTTGTATAACACCAGCGTAGCCCTCTGATTGACAGTACCCATTCCAATCAGTGAGGTTACCTAATATTACAAGTGTAGAAGTCGCCGTCGGTGATGGCGTTGGCGATGGCGTCGGTGATGGCGTTGGCGATGGCGTCGGTGATGGCGTTGGCGTCGGTGATGGCGTCGGTGATGGCGTCGGCGTTGGCGTCGGCGATGGCGTCGGTGACGGGACCGTTGTTGGGCCCGGAGGCGTAGTAGGTGTTGGGACCGTCGTTGGCTCAGGATTAGAAGTAGGCGTTACAATAGCCACTGGACCCGCCGCGAGCACCTGAAAATTCAAAGTCGCGCTGCGCGAACCTGCGTTCTCGCTCGCGTGCAGGGTATGGCCGCCCGCGGCCCAACTCGTCGCTACCTTCACATTCGCGTCAAAGGTTCCCGCGAGACTCACCGCGATTGTGTTGTTTGCGGTCTGCCCCGACGATTGCGCCATAGCAAACGCATGTAGCGCGTCTGCCGCGCTTGCCACAGCGCCGATTTCAGTAGCCCTCTGCGCCTCCTCCCGCGAGCCAGTCAAAGCGGTGGAAACAGGCTGCCCATTATCCAGCGTCAGGCTTACGCTGCCTCCAGGAACGAACCCTTTCCCATGCACCTGCAAAGTTCCTCCCGACGTTACCGCGCTCCCCCCGCTCAAAGACAATGCAGGAGAACTCGCCAGCACGTAAATAATCCCACCTGAGGTCAGCACTACCACAGCCACCAGTAACACAATAACCCATTTCGTGACCGCGGCAGTCGCTAATTTAGTGCTAGTAGCCACGCCTGTATGATGTGATCTTGTGAAGCGAGACTTATGCTGTTTATTCGCGTGCTCTGCCCGCTCGTGCTCCCCTCTTTCGTGTTCATGCTTTTCGCGCAGTGGTTGCGATGGTCGGCGATGTGGTGGAGGCGGATACTGGTGAATTCGCACCGGTGGCTGAGTCGATGGCGGCTGCTGTTGCAATGGCGTATGCTGCTGAGGAGGCGACTGGTGTTGGTAATGATGCATTGGCGCTTGCTCGGCATGCTGTGGGGGCGCGGGATGCGGCTCTAGCTGCCAGCTATGCTGTGGAACGGAAGGCGGTGCCTGGTGTACAGGTGGAGGTGCATTGCCCGCTATGTGAGGCGCGCCCGGCACCTCAGGCACATTGCCTATTTGCGGCGTTCCATGCACTACCGGCATAGTACCAGCCTGGAACTGTCCTCCCGACCCCAGGGCAGCAAATGGAAGAATAACACCAGGCCCTATGGTAGCGTTTTCGTCGGTTTGACGATCAGTATCATTCAACATCTGCTGGCTACGCGTAGCCTCTTCAGACCGTTGCGAATTGATCGTATTTTCGCTATCCTGGGGGCTGGCAGGTGCGCCTTCAAGCGTAGGATACGCAAGACTATTAAAAAGCGGGGGAGGAGTAGATGGTGGGTTGTTCAGAGGGTACAGACTCACAATTCCGGTCACGTCTTTTGTAGCGTCACCCGGAATACGACCGCAATTTCCACAAAAACGCGCGCGCGCGGGTAATTCCGCGCCGCAATATTCGCAGTACTGCATGATATCCCCCGGAACCAGGCAGGTTACATCAGCAAGCAGGCAGCATTAAATGTACGGATTTGAATGAAATATCTCATCGAGAGTATATCAAATATTTAGCGAATTTGCAATGGCAAGTTCATTTGGTAGGGATTCCAAGGGCGCCCGCAAGGGGACGCCCTTTAGAACTCATCAATGCAAAAAAATAGCGCGCACCCTTCATTTCCTGCGGAGGTCTTCCACGCGTTTGGCTTTGAGTTCAAAGCGGGGCAGCATGCCAGGCTCGACTACCTCGATGGGGATGCGCAGGCTGAGAGCGACATGCAGCGCATCTTGCAGAGCAGCCGCCTGTGCCGACGGGCATTCGACTTGCAATGCAATCTCGTCCATCGGTCCCGCGCTGGTGACGATAATGCGGTATTCCTGCACATCGGGGAAGCGGTGCAAAATATTGGCAAGCGCGGAGGGATAGACATTGACGCCGCGCACAATCAACATATCGTCAACGCGCCCAAGCACACCGCCGGGAAGAAAAAGAAAGCTGCGCCCGCAGGAGCACTCGTAGCCGCCATTCCGCACGAGATCGCCCGTGCGATAGCGAATGGCGGGATTGCCCCAGCGTCCCAGGTTGGTCAACACCAGCTCGCCCGTTTCACCTTCGCGCACAGCTTGATGGTCGCGCGGATCGAGAATTTCAGCGATGAACTCGCCCTCATTGACATGCACTCCCTGCTGTTCCGAGCAGGAAAAACCATACGCGCCCATCTCGGTCATGCCTGCGTGGTCAAATGACTTTGCATTCCACGCCGTCTCGATGCGCTGGCGCGTGGCAGGGATGGATGCGCCCGGCTCGCCCGCGTGAATCGTCACTCGAATACCGGACGAGCGCATGTCGAGTCCATGCTCTTGCGCTACCTCGGCCAGCCGCAGCGCGTAGCTTGGCGTGCAGACCAGCACCGTCGCGTTGACATCCTGTATGGCACGCAAGCGCTGCAACGAATCCAGGCCGCCGCCGGGCACTGTCAGCGCGCCCAGCCGTTTCGCGCCCTCGTAGGCAGACCAGAATCCGATAAACGGACCAAAACTAAAGGCCAGGTAGACGATATCATCGCGACTGACACCGGCAGCGCCATAGACGCTTGTCCAGCATTCGGCCCACCAGTCCCAGCTTTCCTGTGTATCCAGTATCTTCAACGGGCGACCCGTTGTGCCAGAGGTCTGGTGCAGGCGGATGTAATCCGCGAGAGGATACGTGAGATTGCTGCCGAAAGGCGCATGTTGCTCCTGGTCATTTACCAGTTCCTGCTTGGTGGTGAAAGGCAGGTGAGAGAGCTGTGCTAATGTCTCCAGGTGTAGAGAGGAGTCGCGCTCCAGCAGTTTGCGCTCGTAGAAACGGTTGCTTGATAGAATGCGAGCCAGGCCCATTTGCAGGCGAGCTAGCTGGTGCGCCTCGATCAGCGAGCGATCAGCCGTTTCCAGTTGAGACATGCTTACACCTCCAGCAGCGCGTTGAGCGCGCGACGAATATACACGGGTGTGACTTGCTTGCGGTAATTGATGGTTAAATCAGCATTATCAAGCGGTTTGGCGCGCCGCGCAGCGACCGTCGCTACCTCCTCGATCAACTCCGGCGTGGGTCGCTGGCCGATCAGAAGCGCGATAGCGTCGGGGACCTCGACCGGGTGAGAGGCAACCGCGCCCAGCGTCATACGCGCATCGGCCACCGTTCCATCACTGGCCATGAGCAGAGCGGCAGCCACACCGAGTATGGGGAAATCGAAGGAGCCGCGCCGCCGCAGTTTGATATACGCGCTACGCCAACCGTTCGCGGGCGGCAGCATTATGTCGGTCAGTATTTCGTCTGCCGCGATGGTGTAGGGGCGCATACCATCGTCCCGGTACAGTTGAGCGATAGGCAGCCATCGCTCGCCGCGCGCGCTCACCAGGCGCACCTGCGCCCGCAGCGTGACCAGCACAGGAGCGGTATCGGCTGATGAGATGGCCCAGCAGCGCGGGCTGCCGGGCGCGACAAGACAGATATCGCCATCTTTCTTCATGCAATAGCCGATAGACTGACGCCAGAATTCTGTCTGATTGTAGTAGTTGCAGCGCGTATCCAGCAACACGTTGCCGCCAATAGTGCCGGCATTGCGCAACTGAGGAGTGGAAATAGAAGCGGCGGCGGTAGCCAGGGCAGGATATGCTTGCTGCACAAGCGGGTCTTCGGCCAGCGCAGTCAGCGTCACACCCGACCCGATACGTAAGCTCTGAGCGGGTAAAACCTCCATTGTTTTAAGCGCGGTAATGGCGCGCAGGCCGATCAATACGGGCGGCGCGAACTGGCGGCGTTTCATGTTGGGATAGAGATCGGTGCCCCCCGCGACAAGCATGGCCTGTTCGCCCTCCTGCGCAAGCATCTCGACGGCCTGCTCGACAGAGCGCGGGGCAAGATAGCGAAAAGGTGGCAGCCGTAACATCAGCTTTTCCCTTTCGTCTGCGCGAGATCCTGCGCTTCAGGCTGCCACTTAATCAGGCGCGTCGGCCAGGGAGATGGTCCCACACTCGGCGTGACCTGCGGGCGCGCGGCGCGGCTCTGCCCAGACTCAGCACGCAGCGCCTTGAGCACTTTGTCGGGCGTGATGGGCGTTTCATCGATGCGAATACCCACCGCGTCAAAAACGGCGTTGGCAATAGCGGGAATGACCGGGTTGAGGGGACCCTGACCGGCTTCCTTGCCACCAAAAGGACCTTCGAGATCGGGAACCTCGACCAGCACCATCTCAATCTCCGGTGTATCAAGGGTAGTGGGCAGTTTATAATCCAGCAGCGATGGGATTTTATGTCGTCCCTTGCGGAAGATCTGCTGTTCCATGACCGCCTCGCCATAGCCCATGTACGCGCCGCCCTCGACCTGGCCCGCCGCGAGCAGAGGATTGATAGACTGGCCGATATCATGCGCCAGCCAGAGTTTTTCCACCACCACTTCACCCGTTTCCACGTCTACCGCGACCTGCGCGACACAGGTCGAGTACGAATAGGCGGGCGAAGGGCCAACGCCCGACCCTTTATAGTCGCCGTGCATACCCTCCAGCGGGGTATACGAACCGGACGCGACCAGCGCGCCGAATCTCTCTTCGGCCAGTTGCACCGCCTGCATGAAAGGCAGCGAAATACCCGCGTCATGCTCGTCGTAGATCACGCCATCAGCCGCTTCCAAACGTTCGACCGGGACTTTCAAATGGAGCGAGGCCGCCTCAAAAAGCTGGTCTTTGAGCTTGCTCGCGGCTGCGATGGCGGCATTGCCCGCCATGAAGGTCACGCGGCTCGAATACGAGCCGAGGTCAACCGGCGTCAGCGTAGTATCCGCCGTCTCCAGGTGGATATGCCCCGGCTGCACGCCCAGCACTTCCGCCACGATGTAAGCCAGTACCGAGGTTGACCCCTGACCAATATCAGTCGCGCCGCAGTAGACGGTGACGCCGCCGCCGCGATCAAGGCGAATCTGTACGGCTGAATGCGGCATATCATTCCAGTAGATAGGCTTGCCCGCCCCGCAGATGTAGGATGAGGCAGCAATACCCATACCGCGCTTTACCATCGAATCAGCGTTGTGCGCCATTCGTGTCCCATTTGTGCGTAGTTCCAGCGCGTCGTTTCCAGAATTTTCGGCATCCTGCGCCTGAGACGCATGCCCGTTCGAGGCGATCATGCCATCTTGCTCGCTAAGAGCCAGAGCGCGTTGGGAGCGAAACTCGTTCCAACCGGAGCGTTCGACCACCTTATCAAGGCATTCATCAAGCGCGCAACTGGTGATACGCAGGCCGTTAACCGTGCGCGTGTAGGGTTCGATCAGGTTGCGGCGGCGGAACTCGACGGGGTCGATGCCGAGATCATACGCTACCTTGTCGAGATGCGCTTCGACGGCGTAACGCGGCTGGGTCGTGCCGTGTCCGCGCTTGGGACCACACGGCGGCTTATTGGTGAACAGTCGCATGCCCTCGAACTTGTAGCAGGGCAGCGTGTAGGTGACGGTTTGCAACGCTCCCGTGTAGTAAGTAGAGGCGATACCATAGGAGCCATACGCGCCTCCATCCAGGAACGAGCGGAAATGCATGGCCGTCAACGTGCCATCACGCCTGACGCCCGTTTTGATCCACATCTTCACCGGGTGGCGTCCGCGATGGTTGAGAAACACTTCTTCACGCGTGCAGGTTATCTTGACGGGCCTGCCGGTGCGGCGCGACAGCTCGCAGGCGCAGATTTCGTGCGAGAAAGGATCGCTCTTGCCGCCAAAACCGCCGCCTACGTGGGGCGCGATGACCCTGACATGCGACGGTGGCAGGTCAAGCACCTTGCTAACCTCGCGATGCACATAGTGCGGCGTCTGCGTTGATGACCACAGCGTTAGCTTGCCACCATACGCATCGGTAGGCATGGGTTCCCAGCTGGCTACACAGGCGTGCTCCTCCATCGGCGCGTGGTTGTTGCCCTCGTAGTAGAACCAGTCTTCGCGCACGTACTCGGCCTGCGCGAAGCCCGCCTCCATATCGCCAAATTCATAGGAAACGGCCTTATGGATATTGCCGGTACGCGCCTCGTCGTTGATCTTGATCTCAGGATGCGCCAGCGCCTCGTCGATGGTCATCAAGGCGGGTAACACCTCGTATTCAACCGCGATCAGCTTGATGGCCTCGTCGAGTATATCGGGATCGAGCGCCGCAACGGCAGCCACCGGGTCGCCCACATAGCGCACTTTATCGATAGCCAGCGCGTGTTCGTCCTGGCTGGATGGCAAAATACCATAGGCCCGCGGCAGGTCTTCGCCGCACAGCACCGCCAGTACGCCCGGCAATTCCAGGGCGCGCTGTGTATCTATGGAGAGGATGCGCGCGTGTGGATGCGGCGAGCGCAGCAGTCGCCCGTAAAGCATACGCGGGAGCATAATATCGTCGGCGTATACCGCGCGCCCGGTCACTTTGGCATACGCATCTACCTTTGGCAGCGGCTGACCAATATACGCATAGGTGCGGCGTTGTCCTTCTTTCTTTTCTGGATATGTCTTCATGATTTCCCTCCGCCCGCGCGCATGCGTTCAGCAGCGGCATCAACCGCTTCGTAAATCTTGGTATAGCCGGTGCAGCGACAGAGATTGCCCGCCAGCGTCTCTTTAATTTGCTCGCGCGTCGGGTCAGGATATTTGCTAAGTAGCGCGGCCCCGGCCATCAAGAAGCCCGGCGTACAATAGCCGCACTGGGCAGCTCCCAACTCGGCGAAGGTCTGCTGCAAAGGATGCAGTTTGCCACCCTGTTCCAATCCTTCGATAGTGGTAATTTCACAATCCTGCACCTCAATGGGTAAGGTCAGGCATGAGAGCATGGGCGCGCCGTCGATCAGCACGGTACACGCGCCGCACTCTCCCAGCTCGCAGCCATGCTTGGTGCCGATCAGCCCCAGGTCTTCGCGCAAGACTTCGAGCAGCGTGTGATGCGGCAGCACCGCCAGCTCGCGGCGTTCTCCATTAACATGCAAGACAATCAATGTGCGCAAGCGAAACTCTCCTGGATATCAGGGAACAACGTTCTGATACATACTACAGATAGTCTAAATCAAGAAAAGACAAAAGTCGAGGATATGTTCCCTTGATATTCAGGAACTTCAGGAGAAAAAA
>Ga0307373_10008454_pt1 | contig 15656 bp, 10 predicted proteins | sample OX2MG_FD_202534 | JGI IMG/M metagenome (GOLD analysis project Ga0307373, IMG submission 202534) | Soil microbial communities from Risofladan, Vaasa, Finland - OX-2 | ecosystem: Environmental > Terrestrial > Soil > Coastal area > Acid sulfate soil | place: Finland: Risofladan, Vaasa | collected... | reverse complement strand
CGTTGATCTCGGCTGCCGCCATCTTCGCGGCATTCGCGATGCCTGCTCCCGGCAATGTCGAAACCTCCGCGATCACCCCGATCTTGATCGGGGCCGCGGCATGCGCCAGCCCTGGAAGAAGCATCGCCGCGCCCAGCGCCAACCCGCTTGCGACATGCCTGGCGCGCCGGCGCACACGATTCCCCACGGATTCCATCCTGAACTCCCCCTTTTGTTCACTCATCACCCACCCGCGGCCGGCACATTGCTGCACCGGCCGGGAGGCAGGCTTTCATTGGGCGGGGAGTTTGCGCGAAACACGCGGAATTTCAACCACACTTCTTCGTCTACGGGGAAGTTTTCGTGCCAGGGCCCGGCTGGCGCCATCAGTTCCCGGGCGTCGGCACGGGTGCGGGGGAATGTGCGGCCATCCGCCGGCGCGGTTTCCGCTGCAATGCAAGATAGACCACCGGAGTCGTATACAGCGTGAGCATCTGCGAGACGATGAGCCCGCCGACCACGGCGATGCCGAGCGGGCGGCGCAGCTCGGCGCCCACGCCGAACGAAAGCGCGAGCGGCATCGCCCCCAGTATCGCGGCCAGGGTGGTCATCATGATCGGGCGATAGCGCGCGAGGCAGGCGGCGCGGATCGCCTCCAGCGGCGTCATGCCGCCCTTCCGCTCCGCCTCCAGCGCGAAATCCACCATCATGATCGCGTTCTTCTTCACGATGCCCATCAGCAGGAAGATGCCGATAATGGCGATGACCGACAGGGATGTGCCGGTGATCAGCAGCGCCAGCAACGCGCCGATCCCGGCCGAGGGCAGGGTGGACAGGATGGTCAGCGGCTGGGTGAGGCTTTCATACAGCACGCCCAGAACAATGTAGATCGACAGCAGCGCGGCCAGGATCAGCATCGGCTCCGAAGACAGGGACTGCATGAAATACTTGGCGTTGCCGCCGAATTCCGTGCGCACCGTTGGCGGCAGGCCAATCTGCGCGGCCACCCGATCCACAAGGCCGGTGGCCTGGCCGAGAGCCACGCCGGGCTTCACGTTGAAACTGATCGTCGTGGTCGGAACCCCACCCTGGTGGCGCACGGTCAGGGCCGCGGTCGAGAACACCACATGCGCGAGGCTGCCGAGCGGCACCTGCGTACCCGTGGTACTCGGCACGAAGATGTGGTCCAGCATCGAAGGATCGGTCTGAAGCCGGGGGGCTGCTTCCAGAACCACCTGGTATTGGTTGCGCTGCGTATAGATCGTCGAGATCTGGCGCTGGGCGAAGGCATTGTTCAGCGCGGCATCGACGGCGCTCACCTGCACATGAAGACGAGCTGCCGCGGTGCGGTCGATCATCACTTTCGCCTCCGGCCCTGCCCGATCCTCGTCGGATGACACGTCGGCGATCTCGGGTGCCTTGCGCAGCGCCACTTCCAGCTTCTGCGCCCAGGTGCGCAGCTCGGACAGGTTCTGGTCGATCACCTCGAACTGGTACTGCCCGCCGGTGGATCGCCCGCCGGCGAACAGATCCTGCGCGGAATGCATGAAGACCTGGATGCCGGCGATGTTCGCGAGCTTCTTGCGCAATCGCGCAATCACCTGCTCGGAGGAGATCTTCCGCTGCGCCAGTGGCTTCAGGCCGATATACAGCGTGCCGCGGTTGAGCGAGGAGAACCCGCCGGCAACCCCGATGCGCGAGCCGATGGTGGCGATCGCGGGGTCTTTCAGCAGGATGTTCACCACCTTTTCCTGCAAGACCTTCATCGCCGCGAACGAAACATCCGGTGCGGCGATGGTCTGGCCCTGGATCAGCCCGGTATCCTCCAGCGGCAGGAATCCCTTGGGCACGATGCCGTACAGCTTGATGGTCACGATCACGGTGGCGAACGTCACTGCAAGCATCAGCTTCCGGTGCCGCAGCACCCAGTCCAGCGTGCGTTCGTAGAAGCGCAGGTTCGCCTGGAATACAGTGTCGATCAGCCGATCCATCCGCATCCAGAATCCCGGCGTTCGTCCTGGCGTTGCCACGGCCGGATGGGGCTGCATCGGGTGCATGAACCACGCGCAGATCATCGGGGTCAGCGTGAGGGATACGGCGGCCGATACCGCGATCGCGATCGTCAGCGTCATCGCGAATTCGTGGAACAGGCTGCCCAGCAACCCGGGCATGAAGGTCAGCGGCGTGAACACGGCCACCAGCGAAAGGCTGATCGAAACCACGGTGAACCCGATCTGCCGCGCGCCGATCAGCGCGGCCTGCATCGGCGGAGTTCCGCGTTCCAGATGGCTGAAGATGTTCTCGATCATCACGATCGCATCGTCCACCACGAACCCGACCGAGATGGTGATCGCCATGAGCGAGAAATTGTCGATCGAGTAGCCCAGCAGCCACATCGCCGCCAGCGTCCCCGCGATCGACAGCGGCACCGTTGCACCCGCCGCCACCGTCGGCACCAGCCGGCGCATGAACACCAGCACCACCATCAGAACCAATGCCACGGTGATCAGCAGCGTGTACTGCACATCCGTCACGCTCGCACGGATCGTCTGGGTGCGGTCGGACAGTATCGTCAGCTTGATGCCCGGCGGCATCCATTTCATGATCTGCGGCAGCAGTTGCCGAACCCTGTCCACGGTCGCGATCACGTTGGCGCCGGGCTGCTTCGTGATCGTCAGCAGGATGGCGGGGGTCTTGCCGTCCCACGCGGCCAGCCGCTTGTTGGCAAGGCTGTTCACGACATTCGCGACATCGGAGAGTTTCAGCACCGCGCCGTTGGATGTTTTCAACACCAGATTGCGATACTGCACGGCGTGGGCGATCTGCCCGTTCACGCTGATCGTCTCGGCCTGCCGGGGGCCTTCAAAGCTCCCGGTCGGCTCTGTCACGTTCGCGGCTCGGATCGCGGTATAGACATCCTGTGCAGACAGCCTCGCGGCCACCAGCGCGGCGGGGTTCAGTTGCACCCGCACTGCCGGCTTTTCCGCCCCGTTCTCGCCAACCTGCGCCACCCCGCTCACCTGCGAAAGCCGCTGCACCAGGATCGTGTCCACCGCATCGTAAACCTGGGCGCTGGACAGCGTGTCAGATGTCAGCGCAAGCGTCATGATCGGCGCTTCGGCCGGGTTGAATTCGCGATAGTGCGGCGCCACCGGCAGGTTCGCCGGCAGGTCCGGTGCTGCCGCGTTGATCGCCGCCTGCACATCGCGCGCGGCGGCATCCACGTTCCGCCCCACATCGAACAGCACCACGATGGTGGTCGAGCCGGTGGCGTTCACCGATGTCAGCTCGGTCACGCCGGAAATCTCACCCAGCCGCCGCTCCAGCGGGGCGGCAATGGAATTGGCCATCGTTGCCGGGTCTGCCCCCGGCTGGGCCGCGAACACGACGATCACGGGGATCGGCACGCTGGGAAGTGGCGCCACCGGCAGGAACCGATAGGCAACCGCGCCGGCAAGCAGGATGCCGAACGCGAGCAGGAACGTTCCGATCGGCCGCAGGATGAACGGGGTGGAAAATCCCACCTTCTACTCCGCCGGGCTTGCAGCCGCCGCAGAAGCGGGGCCGGTGAAGCGCAGCCGCACCCGCTCCATCGCCAGATAGATCACCGGCGTGGTGTACAGCGTCAGCAACTGGCTCAGCAGCAGCCCGCCGATGATGGTCACCCCCAGCGGCCAGCGCAGCTCAGACCCCGCGCCGTTCTCCAGCACCAGCGGCACCGCGCCGAGCAGGGCGGCCATGGTGGTCATCATGATCGGCCGGAACCGCAGCAGGCACGCCTCCTCGATCGCGGCCTCCGGCGAGAGCCCGCGCGTTCGCTCGGCGTCGATCGCGAAGTCTATCATCATGATCGCGTTCTTTTTTACGATGCCCATCAGCAGCACCACCCCCACCAGTGCCACTACGGAGAGGTCGGTGCCGACGATCATCAGCGCGAGCAGCGCTCCGATGCCGGCGGAGGGCAGGGTGGAAAGGATGGTGATAGGGTGGATCACGCTTTCGTACAGCACGCCCAGCACGATGTAGATCACCACCACCGCGGCCCCGATCAGCCACGGCTCGGCGGCCAGCGAGCGTTGGAATTCGGCGGCGTCGCCCGAATAGCTGCCGGCGATCGTTCCCGGCGTTCCCAGGCTCTGCTCGGCCCCGGCGATGGCCGAGACCGCCCCGCCGAGCGAGGCGCCGGGGGCGAGGTTGAAGCTCAGCGTGACGGAGGGGAACTGGTCCTCATGCGTGATCGAAAGCGGGGCGGTGGTGCGCTTGAAGGTGGCGATCGCCGACAGCGGCACCTGGCCCACGGTCGAAGTCGTCACCGTCGTGGTGCTCGGCGTGGTGCTCTGGCCGTTCGCGCCGGTGCTGCTCTTGGTCCCCGGCACGCGCAACTGGTCGAGCGACGCGGGATTGGCCTGCCACGACGGATCGGCCTCCAGCACCACGCGGTACTGGTTGCTCTGTCCGAAAATGGTCGAGATCTGCCGCTGCCCGAACGAATCGTACAGCACGTCCTCGACCGACTGCATCGTCACCCCGAGCCGCATCGCCGCCGCGCGATCGACGGTCACGGCGATGGTCAACCCGTTGTTCTGCTGGTCGCTCGCCACATCGCGCAGTTGCGGCAGGGCCTGCATCCGGGCCAGCAGCTTCGGCGCCCAGCTTTGAAGCTCCGCGGCACTCGTGTCGGTCAGCGTGTACTGGTACTGGGTCCGGCTGATGCGCGTGCCCAACTGGATATCCTGCACCGGCTGCAGGAACACCGACAGGCCGGCCACCCCGTCCAGCGCCTTCTGCAGCCGCGCGATCACGGCGGTGACGCCCGGCCGGCTGCCGATCGGCTTCAGCGAGATGTCGAGCTGCCCCGTATTCGGCGTCGCGTTCACCGTGCCGGCCCCGACGACCGAGACCACGCCCGCCACCGCGGGGTCCTTCATCACGATCTTCGCCGCCGTGTTCTGCAGGCGGATCATCGCCGGGATGGATGCCGTCTGTCCGGCCTGGGTCACCGCGACGATCGATCCGGTGTCCTGAAGCGGCAGAAAACCCTTGGGCACGACGACGTAAAGCAGGATCGTGCCCACCAGCGTGATGCCGGCGATCAGCAGCAGCAGCCCCTGGCGCGCCAGCGCCCATCCCAGGCTGCGGCGATAGGCGGCGTGCAGCCGGTCGAACCCCGCCTCGGCCACGCGGGCGATACGCCCGGGCTTCTCCTGGTCGATCGGCCGCAACAACCGCCCGCACATCATCGGCGTCAGCGTGAGCGACACCACCGCCGAGACCACGACGGCGACCGAGAGCGTGACGGCAAATTCGTTGAACAGCCGCCCCACCACGCCGGTCATGAACAGCAGCGGAATGAACACCGCGATCAGGGACACGGTCAGAGAGACGATGGTGAACCCGATCTGCTTCGACCCCCGATAAGCGGCTTCCAGCGGCGGCACGCCCTGTTCGATGAACCGCACCACGTTCTCGATCATCACGATGGCATCATCGACCACGAAGCCGCTCGCGACGGTCAGTGCCATCAGCGAAAGGTTGTCGAGCCCGAAGCCGGCCAGATCCATCACCCCGAACGTGCCGATCAGGGACAGCGGCAGCGCGACGCCGGGGATGATCGTCGCCCGCACCGAGCGGAGGAACAGGAAGATCACCAGCACCACCAGGATCACGCTCAGGATCAGCGTGGTCTGAACGTCGATCACCGAGGCGCGGATGGTCCCCGTGCGGTTCGCCGCGATCTGCACCTTGATCCCGGCGGGCAGCGCCTTCTGCAATTGCGGCAGGGCCGCCTGGATGGCGTCCACCGTCTGCACGATGTTCGCCCCCGGCTGGCGCTGAATGTCCAGCACCACGGCCGGCTTGCCCTGGAACCAGGCGCCCGTGCGATCGTTCTCCAGCCCGCTCACCACGCTGCCCACGTCCGACAGCCGCACCGGCGCGCCGTTGCGATAGGCGATGATCAGGTTCCGGTATGCCGCCGCGTCCGGCAGCTGGTCGTTCGCGGCCAGCGAGAACGCCTGCTGTGCGCCGTCGAACCCGCCCTTCGCGCCGTTCTGGTTGGCGTTCGAAACCGCGGTGCGCACATCCTCCATCGACAGTCCGAAGGAGGCGAGCCGCGCGGGATCGACGCGGATGCGCACCGCCCGCTTCATGCCGCCCAGCACGCTCACCTTGCCGACGCCGCTGATCTGGCTGAGCTTGGGTTGCAGCAGCGTATCCGCATCGTCTGCCACCTGCGCGATCGGAATGGTGGTGGACGACAGCGCGAGCGTCAGGATCGGCGCATCCGCCGGGTTCACCTTCGCATACACCGGCGGGTAGGGCAGATTGGCCGGCAGCGAACCGGCAGATGCGTTGATCGCCGCCTGCACGTCCTGGGAGGCGGAATCGATGTTCCGGTTCAGGCTGAACCGCAGGATGATCTGGCTCACGCCCTGGGAGCTGGTGGAACTCATCGCCCCCAACCCCTGGATCTGGCCGAACTGCCGCTCAAGCGGGGCGGTGACGAGGTTCGCCACCGTCTGCGGATCGGCCCCTGGGAGCTGCGTTGTCACCTGGATGGTCGGGAAGTCCACCTCGGGCAGCGAGGAGACCGGCAAGGCGCGGTATCCCAGCACCCCGGCCAGCAGCACCGCGATGGCCAGCAGCGCGGTCGCGATCGGCCGGGCGATGAACGGCGCCGAGATGTTCACGTCGCGCCGCCGGCTCCGCCCTGCCGCGCGGGAACGCCCGCGTCCTGTGCGCTCGCCGCCGGGGCCGGAACGGGCAGGGCCGGCACGCTGACGCCGCCGGCGAGGATCTTGATGCGGGATTTGTCGTTCAGCCGCGCGGCCCCGTTCACCACCACCTGCTCGCCGGGCTTCAACCCGCTGGAGATCACGGCGACCTGCTCATCCTGATGGCTCACCGTCACGATGCGCCGGCTGACCGTGTTCCCGGGCGCGACGACGTACACATAGTCCCCATCCGGCCCCTGCTGCACCGCCACCGGCGGCACCACGATGGCGTTGTCCTGGGTGCGTGCCAGCAGCTTCACGGTCACGAACGCGCCCGGCCACAGATGCGATTGCGGATTGGGGAACATCGCCTTCAGCTTGATCGTGCCGGTGGTGGGATCGACCTGATTGTCCAGCACCGTCAGCGTCCCCTGGTCGGGTGTCGCGGTCCCTGTCGCCCCCTGAAGGCTTGCCAGCGCTTCCGGCGATCCGGCCGTGAGCGCGGCCTGCACCTGCGGCAGATCCTGCTGCGGCAGGGTGAAGATCACCGCGATCGGGTGCAGCGTGGCGATCACCACCAGGCCGTTGGCATCGGTCGTGTGCACGATATTGCCCACATCCACCTGCCGCAGCCCGGTGCGCCCGTCGATCGGCGCCTTGATGGTGGTGTAGCTCAGCTGGGTCTGCGCGGATTCCACAGATGCCTGGTCCTGCTTCACCAGCGCCTTGTCCTGCGCCACCACCGCCCGCTGCGTATCAGCCTGCTGCGCGGAGCTGTAGGCGGTCTTCGCGAGCTTCACATAGCGCACCAGATCAAGCTCGGCGTTGGCAAGCAGCGCCTTGTCCTGCGCCAGCTTCCCGTTCGCCTGATCGAGGGTTGCCTGGTACGGCCGGGGGTCGATCCGCGCCAGCACGGTGCCCGCCGTCACGTCCTGCCCCTCCTTGAAGTTCACCGAGGTCAGCGGCCCGTCGATCATCGGGCGCACGGTCACGGTCTGGGAAGCCTGCACCGTGCCCAGCGCGGTCAGGTAGATCGGCACGTTGCGGCTGACGACGCCGGTCACCTGTACCGGAATCGGCGGTGTCGCCGCCGCGGCCTTGGCCGGCGCCTTGTTCCCGGCCGACACGTGATAGGCCGCAACGGCCAGGGCGATGACGGCGATCGCGATCAGAACGGCGCGGCGCATGGCGGGGCGGCTCCGGGAAGGGGGGGCGGGCATGGTGCTACCTGCTTGCCGGCAATGCCGCGAGGGTCGGCGGCAGCGTGGTTGCGGTTGCCGGCACCGGCTGGGTCCAGCCGCCGCCCAGCGCCTTGAACAGGGCCACCAGCGCCTGGAACCGGGCCAGCCGGATCTGCGACAGCGTGGTCTCGTCGCTCAGCAGCGTCTGCTCGGCGGTCAGCACCGTCGTCACATCCACCGTGCCGGCATCAAGCTGCGCTCGCGCAACTGTCGCCGCCAGTTGCGCCTGCGTCACCGCCTGGCGCTGCAATGCCTCCTGTTCGGTCGTGTAGCGCAGTTGCGTCAGCGCCGTTTCCACATCGCTCAGCGCCTGCACCACGCTCTTCTCGTAATCGGCCAGCAGCTCCCTGTAGCGGCCCTTGGCCTCGGCCACCGTGCCTTCCAGCTTGCCGTTGTCGAAGATCACCTGCGTCACGCTCGCCGCGAGCGATGCCACCTCCGCGCCCGGATTGATCAGCATGTTCAAGGCGTTGCTCTGCAACCCGCCCGAGCCTGTCAGCGTGAGGTCGGGGTACAGCGCCGCCCGGTCGGATCGCAGGGTGGCGTTCTCCGCCACCAGATTCGCCTCCGCCTCCGCCACGTCCGGCCGCCGCATCAGCAGGGTGGCCGGCAGCCCGGGCGCCACCCGCGGCATCGGCAGGCGGGTCAGGGAACCAACGGGAATATGGATGCTCTCCGGCGGCCGGCCCACCAGGATGCCAAGCGCGATCGTCTCCTGCTTCAGCAAGGACGTCAGGTTCGGAATCGTGGCCTGCTCCGCCGCCACCAGCGCGGCCTGCTGCGCCACATCCAGTTCGGTGTTGGTGCCCGCGGCAAGCCGCGCACGGATCACCTTCAGCAAATCTTCCGCATCTGCAAGGTTGCGCCGGGCGATCACGAGCTGGTCCTGATCTTCCAACGCCTGGAAATAGGTATCGGCCACGCTGGTGACAACTGTTAGCGCTACCACCTGCTGATCGAAGACGCTGAACAGCCGGCTCGCCTCCGCCGCTTGCAGCGCCGCCCGGTTCTTGCCCCAGAAATCCAGCTCGTAGGACACATCCAGCCCCAGGGCATATTGATGCGTGTTGGTGGATTTGCTGCTGCTGCTGAGGCCGAACAGCCGCGACAGCTTGCTGGAGGAGGAGCTGCTGCTCTGCGCGCCCGCATAGTCGTATGTGCCGCTGCTGCTGGCATTGAGCGCGGGCAGCAGCGGCGCCCCGGTCACCTCCACGGCGGCGTTCGCCTGCTCCACCCGGGCGATGGCGGCCGCGATGTCGAAATTATGCGTCTGCGCCTCGGCGATCAGCTGGTCGAGGTCGGGCGAGCCGAAGCCACGCCACCAGCCGGCTTTCGGCCAGGCTACCTGGGTGCTTGCGGCCGTGGCCTGGAAATGGGCTGGTAGCGCTACCACCGGGCGCCGATAGGCCGGGCCCAGGGAACACCCGGCAAGCCCGAGTGCGATTAGCAGCAGGAAAGCGCGAGGGATCAAGGCGATACAATCCTTCTGGCAGTCCGTTACTCTCTACCCGAATCCTGCCCCCGGCGCAGCTTTTGCCGCCATCAACCAATGGCTGTGGTCCGGCGGGAACCGCGCACCGCCGTGCAAGGCTTCTATCTCCGCCAATTGTAACAGGCGAATGTCGAACCGGGCAGGAGCGGGGGATCAGCCGCCTTCCAGGATGCGCCGGGCCAGCTTCAGATGCGGCTGGTCGATCATCTTCCCTGCGAGGCTCAGCACGCCCGCACCAGGGTCGGCCGCGAAGGCCCCCGCCACCGCCCGCGCCCAGGCGACACGCTCCGCCGATGGAGTGAAGGCGGCATTCGCGGGCTCGATCTGGGCCGGATGGATCAGCAGCTTGCCGGCAAACCCGTCCGCCGCCGCCGCCGCCGCCTCGGCCGCCAGCCCGGCCGGATCGCGCGGATCGGGAAACGGCGTATCCAGCGCGGCCACGCCCGCCGCCGCCGCCGCCAGGATCGTCGCCGCCCGCGCCGCCGCGATCGGCGCCGGATACCGCCCATCCGGCAATCGGGGCACGATCCCGAGATCGGCCGACAGATCCTCTGCCCCGAAACACAGCGCCGCCACCCGCGCCGGCACGCTTCGCATTCCCGCCAGCGCCGCCACCGATGCCGCCGTCTCGCTCACCAATGCCAGTACACGTACAGTGCCCGGGGGCAGACCCCGAGCGGCCTCCAACGCCTCCAGATGATGGTCGATCGCGGCCAGATCGGCCGCTCCGGCACATTTCGGCAGCATCACCGCCGCTGCCCGCCCGACAACCGCCGCCGCCAGATCCTCGAGATACCATGCCGACCCGCGCGGGTTGACGCGCACCACCACGCCCGGCCGGTCCTGCGGCAGCAACGCGGCCACCTGCGCCCGCGCCGCCGCCTTGCCGGCCGGCGCCACCGAATCCTCGAGATCGAGGATCACCCCGTCCGCCGCCGATTCCAGCGCCTTCCCGATCTTGCGTGGCTGGTCCCCCGGCGCGAACAGCAGGCTGCGCAGCCTCATCGCCCCGCCTCGGCGGCCGCCCGCCGGCGCATCAGCGCCGCGCGCTCGCAACTCGCCACCACCGCCCCGCGCTGGTTGAACGCCTCGTGCCGGAAGGTCACGATCCCGGCATCCGGACGGGACCGGCTGGCCCGTGCCGCCACCACGGTCGTCAGCACCCGCAGCGTGTCCCCGGCGAACACCGGGGCGGGGAACCGCACCTCGGTCATGCCGAGATTGCCGAGCGTGGTGCCCTGGGTGGTGTTGTGCACGCTCATCCCCACCATCAGCCCGAGCGTGAACAGGGAATTCACCAACGGCCGGCCAAACTCCGTGCCCTTCGCGAATTCCACGTCCAGATGAAGCTGCTGGACATTCATCGTCATGCCGCAGAACAGCACGTTGTCGGCCTCGGTCACCGTTCGCGTCCATTCCGCGTCGATCACCCGCCCCGGCGTCAGCTCCTCGAAATGCAATCCGGCCATCCGCTTCCCTCATCCGCCTTCCGGGCAACGATGCGGAAACAATCTTGCGCACGGCCGGCGCCTATGCAAATGAGCGTTCAACGACGAACAATCGCAGGGAGACGTTCGCGGGTGGCAGACACCGTCCTGGAAACGCGCGGCTTGACCAAGGAATTCCGCGGCTTCGTCGCGGTGGACGGGGTGGATCTCAACGTCCGGTCCGGCTCGATCCACGCCCTGATCGGCCCGAACGGTGCCGGCAAGACCACCTGCTTCAACCTGCTCACCAAGTTCCTGCAACCCTCGCGCGGGTCGATCCGGTTCGCGAACCGGGACATCACGGGCCTCAAGCCCGCGCAGGTCGCCCGCCTCGGCCTTGTCCGCAGCTTCCAGATCTCCGCGGTGTTCGCCCATCTCACCGCGCTCGAGAACGTGCGCGTGGCGCTCCAGCGCGGCCGCGGCGGATCGTACGATTTCTGGCGGTCGGACCGGGTGCTGGCCACCTATAACGACCGCGCGCACGAACTGCTGTCCGATGTCGGCCTGTCCGACGCGGCGGCCACCCCGGCCGGCCAGCTTTCCTATGGCCGCAAGCGCGCGCTTGAGATCGCGACCACCCTCGCGCTCGACCCGCCCATGCTCCTGCTGGACGAGCCGACGGCGGGCATGGCGCATGAGGATGTCGATCGCATCGTCGCGCTGATCCGCCGCATCCGCGCCGGCCGCACCATCCTGATGGTCGAGCACAACCTCTCGGTGGTGGAGGGATTGTGCGACCGCATCACCGTTCTCACCCGTGGCCGCGTGCTGGCCGAGGGCGATTACGCCACCGTCTCGCAGCACCCCGAGGTCATCGCCGCCTACCTCGGCACGGCCGACGCCGAGGCCGCCCATGCTTGAGGTGAGCAGGCTGAACGCCTGGTACGGCGAAAGCCACGTGCTGCACGGCGTGGATTTCGAGGTGCGGGAAGGGGAGGTGGTGACGCTGCTCGGCCGCAACGGCGCGGGCAAGACCACCACGATGAAATCCATCATGGGCCTGATGCCCCGCCGCGAAGGCAGCATCCGCTTCCGCGGCGCGGAGACCGTGCGGCTGCCCTCGAACGCGGTCGCCCGCGCCGGCATCGCCCTGTGTCCGGAGGAGCGGGGGATCTTCTCCGGCCTCAACGTCACCGAGAACCTGCTGCTGCCCCCGGTGGTCGCGCCCGGCGGGCTTGATCTGCCCACCATCTACGCCCTGTTCCCCAACCTGAAGGAGCGTGCGGGCAGCCAAGGCACCAAGCTGTCGGGCGGGGAGCAGCAGATGCTCGCCATCGCCCGCATCCTGCGCACCGGCGCCCGGCTGCTGCTGCTGGACGAACCGACGGAAGGCCTTGCCCCCGTCATCGTCCAGCAGATCGGCCGCACGATCCGGGAGATCAAGAACCGCGGCTTCACGGTGCTTCTGGTGGAGCAGAACTTCCGCTTCGCCGCCACCGTGGCCGACCGCCATTACGTGATGGAGCACGGCCGCGTGGTGGACATGATCCCGAACCACCTGCTCGACGCCTCCATGAGCAAGCTGCACGACTATCTGGGCGTCTGATACGATGCCGAAGCGCAAGCCTTCACAACAATCGCCCGAGGGAGAGAACGCATGACCATTTCGCGCCGTGGCCTTCTCGGCACCGCCGCCACCGCCGCAGCCGCCGCCACCCTGCCGGCGCTGCCGGCGCGCGCGGCCACTCCCACGCTCAAGATCGGCGTGCTCAACGACATGTCCGGCCCCTACCGGGATACCGGCGGCCTCACCTCCGTCATCTGCACGAAGCAGGCGCTGATCGATTTCGGCGTGAGCGCAAAGGGGATGAAGGTGGAGGTCGTCTCCGCCGACCATCACAACAAGCCGGACGTCGGCGCCGGCATCGCCCGGCAGTGGTTCGACCGGGACGGCGTTGATGTCATCGTCGATGTTCCCACTTCCGATGTCGCGCTCGCGGTCGCGAACGTGTGCCGGGAGAAGAACAAGGTGATGCTCAATTCCGGCGCCGCCACCACCGCGCTCACCGCCCAGCAATGCATGCCCACCACCGTGCACTGGACCTACGACACCTACATGCTCGCGAAATCCACCGGCGGGGCGATGGTGAAAGCCGGCGGCACCACCTGGTTCTTCATCACCGCGGACTACGTGTTCGGCCATCTGCTGCAGGACCAGACGACGATGTTCGTCAAGAAGTTCGGCGGCAAGGTGCTCGGCAGCGTGCGCTATCCCTTCCCCGGCACGTCCGATTTCTCCTCCTTCCTCGTCCAGGCGCAGGCCTCCGGGGCGAAGGTGCTCGGCCTCGCCAATGCCGGGCTCGATACGGTGAATTCCATCAAGCAGGCGCACGAGTTCGGCCTGACCAAGAGCGGCATGCGCATCGCCGGGCTTCTGGTGTTCCTGTCGGACGTGCATGGCATGGGCCTGAAGATCGCCCAGGGCCTCGTGCTCACCGAAAGCTTCTACTGGGACCTGAACGACCGCACGCGCGCCTTCACCAACCGGGTGAAACCGAAAACCCCGAACAACTGGCCGAACATGGACCACGCCGGCTGCTACGCCGCCACGCTGCACTACCTGAAGGCCGCGCATGCCATGGGGGTCGCGAACGCGAAGAAAAGCGGCGCGGACGCCGTGGCCCAGATGAAGAAGATGCCGACGGACGACGACGCCTTCGGCAAGCAGACCATCCGCGCCGATGGCCGCTTCATGTGCCCCTCGTTCCTGTTCCAGGTGAAATCGCCCTCCGAGAGCAAGGGGCCGTTCGACTATTACAAGCTGCTGCAGACCACCCCGGCCGACCAGGCCTTCATGCCGCTGTCGGAAGAAGGCTGCAAACTGGTCAAGTCCTGATCGCTCGCACCGCCGCACTCCTGCTTCATCCTCGCAAGGAACCTCGCACCATGACGATCTCCCGCCGCACGCTGATGGGCTCGGCCGCCGCCGCGGCCACCGCCGCCACCCTGCCGGTCCTTCCCGCCCGCGCCGCCACGCCCGGCCTCAAGATCGGCGTGCTGTCCGACATGTCCGGCCCGTATCGGGACATCGGCGGCCAGACCTCGGTTGCCTGCGTCCGCCAGGCGATCGAGGATTTCGGCGCCACGGCCAAGGGGCTGAAGGTGGATGTGATTTCCGGGGACCATCAGAACAAGCCGGACATCGGCTCCGGCCTCGCCCAGCAGTGGTACGACCGCGAGGGCGTGGACCTGATCATAGACGTTCCCAATTCGGCCGTCGGGCTCGCAGTCGCCAACGTCGCGAAGCAGAAGAACAAGGCCTACATCAACTCCAACGCCGCCACCTCCTACCTCTCCGGCAAGGACTGCAACGCGGACACCATCCACTGGACCTACGACACCTACATGCTCGCCCAGTCCACCGGCGGGGCGATGGTGAAATCCGGCGGCACCACCTGGTTCTTCATCACCGCCGACTACGCCTTCGGCCATCTGCTGCGGGACCAGACCAGCGCGCTCGTGAAGGCCGCCGGCGGCAAGGTGGTCGGCAACGTCAACTACCCGTTCCCCAGCACCACCGATTTCTCCTCCTTCCTCGTCCAGGCGCAGGCTTCGGGGGCGAAGGTGCTCGGCCTCGCCAACGCCGGGCTCGACACGGTCAATTCCATCAAGCAGGCGCATGAGTTCGGCCTGACCAAGAGCGGCATGCGCGTCGCCGGCCTGCTCGTGTTCCTGAATGACGTGCACGGCATGGGGCTGGAGGTCGCGCAGGGCCTGGTGCTGACCGAGAGCTTCTATTGGGATCTGAACGCCCGCACGCGCGCCTTCCTCAAGCGCGTGCTGCCGAAAACGCCGAACAACTATCCCTCCATGGGCCACGCCGGCTGCTATTCGGGCTCGCTGCACTGGCTGAAGGCGGTCACCACCATGGGCGTCGCCAATTCGAAGAAGAGCGGTGCCGCCGTGGTCGATCAGATGAAGAAGATGCCGACGGACGACGATGCCTTCGGCAAGCGCTCCATCCGCGCGGATGGCCGGTTCATGTGCCCGGCCTACCTGTTCCAGGTGAAATCCCCGGCCGAGAGCAAGCATCCGTGGGATTACTACAAGCACCTTGCCACAACGCCGGCCGACAAGGCGTTCATGTCCACCGCCCAGGAAGCCTGCCCGCTGGTGAAGGCCTGATGCCCCGCCCCCGCGTTCGCTGCGGGAAGCGGCGAATGCGGGGGCTTCTCCGCGGGACTTTTCCCATGCTGGGCGAACGCGCATGATCATGATCTTCGGCAAACCTGCGCCCTTGCTGTTCGGGCAGTTGCTCCTCGGCATCATCAACGGCTCGTTCTACGCGATGCTGTCGCTGGGGCTTGCCGTGATTTTCGGGCTGCTGAACATCATCAACTTCGCCCATGGCGCGCTGTTCATGGTCGGCGCGTTCGTCGCCTGGATGCTGCTGGCCTGGCTCGGCATCGGCTACTGGCCGGCGCTGATCCTCGCGCCCATCATCGTCGGCGCCTTCGGGGTGGTGCTGGAACGGCTGTTCATCAGCCGGCTCTACAAGCTCGATCCACTCTACGGCCTGCTGCTCACCTTCGGCCTCGCACAGATCCTGCAAGGGCTGTTCACCAACCAGTTCGGTAGCTCCGGCGTGTCCTACTCCACGCCCGCGCTGCTGGGCGGCGTCACCAATCTCGGCTTCATGTTTCTGCCGATCTATCGCGCCTGGGTGGTGGTGGCGGCGCTGATCGTGTGCTTCTCCACCTGGTTCGTGATCGACCGCACGCGGCTCGGTGCGATGCTGCGCGCC
>Ga0307373_10008453_pt1 | contig 15657 bp, 12 predicted proteins | sample OX2MG_FD_202534 | JGI IMG/M metagenome (GOLD analysis project Ga0307373, IMG submission 202534) | Soil microbial communities from Risofladan, Vaasa, Finland - OX-2 | ecosystem: Environmental > Terrestrial > Soil > Coastal area > Acid sulfate soil | place: Finland: Risofladan, Vaasa | collected... | reverse complement strand
GGCAATCACCCGTCGCCCATGTATCGCGCTGGCCCAATGAACCTCGGGCAGCCCCACGCCGTCGGAGCTATACATCAACTTGGAGTATGGGGCCACGCCAAGAGCTTGACGGGTAAAGCTCAGCATCTCTCCGTAACCAAGCACGGGGATGCCGTAGGACAGATCGAGATACACGTTCTGATAGATCGCGGCCAGGAACGCACCCTGCCGCGTATAGGGATAGCTCTCGTGTAAGAGCACCAGAGTCATACCCCGATAGTCAGAGCGCTGCAATACCGAGCGGAGATGAAACGGGTTGGCAAGCAGCATATCACAGTCGCTGTCCCCGTAGCCGGTATGGAACTGAACTGGCAGCTCCTGGGCCGAGGCGATGGCAAAGGCCTGATGGAGCATGGTGTCCAGCAGTGGCTTATGGGTGATCCGCACCGACCCATGTTCCTCCGCGTCCTTGCGCGCCTGGGCGAACGCCGCCGCCGCCTCGTCCACCTCCCAGGTTTCGATGTTGAGTCCGGTCCTATAGGCCACGATGGACTTGAGCGCCACGTAGCCCGCGGCCCGCACATCGCGCAGCGCCTCCGCGAAGGCTGCTTGCAAGTCATCCAGCGAGCGACTGTGCGGAATAAGGTCTTGCAGCACCACCTCCAGCCGCAGCATCGGAGCGATTCTCACCCCCGAATCTCCCACGAATGCGTCATCGGTCGCGGCGTTTCCCACGGTGGGAAAGCCTCGATCGATGCAAAGGGTCTCGATGTTGGCGCCTCGCAACAGCGCGGCGGCCAGTTCGCGTGGATCGCGAGCGGCCCGGGCTGCAATCACTGAGCGGTCGTCCGCGTCACAGCCAAGAAAACCGGCCAACTCACGGGTAAGGCGCTGATAATACAAGGTGGTCGCCACATGATCAGTGCGCATCGTTGCATCGTACGATTCGGTGAAGTTGGGCCGCCATTCCTCCACGGTGGCCGGGGTGTGGTGCCTATACAACCCATGGCAATGGTTATCCACAACCGGAATCGCGGTCAGATCGAGGGTCATGCTTCTTCCTTCCTACCACCAAGCGGCGGCCGAGAGAGCTCCGTCCACCAAGTAAGGGGAGCCGGTTACGAACGATGCCTGGTCGCTCGCCAGGAAAAGAATGACCTCGGCCACCTCTTGCGGCGTGCCAATGCGTCCTATGGGGTGCCGAGCGCCCCACTCGGCGAACATCGCCGCCGGGTCCTTCTCTTGCTCGGCGGCGTAGCGCAGGAGGGGCGTCTCGATGGAGCCAGGGCACACACAATTCACCCGCACATGCTGGGGTGCGTGATCCAGCGCCATAGCCCGCGTAAGGGCCACCACGGCTCCTTTGGTCGCGACATAGGCCGCTGATCGGGGAAGGCACGCGAAGGCTTGCACACTTGCCACATGGACCACTGAGCCGCCCCCTCGAGCCACCATGGAGGGAATGCAGAAGCGCGAGACCAGGTAAACCCCGCGGAGATTGACCGCGACCACCCGATCCCAGGCATCTTCCTCCATCTCGACCACCGTACCATACAATTCGATGGCGGCGTTGTTGACCAGAATGTCGATCCCCGCGAAGGCATTGGTCGCCTCGGTCGCGATGCGCCGGGCGTCCTCTACCACCGAGACATCGGCGCGCACCCCAATCGCGCGTCCGCCCGCCGCCGTGATGCCGGTGACCGCGTCATACAGCAGGTCTTGTTGGAGATCGATCAAGACCACACTCGCGCCCTCGCGCGCCAGGGCCTCGGCCGTCGCGCGACCGATCCCACCGCCCGCCCCGGTGACCACGGCCACCTTATCCGAAAAGCGCGCCATGTGTTTCCTCCCTACTCATCTATACCAATATAAAGCACGAGAGGGGGTCACGCCGCCCAGGCGTGACCCCCTCTCGTATGTGCCGTGCTTCGCCGTTAGTTGAGATTGCCGCCCGAGGCGGTGGTCGAGCCGTCGCCACCGTTGATCAGAACGGCCTCCACGGTACCGCTGGCCCGAATCAAGATTCCGCGCGGGTCGGTTCCCGCCGGAAGGGTGATGGTTCGCGCCAGATTGGAGGGGAGTGTGCTATCGTAGGCCACCGAGGAACCGCCGCCGGTGCTCAGAGTCACCTGCACGCGCTCAATCGTGTTCCCGGGATTGTACATGCGCAATTGCGCCCCGCCGGCAGCTACCATGGCTCGTGCGCCGGTCGGCGCTCCGACCGAGCTCTGAACCACCATGCCAGGATGGCGCCCGATGTTCGGCGACCCACCGAAATACAGACCGGCTTCGGCCACCACGGGCTGGCTTGAGACCAACTGGCCCACAATGGCGCCGTTGTCGCCACGGAGAATGGAGGGCACGGTAAAGGTGTACCGCTGCCCGCCAGGGATACTAAAGGTCGAGGTCGCGAGGGATATGCCGCCAATGCTCCGCAGGGTGAGCGTGGTGGACGCGGCGCTTGTGCCAGGATTGAGCACGGTGACGAAGGTCTGCGAACCACCCTCGGTAGGCACGAAGGGGAAGGTCTGGCTGGTCTTCCCGGCCGAGATCGCTGGGCCAAGCGAGTAGCCATACTTGGCGGACCCAGCGCCATCGCCCCAGTACATGGACCGATCCACGGCAATCGGGGCGGTCGAGCTTACGCTGATCGCCACGTTCCGCGAGCCATGCACCACCAGTTTGTTGTACACCGCGCGGACGTTGATCGTCACCCGACCCTTGGCGGGCACCGACACCGATTGGGGCGCCGGGGCAGGGGTATTACTTGGGAGATACGACACCTGCGCCGTAGCCGCCGCCGTGCCAGGATTGAACAGGGTGATGTACTCTTGCAGGCTGGCTCCGGTGTAGCCCTCGGCCAGATACCAATTCTGCTGGAGGGCGGACGAGCCCAGGCTGCTGTCGGTGTCGAGGACGGTTCCGTCGCCCCTAACTCGTGAGATCGCCGTCTCGGCCACGATGCCCGTCGTGGACTGGACCACGATGCTGACGAACTTGTCGTTTCCGACATCCGTATTCACGTTACGCACCACCGTCGCTCCTGGGGCCACGGTGTCGTTGGCGGTGATCGTGGTCGCCGTAGTCGCGCCGGTGGGGTAGACGTAGTAGGTGGTGGTCACCGCCGACGCCGCGCTGCCGGGGTTATAGAGGTACAGCTTCTCGTTGAAGGTGACCTTGTCGCTGAGCGGCAAGGCGCTGGTGTTCCCCGCCGCCGTGCCCGTGTTCCCCTCAGCGAAGATGGTGGTACTGGCGGCCGAGACGACAGCCGGGAGGGCCGCCGGGGTCGCGGTAGGGACGGCGGTCGCGGTGGCCACGACTACTGGAGTTGCCGTAGCGGTTGGGACAGCCGAAAGCAGCGCCAGGGTCGAGAGGGCCTCGACGTGGCTGGTTTGCCCCAGGGCGAGTATGGCATAGGTTCCGGCGGCGATCGACGGGACAATGTACGTGCCCGATATGGTCCCGCTTGCGTTGGCGGTAAAGGTCTGGGAAGTCCCAGCGACCGCCGTTTGCGGGGTAGCGGTATTGGCCAGCGAGACGGATACTTGCTCGCCCGCCGTGAAGCCGGTCCCGGTGACCGTGATCCCCTGGCCAGGGGTGCCTGATGTAGACGCGGCCGAGATGCTAATCCCGGTCGCCCCCACCCGAATCGTGTAGCTCCCGGTTCGGCCCGTTGAATCGGTTGCCGTGACCGGGTAACTTCCGGCCGCTGTAGTAGTGGGGATCGTGAGGCTAACGCTAATGCCGCCGCTCGCGTTGCTGGTCGTGGTCGTGGTGGCGCCGGCGCCCGTGATCGTGGTCGTCGCGTTCGCGGTGAAGCCGGAGCCGGTCACCACTACCGCCTGGCCCGCCGTGGCATTGGAGGGTGAGGCGTAGACGGCCACGCCGGTCGTAGTGCTAGTGCCGACCGTGATGGTCGTGGTGGCGTTCTTGCTGCCATCATTCGCGGTGACGGTGTAGACGCCGGCAGGGGTGCCGGCCGCGATGGTCACCGTTCCGCTAAAGGTTCCACCCGTGGTCTGAGGGAAGGTCTGTTGGACAAACCCAGTGCCGCTCACGAGAACAAGTACCCCAGTGTTGGCACTGAAGCCGCTGCCGGTAAGCATAACCTGGCTGCCTGCGGTTATAGTGTTGGGCGTAGCAGTCAGGGCCGTGATGCCGGTTGCATTGATGAGCGAGAGTGTCGCCACGCCCGCGTGTGTACCATCACTAGCGCTGATGATATAGCTTCCCGTAGCCGTGGTTGCAATGGTGGGAATGGTTGACGAAAAGGTGCCGTTTGAAACCAGCGAAACCGGTGTGGTCGATATTCCCGAACCACTGATCGTGACCGTACCGGATGTGTTAAAGCCCGAGCCAGACACGGATATCGATTGGCCGGCACTAACACTGGAGGGGGAGAGAACTAGCGATGCCCCGCCTACATTCGCTGCGCCCACCACGAGCGTCGTACAGGCTGAATGGCCGAAACCGTCGCCTGCGGTCACTGCGTAGCTTCCGGCAGGATCGTTTGAGGGTACGACATAGGTCACGCTGATTGTTCCATTTGAGAGTGCGGTGGTGGTGGGCCCAGAATTGGAGAAGGTCACCGTTTGATAGGCTTGATAGCCGCTGCCGGTAAACACAACGGACCCGCCAGGCGCGATTGAGGTAGGCGCAACGGAGAGAAAGGCTCCCCCGACATTTGTTCCGCACGCGCCGCTGCCCGTGGCGCCACTACTAATATTGACTTGGTCGGTCACGGTCGGATCCCCGGCCGTGTCCGAGAACGTTATTGTGTAGGACCCCGCCGGGGTACTGGCAGGTACCTGCGCGTAAGCGGGGTTGCTGATAGTACCATTGTTCACGGTGATAGGCCCGGAACCAGTCTGGGGAAACGAGCCGGGAATTGTTGACGTGACAGTGCCTTGAAATGTCATCGGACCCACAGGCGTGGTGTATGGAGAAACGAAGCCAGAGCCGCTGACGCTAATTGCCTGAAAAGATGCACCAGTATTAACGTAGTTGTAGGTTGGGTATAGCCCCGCGGATGTCGTCTGGGTGGCGCCACCTCCCAAGATCAGGATAGGGCTCGTAGTCGCGGCCACCTTAGCGTCTACCGACTTTAGCTGGGACGGAACAATAGCCGCGCACAGGGCCAGGAGCAATAGGAGTGGTATGACATGGCGAATTCGAGAAAGCGACATCGCTGAGGGTTCCTCTCTACTACAGGAGGTCGGAAGGGCGCTATGACGTGCCCCTGGCCGGAGGAGCATGCCGTGCCTACACGTGGTGGTCGTTCACAACCTCTCTCTATATGCTGGCGCATCTACGCGCTAAGGGTCAAGGGTAGAAAGCGCAAAGACCCGCGATTCCCCCCAAATCGGCGGCAATGGCCGTGGTTCGATTTAACACGGGCTTAACATTTCATTAATAGACCCTTAAAGGGCGACTGCTACGGTTGAAGAGTCACAAGTCACCGCTGATGTGTGAGTCGTGGCTTGACCATGCAGGATCCCGTAGGAGGATTTGTAGACTATGTCTCATTCGTCAGGACGTTCCCGGGTAGCCGCTGGGGCGCTTGCCCTTGGCGTGAGCGCGACGTTGCTTGCTGGTTCCGGTCTGCCTTCCGCCCAAGCGTCCACGCGGGCCGTCTCCACGCTGAACCTGAACGGACAGGGTTCGACGTTCATTCAGCCGCTCATGGCCCGCTGGGCCTTCGTCTATCACAACTCCGTGAACAAGCAGACAGCGGTGAACTACCAGGGAACCGGCAGCGGCGCCGGCATCAATGCGTTCACACATGGCTTGGTCGATTTCGCTGGGACCGATGCCTTCATGACCGACGCCCAGGTGAAGGCCGCCGGCGGCGACGTGCTGCACATCCCCATGGCCCTTGGTCCAGTCGCCATTACCTATAATCTCCCCGGCTTTAAGGGGAACCTGAGGCTCGATGGCCCAACTCTGGCCCAGATTTACCAGGGCAAAATTACCAACTGGAATGCCCAGCCCATCGCCGCCCTCAATCCGGGCGTCACCCTCCCCAGCCAGGCGATCGTGGTTGCCCATCGCTCCGACGGCAGCGGCACCTCGTTCATCTTCACCAATTATCTTTCGGCGATCAGCAGTGACTGGAAGAGCAATATTGGCTCCGGCACAACGGTGAGTTGGCCCTCCGGCCAGGGAGCAAAGGGCACCGCTGGGGTGGCCCAGGTAGTCAGCCAGACCCCCGGTGGGGTTGGCTACGTCGAGTTGTCCTATGCTCTGCAAAAGGGCCTTCCAGTGATTTCGATCAAGAATCTGGCCGGTCAGTTCGTGGCGCCCTCCATTGCCGGCGCGTCCGCCGACGCGGCGAATTCAGGCGCTCTTCCCTCGGATCTGCGGGCTTTGATTGTGAACGCCCATGGCGCCGCCTCGTACCCAATCACCGGCTTTTCGTGGGTGCTGGTGCATCAGCACGCCAGTGATAACGTGAAGACCTATGGCGTTCTCAAGTTTCTCTGGTGGTGTGTCACCAGCGGGCAGTCGTACTCGTCCTCGGGACAGCTTCGTTACGCTCCGCTCCCGGCCAACATCGTCAAGCTCGACGAAGCGAAGATCAAGTCGGTTACCTACAACGGAAAGCCGGTCTACCAGGGCTAGCTCGTTCGCGATCACTCTCGTGGCCCCGGTTGTCAGAACTGGGGCCACCTTTTGTTGTTCTGAAGGCGTAAGGCAGCCAGGGCGCGGTCTTCGTCAGCCCGCGTAATGAGGATGGGGTAGTGGCGATCTCCCCAAAACATCAGGTGGAGGAACCCGTGGCCAAGCAATCAGTCGCCATGAGCGCACTGCACAAGGCGACCGTCGCTCACCGGCGCGGGGGCCTCGTGAACGGTGATACGCTGTTTCGGGGCATCACCACCTTCTTCGCCCTCTCGGTGCTCTTGGTCGCGGTCCTGATGATCGCTACCCTGTGGTACAACGCCCGCGCCTCCATGGCGCACTTCGGCTTTGGTTTCATCACCTCGAACGCCTGGGACCCAAACCTGAAGCTGCTCTTCGGGGCCGGGCCTTTCATTTTTGGCACGATCGTGAGTTCGCTGATGGCCATCGTCCTGGCTGGTTTGGTCGGAGTCGGGGTGGCGCTCCTGCTCGTGGAACTCAGGTTGCCGCGTTGGTTCAGCACACCGGTCTCGCTCTTGGTCGAAATGCTTGCCGCGATTCCCAGCGTGGTCTACGGCGTGTGGGGTATTTTCGTCCTCATTCCCTTGATGCAGGCCCATATCGACCCATTCCTCCAGAAGCTGTTTGGCTGGACTCCATTCTTCGCCCTCGATACCAGTGGCGGACACAGTTTGCTTACCGCCGCGCTGGTGTTGGCGGTAATGATTGTTCCCACGGTCACCACGATTTCCCGCGATGTGATTCGGGTTGTGCCGGCCGATCAAAGGGAGGCCCTGCTTGCCCTCGGCGGTACGCAGTGGGAGGTTATCCGATTCGCCGTGTTGCCGTACGCGCGGCCCGGCATCATCGGCGCCCTCATTCTGGCCATGGGCCGCGCGGTGGGAGAGACCATGGCGGTCACCATGGTGATCGGTAATTCCAGTTATATCGGTCCTAACGTCTTTTCCAGCGCCGATACCCTGGCCAGCCGCATCGCCAATAATCTGGGCGACGCCGGCGATCTTGAGCTATCCGCGCTCTTTGAACTTGGCTTGATTTTGTTGGTGGTCTCGGTTTTGTTGAACGTCCTGGCCCGGCTTTTGGTCTGGTCCGTCTCGCGCGGCTCGGCGGCGATGGCTTGATGGCGACCCAAGCGCCAACTCGAACCAACTCGATTATGCGTGACAACTATGGCCGTCGGCGGGTGGTCAACCGGATCATGGTGGGGCTGCTCTGCCTGTGCGCGATCATCACCCTGGTTCCTCTGTTCGCGGTGGGTGGTTACGTCGTGCGCGAGGGCTGGCCGGCCTTGGTGGGCCAGTTCCCCGGCATATTCACCGCGCCTTCGCCCGAAGGCGGCGAGTTGCTGTACGGGTTGGAAGGGACAGCCCTGCTGATCGCCATTGCCTGCGCCATCGGTCTTCCAATCGGTATCCTCTCGGGCATTTACCTGGCCGAGTTTGGGCGGAATCGCCTTGGCGATACAGTGCGGTTCATGTCCGACGTTCTGGCCGGCTTGCCGAGCATCGTCGCGGGCATCGTCGCCTACAGCATAGTGGTGCTGACCACTCATCACTACACGCCGTTCGCCGGTGGGCTAGCTCTGGGGCTGCTCATGTTTCCCACCGTCACCCGCGCCACCGAGGGCGTGGTTCGCCTCGTGCCCGATACCCTCCGTGAAGGCGGCCTCGCCCTGGGAGTGAGCCGTTGGCGCACCATTGTCAGCGTGATCATTCCCGCCTCGTTGAGCGGGATCATTACCGGCGTCGTTCTGGGCATCGCTCGCGTGGCCGGTGAGACCGCTCCTCTGATCTTTACCGTGCTTGGTAATCTGAACGGCTTTTCAGGCTGGGATCAGCCGCTGCCGGCGCTCCCCTTGCAGATCTACCAGGATTTCATCAACCCACAGGATCCGAATCAGGACTATCCGGTGGGCTACGCTGGGGTTCTGGTTCTGTTTCTCTTCGTGGTGCTGCTCAACCTGGGAGCCCGCGCCGTGGCGGCGCGGAGAATGGCAAGGGGAAGATAGCAAAGATGATTGCTCAAGCTGACGCGCCCAGCATCACGCGCGCCCTGTTCGTGGACCGCCTCCACGCCTATTACGGGGCAAAGCACGCGGTGAAGGAGGTGACCTTACGCTTCGAGCCGCGGGCGGTGACCGCGATCATCGGCCCTTCTGGCTGTGGAAAATCCACCCTTTTACGCTGTCTCAATCGCCTCCATGAAGTGATTGCCGGGGCTCGGGTGGAGGGAAAGGTGCTGCTGGACGGCGAGAATATTTACGCCGCGGCGGCTGATGCCGTCCGTATACGGCGCCGGGTGGGCATGGTCTTTCAGCGCCCGAACCCGTTTCCGACCATGTCCATCCAGGACAACGTGACCTCGGGCCTTCGGCTTACTGGCCGCCTGCGTGGCGCGGTCCAGCGCGAAGTCGTGGAGACTAGCCTCCGCGCCGCCGCGTTGTGGGATGAGGTGAAGGACCGGCTGAAGGCGCCGGCCACCTCACTATCCGGTGGTCAGCAGCAGCGTCTGTGCATCGCGCGCGCGCTCGCCGTGCAACCGGAGGTTCTGCTCATGGATGAACCCTGCTCGGCGCTCGACCCGATCGCCACGCTCAAGGTCGAGGAACTGATCGCCGAATTGCGGGGCCACTATACGATCGTGATTGTGACCCATAACATGCAACAGGCCGCCCGCGTTTCGGATAATACCGCCTTTATGATGATCGACATGGAGGATCGCACGGGGATCCTCGTCGAGGAAGGCCCGACCAAGGTGATGTTCAGCAAGCCCAAGGACAAGCGAACCGAGGATTATGTGACTGGGCGCTTTGGGTAACTGATGCACGTATTATCGGGGATGTCATGGCGGTGCTCCCGCGACCGCAGTCGCCTCGTACGCTACCACCCGACCGCAGTCGGGGGTATCAAACTATGCAGGCCGCCCGTACGTAACGAAGACTGAGGACCATATGCCGCGAGAACGCTTTGAACAGGAGTTGGTCCGCCTTGGTAGCTCCACCCTGGTATTGGGTGAGCAAGCCTCCACCGCCGTCCAGCAGGCAACCCAGGCGCTCCTGGAGCAGAACGTCCAGCTTGCGGAGCGGGTGATCACCGAGGATGCGGGTATCAACCGCATGGAACGGGCGATCCTTGATAGCGCGGCTGATCTTCTCGTCCTTCAGGCCCCTGTCGCCTCCGACCTACGCAGGGTGCTGGGGATTTCGCGCGTCGCCTCCAATTTCGAGCGGATTGGCGACCATGCCCGCGACATCGCCCGAGGAATCGTGCGGCTTGGGGGCGCCGCTTCGGTGGATCCTCAAGGCGATCTCGGGATGTTGATCGATGGGGTGCAAGCCATGTTGCGTGAGGGCCTGGAGTGCTTTTCGCTCGCCGATGTCGATCGAGCCAGGACCGTGCGCAAGGCGGAGGATAACGTGCGGTCGGCCTACGCTGCCCTCTATCGGGGTATCCTGGCCCAGATTCTGGCCGAGCCCACCATGGCGACCCGTGGAACCCACACCCTTTTTATCGGCCACGATCTGGAGCGAATCAGCGATCACGTGGCAAACGTCGCGGAAACCATCGTGTACATGGTGACCGGCAATACGGTGGAACTGAACTAGCGCGATCCTTCCTGGGGCTGTATGTTTGATAGCCAGGGAGCTGGCGCTTTTTGGGCATCGGTCGCCCGTCGCCGGCGAGGAGAGGGGCGGAGATCATGACTTCCACGGTCGAGCGGATCCTGGCTGACGGGAAACAAGCGGCCCTGGATGGGCTCAGCCAATTTCTGCGTTGGCGAAGCGTGAGCACGAATCCCAGCCTGGCGGGAGAAACCCGCGATTGCGCCAACTGGCTGGCCGAGGAGTGCCGGCGCTCCGGCCTGGAGAACGTGCAAATCTGGGAGACTGCCGGCCATCCTCTCGTGTACGCCGATTGGCTGCACGCCCCGAACGCCGCGACAGCTCTGATTTACGGCCATTACGACGTGCAGCCTCCCGAACCACTCGACCTATGGGAGAGCCCGCCCTTCGAGGCTACGATTCGAGACGGCAGTCTGTACGCCCGCGGATCGGCCGACGACAAGGGGCAAGTGTACATGCACCTGGTGGCTATTCGCGCGCTTTTGCAAGCGGAGGGCTCGCTACCGATCAATCTCAAATTGATCCTGGAGGGCGAGGAGGAAATCGGCAGCCCTCATCTGGAGCCGGCGATTGAGGCGCATCTGGCTGATCTGAGCTGTGACCTTGTGGTGATCTCGGATACCTCCATGTACGGGCTGGGACAGCCTGCCCTGAACTACGGCTTGCGCGGGCTTGCCTACTTCGAGATCGGGGTCAAAGGGGCAAACACCGACCTCCATTCCGGGGGCTTTGGCGGGGCGGCGCCCAACCCGCTCCAAGCCATGGTCACGTTGCTGGCCAGTCTGAAGGACGGGCACGGACGCATTACCCTGCCCGGATTCTACGATGATGTACGAACGATTCCCTACGATGAGCGGGTCGCCATCCAGGCGCTTGGCGACGATGAGGACGCCCTACGGGCCGAACTGGGTTTGGACGCCCTGGATGGTGAAGAAGGCTATAGCCGCCTGGAACGCACCTGGACCCGCCCCAGCATGGATATTAACGGCATTTGGGGTGGCTATAGCGGGCCCGGCAGCAAGACGGTATTGCCCGCCAACGGCGGGGCCAAACTGAGCTTTCGCCTTGTGCCCGACCAGGATCCGGAGCGGGTCGCCGCGCTGCTGGAGGCCCACTTGCACGACAACTGTCCCCCAGGCGTTCGCTTGACCGTGCGCCAGCTTGCGGGGAGCGCGCGCCCATGGCTTGCTGATCGGGATCATCCGGCGATGGCGGCCGCTGGGCGGGCCCTTGAGCGCGCCTTTGGCCGCGAACCGGTACATATTCGCTCCGGCGGCTCGATTCCGGTGGTGACGACCTTTGACCAACTACTCCAAGCGCCCGTGGTCATGCTTGGCGTCTCGCTGCCCGACAGCCACGCGCACGCGCCCAATGAGCGCTTCAACCTGGACTGTTTTCATAAGGGCGCCTTGGCAGCCGCGTACCTCTGGGGAGAACTGGGCCGACCTACTCCGTAGCCGGTTTGCCGCCGCGTGCTTGCCTCGCCATCTCGTCCCACTGATCCGGTCGCAGGTTGCGCAGATGACTGAACTGCCCCGCGCCCTGCAGCCACTCACCTCCGTCGATGGTGACCACTTCCCCGTTGATGTATCCCGCATGATCGGAAATGAGAAAACTGGCCAGGTTCGCAAGCTCGGAGTGCTCGCCAAAGCGGCCTAACGGCACCGTTTCCTCGCCCCTGAGCGCTCCCTCCAGGGATGGGACGAGCCGTTGCCAGGCGCCCGGCGTGGGGAAGGGGCCGGGAGCAATCGCCACCTGACGGATCCCGCGCGGCCCCCACTCTACCGCCAGCGAACGGGTAAGGGCCAGCACGCCCGCCTTTGCCGCCGCCGAGGGGACGACATAGGCTGAACCCGCTCCCGACGAAGCATAGGTGGCGACGATGTTCAGCATCACCCCGCCCACCCCAGCCTCCAGCCATCGCTTCCCCACTTCGAGGGTGCAGTAAAAGGTGCCGTGCAGCACGATGTTGAGAACCGCGTCAACCGCGCGGTGCGAAAGCCGTTCAGTCGGGCTGGCAAAGTTGCCGGCGGCATTGTTGACCAAGACGTCAAGATGGCCATAGTGATCCCACACGGCATCCGCCATCCCCCGCACCCGCTCGGGATCGCGCACGTCGCAGGCGACCGGCAGCACCTCTCCGCCCCCGGCGCTCATTGCCGCCGCGGCTTCCCGCAGCACGTTCTCCCGGCGTCCCGCGATGGCCAATTTCGCTCCCAAGGAGAGGAAGCGTTCGCCCATGGCGCGCCCGAGGCCGGTGCCGCCGCCGGTAATCAGAATCACCTTGCCGCTCAAGAGATCAGGCTGAAACATCGGCGGTTCTCCACTGCAAGCTGTTGGGGCGTGAACGCACGCCATGTCACGTCTCCTGCCAACATAGCCGGTCACCGCCTCGCGGGGCAATGCCCGAAAGCACTATACTGGGCACGGTGGTCAGGAATGGGCAGTTGATTAGGAGGGATACCGGTATGGCAGCCTCGCAGGGAGGACAGAGTGGGCTCGGGAGTGAGCCGGCGGTACTCGTGACGCTACTAGATGGACTAATCGACCGAGCGCTGCGTTCGCCGCTCATGCGCCGCCCCCCGGCCCAGTGTACCCCCGAGGAACAGCAAGCCCTGGCAACCCTGCTCGGCGATTTGCTCGCTCTGCGGCAGGCGCGTTCCACGATTGAAGGCTCGTCGGGACCAAGGCTGGATCAGGTCGCGGCCTACTGGCCGGAACTGGCTGCCCTCCTCGGCGCCCCGCGCCGCGTTACCACTGGGGCCCGAACGCGCGGTCGCGAAGCCAGCCCAGCGACGGACAGCGGCAATCTCTTCGAGAGTGTAACGCCGGCCGACCCGGAACTCCCTGCCCCCGCCGCTTCCCAGCTTGCTGCGCCGGACCCGGCGACCCCAGGGATCAAGGCAGGAGACGGCGGATCGCCGGATCTCGCGCATCTGTTGCTGGAAGCCCTGACCGTTCAAGGCCGGGCGCTGAATACCACCCAAATGCTGGCCTGGTTGAGCGAGCGCGGAACGCAGGCAACCCGCGAGGAAGTGACGACTGCCCTGTTCCGGCACGAGGAGTTATTCCGAAAGCGGGGCGCCGGGCATTGGGTGGTCGCCAGTCAGGAGGTCACCTGAGCCGGCGCCTCGTGCTCCTCCTCCACATTGATCATGAAGGTGGCCCCGCGCTCGAAGTAGTCGCGCATCGCGGTTCGCGCCGGCTCGGCGATCCCTACCTCGTCAATCGCGGCCAGCATATGACCCATCCAGACATCTCGGGCTGCTCGGTCGATGCGAAAGGGAATGTGACGCATGCGAAGACGCGGATGCCCGCGCTGCTCGCTGTAGGTGCTGGGACCGCCAAAGTATTGCATGAGGAACAGGGCCAGCCGGTTGATCGGCCCCGCTAGGTCGGCGGGGAACATATCTCGAATCGCGGGCTCCGTGTTGATTCGTTTGTAGAAGGCCCCCGCCAGATCAAAGAAGGGCTTCTCTCCGCCCACCAGGTCGTACACGGTCATGCTTGCCAGTTCCATCCACCATCTCCTCGTCCTAACTCTATCTGGACGGTACCAGAGCCTCTTTCATGCGCCAACCGCGAAAGTTCACTCGTCTGGACTTGCTATCATTACCCGCGAGCGCCGTAGGCAAGGAGAAAGCGTTTTTGTCCATGCTCGATGCAAAAGTGGTGGTGTGCGGCACCTTGGTAGCGGACGTGCGGGTGCGCCCATTTCACCCGGTAGGCCCCGAGAACCCTGGCGGCTTGCGGCATGTCGAGGAGGTCCGTCTGGCGGCTGGAGGACTGGTGGCGAATACGGGGATGGCCTTGGCGCGGATGGGGACGCCCACGCTCGCCCTGGGCCGCCTGGGCGATGACCCGATCGGCACGGTCATTCTTGACGAGCTTGCGCGGTCGGGTCTGGGCGTGGATCGGCTTCACCGGCAGCCAGATTGCCCAACCTCGACTGTTCTGGTGTGCGTGGACCCAGAGGGAGAGCGGACGTTCCACATCGCCCCTGGCGCCAATCCGCTGTTTGATCTTCACGATCTGGAGCGAAATTGGGATGCCCTCTGTTCCGCCCGGGCGATCGTTCTGGGCTATCTCGGAGAGCTGCCGGCCCTGGATCCGCTTCTTCCGGACCTGCTGGCTCGCTTACGCCGCGAAAGCGACGCCCTGCTGGTGCTGGAGACCGCTGGGCCGCAAACCCATACCCGGCCTCTGCTCGATCAATGCTTGCCGGCGCTCGATGTGTTTTTCCCCAGTTGGCGCGAGGCACGGGAACTGACTGGCTGCCAGGCGCCCGCCGAGGCTCTGCGCGATCTCGCGCGGGGCGGCAGCCCCGCGATTCTCGGGCTCAAGCTGGGGCACTTGGGAAGCGTGCTGTGGGCCAATGGCGAAGCGGTGATGATTCCCCCAATCCCCGTGCCCGTGATGGACGCCACTGGGGCAGGCGACGTGTTTCTGGCTGGGCTTCTGGCGGCGCTTCTCGACGGGCAAAGCCCCCAGGTTGCGTGTACGATAGGAAACTACTCGGCCGGGTTAGCGATCAGCACGAGGGGCGGGGCGGGGCGTATACCGCCGCTGTCGGAGCTTCTCATCCGATGCGGGGCCGCGTGAGGGCCACCAAGTTCTCGCTTCCCCGGGGACGCGACACATGGCCGCAAGGATTTTCCCGGGCTGGGCTGGGCCGGGATTCGAATGTTGACAAAGTAGATAAAGGAAGCAACAGATGAGTGGCAAGCTGGTCAGATTAGGACGGCTCTTCAACGCGGCGAGCGCCCGGTCGCTGATTGTCCCTGCTGATCATGGATTGAATCTGGGTGCGGTATCCGGCCTGGAGGAGCCCCGGTTGCTGCTGGAGCGCCTGGAAGGGCTCGGGGTGGACGCCACGCTCGTCAGCCCGGGTATCGCTCGTGCCACGGCCGATCTATTTGCCCGCCGAACCGCCCCGGCGCGGGTGCTCACCATCGATCTGCCGTTACTCTCCAGCGTGCCTGGGGCGGACGGTGAGGTACGTGCGTATGCACTGATCGCCTCGGTACAGGACGCGCTCCGCCTCGGCGTGGAGTGCGTGAAGGTTTTGCTGGTCTGGGGCATAGAGTCGGCGGTTCAGATGGAGAATCTCCGCCTGGTTGCCGCGCTCGCCCGCGAGTGCGAGGTGTCGGAGATGCCGCTGATGGTTGAGCCGGTGCTCTGGGGGGCGGCGATCCCAGAAGCGGATCGCGCGGATCCGAGACTGGTGGCCAATGCCTGCCGCATCGCGGTGGAGTTGGGAGCGGACGTGGTGAAAGGACCATACGTGGCCGATCCCGACGCGCTCGCTACCCTGGTCCGCCGGACCCCGGTGCCCCTGGTTCTCCTCGGCGGCCCCCGCCTGGATGACGCCAGAGCGGTCCTCGATATTGCCGCGAACGCCATGAACGCGGGGG
>Ga0307373_10008451_pt1 | contig 15657 bp, 19 predicted proteins | sample OX2MG_FD_202534 | JGI IMG/M metagenome (GOLD analysis project Ga0307373, IMG submission 202534) | Soil microbial communities from Risofladan, Vaasa, Finland - OX-2 | ecosystem: Environmental > Terrestrial > Soil > Coastal area > Acid sulfate soil | place: Finland: Risofladan, Vaasa | collected... | reverse complement strand
TTGTCGTCGATTTCGTGTTCTTCGCGGCCAATCTCCTCAAGATCCGCGATGGCGGCTGGATCCCGCTGGCGCTGGCAGTCGTCCTTTTCGTTCTGATGACGACCTGGCGCGCGGGAATGGACGCGTTACGCCGCGCGCAAAATCGCGCCTCCGAACCGTTCGACGACTTTTTGCGGCAGATCGGCCGAGACAAACGGCCTCGCGTGCCGGGGACGGCGGTGTTTCTGACGCGGCTGCGGCAGCGCGTGCATCCGCTGATCCTCCAGCACGTCCGGCAAATCGGAGCGATACCGCAAACAATGGTGGCTTTGACCATTCAGTTCGTCGACCGGCCGCGCATCCGGCCAGACGACCAGCTCGAACTACGGCATCTCGGCCCTTCGTTCTGGCACCTGACCGTCCGCTATGGGTATTTCCAGTTTCCGGATGTGCCCGCGACGTTTGCGCGGGCATGCAAGAAATTTCCACACGCGCTATCACTCGACGATCCGATCTACTTCGCCGCGCGCGACGAGATCGTGGCAAAACGCGGGGCCTCATATTGGTGGCGCTTTCGCCGGTCGTTATTCGCTTTGATGTACCGAAACGCCGTGCATATCGTCGATCGATTCAAATTTCCACCGGCGTCCCTGGTGGAGATCGGCCGCCGCATCGAGATGTGAGTTTCGCCGTCGCCGGAATCTCATTATATATGCGAGCGATCGCAGGCACGGTCGCGCCGTTCCTGCATTCCCGTCCGCTACGTCGGCGGCGCGGGCCCGTAGCTCAATGGTCAGAGCCAGCGGCTCATAACCGCTTGGTTGGAGGTTCGAGTCCTCCCGGGCCCACCACGCAGTCGCGTAGGTCGTAGGTCTCTGCGTATATCCGCAATAACGCCTCGGAAATCAAACGGTTACGCGCTCTTCGCCGCCCCGAATGCGTCTCTAGGGAGCGCGTTTCGCGTTTTCTCGGCATTTGTCTCTAACGCCAAAAATTCGGTTTCCCGAATGCGCGCGCCAATTTTTTGGAGACGGGTTCGAGTCCTTTCGGGGTTGGGCATTTCCTTCTGGTTTTCGTCTAGGAATTTTTACATTCGAGCAGACTTGCCAAGAAGCGCATGCTTGTGCGTTGGATAGTGGCAGTGTCGAATGAATCGCGATGTCGGTCACAAGAAACAATCATTACGTCCCACAATGGTACCAAGAGGGATTTTTCGAACCAGGCCGCTCGTCGCTTGCCTATGTCGACATGACGCCGGACCGGAAGGTCCTTCCAGACGGCCGCGTGATTACGCAAAGGGGCGCGTGGGACGAAACGCCGACCTCGATGGCATTTCGCCAAAGGGACTTGTACTCGACCTTCTTTGGAACGTCGGTCAACGATGAGATTGAGCGCCGGCTGTTCGGCGATATCGACGGTAGGGGCTCAAAAGCTGTTCGTGCATTCATAGGCACGGACGAGCGCGAATGGCATCGGCATTTCCAGACCTTCTTCGAATTCCTCGATATTCAGAAAATCCGCACACCGAAGGGCTTGGACTGGCTCAACGCCCAGTACCCGGCGCTCTCGCAGAACGAGCTGATGTTCGAGATGCAGGGCATCCGCATGCTGCACTGCACGATCTGGGTCGGTGGAGTGCGTGAGATCGTCTCTGCTGAAGACTCCGATGTTAAATTCATCACCAGCGACCATCCCGTGACGATCTACAACTATGCGGTCCCGCCAACGGACGGGGCGTGCGCGTATCCGCTCGATCCCGGAATAGCGTTGCGAGGGTCGCAGACAATTTACCCGATGGACCGCGACCACTGTCTGATCCTAACGAACCTGGAATACGCGAAGGACCCGAGTATCGGCCCGCTGGAAAAGCGGACCTTTGCGCGCAACTACCGACAGTCCCTGACGCGTATCGACGCGTTCATGCGCACGCGGAAGCTCAATGCGCAGGAAGTCGCGCAAATCAATCTCATCGTGAAGAAGCGCGCGCGCCGCTTTATCGGTGCCAGCCGCAAGGAGTGGCTATACCCGGAAAAGACCGTGACGCAGCCTTGGAGCGAGTTCCGGAAAACGCTCCTGCCCCCGAAGGATGGCATGTTCCACTTCGGCGGCGAGATATTCGTGAAGTACGAGAGCGGCGACGTCCACTACCAGGACGAGTTCGGCAGGACCGAGAAGCCGCGCGAATTCCTGTTCAAGAAGGCGCCGGATAAGCCCTTGCGGCCTGGCGACTACTGCGGATGCGGGCGGGGAAAATCGTTCAAGGAATGCTGCCAGTCCAAGCCCGAGGCGCTGCGGCCCTCTTGGAACGAGAAGAGCATTCGCGAGCGAAACCTGATGCTGCAAAACGGCATCGTGAACGTACTGGAGCTCGAGTCCGGAAAGGACTGGGTGCAGACTCGCCGCGAGCTGACCGACGAAAAGATCAGCAAAATTTATAACCAGTACGAAGCCCTGTGGCCGCTCGAGACTGACTTGCTCGCGCTACTGGCGAAGCCCGACGGCGAAGCGCGCGCAGTCTACACGGGGTCCATCCACCCTTCGTTGATCACCGACTTCGCGCTGGCGGCTCCGCTGTACTTCGGCGAGTTGATCGTGGCGCATCCATTCGTCCACTCCGGGATAATGAAAAAGGAGATGAGCCCGACCGGGAATCCGAAGTCCTACCGGCAGGAGTTCCTGAAGACGATCTTGTTTTTCCTGAACGTCATGCCGCTGGTCGATCTCGGTCTGATCAACCTCATTCCGGACCCCTGCGATTTCGACTTCCATCTCCGCGAGCAGATGATGAGCATGGCCCGCGCTCGGTCTGCCGCTACGCAGTACGATCCGAAAAAAGACCCGCGCTTACAAAAGCAGATGGAAGAGGACAACCGCCGCAGCATCATGTTAATGCCGCCTGACGCGATGCGCAGGCAGCTCCGCATGCTCAACCCAAACTTGAATGAGGAGGAGGTCGAGGCGGCTATGCGCGCCGGCCTGCGAATGAGAGAGCGCGATCCTCTTGCCGTTCTCCAGGAAGGGTCTATGGAAGGCGGCAAAGACGGCGGGCAGATGAATATGTTCAAGCTCGGCCCAAATTTCGAGATGACGATGTATTTGGCCAAAGCAACCGGGGCCTGCATCGTCACGGATAGCCCGTTTCGCTGGATTGAAGTCCAAGGCGCCATTCGGCGGCGCTTCAAGGCCGCAACTCCCGGTCTCGCCCCGCTCGTGACTGAGGTCGAGCGCTCGAAATTCGCGTTCCCGCAAAACGTGACGGACGTTGTTGCCGCTGCCTTCAATAAGACTGGTGCCGGCTACCCGGATTTGTTCCGGGACCTCTTCAAATATCTTTCCAATCTTGACGAGCGCGGTGCCAAGCCCAATCGCGAAGCACAGTTCGTTGGCCGGTTTGCTAAGGCGCATGCGGCGGCCCAGGGCCACTTCGAAAAATCCGGCATGGCCGTAAAAAAAGGTCGCATCTCGTGCGCTTTCCCGCCGGGTGGCATCCAGGACAATACCGTCAACCGCCTACTTTTGATGTCGAGCTCTGAGAGGCACTTGTCAGGCGTGCCGATGGCCTTCTTCATCGAGCCTGCCGATGAACTCTTGGTGAGGGCTAAAGGACCGCTTTCACAAGGTTGAGCGGCACTACAATTATTTGCAAAAAGGCCAGCTTCATAGCCTACGCAGGCTTCGAGTCCCTCGAGTTTGGAACCTGATTCCCGTGTTATTGGCAAGTGCTTGGATAAGTCTGACATTTCGTCAATCGCGCAGTTTGGGCAATTAGGTCAGCCTTGGCTTTGATATAGGCCGCTTCATTGTAGCTATCGCAGGCCCAACAGCAGCAATCGATCGGGCAGCGTTCGCCGCGTCGCCAAGGCGGCAGTACTACCTTGTCAGCGCGCGCGCGATGCGCCGCCAGAACGGCACCGGCCTCGCGCGCTCTTCGACGCCCTTGAGATGTTTGCGAATGTCGAAGAGGGGATCGCCGGTTTCTTCCGGCGGATGGTGCGGGCAGACATGCCCCTTGAGTGCGGCGACATGCGCGCTCACCGACACGGTGCCGCGGTTGCCGTCATATTCCAGAAACGTGAACTCAAGCGGCCGGGGATGCCACGGCGTTAGGAGCTGCACCGCTAAGCCAACCGCTGTCGAGGCGAGCACGCCATTCGACCAGACCACTTGCGGGCGCCCACCGGCCGCGCCGTATTTCCTGGCTTCCGCCGTGAGACGTTCATCGGTGATGACGCCGCAGCAGCGCAGGCACGGGAGCCCGGGCATGGACAAAACAACCTGCCCGGAAATCAGGTGTTCGTCTTTTCCGAGCTCGTAAACGTCCATGCCGATGTCAATGTAGGGAATGAGATGCCGCCGGGCGAAACGCTCAAGCTCCTCGCGCTCCGCGAAACCATCCACGGCGCCCATGATGATGCTGCAGACTTTGAGGGCATCGGTGACGTCCTGCCATTTTTTCGGCACCGCGACGATGCGGGCGCGTGGTTGCAGCCCGCGGATCACACGGCGCGCAATTTTGTATTTGGGCCAGCAGACCGCCACGTCGCGCAAAGTGCCGCCGACCAGCCGGTTACTGTTGGTGTCGTCGATGTCGTCGGGGTCGGTAACCACGTAGCCCCCGATGCCGAGATGGGCGAACTGCTGCACCTCATGCGAGCCGCCGCCGCCGAGGCCGACGACGCCGATGGTCGCCGCATCGAGCCGGGTTTCGCTGTCGGCGCCAAGAAAGCTCTGGCGAACGAACCGGCTCATGCCACGCTCCATGTCACGATCGGCGCGCCGACCTGCGTGAATTGCGCTACGAACGTGTGGGGACGATCGCGGCCGAGCCATACTTGTCCGCGCGCCGCGTTGTCGCTCAATACAATGGCGCCGTGGATTGCCTGCGACGCGACTTTGCAGAAGTCCGGCACGAATTTCGGGTTCTCGCGCAAATCGATGCCGCTGAAATCCGGCACGCCCTTGCCGCCATGCGTATGCACGTGAAATAGGGCGGCGCCCGTTTCCATCGCCCATTGTAGCGCCTTGCGCAGCGCTTCCGGTCCCATCATGGCACCGACGGACGGATCGTTAAGGTAATCCTGATCTGCGACAGGGCGATACGCGCGCGCGAGCACCAGCACGTCCTCGCCCGCCGCCGAAAGGCCGGCCGCGATGAATCCCACGCGTTCGTGCGCAAAGGGATGCGGCCGGCGGAGGTCGATGCGCACGCTCGCGAGCAGCGCGACGGTCGTCTTAAATCTTACTTTCATGTGACCGACGCCAGATGGTTGATGAGCATCGACGTCCAGGGCTGGTCGGGCTGCACTTTCTCATACGACAGCGTCCACCACATGCGTTCGAGAAGCCGATGCTGACCCCAATTCTTGCCCCTGGCCGCAATCTGACGCTCGAAAAAAAGCCGGGTGACGTAGCCGCTGTGCGGCGACGGATGAAGCAAAAGGTCCATCGTTTCGTTCTTGCCGTCGGCGACGAACGTAAACTGCGGCAGGAGGACGAGCGGCTTGCCGCCCTCCTGGTGGAGGACAGCGCCGGGATGGAGACTTTTAATCCGGGCGAATTCGGCGGCGGTGTCGATCATGCCGAACCTCCGCCGGGCGCCTGGCTGAAGAACTTCATGCCCTCGCGGACGCGGAGATGCTGCCCGGGCTTGAGCGTCTCAAGCTGGCCGTGCTCACTGACGACGTTCAGCAGGTACCCGGCGGGCACCTCGAATTTTTCCTTGAGCTGCTCGGTGGTGTAAACGCCGGCCGGTATGATCTTCGGGTCGTTATCGTAAAACACCGTGATGAGCCGTTTCTTCATCCGCAGGTGCTTGGTCTCCGGCCCGGCAAGATCGAGCTGGTCGTCAGGACCGAGCACGGTTTCTTTGCCGCCGGGATGCTCAACGACCAGCACGTCGTCCTCAAGCACATGGGCAATCTCGCGAAGCTCCGGCCCCGGGATGACGGCGGCGCCCCACTCGTAGCCACGGCCGTCGATGGTGAAGTGAAAGACGCGGTCGCTTTTGAAAGTTCGGAAGGCTTTTTCGTGCGGTCCGCGCAGATCGACCCGCTCGTCGAGCCCGATGGAGCGGGTCCCGTGCTTTTCCAGCCAGATCAGCGCGAAATCGTCCGCGGGATGGCAGCCCGCCGCCGCCAACATCTGCCGGCCGGCGGGGTTCGCGTCGGCGAAATCGACCTGTTTTTGGTCGACGATCGCGTGATAGGAGACGGTCGGCGAATGACCGTCCCCAGAGTTCATTTCGGCAACTTGACCCATCGATCGAAACCCTTCTGTTCGGCGCCGTCCGTTCCCATCAGCGTCCTCTACCGTATAGATATATCGAACGTTGCGGAGCGTCAAGTAGCGCAGTACAACTTCGTTTGTCACCAAAAACGCCGTTTGCGGCAGATACGCTGCTCGGAAGCAATTAAAAACATTGGAGAATCCCTGAAATGAGCCTCGGCTCAAGGCTTCATAAGCTGCGAATCAAAAACAATCGCTCTCTCAAGGATGTCGCCGACGCCGTGAGTGCCTCGAAGGCGCACATCTGGGAGATCGAGCGGGGCGGCAGCAAAAATCCGACGATGGAGTTGCTGGATAGGCTCGCCGACTATTTTGATGTGTCGGTGTCGTATCTGGTCGGCGAGGATCCGGACGAAGGCCAGGCGGGACTCGTTGCCCTTTACCGCGATTTGACGAAATTGGACGAGCGCGACCGGGAAACCATCCGCGACATCATGCGCGGATTTAAAAGACGGAAGCCCGAGGGGAACTGATGCTGCTTTGCCGCATGGAGTTGCAGGGAAAGGGCGCGGGTTCGCCGGAGGGGCTCGTCACGCGCATCCTTAAGCTTGAACCAAATTTGCCGATCCCGGTGCCAATCGAGCGGCTTTGCAAGCAACTGGACATTTCGGATATCAGGTCGTTGGAGACCGCGGGTTTCGAGGGCGGACTTGTCACCGACGCAGAGCGCAGCGAGGGGGTCATTCTCGTCAACGAGGCAAGCCATTATTACCGCCGGCGGTTCACGATCGGGCACGAGCTCGGCCATTTTTTGCTTCCGACGCATATTCCCGATCAGGAAGGGCGTTTCCTGTGCTCGCGGGAAGATATGGCGCTCCTGTCGGCTAAGGAAAGCGACCGGCGCGGTCGGATGGAAGTCGAGGCCAATCGTTTCGCGTCGCTGATCTTGATCCCGCCGCCGCACTTGCGCAAACGTCTCGGCAAGTCTGAACCTGATCTTTCCGCGCTCATCGGCTTGGCCGACGATTTCAAGGTCAGCAAGCAGGCGATGTCACGCGCCTACGCCGATTACCACGAGCATCTGACCGCGGTGATCGGCGTCAAGGACGATGAGATTATCTGGATTTCTAAAAACCGGCTAAAATTTCCCTTCATTCAGCCGGGCATCGGAGATCCAGTGCCGCTGGCTTCGCTCCTCAATCGCGGCACTCATCGGCCGGGCGTCGCCAGCGCCTTTGCGACATGCCTGCCGGATCACTGGATCGAAGTTGCGCGTGGCACGCGAGCACCGGGGCTTCACGAACAGGTCTACCGTCAGCACGATGGGTACGCACTCATCTTGCTGCATCTCGAACAAGCCGCGGACGAAGAAGAAGAGGCGGAAGAAGCCGATCTTGAGCGCCGCTGGCAGCCGCGATTCCGCTGTTAGGAATTCGAGTCAGGATCGAACGGCTAAGCCGTCTTTGGTCGCGTCAGGCCAGTTCTCGCGGATAGCGTCTATCATGGCATCGATCGAAGGCGTGCCGTTCGACGTGACCTTGCTGCGGTCTCCCGATTGCCGAAACGCCACGCCAGCGAGCCGTTTGTTCACCGGCTTCAACGCCTGCAGATTCTCGTCGAGTTCGACATGCAATTCCCACAGCGCACCACCGCTGACGCCGCCGTGACTTTTTGGGATTCTTGGGCCGTGAGAAATCTCAGCTTCGATTAGATCAGTATTGCCTTCTCTAAATTTCCGAAGATTCTTGGCAGCACCGAACAACCCTCCGACGACGACCTTTAGGCCTTTCGTGAAAAGGGCTGGCACCTTTTCCGTCCATTCACCGACGACCCCCACCACCGCATAACATATACTAATGTGACGGATTGGCTTGCTTGCCTTGTATTCACGGGAGATCCCAAAGTTGTAGAATAAGGCGCCTGCGGCGTCGAGTTCGCGCGCGTCCAGCTCAGGTATCTTGAGAAATCCGATGTCGGGCGCGTCGCATTCCTTTTCATTCCAGTCGATAAGACGCTCCGTGTGCGAAGATTGAGACGCCGGTTTTGGATCGGTGGTTGAACACTCGGGAAGCGAACAAGGCCCACAGTGGTTTGCGGATCAAGCGCCTTGAGGACATGGCCGGCGGTCAGGATGCCGTATACGCGCCCGAGCTTGACGAATGTGCCGGTACCGGCTGGCGTCGCGACCTCTTGGCGTCCTTCGACACGGAATTTCAAAAAGCCGAGACTGTAATCACACACGGATGCCGTGAATGAGTCGTCAAGAGTAATCGTCATTTCCTGCGGCTCGGTCATGTATCACTGCTACCAAAGCACCCGCGAGGCGGGAAGGCCGAGCAGCTGAAACTGCCGCGACCATTCAGCCGGCAAGTCCGTTAGGCGGCTCACTCCCATCCCGTGAGGCAGCTGACCCTCGATAGCGGCGTTAACGATATCCGGGGCAAGGAAGGCGAGCGAGATCGTCATATTGACCTTCCGCATGCTGCAGCTTTCACGCTCGGCGATGAGTGGTGGGTTTGCGGCGGGATTACTGATCAATTCCTCGAGCCAGCGGCGCCCGCGAGCGATGGACGAGATTAGCGTGGCGCGGTTCTCCGACCGTATCGATCGGGCATCCTGAGATTGAATACCATCAGGAAGCAGCAGTTCTCGTCGCCGTTTGAATTGATTCTTTTGCCACGGAATATGCAGAGGTTTCCGCCTGACAACCTTGTTGCTCTCCGTATCGTCTCCTTCAGACTCGACCAATTGAATAACAATTTTGCCTGATAGAACCTGAACTCGCGCGACGTGGCCATTCATGATCGCGTGGCCATCAACCGACTCATCGAGATTGAGATATTCCCGCGCTGATTTGATCCGCTGGCACGCGCCGCACTGATCCCGCACGATCGGCCATACCATTGATCAAGGCAGCGGATACATAATATCGATGCTTCCGACCGCGTTTGCGTGTGTGACTCGGGGTCATGCGGTTGCCGCGATCATCGAATATTCGACCGGCCAAGAGAGTCTCGGATCGCATTCTTGTGGTGCTACTCGTAGTCCGCTGTTCGTTCAGCCTTGCTTGGACGGCATCGAATAGATCGCGGTCTATAATGGCGGGCTGTTCCCCTTTGAGAATCTCGCCCTTGAAGGCCACTTCTCCGACGTAAAAGCGGTTCTTGAGCAGGTGGGCCAGCGGCCCGCGCGTGAACGCTATGCCGCCAATGGCCTTGCCGGTCTTGAGACTGCGAGCCTTAGTGAAGATGCCCCTTTTGCGAAGGTCAGCCATCAGCGGATTGAGACTGCCGAGCCGCAGGTAGCTTTTGAAAATGTCTCGGACCCGCTCAGCCTCGGCCTTGCTGACACTTATCTTGCGGTCCTTGGTGTCGTAGCCAAGCGGCACCATACCGCCAACCCAGAGCCCTCTACGCTTCGATGCCGCGATTTTGTCTCTAATCCGCTCGGCAGTGACTTCCCGCTCGAACTGCGCAAACGAGAGCAGGACATTCAGCGTCAACCGCCCCATCGAAGTGGTCGTGTTGAACTGTTGGGTCACCGAAACGAATGACGCGCTGTGCTGATCGAAAAGTTCGACGAGCTTGGCAAAGTCTGCGAGTGAGCGCGTTAGACGATCGACCTTATAAACAACGATCACGTCGACTTTGCCGGTTCGGACATCCTCCAACAGGCGTTGTAATGCGGGTCGATCGGTATTGCCGCCCGAGAAGCCCCCATCATCGTATTTGGCTCGCAACATCGTCCAGCCAGCATGGGCTTGGCTGCGGATGTAGGCCTCTGCGGCTTCATACTGGGCATCAAGCGAATTGAAATCCTGCTCCAGACCCTGGTCGGTCGACACGCGGGTATAGATCGCGCAGCGAACCGTCTTTACTGATGCCGCTTTCATCCGGTGACCTCCCTAGACGCTTTGTCTCGGAGACCGAAAAACCGTGGGCCATTCCAGCGTGTGCCGGTAATGGAGAAGGCGATTTTCGAAAGGCTCGTGTAGCTTTTTCCATTCCAGGCGAAGCCCTCGGCCAATACCGAAACGCGGTGCATGTGGCCGTTCCATTCTCGCCCTAGTACGGTGCCGGGTCGGAGCGTTGCTGCGGTCCGCTTTGGACCAATTGCGTTTCTTCCTGCTTCCTCGGGTGACGCCGATTGGTCGAGGAGCTTTCGGCTAGATTCATCAAGGTCGCCGAGGGCGTCGGCTTGCAGCCGATAGGCGATGATACGGAATAGAAGGTGCTTGGGCAGATGGCCGGGCGGTCGGCGTCCGAGTATCGTGTGCCAACGGCTCTGCAGGGCGGTGACGTCGAGATCACGCAGGCGCGCGATCTCGACGTTGATGCTCTCACGGCTCATAGCCGGCGAAGCGACTCTTACGCGCGGCATTTCAGGCTACGCGCTGTTGCTGCTTCGCTTTCGGTTTGCCCGACCCAGCGACTTTCTCGCCGACTATTCTGTAGACCCGATCATCGCCGACTTTCGTCGACTCAAGTGCCAGCTTCAGCTTCTTGCGAACCACACCGGCGAAGAAACCGCGGACTGAGTGCGGCTGCCAGCCGGTAAGCTTGGTGATTGCAGCGATTGTCGAGCCTTCAGGCCTTCGCAGAAGACCCAGGACTCGCTGTTGCTTCGTATTGCTCGCCGGCTTTGCAGGTGAGGGTGCACGCTCTGAGCGTCGGCTTTGCCCCGTGCGGCGGCTGGCGACTTTTGGCGTACGGCTTTGTTTCGCGGCGACCATATCAACTCTCCTCTCGATGCAGCGCCGGAATGACGCTTGCACCGACGCAACCCCGCGGAGGCCAAACGGGCGCTGGCGGGCCGGCAAGGCAAAGCCTTTGCGATCTTAAGTTCCGAGGCGGTGAATTAGGCTCATGGCATTCAAAAGCGTGTTGGACTCATAGAGTAGCTGCTCGAGATCGAGAGTGATCTCGACTGCCTTTTTGACAGTGCCTGCATCTGCACACGCTTGTGCCGCCCTCGCGGTCGCCGCCGCTTCATCCAGCCGAGCACGTACCTGTTGGACGAACGCTGTGATCGTTTTTTCGGTCGTATCAACATCCATGGCCAGCGCCCCCTGCGCCACCATGCATGCTCGAAAGTGTGTCGATTGCCAGTCCGCAGTGGCTGCATCGGCACCGGCCATGCAGCCTAAAGGTGGGCTAACCGGATGTGCCAAGGCGCCGCATCAAGGCCCGAAACACGGAGGCCGGATCGGCTTTCATCGCGCGCACAATTTTTACGAACTCGATGACGTCGATCCATCGTTCGCCGCCCTCGTATTTGGCTACAAACGACTGGGGTCGTTTTAGCCTCTTGGCGAGCTCCTGTTGGGTCAGGCCGGCGTTTTGGCGGACCTCCGCCATCAAACTGCGAAAAGCGGCCTGTTCCGGCGAGTGGACGGTTTTGCCTATGCCGCGCGCGCGAGTAGCCATTGGCGCGGCAGACTGATCCCGGAACGGGATTATCCCAAAACTGGATATTTTAAACTGACTGAGCTATCGATGCGACCGCGGTCGAGACCGGCCGGAGACCTCGGGCAGATGGCCCAGATAGAGACCACCGAACTGAACCGAGTGGAAAAGCGCTCGGTTCATCGTACCCAGTGGACCGCGCAATTCGCGGTGGCCAGTGAGCTGTGCAAGCGCGACTATCAAGTGGCGTTCACCATGGGCAACCATCCGAAGGTCGACCTCATGGTCATCAGCCCCTCAGGGGCGAAGTTCGCGATCGATGTCAAAGGGCTTTACAAGAGGAACTTCTGGGTCGTGTCGACAAAGGACCAACTACAGGATCTGTTCTATATCCTTGCCTTTGTTCCGGACTATGAACCGAACCAGTTTTTTATCCTCAGCCAAGAGGAGGTGAACAGGGAGGTCCCGCTTCACCTCGACCGAGTCAAGGCCGAGCGTCTGAAGAAAGGCCTGAGCATCGAAAAAAGCGATCGGTTTCAGGGCTTGCTATGGAGCGTGGCCGAGAAGTCGAAAGATCGGTGGGATAAGCTTCCGAAATAGGCACACCCTGCCGGGGCACTTGAACCCTCAGAATCCGCGTTCCAAGCATCGGCGAGCGATCTCCGACGTTGGAATCCGCGACCACTCCATGAGTTTGCCGCCTCATCGACAGTAAGAAGCGCCCCGGGGCAGGTTTTTGCCTTGCAGCGCGCGGTGGTTGAATCACACCGATAGTTATGCTGGCTTCCCAGGAATTGGAACAGCGAAGCGCGGCTGCGTCCCGTTTCCGATTGATTAGTTTCTACCTGTGTCCTCAGGAGCTGCGGAATGATCGACGAGTTTTCGATTCGGCTCACAAGGTTGACCTGCAGCCAATTGGCGACGATTTTGAATAGGAGATGGCTGGGCTTACGTCTGAACAACATGGACCAATGGCTTTGTAGAGCGGTGCGCTTCCCCCGTTTGATCTCGCGTTTTTTTAACCAGCCCTTGATTTTTACACCCAGGAAGGAGGACGTGGAATCTCCTTGAGGGTCGCCTCCCATGCGGCGGCAGCTTCGAAAGGCGACATGTTTGGTTTGATTTTAGGAATTTCGCGGTGGTACCGCACAATCTCTGGTTCTTTGGCGAGTACGAAGGCTGTGGCTTTGAGATCTCCCTTTAGAGCCTCATTGATGATCCTTCTGACGATCGCTTCACGCACCGTAATGATCTTACGCCGTCCGTTTTCTTGAATCTCCAGTCGTTTCTCTAACGCGTTGCTGAACAACGTCAGCAAATTTTTCGATCCTTTTGGACGTCCCCTAGGATTGCCGCTTTGGCCGGGCTTGAAGCGTGTTTTTACCGGTGGGCGGCCTCTACCAACTTCGTAATTTTTCGGACGAGATTTTCGATCGCGGTCAGCCATGGTGAACCTCGTCAGGACCTCTGTCGAACTCGCGCAGATCTTCCGCATTGCCGCTGCAGCGCGGTGTTCGCACGCCCGTTTGCAGTTTCTTCGAAAGTCTTTCCAGTCGCCTCGAGAATTGCGTCTCGTCCCGTCGCCTTTTCCCACCGACGGACAGCGACATCGACATAAGCTTCATCGATTTCCATGCAATATGCGCGGCGTCCGATCTGCTCGGCTGCCATGATCGTGGTGCCGGAACCCGCGAAAGCGTCGAGAATGATTGAGCCTCGGCGCGAGCAATCACGCATGGCATCTGCAACCAAGGCGACCGGCTTCACGGTTGGATGCGCTTTCAGCTCATCCATCCGGCCCGCTCGGAACGAATTTACACCTGCGTATGTCCAAATGTTGCTACGGGACCGCCCGTGCTGGCCCAGCTCGAAGGTGTTGATGTGGGCGGCGCGCCCGTGTTTATAGACGAACACTAATTCATGCTGACTGCGATAGAAGCTGCCTTGTCCGGGATTAGTTTTCATCCAGACGCAGATGTTTTTAAGCTCGTCAAATACGGCTGCTCCGGCCTCTAGCAATTCGCGTGCGTGGCGCCAGTCCATGCATACGTAGGTGATGCCACCATCGACGGTGTTTCGTGCGCAAGCGCCAAGGGCATCTTCCAAAAATCTGGTGAACTGATCGGGAGTCATTTCGCCGGAGGCGACCGCGAATTCGCGGTGCTTCGTGCGCCCGCGGCCCCCGACATGCCCATTGATCTTGACGTTGTACGGGGGGTCCAAAAACGCCATGTCGGCGCTTTCACCCTGCATTAAATGGATGAAGCTGTCTCCTAGGCGAACGTCGCCCACCAGCAGCCGATGATTTCCGAGCACAAAGAGGTCCCCAGTTCGCGAAACGAGATGTTCACGATCAACTTCCGGAATTTCTGCGACCGAGTTGTTTTTGCCCTCGACGAAATCAACCATGATCGAGTCGACCTCGCCTGGATCGAAGCCCGTTATCTCGAGGTCCAAGCCCACTTCGGGAAGGGCGATTTGCAACTCTTCGAGCTCGACGGCGAGGAGTTCGCGGTTCCATCCCGCCTTTTCCGCAAGCTTGTTGTCGGCAAGTACGTAGGCGCGGATTTCCGTCTCGCTGAGGTGCGACAAACGGATCACGGGGACGAGCTTTAAGCCAAGGAGCTTGGCTGCCTCCGCGCGGGCGTGCCCAGCGACGATGCGACCGCTTTCATCCGCTATCAGCGGATTGATCACTCCGAAACGCACCATGGAATCGGCAATCTGGCGGACCTGCTTCGTCGAGTGGGTGCGGGCGTTACGTGGGGCTGGCCGCAGAATGCGGGGCGATAGCATTTCGATCGGCCACGGCAGCGCAGCCTCGGTCCGTCCGCCTGAGGCGCCTTTGCCGTTGATCGCTTTGTTCTTGGACTTTTTCACGATGGCCGTTTTCGACGATCTGCGGCCAATAAACTAGGGCACTAATTCAATCGATTTGAGGACCTCCAGGAAATCCGACTTACCTAGTTGGTCTCGGCGGCTCGCTTTGCCTTCAACCGCCGCTGGACCGGTCGCGGGTCAAAATTTTCGTTTAACTCGCGCCGGGTCGCTTCTGCAACAATCTCGGTATAGGCACCGATGCGGCTTCGGCGAGCTTTCGGATGTCGCCCTAATACGTGCTGAGCTGTTGTCAGCAGAAGCTCGTATGCGGCAGATGGCTTGCTTACCTTAGGTCCGCGAGAAAGCGACAGACGCGGCGCTACAAGTCTGGCAATGTCACGTATCCGGCACAAATCTGGCTCCTTTCCCTCGACAACGGCTTCGAGCAATCGCACGAATTCGCCTTTATCAAGTCCGGCCTGATCAAAGGCCGCATCGACGATCGATGTGTTGTTGGATGCGGCCAGAATGATTCTAGCGCGGCTTAGAAGTGCGCGCCGCTGTTTGACATTCCGGGTAAGGAATCGGATCGCTTCAAACACCCGCCAGTACTGTTTGCTCTCTGAGGCCTCTCGGTCGCCAATGCGGACAGTTAGTGCGGCAAGGACTCGTGCCAGCATTGGACCGCATTCGCAGTCCATGAATAGCTGCCTATAACCGCCAGGTGTCGTAGCCTTTTTGATTTCCCTGATTAGATCATCGATCCAGTGCCCGACCTCACGACCAGCAGTTGGCGGTTCGAGCTGTTGAACCGCGGGCAGTGGGTCCGCCTGCTCAACTATTTGCAGCAGTGGTACAAACGGAGCCCTATCAAGGAGCTCTCGCGGCAGCCCGAAATGTTCCACTAGGGATTCGAGAACGGTCGAAATCTCGCTCTCCCTGATTCAGGACATGTCCTAAACAACACATCATCACCAAGGTGGTGTCGGATTCTGTAGATGTAAGACCACTCACTCAAGCTTTCGCATAATGACCGGTTATGGAAGGCTGAGCTCGAGAATCGGAAAAGAGGTGGTGTCCCATAACAGACAAATCGACCTAGCGCTTGACCGCAGTGAGGTCGATTTCGACGCGGCAGCCGGGGACGAGCAGCCCGCTGACCTGGACGGTGGTGCGCGGCGGCGGTGAGGGAAAGAACTCACGCCACACCTGGTCAAAGTAGTAGAAG
>Ga0307373_10008450_pt1 | contig 15658 bp, 10 predicted proteins | sample OX2MG_FD_202534 | JGI IMG/M metagenome (GOLD analysis project Ga0307373, IMG submission 202534) | Soil microbial communities from Risofladan, Vaasa, Finland - OX-2 | ecosystem: Environmental > Terrestrial > Soil > Coastal area > Acid sulfate soil | place: Finland: Risofladan, Vaasa | collected... | reverse complement strand
GCTGGCACAGGCGGGGCCGCGACATGATCAGCATCTTGTCGTGATTGCTGCCGTGCGGATCGTGGCAGTTGGCGCAATTCTCCACCACGGGCTCGTGCTCCCACAGGTAGGGGCCGCGCTTGTCGGCATGGCACGCGTAGCACACCTCGTTGATCGAGCTGGCCACGAGCAGCGATGGGCCGGTGGAGCCGTGCGGATTGTGGCAACTCGTGCACTCCATCTTCGACTGGCCCAGCGGCATGTGCGCGAACTGCGTGAGCTTGGCCTTCTCCCGCTGGTGGCACTGGCCGCAGGTCTCGGTCACGCTCGGCTTCTTGAGGCTCGACCGCTCCGATTCCGTGTGCATCATCGTGTGGCAGTCGGAGCACGCCACGTCGTGCGATTCGTGCGCGCTCCCCTTCCACAGCATGCGCGCCGTCTTCTCGTGGCACTGCAGGCAGGTGGCGTTGCGGTCGGCCACCGATGACGGGTGCTTGCCGTTGAACGTGATCAGGCCGCCGCGCTCGTCGCCGCCCGACTCGGCGTGCTGCTTGGCCGGGCCATGGCAGGTCTCGCACCCCAGCGCTTCGTGGGTATTGCGCGGATGATTCAGGAACAGTTGGCCCTTGGACGTGGCGCCGAACTGCGCCGCTTCCTTGGCGTGGCAGTCGGTGCACGAGGCGCTCCCGGCATATCCGGCCGGCGTCGGATGCGCGGCCGGGGACTGCTGCGCATGCGCCGCCGGCGCCGCGACGGCGAGGGCGAACGCGATCGCCAGCCAACGCGCGAAACGATGGTGTGACATCTCAGGTCCCCTGCCGCCCCGGTGCGGGGCGGCGGTCGGATGGGAGGAAAGGATGGGCGTGGAGAGGAAGGGGGAACGCACCATGGCTCAGTGCGACTTGGCGCCCAGGTCGTGCACGTAGACGGCCACCGCCTGCATCTCGTCCGGCTTCAGCTTGTCCTTGAACGACTTCATGTCCGCGTTCTTGCCGTGCGTGAGGACCTTGACGATCGAGTCCTGCGAGTGCGACGCGATGAATTCGCCGTTGAACGTGGCGATCTTGGGGAACTTCTCCTTCATCGTCTTGGGCGGCGTGCCGATCACGCCGTGGCACTTGCGGCAGTTCTCGTTGTACAGCGCCTTGCCGTCCGGCGCCTGGGCCGGCTGCACCGACGCCGCGGCCACGGTGGTCGTCACGAGGCTGAGAATCAACAATCCGGTTTTCATGGTTTCTCCTGAAGCTTCTTGGGTTCCGGGAACGTGTCGACGAATTGGGGTTGCTTCGTCTCGCCGTGGGGACCGCGGAGCGAAGCCAGGTATTGCGAGATCTCCTCGATCTCCTGATGGCTGAGCGTCGGCGGGCCGAACGCCGGCATCTTGGAATCGGCATGGAACCGCGACGGATCTTCGAGGAAGCTGTGCATCCAGCTCGCCGAGTGGATCAGCCCCACGGCGGTGAGATCCGGCGCGTCGGGAACGTCGGCGCTCTTCGTCGGCGTCGAGACGCCGGCCACCGCGTGACAGCTCCCGCACTGCTGCGCCTTGAACAGCGCGCGTCCGGCGCGCTCCACCGACGTCAGCGCGCGGCCCACCTCGGGCGCCACCGGCGGCGGCTCGTCGCGCACCGACGCGCCGATCAGGAACGCCGACGCGCCGAGCACGCCGAACAACGCGATGCGCGCCACCGGACGCACCGCCAGGGCACGGCGGCTGCGCCGGTCGAAGAACGGCAGCATCACCAGCACCAGCACGATCAACGCCGGGAGGCCGGCCGCCACGGCCGCTTCCATGGAGCCCGGCACGAGCTTGAGCAGCTGGTAGAACGGCAGGAAGTACCACTCGGGACGCGGCACGTACGCCGTGTCGGCGGGATCGGCCGGCGGCTCGAGCCCCGCGCCCTTGAAGTGCGCCAGCAGCACGAGCACCAGGATCACCGCGGTGGCGACGATGATGTCCTTGGCGATGATGTTCGGCCAGAACGGCACGCCCGCGCCTTTCGACTTCGCGTACTGCTCATGGTAGTACGCCGGGTACGCGGGATCATCGGTGCGCGCCGGGGCGCCCTCCTCGAGCACCCGCGTCCGCGGCGCGATGCCCTGCCGCACAACGAGCGAGAGGTGCAGCAGCACGATCCCCACCAGCAGCACCGGAAGCACCAGCACGTGGATCGCGTAGAACCGGGCCAGCGTGGCCGCCCCCAACTGCGCCCCGCCCCGCAGCAACTTCACCAGCGTCCCGCCGATGATCGGCGTGGTGCCGGCGATGTTCGTGCCCACCTGCGTGGCCCAGTAGGCCTTCTGGTCCCACGGCAGCAGGTAGCCCGTGAATCCGAATCCCATCACCACGAAGAACAGGCCCACGCCGAGCACCCAGTTGATCTCGCGCGGGTACTTGTACGAGCCCATCGTGAACACGCGGATCATGTGCGCCATGACGAGAACCACCATGGCCGAGGCGCCCCAGTGGTGGAGTCCGCGCACCATCGCGCCGCTGAGCACGTGATTCTGGATGAACTGGATGCTGTCGTACGCGTGGTCGGGCGACGGCGAATAGGACATCGCGAGCACGATGCCCGTGACCACCTGCACGGTGAACACGGCGAGCGTGGCGCTGCCCAGCGTGTGCCACCAGGTGAGCCCGCCCGGCATCTTGCGGTCGAGCAGCGTGCGCCGGATGCCGGCGATGTCCACGCGCTCGTCGAGCCAATGAAGCATGCGCTGCATGGCGTCAGGCCTCGATCTTGTCGGGGACGCCAAGCCGGAAGTCGGAGTACTGCACGTACACCGCGCTGTCCCGGATCTGCACCGGCAGCTCGTCGAGCGGGCGCGGCGGCGGCCCCGCCAGTACCGCCCCCGTCTTCACGTCGAACTGCCCGTGATGGCAGGGACAGAAGAAGGCCGTCCGCTCCTTGTCGTACACGTAGCTGCACCCGAGATGCGTGCAGTGCCCGTTGTAGGCCTTGAACTTCTCCCCGTCGTCGGTATACAGCCACACGCCGTTGAGGGCGCGCGTCTCCACCCACGCATCCTGCAGCGTCTGCACGAAGTTCACGCGCACCGGCACCCCGACGTCGAGCAGCGCGATGTCGTCGGCCACCTTCACCCACGCATCGTTCTTCCGGCGGGCAAGCGTGGGCGACGCGAACGCGCGGAGCACGGGAAACCCTACCATGACGGCGCTGATCGCGGCGCCAAAGCCGCTCACGCGCCGCAGAAACTTGCGGCGCCCCAGCGGCGCGCCTTCGACTGGTTCGTCTGAAGAGTCTTTCGAATTCGCGGACAAGATGACCACCCCATCGAGTTGGAAAACGGACGCATCAGGGCCACGTCCCACCCGGGTGCATGGGCAAGACTGGTTCCGCAAATCACGTAGGCGACCAACCCATTGCCGTGTGAGGAGTTATGGCAGGGATCTTCCCGGAAACCCCCGACACGACTTGGGGGAATTGCCCCTCCATCGCCGGTTTGCTCGCCTCTAGCATGGGGCAACTGCCCCAGCCGCCGGGATGCGCATTTTCGCCAACCCGTTGTGGGCCAGCGCCTTGGCGTGGTCGCGGGGCGCGGCGCTGCTCTTGCCTAGAGGGGTGGCAGCGAAGCACGGCGCAATTTCCGGAGTGGGCATGGCGGTGTGGCGGCAGTTGGCGGCAAAAACACGGGAGCTCGGGCGCCAACGCGGCGGCCGGCTGAGTCGGCGCCTGCTCGTGTGGTTCCTCCTGTTCTCGCTGGTGCCACTCCTGGCCACGAACGCCGTCGGTTATCAGCGATCGAAAGCGATTCTCGAGCAGTTGGTGGACCGATACCTCTCCGCGGTGGCTCAGGTGCAGGTCCAGCACGTGCGCGATCGCATCGACCATCACCTCCTGCTCCTGCAGGCGATCGTGGCCGGCAATCAGTTCCTGGCGGCCGGCGCCCTGCGTTTCGAGGGCCGGCCCGCCGGCGAGATGGGATCGGTGGCCACGCCCGCCGCCCTCCAGGAATTCCTGCGGCGCAAACACGAGGAACTGCTGGCGTTCGACGCCATCGATCTGTTCACGCCCGACGGCCGCGTGATCGCTGCAGCGGGCGATCCGCAACTGATCATCACGAAGCCGCCCGCCGACGAGCGCCGGGGCTCGCTCTGGACCTCCCTGCGCCGCGGCGTGCACGGATCCGAGCCGGAGTTCGAACTGGCGGTGCCGGTGACGACGCACGACGGCCAGATGGTGGCGTTCCTCGGCGCCTCGGTATCCCTTGCCGAGGCCAGGGAGTTCCTGCAGGTGCCCGAGCACGTGGCCGGCCATGTGGAGAGCTTCATCGTGGACTCGGCGGGACGTCCGCTGTTCGTGTCGCATCCGCATGCGCCGGTGAACTACGCGGTGCCGCTGGCCACGCCGCTGCTCGGCGAGGCGCCGGCCTCGATCATGATGTATCCCGACCGCCAGGGCGTGCAGGTGATCGGCACCATTCTCGAGATCCCCGGCTACCCCTGGCGCTATGTGGCCGAGGTGCCGGAGGCGGAGGCGTTCGGCGATCTGCGCAAGCTGGGGTGGCTGTCGTTGATTCTCGAGACGGTGTTCGTGGCCGTGCTGGTGGCCGCGGCTTGGGTGGTGGCGTGGGACATCGTGGCGCCGCTGGGACGCCTGGTGAGCGCCACGCGACGCGTGGGGCAGGGCGATCTCGGCGTGCGCGTGGCGATTCCGCAGCGCAACGAGCTCGGCGAGCTGGGCCACGCGTTCAACGACATGACGGCGGCGCTGGCCGATACGACGGCGCGCGTAGAGGAGTTGCACCGGCGCGAGATCGAACGAGCCTCACAGCTGGCCACCGTGGGCGAACTGGCCAGCGGGGTGGCGCACGAGATCCGCAACCCGGTGGTGGGCGTGTCGAACGGGCTCGACCTGGTGCGGCGGCGCGTGGGCGCCGATCCCGTGCTCGAACCGATCATCGACGAGATGGGACGCCAGCTCACGCGCATTCAACAGACGCTGCAGGAGCTGCTGGCGTTCGCGCGCCCGGCCACGCCCATGCTGGCGCCGCTCAACGCCAACGATCTCGTGGAGCGCGCCATCCGGCTGGCCCAGCCGGCGGCGGCGCGGTCGTCCGTGCACTTCGAGCGCCATCTCGATCCGGCGCTCCCGCGGATGCTGGCCGACGAGGAGATGCTGCACCAGGCGTTGGTGAACGTCATCATGAACGCCCTGCAGGCCACCCCCGCCGGCGGCACGGTGACCGTGACCACGCGGCATACCGACGAGGCGATCGAGATCGAGATCGCCGACACCGGGTGCGGCATCGCCGCCGAGAATCTCGCCTTCGTCTTCCGCCCCTTCTTCACCACGCGTCACACGGGCACCGGACTCGGACTCCCGATCACGCGCGAGATCATCCAGCGTCACGGCGGCCGGGTGAGTCTCACCAGCCGCGTGAACGCCGGCACCACGATCACTCTCTGGCTTCCGATCCGACACCGCGACGCGCCGGCCGCGCGGCGAGAGGACTTCACGGTATGAACAAACCACGCGTGGTCATCTGCGACGACGAGATGCTGATTCGGCTGTGGCTCTCGGAACATCTCGCCGACGCCGGCATGCGCACCGAGGCGGTGGGCGACGGCGCGAGCCTGATGGAGGCACTGGAGCGCGAGCCCGCCGATCTCGTGCTGCTCGACCTGCGCCTGCCCGACGGCTCGGGCATGGATTTCCTGGCGCGCGCCAAGAAGCTCGACCCCACGCTGCCCGTGATCATGATGACCGCCTACGGCGAGATCGAGACGGCGGTGGCCGCCGTGCGGGCCGGCGCGCACCACTTTCTCGAGAAGCCCATCGCCCTGCCCGAGCTCGTGCTGCTCATCCAGCAGGCCCTCGAAGCGCGGCAGCTGCGCGTGGACGCCGACCGGTATCGCGAAGGCTGCCGCTGGCAGTTCGCCGACGTGACGCTCATCGGGCGATCGCCGGCCATGCGGCGCATCGCCGATCTGATCACGCGCGTGGCCGCCAAGGGGAGCACCGTGAACGTGCTCATCCGCGGGGAGAGCGGCACGGGCAAGGGACTGGTGGCGCGGGCCATCCACGCCCGCGGGCCGCGCCGCGCGCAGCCGTTCATGAGCGTGAACTGCACGTCCCTCCCCGATCAGCTCGTGGAGAGCGAGCTGTTCGGGCACGAGGCCGGCGCCTACACCGATGCCCGCGAGATGAAGCGCGGCCTGGTGGAGATCGCGAACAAGGGCACGATCTTCCTCGACGAGATCGGCGACATGCCCAAGCCGCTGCAGGCCAAGCTGCTCCACTTCCTGGAGACGCACGAGTTCCGCCGCGTCGGCGGCGTGCGCAATCTCGAAGTGGACGTGCACGTGATCACGGCCACCAACCGCGACCTCGAGGAAGCGGTGGCCAAGGGCGACTTCCGCGAGGACCTGTTCTACCGGCTGAACGTGCTGCCGGTGACGATCCCCCCGCTGCGCGAGCGACCCGAGGATGTGGCGCCGTTGGCCGCGCACTTCGTGGAGATGCTGTGCCGCGAGCTGGGACAGCCGGTGCGGGAGATCACGCCCGAGGCGGTGCAGGCGATGGAGCGCTATTCATGGCCCGGCAACGCGCGCGAACTGGAGAACGTGCTCGAGCGCGTGCTGCTGCTCGAGGACTCGCCGACCGTGGAACTGGCGCAACTCCCGCCGGAGTTTCATGGCCTGGCGCCGCAACGCGGCCGGTCGTTCGTGCTGCCGGTGGGCGGATTCAAGCTCGACGAGATCGAGCGGGAGTTCATCAGCCAGGCCCTCGACCGCGCCGACGGGAACAAGACGCGCGCGGCGCGCCTGCTCGGCCTGTCCAGGGATACGCTGCGATACCGGCTGGAGAAATACGGCATCCGGTAACCGTCCGTCCCTCCTACGGTCCTACCGTCTCCGCCAACACGCGGATGAACTCCGGCTTCGCATTCGGGAGTTCCGTGCGGTACAGCGTCATGCCCAGCTCGCGGGCCTTGTCCTTGGCCTCGATGTCGATGTCGTAGAGCACCTCCAGATGGTCGCTCACGAACCCGATCGGCACCTGCAGCACGTTCCGCACGCCTTCGGCCTTGAGCGTATCCAGATAATCCAGGATGTCGGGCCCGATCCACGGCTCCCCGGTGCCGCCGGCGCTCTGCCAGGCGCGGCGGAACCCCGGGAGCCCCGCCGCCATGGCCACCAGCTCGGCGCTCTCCTGCAGCTGGGCCTCATACGGGTCGTTCCAGGTGCGGATGCGCTCCGGCAGGCTGTGCGCCGTGAACACCACCGTCACGCCGGCACGGTCGGCGGCCGCGAATTGCGTCAGCCCCTGCCGCACCAGCCCCGCCATGAACGCCATGAACGACGGCCGCTCGTACCAGTGATCCACGAAGCGCAACGCGAACGGATTGCCCAGCTCGGCCATCTTCTCGTCCACCGCCTTGCGGTACCCGCCGATGCTCATCCGCGAATAATGCGGCGCCAGCACCAGCGCCGTCACCTGGCGGATGCCGTCGTCATACATGGTCTGCACCGCCTCGGCCACGTACGGATGCCAGTGCTTCATGCCCATGTACACCGGCTGCGGGTTGCCGGCGGCGGCGAGCTCCGCCGCCAGTCCCACGCGAACGGCTTCGGTGAGCGCCAGCAGCGGCGTGGCGCCGCCTATCCGCTCGTAGCGCGCCCGGAGGTTGGCCACCGATTCGGGCGACGGGGTGCGCCCGCCACGAATGTGCGTGAAGTACGGCTCCACATCTTCCAGCCGCTCCGGCGTGCCGTACGCCATGAGCAGCACCGCGCGCTTGTCACTCCCCATCTCACCGCCCTCCAGCCGTTGCGAATGATGCCGCCGGCGCCGGCGACAGGACGCGCGCGCGCACCGTCGCGATGGCCTGCTCGATGGCGGCCACGGGCGTCTGCGGCAGCAGGCCGTGCCCGAGGTTGAAGATGTGCCCCGGCCGGCCGCCCGCGCGGTCGAGCACGTCGTTCACCTCGCGCTCGATCACGTTCCCCGCACCAAGCAGGACCGCGGGGTCCAGGTTCCCCTGGATGCCCTTGTCGTACCCGATCACGGCCCACGCCCGGTCCAGCGGAATGCGCCAGTCGGCGCCCAGGATCGACGCCCCATCGGTCGTCATCGCGTCGAGCAAGGTGGCGGTGTTGACGCCGAAATGGATGAGCGGCGCGCCCAGCGGCGCCAGCTCGGCAAAGATCCGCCGCGTGTAGGGCTGCACGTAGCGCACGTAGTCGTTGCGCGACAGCGCGCCCACCCAGCTGTCGAACAGCTGCAGGACGTCCACGCCGGCGGCCCGCTGCGCCCGCAGGAACACGATCACCATGTCGGTGAGGCGGGTCATGAGCTCGTGCCAGATCTCGGGCGCCGCATACATCATCGTCTTGGCGCGCAGGAACTCCCGCGACGCCTTGCCTTCGATGAGGTACGCCGCGAGGGTGAACGGCGCGCCGGCAAAGCCGATGAGCGGGGTGCGATCGCCGAGTTCGGCCTTCAGCATCCGGATCGTCGTCAGCACGTACGGCAGATCCACCTCGGGCACCAACGGCCGCAGCGTGTCCACGTCCCGGGCCGTGCGGATGGGCGCGTGGATCACCGGGCCCACTCCGTCCACGATGTCCAGCGGCACGCCGGCCCCGACGAGCGGGTGCATGATGTCGGCGAACAGGATGGCGGCGTCCACCCCCAACCGCCGCACGGGCTGCAGCGTCACTTCGGTGCACTCGTCCGGCCGCTGGCAGATCTCGAGCAGTGAATACTTCTCGCGCACGGCGCGGTACTCGGGCAGCACGCGCCCCGCCTGGCGCATGAACCAGACCGGCGTGCGCTCCACCGGCTGATGGCGGGCGGCGCGCATGAACAGCGTGGACTCGATCGTCACGTCGTACTCCGGAATTCGGATGGAAAGCGCGCCGCCAACACCTCGACCACGGCCGCCGCGGTGCGCTCGCCCGATCGCACGCAGTCGGGAATGCCCACCCCGCCGAAGGCGGCCCCGGCCACCGCGAGCCCGGGGCTCCGGGCCGCCTGCGCCTGGATCCGCGCCACGCGTTCGAGATGCCCCACATGGTACTGCGGCATCGCGCGGTCGAAGCGATTCACCTGCACCAGTTCCGGCTCGGCGGTGATCCCCATGACCTCGCGCATCTCACGGCGCACGATGCCAGACAGTTCGTCCTCGGAACTCTCCACGAACGACCCGCGGCCCGCCCCGCCCAGGAACAGACGGAACAGCGCGTGCCCGGCCGGCGACCGCCCCTCAAATTTACTCGACACCCAGGTGCAGGCGAGCACCGGCCGCTGCAGGATCCGGGGCACCACGTAGCCGGTGGCGTCCAGCGCCCGTGGCACGTCACGCGCGGGGTACGCCACCGAGATCGTGACGGTGGAGGCGTACTCGATGCCGCGGAGCGCGGCCGACAGCTCCTCGTCCACGGGGCGCACCAGCGCCGCCGAGAGATATGCCGGCGTGGCCAGGATCACGGCGTCCACGGTGAGCCGCTCGCCGTTGGCGAGCGTGATCACGTACTCCGGCGCGTCGCCGCCCGCCGCTGCCCGCTCCACCCGCTCCACGCGGGCCCCGGTGCGAATGACCACGCGCGTGCCCGTCGGCTCGCGCCGCCGCACTTCGCGCTCGATGCCGGCCACGAGCTCACCGAGCCCGCCGGGCAGCGACAGGAAGCCGAACGCGCTCGGCGCGCCGGCGGCGCCCGCTCCCGCGCTGCCGCGCTGCTTCTTCTTGGCCGCCAGCATGCCGCGCACCAGCCCGCCATGCTCCCGCTCGTACGCCCGCAACTGCGGAAACATCGCCTCCATGCTCAGCTTCGCACCGTCGCCGGCCGAGATCCCGCTGAGCAGGGGCTCGACCAGCCGCTCGTACATCTCGCGGCCCAGGCGGCGCGTCACGAAGCTCTCGATCGACTCGTCGGGCGCGTGGCGCCGCGCCGGGATGAAATACTCCATGCCCACGCGCAGCTTGCCCAGCGGCGACACGAGCGGCGTGGTGGCGAACGGCGCGAACCGCGACGGCACCAGTCCGGTGAGCCCGTCGGGCATCCGCCGCAACGTGGTGCCGCTCAGGATGTACGATCCTTTGACCTGCGGATTGGTGCCGTGCAGCCGGTCGCCCAGCCCCACGCGGCGGGCCAATTCCACGGCGGCCGGCTTGGCGGCCAGGATCACGTCGGGTCCCGCTTCCATGAGGAAGTCGCCCGAACGCTCGCTGCGGATGTGTCCGCCCAGCCGCGCCGACGATTCCAGGAGCGTGACCTGCACCGACGGGGCAACCCGCGTGAGGTGCTCCAGCGCCGCCAGTCCACTGATGCCGCCACCGATGATGGCGACGCGTGCGGTCATTGGCGCAGTCCGAAGAGGTGGCGGAGCGCCATCGCGTATCCCGCCACCTGTCCGTTGCGCGCCTCCTGGCGCAGCCGCTGCATGGGCTGATGGAACAACCGGTTGACCAGCGATTCCGAGAACGCCTCGATGTGCGCGCGATCCGCGTCGCTCAGGTGCGCGAAGTGGCGGCGCGCCTGGTCGAGCGTGGCCTGCCGCACCTGGTCGGTGTGGCCGCGCAGGTCGGCGATCAGCGGCTGCACGTCGAGCTGCCGCAGGGCGGCGATGCACTCGCCGGTCTCCTCCTCGACCACGGCCTCGACGCGCGGAATCTCCGCTTCGCGCTCGTGCAGTCCGTCGTTGATGCGCTGCTCGAGCACGTCGAGGTCGCTGTACGACACGTTCGGCACCGTGGCCACCGCCGGATCCACGTCGCGCGGCACCGCGATGTCGATGATCAGCAGCGGGCGATCGGGACGGCAGGACATGGCGGTGCTCACCATGTCCCGCGTGATCACGTGGTGCGGCGCCGACGTGGACGTGATCACGACGTCGGCATCCTCGAGCGCGTCCTGCAACCGTTCCAGAGCCATGGGGCGTCCGCCCACCCGGGCGCTCAGGCGGTCGGCGTGCTCCCGCGTGCGGCTCACTACGCAGATGTCGTTCACTCCCCGGTAGTGTAGCGCCGACACGGCCAGCTCCGCCATCTCCCCGGCGCCCACCACCACCACCGACGCCGAGCCCAGGTCCTTGAGCGCCGTGCTGGCCAGCTTCACGGCCACCGAGCTCACGGTGGTGGGGTTGCGATTGATGGCGGTCTCGGAGCGGGCGCGGCGGCCGGCGCGGATGGCCCCGCGGAACAGCGTGGACATCATGTGGCCGGCGGCGCCCTGCGCGGCGGCCGCGGCGAACGCTTCGGACACCTGCCCCAGAATCTGCGGCTCGCCGATCACCATCGACTCGAGACCGGCCGCGGTGCGGCACAGATGCCGCACGGCCGCGTCGCCGGTGAGCGTGTAGAGCGCGGGCATGAGTTCGGCGCCGGGCACGGAAGTGCTCTCTTCGATGAGTTCCACCAGCGCCTGGTCGGCGCCGTTGCCGCCGGCGGCGTAGAGTTCGATCCGGTTGCACGTGGAGAGCACCACCAACTCGCTGATCGCCGACGGACGCTCGTCGCGGCCGCAGCCAAAGCGCGCGAGGGCGGCCGCCACCGCGTCGGGCGACACGGCCAACCGCTCGCGCAACGACAGCGAGGCGGTGCGGTACGAGACCCCCACGCAGATCAGCCCGCCGTCGGGAGCGTGCGCCCGCGGATTGGCCCTCGGGTGCTCGGCCGAGCGCTCGCCCCCGGCCGGAGGCCCGAACTCCGCCACCGTCGTCTCGCCGATGACGTCGCTCTCGGACACCGCGGTGGCGCTCATGCCCCGCTCCCGGCCACGAAGGCCTCGATCTGCGCCACCGGGAGACTCCGCCGGTAGCGCGACTCGAAGTAGGTCGCCACCGGCTCCGCCTCGCCCCGTTCCACCATGGCGGCGTAGCGGTTCGGGATGTGGGTGCAGAAGGGTTCCGATTCCATGAAATCACCCGTCATGCCGTAGGCGCGCGCCCGGCTGCCGCCGCAGACCTTGAGGTACTCGCAGACGCCGCACTTGCCCTTGATCTGCGTGCGATCGCGCAGCTGCGCGAAGATGGGCGACTCGCGATACACCGTGAGCAGGTCGTCGTTCCGCACGTTGCCGGCCACGATGGGCAGGAATCCCGACGGCATGATCTCGCCGGTATGGCTGATGAACATGAACCCGTCGCCGTCGTTCACGCTGCGGGCGCGGCCGATGCCGTCGGACAGCGAGAACATCACGCCGCCGGTCATCGTGTCCGGCGCCGCGTCGCGCGAGCCGGCGCGGCGCTCGGCCACCTGGCGCTCCATGATGACGCGCGAATACTGCGGGGCCGCGGTCGCCTTGATGTCGAACGGCGCCGTCTTGGACAGATCGTACATCTTGTGGAAGATCTTCTCGTACTCCTCCGCGCTCGCCACGTCGCCTGGCTTGGCCCGGCCCGTGGGCACGAGGAAGAACACTTCCCAGAAGACGATGCCCAGCCGTTCCATGAGAGCGGCCAGATTGTCGAAGTCGTCGATGTTGTGGCGCGCGATGACCGTGTTCACCTGCGTGGAGAGCCCGATGCGCCGGCACTCTTCAAGGATGCGGATGCCCCAGTCGAAGGAGCCGTCGACACGCCGGAAGGCGTCATGGATCAATGGGGTTGATCCGTCGAGGCTCACCGCCAGGCGGGAGATCCCCGCTTCCTTGAAGTTCTGGATGGCCTCGGGGGTGGCCAGCGGCGTGGTGGCCGGCGTGACGGCCATGCGCAGCCCGAGATCGAACCCGTAGCGGACGAGTTCGAAGACGTCGGGGCGCTTGAGGCAATCGCCTCCGCTCAGGACGAACACCACGGGACCGAACTCGCGCACCTTGCGCAGCATCGCCTTGGCTTCGTCGGTGCTCAATTCATCGGGGCGCCGGTATGGCACCGCCTCTGCCCGGCAGTGGCGGCACGCGAGGTCACAGGCCCGTGTCGTTTCCCAGATCACGACGAAGGGGGATTTGGCGAAGTCGAAGTCCCCGATTCCCGCGCGTCCGTGACCTTTCACTGGGTGCATCTGACCCATCTCCCGTCTGGTTGGCTGGCGAGCGGCCGGATGCGCCGCACCGCACGGGCGCACGATGCCAAACACAGCCTCACGACGGTGTCGGGAAATGCTGGAAGTCGGCGAGCGACGCCACCACAGGTCGGTCAGGGAATCCCTGACCGAGCCCCCGGCGACCCGTCAAACGGTCAGTTTGCCCCGCCCCTGCCCGGTTTGAAGCTCTTGTCGGGGTACGGCGGCGGCGGCGGCACCGGCCGAGGATCGGCTTTGATCTCGGCCTGGAGGTACTTGACCGCCGCGTCCAACTGCGCGTCGCTCCCCTCGAACGTGGCATGGGGCAGATTGTCCACCACGACGTCCGGATCCACGCCGTGCCCCTCGATCATCCACGTGCGATCCGGCAGGTACGTGCCCATCTCGGCGGCGCTGGCGATGCCCCGGTCCACCATCACGTTCTGCTGGCTGAGCCAGATCTCGCCGCCCCACGTCCGCGTGCCGATCACCTTGCCCAGCCCCAACTGGCGGAACCCCTCGGCAAACGCCTCGCCGTCCGACGCCGTGAACGCATCGGTGAGCACCACGATGTGCCCGCGAAAGGCGTACTGCATGTTCCACGTGGGGTCGCCTACGCGACGCTGGAAGTAGAACCACGCCTTGCGGATCAGCTTTTCCAGAATCCAGCTGTCGATGTTGCCGCCGCGGTTGTGGCGGTCGTCGATGATCAACCCCTGGCGGTTGAACACGGGGTAGAAGTCGCGCTCCCACTGGTCCATGTCGGTTCCGCCCATGGCCCGCAGGTGCAGATAGCCAATGGCGCCGTGGCCGAGCGAATCCACCGCCAGCCGGCGCGTGTACTCCCATTCCGAATAGCGCAGGTTCGATTCCTGCGCTTCGGTGATCGGATCGACCACCACCTCGCGCTCGGCGCCGTTGCCGCCCGGCTTGAGGGTGAGCAGCACCTGGCGGCTGGCTTCATTCCGCAGGAGCGCGCCGATGTCCGGCGCCGAGAGGGCCGGCACATGGTTCACCGCCGTGATCACGTCGCCCTCGCGCACGTTCACGCCGTAGCGGGCCAGCGGCGAGAGCTCGTTGGGCGAGTCGGGGTCGTTTCTATAGATATGCTGGACGCGGTACCCGCCGGCCGTCTCGTCGCGCGCCAGCACGGCGCCCAGCGATGCGGGGTGGATGGAGTCGTCGCTCACGCGCAGGTCGCCCCCGCGCACGAAGGTGTGGAGCGCCGAGAGTTCGCTCACCGCCTGAGAGATCAGATCGCTCAACTCCGCGCGGTCGGTCACGCGGTCCACCAGCGGCGCGTAGCGGGCGCGGATGGCCGGCCAGTCCACGCCGTTCATGTGCCGGTCGTAGAAGTAGTCGCGCTCCAGCCGCCACGCGTCCACGAATTCCTGCCGCCATTCCTCGCGCGGATCCACGTGGATGGTCCAGTGGCTCAGGTCCACGCGGTCCTTGGCGCTGTCGGCCGGGGCCTTGGCGCCGGCGTCGAACACGTAGAACGCGTTGCCGCGGCGCACCATGATCCTCCGGCCGTCCATCGAGAGTTCGTACTGCCGCACGCCCACGGCGAACGGCTCCGGACGCGCCGGCCGGTTGCCGATCGGGAAGCTCATGAGTTGCGCGCCGGCGGCCGCGCCACCGCGCCCGCCGCCCGCTGCGCGCGCCAGGAAGTACAGGCGCTTGCCGTCGGTGGAGAGGTCGCTGTAGTCGCCCGCCGGCACCGGCAGTTGGACCAACCGCTGTTCGATGCCGTCCAGGTCGATCGTCACGTGCACCGGCGCGCGGTTGTTCGTGCGGCCGGCGCGCGTGCTGTCGCCCCGAGCCGCGCCGCTGTCGGCCGCCAGCCCGCGCGTCGGATTGGTCAGTTCGTTATCGGGCTGGAACGGGGACCGCTCGCCTGCGGTGAGCGCCAGCGCGAACAGTTCCGTCTGATCGGGAAAGTACGGTTCCGGCTGCCGCGAGCCCCACGGCGATCCGACGGTGGTCTGCAAGTGGCGCTCGGAGAGGAAGTACAGCCACTTGCCGTCCGGGCTCCACGCCGGGCTGCTGCTGTCGTAGCGATCGGACGTGAGCGCCGTGCTCTTGCCGCTGTCGATGCCGTACACGTACACGCGGTTGAACTGGTTGGACGCCGGCGCCGTATAGGCCACCCACTTGCTGTCGGGCGCCCACTGCACGTCGCCGAAGTCGCCGTCGCGGTTCACGCCCAACAGTGTCTCCTTGCCGGTTGCGAAGTTCAGCAGCCAGAGCTGGTAGTTCTTGTCGGTGTGCATGAGCCAGCGGCCGTCGGGACTCGGAATGCCGTCCCATCGCAGCACCTGCGCGCCCGTGGTGAGCTGCCGGGGCGCCGAGCCGTCGGTGGGCACGCGCCAGAACTCCACCTCGCCGCTCTTGTCGGAGAGCGCGAGCAGCGACTTGCCGTCGGGCATGTAGCGCGCCAACCGGTATCGCACGCCCTGGTCGTGCGCCATGGTGGCCAGCCGCCCGCCGGCATCGCCCGCCGGCGCCGAGAACACCTGCCCGCGCGAGGTCAGCACCACGCGATCCCCGGTGGGCGAGAGGTGCGCCGAGGTGAGCAGGGCCATGGGGTCGGTGTCCCACTTCTCGCGCGTCTGGTCGAAGTCGCTCACGAGATGGATCGGAATCACCGCGTCGCGCCCCGACGCGATATCGTACACGCGCAGGTCGGCGCCGCACTGGTACA
>Ga0307373_10008449_pt1 | contig 15660 bp, 10 predicted proteins | sample OX2MG_FD_202534 | JGI IMG/M metagenome (GOLD analysis project Ga0307373, IMG submission 202534) | Soil microbial communities from Risofladan, Vaasa, Finland - OX-2 | ecosystem: Environmental > Terrestrial > Soil > Coastal area > Acid sulfate soil | place: Finland: Risofladan, Vaasa | collected... | reverse complement strand
CCCTGATCGCGCGCGACTTCCTGGAAGCGTTTGACGATGTCGATGTCATCGTCACGCCCACTTCTCCCATCCCCGCCTTTAAGTTCGGCGAGCGCACGGACGATCCGCTGCAAATGTATCTCGCCGACATTGACACTGTGACTGCCAGCCTCGCCGGAATCCCCGGCATCTCCGTGCCCTGCGGCAAGACGCGCAGCGAGCCGCACCTCCCGGTGGGCATGCAAATCCTCGCCAAGCACTTTGACGAAGCGCGCCTGCTGCAAGTCGCGCACGCGTTTGAAAAGTCCGGGGGCTTTGAGCTGTAGCGCAGACTTTCGTTTCTTAGAAAGTCTGCGGCTCTCGCTCTTTAATATGAATCCCGCGTAGCAGGGTAGCGCGGAGTTGGTTTCTAACTCCGCGGCTTTTGAGCTAAATCAACTCTACAAGCCGCGGAGTTTCTGAGATTCGAAACTCCGCGCTACCTTGATTTTTTGTAGCGCCGGTGTCCTCACCGGCGCCTTTCGGCGCTGAGGACAGCGCCGCACCAACTCAAACAGGCAGTTTTCACACAGACTTTTTTAGCTCCGCCGCAGCTTCCCCCTCAATCCCATCCCCTCTCCCTCAGGGAGAGGGCGGACCGCAAAGCGGTGGGTGAGGGTGACGATGGGGTTAAAATTCCGCCCTTCCCAGTACGGACAAAATGAACCGCGGTGTTGCCTTACCCCCCAGACTTGTCATAGTATGACGCGGAATGGAATTGAGGGGACGTGGACTGGAAAAACAAGCTCTATTTCGGCGATAACCTGGAAGTGCTGCGGGCCAACGTGCCCAACGAGTCCGTCGATCTTATCTATCTCGACCCGCCTTTTAACTCCAACGCCAGCCATAACGTGCTGTTCCAGGAAAAAAACGGGGAAGAATCGGCCGATAGAGGCGAGTCTGGGCATAGTCACTGCAGGGGGAAATTATGTGGCTAGTACGGCTGGCCCACAGGGGGCCGTTTTGGTTCTCGTTGGCCGTGGGTCGGACGCGAGAGGCCGCCGAGCAGAAGGCTGCGGATCAGGTAAAGGCCTGGGATGCGGAATTCAGTCGATTATGGCAGGGCGTGGAGGCGGCAGCGGACCGCGCGGCCTTTAACAGGATATTGAAACGAAGGCTGCCGGACCCGGAAAACCACCGAGGAGAGTTGGCAAAACATTTGACGGCCCAAGTGCAGGAAGAGCTGGCCGCCCTGGGTTCCCTCCTCCAGGGTGGAATCCTAATGGAGCGTTCGGTCAGCCGGCCCCAAGACTGTTCTTCCCCCTACCCGGCGCCGGCCCCGACACCCTACTGCGCTGAGCCGACGCCGGCTGAGCCGGCGCGCGAATCCTTCCTGCCGCCGCTCGGTTCTATCTCTGGCCTGGTCCCACCGCTCCGCAGACGAGCAGAAGAGCGCTTCAGCGCCGCGCACGCCGAGTGGGAGCAATTGAAACTTGACATCGAGACAAGAAACCGCGAAGGGACGGAGAAATACGAGCGCGACCTGGCCGACTGGGAGGTGCAGAGGCGAGATTGGCTTGACGACCAAGCTCGGCGGAACGCGGCCATTGACCAGCAACTGGCGGCTTACAGCCGCTGCGAACCCGAGTTTGTCGCAGCGTACTGCCGCCTGTTACTCAATGCCTCGCCCTACCCCGGCATTGCGGCGTCGAAGCCCGAGATTGCCCTTCAGAATCCCGGTGAGAAGCACCCCGCCGAGAACCCAGAAGAGTTGCTCGTTCCCCTGGATGTGACCGCGTCCGAGTACCCCGACACTTTCCCACAAACGTTTGAGTTGGATTATGTTGCCGAGAGCCGGACCGTCGTTGTTGACTACGCGCTGCCGCCAAAGGAAGCCCTGCCATCTGTAAAGGGGTACAAGTACGTAAAGGCCAGGGATGAGACCCAGCCTGTCCCGGTCACGCGGCCATGGCTGGACGAAACCTACGACTCCGTGCTTTATCAGGTCACGCTCCGAACCATTTACGAGCTTTTCCGGTGGGATGAGGCTGGGGCACTCGATTCCGTGGTCTTTAACGGCTGGGTGAATTCGATTGATAAAGCTACGGGGAAGGAGGGCAACGCATGCGTTCTCACAATTCAAGCGAGCAAAAAGGAGTTTCGCGAAATCAACCTCGCCCAAGTCGACCCTAAGGCCTGTTTCAGAAAACTGAAGGGCATCTCCGCTGCAAAGCTGATTGGAATGTCCCCCGTCAGGCCCATTTTACGGATCAACAGAGCGGACAAACGGTTTATCCCCGCGCGCCCCGTCGTCGACGCGATCGGCAGCTCAACGAATCTCGCCGCTATGGACTGGGAGGATTTCGAGCAGCTTATCAGGGATGTATTTGAGAAGGAATTCAGCACGGGCGGGGGCGAGGTCAAGATCACGCGCGCCAGCAGGGACCACGGCGTGGATGCGGTGGCATTTGATCCCGACCCGATTCGAGGCGGAAAGATCGTCATTCAGGCCAAGCGGTATACCGACACGGTCAGCGTATCAGCAGTCCGGGACCTCTACGGCACAATCCTCAACGAGGGCGCTAACAAGGGCATCCTGGTTACGACGGCGGATTACGGCGCCGACGCCTACGAGTTCGCGAAGGGCAAGCCGATCACCCTGCTCAATGGCAGCGAGCTTTTGTACCTTTTGCAAAAGCACGGGCACAGGGCGCGTATTGACTTGGCGGAAGCGCGAATGTTCGCAGGTGACAAGGTAAAGCAGAGGCCCACGGGTTCCGGCTAGATTTCCGAGGCGCGCTCTTCGCAACTATCGGCAGACCGATTGCCGCCGGTTGTCTCCACACATGCGGTGGCATGATCCTGCGCTGACGCATAATTCTTCAGACGGAGGTCACTGAGTTATGAGCAAACTATGGGAGAAGTTCTTTCCACCGGAGCCATTGTTCACTGCTCGCGATTTGGGTGCATCGGTCCGCTTTCAAGACTAGGGCCTGATGGTCGGGCTGTGAGCGGTCCGGCTTTCTTCCATCCCCAGGGTGTGGTATGGTCTTGCGTTCGCAAACAAATCAAGGAGGGCAATATGTCAAATGAGCTGCAGCTTGGGAAGGGTTCCCTGCGGCACGCCTTGGAGCGCTGTGGTAAAGCCGTGAAAAGCGCCATGCTCAGTGAGGAAGACCGCCTAACGCGGGCACGCAACGCGTTTGACCTTCACATGGGACATCTTCGAGAGCCTGAGTTTCCTGCCGAACTCTGGGAAAGGGTAGAGGAGCTTCGGAGGCAGGTTCATTCGGAACCAATGACTCGGGACAGCGCCTCCGAATGCCTCGACGAGATCTGGTCAATCTACGAAGACGTAGCCGAAGCGTATTACAGCCGCTTCGGCGGGCCAGACACGTGACGCTAAAATGTCGCCCCATTCGACAAGTTGAGAGCGCGGAGTTGTGCGCGCAGTAAACTACGGCGAAGTTCTTAAACCGATGAGACTTCAACACGTGTATCAACATCCAACACTGCCTGGTTGCGACGTATTTTCACAGGAGGACAATCATGCGCGGTGAAATCTTGAGAAAGCTAACGCCGATATTGAGTGGGAATCCGAAGGGTGAGGCAGACGTAGCGTATGCGCTGATCTTGATGCGCAAGCTGCTCGAACGTGATAGAAGGCAGGATGAATTCGCAACGCTGAAGTTCTTCTGTGATTGGGTTGTACACACTGAGCTTTCACGCCGTGGCGCACGGGACCAGATTTCTCGACTTGACGCCCGTCTAAGGAACATGAACTTGGCGAATCCTAATGACATTGGGCAAGACTTAGAAATATTCAGGTTCATTTCTTTCGACGGCCTATTTAATGAGATGAAGAAGTTCTGCAATGAAATGGGTCTGGCCAGGTGTTGGACCGGGCATCCGTTAGCGTGGACAGAGTTCGTTAAGTTCTACGGCGAGATAGTGCGCGATTGTCCGCTGGAGGTCAAGCAAGCTGGCAAGAATCCCCAATTGAAAAGGGTGGTGCTAAAGGCAGTCAGCGCAGTTGCAACCGACGGGGAACTGGAATCCTTCGAATTGGAGTGGGAGCTTTCACTGAATGACGCCCGTTCGTTCAAACAGCGAGCCAGGTGTTGCTGCCCAGCCCCTTCCTCGCCCGCCTGGAAGGGTGGGATGACGGAAACTGAGTTCGGGTTTTGATCAATATGGGTGCAAGCGGAGAGCCACCATCAGGGCTCCCGCGGGCCTGGGCTTTGGTTTCGATGACGAATCCAGGTCAATTCCAAAGACGAACCGGCCGCGACCACCTCTGGGCCATCATACCTCAGGCGCCGTTTTGGGCCCGGACCAACTGGCCGAAGATATCCTCAAAGAACTGCTTGGGATGAAGGGCCCCAACGCCCGGCACTAGCGCGCGTTGGCTCGGTGGCCCCAAAATCGCTGGGTGGCGCCTTTCTCAGCATGTCTGCGATTGAGGTCAGCAGCCCGAATCAATGCGCAGAATCATCACACAGAGGCCATCTGCCTGAGGGAATCGCAAACGTCATATACCGGCGTCTGTGCCCCGCGCCTTACGCAGGGGCGTACAACTCCAAACCCGTCAGGCGGCCGATGCGAGCAAAGTCTTGATCGAGTGTAAAGACGCTTGCGCCGTGCTCGATGGCGATGGCGGCAATCAATGCGTCGATGGTTGTCAGGCTGATCCCTTTTGATCGCGCCAAGCGGAAGATGGCAGCCGCGCGGCGATAGGTTGAGAATCCATGCGGTTCCAGCATGTCCCACAGAGTGAGGTAGCGCTCTATATCCCTCACCTTGCGCCTGAGTCCCTGGAGAACCTCTGCGACCACGAGGCCGGTGAGCGCCACAGGTTCCGCCTCCGCGATCATGCGGCGGAGTTCGTTGCCGGCGGGACCCGGAGAAGCGCTGAAAAAATCGATCCAGACGGAGCTAGCCACCAGGATCAAACGCGGTTCCTCCGCATGGCTTTCAGATCGCCCTTCCAGATGCCGACGCCGTAATAGCGAAGAATGCCCTTCCGGCTTTCCGTGCGTACCAGCAACTCGAGGCCTTTATGAACGATAGCGCGCTTCGTCGGCAAGCGGGTAAGCTTACGCGCCTTCTGGATCAATGCATCGTCAATTTCGATGTTGGTTCGACTCATACCGCGAGTATACACCCGATTGTTCAGTTTGTGTGTATACACACAGGTGGGCGCCGGGTGGCGCAGACGTGCGTTTCTCAGCATGTCTGCGATTAAGGTTGGCCATGCGCCACCTGCGAGCACCATCAGATTACCCCAGGGGATGCCTCATGCCGTTTCGAATCTATCGGCTTCCCGGATGCTCCGCTGATTTGCTGGCTGAGCTTGCGTCTCTTCCCCCAGGGCAGGAATGTGGAAGACGTCGCGGCTTGGCTGAGGCATAATCTTATTTCGAACGCTGAGGGTCAACCTCCTTCAGGAGCCAGCACCCTTTTTCGATGACAACCTCTGCTTCATCCCAGGTCTCGGGTGAAATTCAGTCTGCACGCCGCTGGCTGGTGACGATTGCCGTCATGGCCAGCGTGGTGATGGAGCTGGTGGATACGTCGGCTGTCAACGTCAGCATCCCGTACATCGCTGGGAATCTCTCCGCCACCATTGATGAAGCCACCTGGGTGCTTACTTCCTATCTGGTCTCGAACGCCATCGTACTGCCGCTGACCGGATGGCTGGCAAGCCGCGTCGGACGGAAGCGGCTGCTGATGACGGCGGTCGCCGGCTTCACCGTGGCCAGCATGTTGTGCGGCCTCGCCCCCACCTTGGCCACGCTGATTGCTTGCCGCGTGCTTCAGGGAGCATTTGGGGGCGCGCTCCAGCCCACCACGCGCGCGATCCTGCTCGAAACTTTCCCGCGCGAAGAGCGTGGCCGAGCCATGGCCGTGTGGGGCGTCGGAATCGTGGTGGCGCCGATTGTGGCGCCGGTTTTGGGTGGCTGGCTCACTACGGATTATTCGTGGCGCTGGGTCTTCTTCATCAATTTGCCCATCAGCATCCTGGGGTTGATCTTGGTCGATCTCTACGTGTTCGACCCTCCCTATCTCCGCCGGACAGCCAAAGGGATCGACTACTGGGGCGTGGGCATGCTCGTGTTGGGCATCGCTTCCCTGCAAATCGTTTTGGACAAGGGGCAGGAGGCGGACTGGTTCAGCTCCCGCTTCATTCTTACCCTGGCGGTGGTCGCGGCGATCAGCCTCGCGGCCTTTGTAATTTGGGAGTTGGTGGCGCGCGATCCCATGGTTCATCTGCGCTTGTTGAAGTACAGGACGTTTGGCGCGGGCGTGAGTCTTTCCCTAGTTTTATTCTTCGTGCTTTACGGAAGCATTTTGCTGCTGCCGCTCTTCATGCAGGTCGTGCTGAACTTCCCGGCCATCACGGCGGGCATTTGGAATTGCCCTCGCGGTATCGCCACGATGGCTCTTATGCCGGTGGCGGGCTTTCTGATCGGCCGGCGCTGGGACATGCGCAAGCTTTTGTTCGGCGGCATCATGGTCTCAGCCGTGGGCCTGCTTTCCTTTTCGTTCCTGAATCTCGCCTCCGGTCCCTGGAATTTTCTCGCACCGCAGATTGTGATGGGAGCGGGCATGGCCTTTGTCTTTGTGCCGTTTTCCACCATCACCGTCGATCCCATCCCGAATGAAGAAATGGGCTACGCCACCAGCATCACGGCGCTTGCGCGAAACCTCGGCGCCAGCTTCGGCATTTCCATCGCCGCCACCATGCTCCAGCGCCGCGACCAGGTTCACCAGATGCGCCTCGCGGCTCACGTAAGTTCCATGAATCCGATTACCGCCAATCTGCTCTCAACTTTGCAAGATTACTTCCACCATGGCGGCGCTAACCTTTCGACGGCCGGACATCAAGCTCTGGGCGCGCTCTACTCCATGGTTCAGGCTCAGGCTTCCGTGCTGAGCTATATGGATGAGTTCCGCCTTTTGGCGGCGATGTTTCTGCTCGTCTCGCCGCTGGTTTGGGTTATGCGCAAGCCACATTTTAAAAGCGAGGGCGGGGAGAAGTAGAAAAGGCGCGCTGCATATACGCGCCGTGCGCTTCCCGATTGTGTGGATAAGCTGAAAAACTCCACCGGGGAGCACGCAAGCAAAGGTTCGCTCACAGTAAGCTCAAAACACTCGCTTGGCGCGGTCTCCTCACTTATTGGTGGCAACCTAATGAGAATTACAAATTATAGTGACGGCTTTTACTGGTGCGCCGGTGTCCCCACCGGAGCCATTCGGCACTGAGGACAGCGCCGCCACAACCGATGTGCCACTATAATTTGTAAACCTCAATTATGCAGAAGCGGGATAGTCTTTGCGGGCGGGGGATGGGGCAGCGACTTCAGGAAAGCGTAGATGTCGGCCAATTCCTTATCTGGGATGACCTTTTCTGTATACGGCGGCATTTGACCTGTGGGATTGCGGACGTACGCGATGATCGCCGCGAGCGGAATCGGGTCCGGGCCGAGGCGCGGTCCGCTTACGATCGAGCCTTGCGCCTCCAAGCCGTGGCACTCATAGCAACCGTCTTTCTTGAAGAGCCGCCTCCCGTTTGCGGCGTTTCCCGCTGCCTTGACGGCGGGCTTCGAGGCTGGGGCGGCATTCTGGACCTTCGCAGGCGCGGCGTTGAGTACCAGCGCCGCCGCGATTCCCACGACCGCCACAACCGCCATAAGAACAGCGCTGCGGATCGCGCCCACCTGACGCAGACGCCGCCCCAGCGCCACCCAATTGCATATGATCTCCTTTACCAAATTCTGCCCACGAAGCCTTTTCATGGTCTCTCCTTAGCGCGGCTGAGTGACAACATCCACAAGCGCCGGTTCACCGCGTTTGACCACCGCGATTGCGCGCCGGATCGCCGGGCCAAGCTCTTTAGGATCAGTGATTGGGCCTTCGGCATACACGCCGAAGCCCTGTGCAACCTTGGCGAAGTCGATATTGGGATCTTCAAACGTGGTCCCGATCCAGGCGCGGTCAATGCCACGATTGTGCCGGCAGGCCATGCGTTGCACGTGCATAAGCTCCTCATGGTAGGCGCGATTGTTATGCATGACGCTCAAGAGCGGGATGCGATGATGCGCCGCCGTCCACAGGACGGTCGGGACAAACAAAAGATCACCGTCGTCCTGAATATTGACCGTGAGGCGGCCATGCTTCCGGTTTGCGAGGGCGGCGCCCACCGAAGCGGGTGCAGTGTAGCCGATACCACCGCCGCCCGGGCCACCGATGAACTGGTAGTGCTTGTCGAAGGTCCACAGGCGTAGCGGCCACCAGCTATCGTGCCTGATAAACGACGCGAGCGACCAGTCCTCGTCCTTGATCTGCGCCCACAGCTCCGCGCACAGACGAGCAACGCTGACCGGGCTCGCGTCCCAAGCGTATGTCGCCTCGGTGCGAGCCGCCTCCAGTTCCTCCTGGCGCGCCGCGGCCAGCTTGGCTCCGCGCTGCTGAAACACCCTCTTGCGATCGGCGGTAATCAAGCGCTTGATGGCCTCGGTTAGCGGCGGTACAGTCGTCTCCGCATCGGCAGCGATGTCCACATCAACTGCGGTGTAGCGATAAAAATCCTGATAATTGGACTTGATATAGAGATCGCCCGTAGTGATGCTGATCAGCTTCGTGCCAGGTTTTACGATCGGCTGCGACGTGCGGTGCAACTGGTCTCTGAAAGAGTTGACGGTGCTCCAGAAGTCGGCCAGCTCAAGGCCTAGGATGACGTCCGCACCGGCGATCAACTGGCGGCGGTGCGCGGTTTGATTCAGGGGATGTTGGCTGGGAAAGTTCATCCGTCCGTACTCGTCGATCACCGGCGCTTGGAGCGTTTCGGCAAGTTCGACAAGATGCTCCATGCCTGCCTGTGTGCGCGCGGCGCGGTCCACAACGATCACCGGATTCTCAGCCTGCACCAGGAGCCGCGCGGCCTCCGCCACCGCGCCCGAATCTCCCTGCGGAGGCTCGGCTACGGTCAGCTTGGGAATCTGCAGTCCAGCGTCTTGGGAAACCGGATTTTCCTGGAGTTGTTGGTCTGCCACCAGCAGCACCGGCTCCATCGGCGGGGTCATCGCGATTTTATAGGCGCGCACCGCGGACTCGGCGAAGTGCTGCAGCGAAATTGGGAGGTCATCCCACTTTATGTAGTCGCGGACCATCGCTGCGGCGTCCTGGACGCTGTGGGGCCATTCCCCATAACTCGCATCACGCATCGTGGCATCCAGCGTGTTGCCAATCATGAGATAAACCGGCACGCGGTCACACCAGGCGTTGAAGATGGCCATGGAAGCGTGCTGCAACCCCACCGTCCCGTGGGCGAGTACGAGCAGCGGCTTGCCCTCAATCTTGGAATAGCCGTGGGCCATGGCGACCGCCGCCTCTTCGTGGAGGCAAGTTATGAGCTCGGGATTCTGGTTGCCGCCATAATTGATCACCGACTCGTGCAGTCCCCGGAAACTTGAGCCTGCCACGCAGCAAACATAGTCGAAGCCCAGAGACTTGATAACGTCAACCATGAAGTCAGACCCGGAGCGCCCTTCGGTCAGCACTTCCACATCCGGGGGCGGATCGCTTTCGATCACAGGCGGCAGCAATGGCATGGCGTGGTGCAGTGAGGGTGCAGCCGGTTGGGCAGGCGCCGCTTCCCCCGGTGCAACCAGCGTTGCCGCACCCGCGATGGCAGCGCCCTTCAAAAATCCACGACGGCCAACCGAAAGCTTCTTGGACCTTCCCATGTTCTCTGCCTCCTCGCTCCGTATAGATTCACTGCTGGCCGTGAGCGTTTACCCGCCGTACTATATCATGGTCCCAATCGTATAGAGAATATGGATCAACCTGAGATTGCAGCCTGTCTCTACGATTGAAATCGGGTTTTTCTTGACGCCTTTTCTAATTTCCCCTAGTGTTCAGGATTAGTCCGTTCGCGCCGCCGGCCTCAGTTACCATCAAAGTGGCGCAACTTGTATGTTTCCGAAATGCTCAAACCCGGACGCTCGCTGCACGGTTCCGGAAGGCGCGCAGCCACCCGTAAGGCGCCCATCTCATTTCTCAAATACCCACAGGCAGTGTGCACGCAAATTTCTTTCAGCGGCTTTCGCGCTGTGGATCATTTCGTCGCCCGCGCTTGTCCGCGCTTACCAGCCCGTGGCAGCCCGGAACGGCATGGTGGTGACGGGCGAGCCTCACGCTTCCCAAGCAGGCATCCGGATTTTGCGCGAGGGCGGAAACGCCGTGGACGCCGCCGTCGCCGTGGGATTCGCACTGGCCGTCACCTATCCATTCGCGGGTAACATCGGCGGCGGCGGCTTCATGCTCATCCGCATGGCGAACAGGCAATCTGGTGTGATCGATTATCGCGAGGAAGCTCCCGCCGCCGCCACCCCCAACATGTACCTTGACGCGCAAGGCCGCATCATTCCTAACGCCAGCACAGTGGGCGCGCGCTCGGTGGGTGTGCCGGGAACGGTAGCCGGTCTCGCTCTCGCCGAACAAAAATTCGGAAAACTTGGCCTGGAGCGTGTGATGGCGCCCGCCATTGCGCTAGCAGAGCGCGGATTCCCGGTGAGCTACTGGCTCAGCCAGTCGTTGCGGCAGCACCAGCCGCTGCTATCCCAGTTCCCCGCCTCGCGCCGCATCTTTCTGAGGGACGGTTCTCTGTATCAGCCGGGCAAAATTTTCAGGCAACCGCAGCTTGCCCGGACGCTCGAAGAAATCGCGCGCCACGGCCCGCGCGCCTTCTATCGCGGCGGCATCGCAGCGGCGATCGTGCGCACGGAAAAGGCGCTGGGAGGCATCATCACGCGCTCCGATCTGGAAGGTTATCAGGCAAAGATGCGCAAGCCCTTGGCCGGGCGCTTCCGGGGTTATACGGTCCTCACCGTACCACCGCCAAGCTCGGGCGGCGTGGCGCTCATCGAAATGCTCAACGTGCTTCAACCTATTGACCTCCGCTCGCCGGACTCGTACAACTCCATGCGCTTCATCGTCGAAACCATGCGCCGGGCCTACGCAGACAGAGCTGCTTATCTGGCTGATGCGGATTTCGTGCGCGTGCCGGTGCGCGGGCTCATCAGCTCTCACTATGCCGCCAAGCTACGCCAGGAAATTTTAGACGCCAAGCCGGATGCCATAATCGGCCCCGGTTTTCCAGCGCCCTACGAGTCCAGGAATACCACCCACTTTTCGGTCGTGGACGCCGAGGGCAACGCCGTTTCAAACACCTATACTCTGAACAACGGCTATGGCAGCGGCGTCACCGTGGGCCGGGCAGGCTTTCTTTTGAATGACGAAATGGATGATTTCACCAGCAAGCCCCGCTCCCCCAATATGTATGGACTCATCCAAAGCGCCGCCAACGCCATCGCGCCGCACAAACGGCCGCTTTCTTCCATGACCCCTGCCATCGTGATGCAAGACGGCAAGCCGCGGCTGGTGCTGGGCTCTCCGGGCGGAGGCACGATCCCCAACACTGTCCTCGAAGTGATTTTGAACTCGCTCGTGTATAAAATGGATGTCCTGCGCGCGGTCACCGAGCCGCGCTTTCACGACCAATGGGTTCCGAACACATTGTTTCTCGAACGGGACGGATTTTCCGCCGATACGGTGGCGAGGCTGCGCCGGGCCGGTTATCACATTGATCTCGTCGATAGAATCGGCGAGTGCGAAGCTATCGAGGTAGACCCCGAAACGGGATGGCGGTTCGGCGCGGCGGACCCGCGCGGCGACGGAGAGGCGGTGGGCTACTGATGGAAATCGGGCTTTCCACCTATTTGTTTGTCAACCAACGGCTGAACTCGCATATCTTGGATCAGATTTTGGGTGCCGGCATCCGGCAGATGGAAATCTTCGCGGCGCGGCAGCACCTGGATTATTACGATGCGAACCACGTGCGCGACGTAGCCCAGTGGTTTTCCGACCACAGCGTCAGCCTCCACTCGCTTCACGCTCCGGTGTTTGCGGACTTCGACTGGGGCCGCTCCGGCGGCCTGCCCATTTCGCTCGCCTACACTGAGAAACGCCACCGCATCGATTCGATGGATGAGGTCAAGCGCGCCATCGAAATTGCAGAGCGCCTTCCCTTCCGCTTCCTGGTGACGCACCTTGGCCTTGCGGAGGATGATTACGATCTGTCTAAGTTTGACGCAGCTTTTTCCTCCCTCGAACACCTCAACATATTTGCCAAAGAGCGCGGCGTGGCGATTTTGCTCGAAAACACGCCGGGCGAATTGAGCACGCCCGAGCGGCTGGCGGAGTTCGTGCAGTATACGCGCCTTGACCTAAAAGCCTGCTTCGACACCGGCCATGCGCACCTTACGGGCGGCGTGACGCACGCCTTTGAGGCGCTCAAGCCGCTGATTGCAACCGTTCACCTGCACGACAACCGGCGCGAGAAGGACGATCACCTGCTGCCATTCGAAGGCGGGATCGAGTGGGGTCCCGTAATTGCGTCGCTTCGCACGCTGGACGGCGCGGTTCCCCTTCTACTCGAGCCGCGCGATCAAGGGCCGCACGCCCCGGCCATGGCCCGGGTGCGTGAAGTCCTGCAAAAACTCAGGGATTAACCTCACGCGCGGTTAGGGTCTGTCAGATAATAACTGTTCCATTTCGGATCAAATACACCCCCCCTGCCCTCTCCTCGCAAGCGGGGAAAGGGTGACGCGAAGCGGCAGGTGAGGGGCGCCGGTTGGAAGATGGCACAATTATTTCTGAACGGGCCCTCAGCGCGGAGTTTCTCTTTCCGGAAAACCTGCTGCCTCTCTGATGCGCCGCTACGTTCGCGTGAGCAAGTAATAGAACGCCAGCCGGTCCTTCCCAGGTTCCAGATAACCCTTTAGCGCTTTTTGCACCACGGTGTTGTTCAGCCACGCGGGCGCGGCAGGTGAGACCCACTTCCCGATCAAGGTCTGGTCATCAATCATCCGGATTTCGTCGTGAAATGTCGTGAAGTCGATAAGCTCGACGAATTCGTCCGTGAACTCCACCTTCATGCTTCCTGATAAGATTCCGAACCGGTAATGGCCGGACACGCCGTTCGGCGCGGGCATAAACTTCAGCCGGAACGCGACGGGATTGAGCTGGTTCAGCAAGCTGACGTCCGGCCGGGTCACAAAGATCAGGTGGCCGTCCCAGCTTCCCACGATTTCAGCGGGCGCAGGGACGCGGACGTGATCGCCGTAAAAGATAGCCTGGTGGTCGGGAACCGACATCTTTTCGAACGGATAATTGTTGCGCGCCATCACGAAGGTCGCAAACTCAAGCCCCGTGGGAAACTCCCCGAGGTGCATTACCCCGATGCAGTTGTCTTTATCGACCGCCTTAATCACGTCGTAGACCTTGCGATAAGGCTCGTTCAGATAGTTCAGCAGCAGCACGTCGCCGCCGGCTCTAAAATACTTCCGGTTATCATCCGGATATTTCTCCAACTTCACCACGGGTTTTCCGGGCAGGCATTGCAGCCCGTAATTCACCACGTACCCCACCGCCTGTCCGTTTTCGATCTTGTCGAACCGCTTCCAAAAGCTGCCGCCGGTATAAACCGCGGCCGTCCGGGAAGTATCCGCGCCAAGCGCCGCATTGCGGAGGCGTTCTTCCCAGCCAAGCAGCGAGTTCTTGGCGAAAGAGCCTTTCCAGAAGGAGTCGCGGTAGATGCGCCGGTTCGCATAGTCGATGGTCACACTGCCATGATTGAGCAGGGTGTCGAGCGGCAGCGTCGGCGCGCCCCGCAGGATGGCTTGCAGCTCGGCAGTTGGCCGGGCACTGAACTCATCCGGAGACGCCGCGCCGCGCAGGATAGCCGCTCGCACGTCGCTGGCCGTCAGATTCTCCTCGAAGCTTAGCGGCTCGTATTCCCGCACGATAAACTGGCTGCTGAACGCCATAAATCGCAGTTGTGCCTGGGCTTTCAGCCACGGATCGTCCGTGCCAGTCACCTGGAACGATCTGAGGAATTTCAGCGCGCTTTCGGCGGCGGAGAGGTCCTGGAACATTCTGAACCACAATAGCGCTGTACCCAGTTCCCGGCCTGACTCAAGCTCGGTGAGATGGCAGTAGGCTGTGGTGAAGTCATGCAGGAGCGTGCCGATCCCGGCTACCGCCTGGTGCGGATCGCGCTGCATGTGCTTGCGAGCAGCGAATAGATAATCCTTCTGTTGCGCGTCCTGGAAGTAGACCAGATACCGCATTTGGGTTTCCTGCGTCTCAGGATCAACGCGCAGGTAATTGAAATAACTGCGGTCCGGGTCAATCACGAAATTGGCTTCGCCGCACCCTTGAAAATCTCCGAAGTGAATGCTGCCCTGCAGTTGCGCTTCGTGCTCGGGACTCATCAGGAACTCGTTCATATCCCGGATCGTCATTTGCGCCTGGAATCCACAATCGAAGGCCCCCGCCGGTGGTGGTCCTGATTCGGGCGCTCGCGCCTCGATTCCAAGGTCTCCTTCCCGGCCAGGAGCTACGGAAAAACCGGGAAAGTAAGTTCCCGCCATCTGTTCTTCAAAGGTCATGCCCAATCCGCCGGGCAAATTCACCTTAAGTAGCGGCTCCAAGAAAATTGTGGCGGGCATATCCTCCGCAGCGCTTCGCGTCAAGGTGTAATAGAACGAAAACTGTTCCCCTCCTCCAGCGTTCCGGTCCAGATGAAACAGCCCAAGCGAGCCGGGGCCAAAAAGTTCGTCGAGCACGGCGGGCGAGGCGGTGGTGTAGCGCCCCACCATGAAATCCTCGTCCACGGCTTTAATTTCATCGTGAAACGGAGTGAAATCGTTTAACTGGAAATGGTCCCCGCCAAGCACAGGCTCCACGAGCCCCTCAAACAGGCCGAAGAAACGATAGCGGGCTTCGAGCCGTCCGTCCGGTTTCAAGTCGAACTTCAAATAAGCGATCACTCCCATGTCGCTCGCGTTCGAGACGGCCCGCATCTCCCACACCCCTGCGAGTTGTACGGCGGGCGGAGCAGCCGAGCGCTGGTAAAGAAGTTCGTGATCGGCAGCCGTCATGGCTTCCAGGCTGTAAACGCGCGCCATGGGAAACGTAAACAGCCGGACCCCATGTGGGAACTCGCCCACATAGACCCTCCCGATCAAAAGATCATGGTTTACCACCTTGAAGATGTCGTAAAACCCAGACCACATCGCTCCGGAATACCGCAGCAGAATGTACTTCCCTTCTTCAAGGCTCCCGGTTGGCTTTTCAAGCGTCACCTCTTCGAGCGTGTTGGCGACGTTGATGTGCCCGTCAGAATCGCTGGTGACGCCGGTAATGCCCGCCGCCGTGCGCGTGAACTTTTTCTTGAAGCATTCGCGGAGCGCTGTCGAAAGCCGGTTCAGGACGTGCCCATGCGGAAAAAATCCTCTCCACGCGGTATCATTGCGGATGATCCCGTTTTTCACATCCACAGCCCACTCGCCCGTGTTCACCATCGTATCCATGCTCTGCGTTTGAATCCGCGTGAATATACGTTCGAGACCGGCTTCCTCATAACCCGCCGCCTCCACAGGATCAATCAATTGCACGCTGACTGGCTTAGGCGGCTCAGGATACGGTTTGCCCTGCATTGCCTTGATCATCCTGTCCGCAATCCTTTCCGAGAGCGCCGAAATTGTGAGCAAAGGGTTCACTCCGAGCGCCGATGGAATCAGGGAACCGTCGGCTACCCAAAGGCCTTCGTGCACGCCGCCCTGGCCTGTAAAA
>Ga0307373_10008445_pt1 | contig 15662 bp, 16 predicted proteins | sample OX2MG_FD_202534 | JGI IMG/M metagenome (GOLD analysis project Ga0307373, IMG submission 202534) | Soil microbial communities from Risofladan, Vaasa, Finland - OX-2 | ecosystem: Environmental > Terrestrial > Soil > Coastal area > Acid sulfate soil | place: Finland: Risofladan, Vaasa | collected... | reverse complement strand
GGACCCGTCACTGGCCGGTCGATGCGACCTCGTCGTCGCCAACCCTCCTTACGTCGGCGCGGCCGAGCTGGTCAACCTCGACGCCGTTCTCTCCTACGAACCGCGAGAGGCACTGGTGGCCGCTGACGCGCCCGGCCACCCGGGGTTCGCTGACGTCGCGCACGTTCTCACTCACGTTGTCGAGTGGCTCGCCCCGGGCGGTCACGTGCTGGTCGAACACGGTGACGCACAGGGTCCGGCGGCAGTGGAGGTCGCGAGGTCCGCGGGGCTCGCCGACGCCACGGACCACCTGGACCTGGCCGGGTCGCCTCGCATATTGGTGGCGCGACGACAATGACGACGCGCCTGACCCTCGACGAGGCCGTCGCCGCGCTGGCTCGGGGACAGATCGTGGCGCTGCCCACCGACACCGTCTATGGCGTGGGCGCCTCCATCGACGCCCCCGAGGCGGTGACCGCGCTCTTCGCACTCAAAGAACGTCCGACGTCGTTCGCGCTGCCGGTCGTCGCCGCTTCGATGGAGTCGCTCGCCGACCTCATCACGCAGTGGCCCGACGGCGCGGGTCGCCTGAGCCGCAGATTCTGGCCGGGAGCGCTGACGCTAGTCGTCGGGGCGAACGAGACACTGTGCGCGACGGTGCGCAGCGCGAGTCATCGCGTGGGGTTCAGAGTTCCGGGCGACGCAACGTTGACCGACGTCCTGCGCCGCAGCGGACCACTGGCTCTCACGAGCGCCAACACGCATGGCGCCGCGCCGTGCGTCTCGGCCGACGATGTCGTGACCGCCTTCGCCGGACACGAGGAACTGTTCGGTGTGCTGGACGCCGGTCGGCGCGACGCGGCGGTCTCGACGGTGGTCGAGTTCGAGGGCGATACGTGGTGGATTGTTCGAGAGGGCTTGATCGCCGTGCGCGACATCGCCGCGGCCCTCGCCTGATTGGTCCCCGGTGCCCGACGAGCCGCGCCGCGAAGGTTAGGGTTCGTACGTGAGCCTTCTGCAAGTCAGAGCGCGCGCCGTGATCGTTGGTGGCTGGGGCTTCGTCGTCTTCGGAGCGCTCGGCTACTTCTTGATGCTGGTGCACCTCGGGTACTTCAACAACGGACAGTCCCTGGCCGAGGAGGGACTGATCACGATCCCGGTCATCTCCAACAGCGCCGCGTTGGTGGCGTGGTGGTGGCTCACCCGTATTCAGTTCCGCGACGACCAAGTCCCCCTAGCGCAGCGCGCCTTCTACGCGCTGGGACTCCAGGCACTCTTCATCGCCGCCATCGTGCTGTGCGAGGTCTCTCTGGCCCACGGCCAGGGCACGTCGAACCAACTGATCATTGCGTCGCTGGTGTGTCAGGCGGTCGGCGGAATCGCAATCTTCATTGGCTTCGTCGTCCTCGCCGGCGCCGCCGCACCAAAACGTGAACTGCCTCGGGAGGCGCCACGTCCGGCCGACTTCTCGGCGATCGACAGCGACGAGCAGACCTCACCGGATCAGCCAGCCTGACTCACGCCGTATCGCCGGCCTGCGGGGGAGCCCAGGGGGGCGGACGCTTGTCGAGGTACGCGGCCATGCCCTCGCGGGCGGCGTCAGAGGTGAACAGCCGCGCGGAGAGCTCCGCCGTCCACGCGTACGCCTCGTCGCGGTCCATCGTGGGCACGTCGTAGACGAGCCGTTTGGCGGCGGCGAGCGCCGTCGGCTCTCCCTGTAAGAGGTCGTTAACGACGGCGTCCACCGTCGCGTCGAGGTCCTGGACCGACGCGACCGCATTGATGAGGCCCACGGCGACGGCGTCGGACGCGGAGAACCGGGTGCCGCGCAGGAAGAGATTCAAAGCGTCGGCTCGGCGCATCTTGGGCAGGCAGACCACCGAGATCACCGCCGGGGCCAGGCCGAGTCGTACCTCGCTGAACCCGAAGGACGCCGTGTCGATGGCCACCGAGATGTCCATCACCGCGGCGAGTCCCACTCCTCCGGCGACGCAGTGGCCGGCAATCCGGCCGACGAAGGGTTTCTCGGAGAGTTGGATGCGAGTGAACAACGATCCCAGGTCAACCCCGGGGCCGCCCGAGCTCGAGGCTTCGCGTAGGTCGGCCCCAGAGCAAAATGTTCGGCCGCGGTTGGTGACGACCACCACGCGCACGTCGGGGTCGGCGTCCAGCGCGTTCAGTACCTCAGCGAGTTCGCTGACCAGCGCCCGCGACAGCGAGTTGCGATGCTCCTCGTCACCCAGGGTGACCGTCGCGACCCCGTCGAGCGTCGAAAGGTCAACCAGGCTCACGACGACCCCCAGGTGGCGGACCCACGCTTGGCGTTCCGGCGAAGACCTGGGCCCGTTCGAGCCAGTGGCGCCCGAGGTCACCGGTCGTGAGTGCGGTGTCGTCGAGGTGCCGTCGTTGCGTGACCACCAGGCAGAAGTCGTGGGCGGATCCAGTGATGGTGTCGGACGCGTCGGCTTCTCCCCAGGTCCATCGCTCGCCGTCGGGTCCGGCCAGGTCCACCGCGACCGTTCCGGGCGGCGGTTCCTCGCCGCGCACGACGTAGGACCAGCGGCGGGTCGCGAAGCCGAGGCGCGCGATCGGTCGCAGCCGCGGTGTCGGTTCGTAGGGCGCACCGACGGCCTCGGCGACATCCGTGCCGTGAGCCCACGTCTCCATCAGCCGCGCCGCGACGAAGGAGATCGCCGACAACGTCGGTCCGTACCAGCTGACACGCTCGCCGTCGACCAGGCCGGCGGCGGCGAGGTCGAGCGCGGCACCGTGGGTCCGCCACGTCGACAGGACCTGCGACCCGGTCATGGCCCGATAGGCGTCGAGCGTGAACTCGTCGATGCCGACCGCGCTCGCCCCGCCGATCAGCGCCGAGAGGTGAGCGGCGAACGCCTCAGGGTCGGTGATCGACGTCGCCGCGGCATCATCGAAGTAGGCGAGGTGGCCCACCTGATCGGCCACCGTCCAACCGGGGCTCGGCGTGGGCGCGCCCCACAGTGCGTCGTCCAGACGATCGAGCACGCTGTCCAGCGCGAAGCGCTCCTCGCGGAGATCGGTGCGAACCTGGTCGAGCGCGCTCACGGGTCCACCAGCAGCGACCCGGGCACGTCCACGACGCGGCTGCGGAGCCATTCGCCGAGCCCCTTGGCCTGCGCGTCCTGACGGGTCGACGCGGCGACGCCCTCCTCCAGTAGCCCGTGGATGACGAAGTTCAGCGATCGGATCGAGGCCAGTCGGTGTCGCTCGATGACCAGTGGCGCCGTCTCGGGCAGCAGTCGGCGTAACTCCTCGATGCTGAGGTACGAGTCCAGCCACATCCACGCGTCGTCGCGACGTGCGAACACGCCGAGGTTGGCGGTGCCGCCCTTGTCACCCGAGCGCGCGCCTACCACGAGGCCGAGGGGAACGTGCGCGGTCGGCCCGTCGGGTACGTCGGCGCTGGGACCCGCCAGGGCGGTGACACTCACTGATCCCGTGGGCGCGACGGAGTCGACCTGGGTCATCGACTCTCCAAGCACGTTCACGTACTGGGGTACGAGTGACGAGGGAACCAGCGTGGGCCGGTAGACGCCGAAGGGCGACCCGCCCGACGGCGCGGAGCCCACGATGAAGAAGCCCGGGATGGTGGACAGGGCGAGCTCCACCACGGCGTTGGCCACGGCGCGTCCGACCTTGTGCTCGTCGGGGTCCTTGAGCGTCAGGCGCCACAGCGCCACCGCTTCTTCGTTGGTCTCCGGATCGGGCTTGTCGGTGCGCACCAGACGGCTGGTGACGCTCGCGAACTCGCCGGGGGCGTGTGGACAGGCCCGCCAAAAGGCCTCTTCGACCAGCGCCGCCTTGGCCTCGACGTCCAGCCCGGTGATAGCCACGGTCAAGTCCTGGCGGTAGCCACCGAGCTCGTTCATCGCGACCTTGAGTGTGGCCGGCGGAGGTTCGCCGCGAACCCCGGAGATCCGCACCCGGTCAGGGTTGACCTGCTCGAGCGTGACCGTGTCGAAGCGCGCCGATACGTCCGGGCCGAGATACGTCGGTGAGGAGATCTCGTAGAGCAGTTGGGAGGTCACCGTGCCAATAGACACCTCGCCGCCTGTCCCGTCGTGTTTTCCTACGACCGACGATCCGTCCTCGGCGACTTCGACCCACGGGAAACCAACGCGGTCCATTCCCGGTACCTCGGCGAAGAAGGAGTAGTTGCCGCCGGTGACCTGGGCCCCGCACTCGACGACGTGACCCGCGACGACGCCCCCGGCCAGGGCGTCGAAGTTGTCGCGGGTCCAGTTGTGATGCCAGGCAGCGGGGCCACAGACCAGTGCGGCGTCGGTGACGCGTCCCGTGACGACGACGTCGGCGTCGCGGTTGAGGGCTTCGACAATGCCGAAGCACCCGAGATACGCGTTCGCCGAGACGAAGCGCGACGTGTCACCGATCGGCTCACCCGTTTCGAGGTGCGCGAGGTCGATACCCGCGCTGACTAACTCGTCGAGACGAGGCAACAGATCGTCGCCGGTCACGACGGCGATCCGAGGAGAGAGCCCCAGGCGCTCGGCGATGTCGGCCACGGCTTCGGCGCAGCGCTGAGGTTCCAGCCCGCCCGCGTTGGAGACCACCTTGACGCCGCGTTCCAGGCACGAACCCAGGACCTGTTCCATTTGAGTGAGGAAGCTTCGCGCGTAGCCCACCCCCGGGTGGCTCAGCCGTGTTCTCGCCAGGATCAGCATCGTGAGCTCAGCGAGCCAGTCGCCGGTGAGGACGTCGATGGGACCACCCTCGACCATCTCGCGCGCGGCTGAGATTCGGTCCCCGAAGAATCCAGAGCAGTTGGCGATGCGGATGGGTGCGGCCATCAACCGATCCCGTCGAGAGTGAGCAGGACGGCACCACTGGAGATCTGTTGGCCGACCTTGACGTGCACCTCGCCGACGGTACCCGTGTACGGGGCGGTGACGACGTGCTCCATCTTCATCGCCTCCATCACGATCAACGTCTCGCCGGTCTCGACGACCTGACCCGGGGCCACGCGCACGGAGATCACCACTCCCGGCATCGGGGCGTTGAGCCCGCCGTGCGCTGGTTCAACTCCCGAAACGGCGAAGAGCGGTACGACCGAGAACTCCACGGTGCCGCTCGAACACTGGACGTAGAGGTCGTCGCCACTGCGCGTCACTCTCGACCGCGCGCGCCACCCGTCCACTTCGACGTCAATCTCGAGCTCATTCCACGCGTGCACGCGGGCGCTCAATCCGCCGTCGAGGTCGAACGAACCGTCGCGCCGAACTCGGTAGTCCACATGGACGACGTCGTCGTCGTGGCGAAGTGAGACGCGCTGGCGCGGCAGCCGCGCGTTGCGCCAGCCGCTCGGCACGTCACGCAGCACCGGTGCGTGGGTGCGGTTGACGCCCTGGATCCACAAGGCGCCCGCGACCGCCGAGCGACGCAACTCGTCGTCTCCGAGGTCGAGAGATCGCGCCGGCTGATAGCGCTCGATGAAGTCAGTGGTGGTGTCGCCCGAGAGGAATCCCGGGTGGCGCAGGGTGGCGGCAAGAAAATCACGGTTGGTCGTCACCCCGCCCAGGTGCAGGCGCTCGAGGGCGCGCGCCAGCGTGGTGGCAGCCTCGTGACGGGTCGGGCCGTGGGCGATCACCTTGGCCAGGAGCGGGTCGAAGTCGACGGTGACGCGTGAGCCCGCGGCCACACCGGACTCCCATCGCACCAGTGGTTCGTCAGCGGGTTCGAATGCGGCAAGCGTGCCGGTCGCCGGTAGGAAGCCGGCCTTCGGATCCTCGGCGCACAGTCGTGCCTCGATCGCCCAACCGCTCGTTGTCACGTCACCCTGGGTGAACTCGAGAGGCGCGTCGAAGGCAACAGCGAGTTGGGAGCGCACCAGGTCCACGCCCGTCACCATCTCGGTGACCGGATGCTCGACCTGGAGCCGGGTGTTCACCTCTAAGAAGAAGTAGTCGCCGCTCTGGTCATCGACCAGGAACTCCACCGTGCCGACCGACCGGTAGCCGATCAACCGGGCCAGTCGTAGCGCGGACTCGCCCATTTCGGCGCGGCGCTCGGCGTCCAGCGCGCTCGACGGGGACTCCTCGATCAGCTTTTGGTGGCGGCGCTGGATCGAGCACTCGCGCTCGCCGAGGTGCACCAGCGAGCCGTAGTTGTCACCGATGATCTGTATCTCCACGTGACGCGAGCGCTCGACGTAGCGCTCGAGGAAGACCCGGTCGTCGCCGAACACCGCCGCGGCCTCTCGTCGAGCGGCCGCGACGGCCTCATCCAGGTGCGCAGGATCAGAAACGACGCGCATGCCCTTGCCACCACCTCCGGCCACGGCCTTGATGAGGAGGGGGTAGCCCACATCGTCGGACCCGCTCACGTCCTCGCTCGAGCTCAGGACTGCGATGCCCGCCTCGACCGCTCGGGCCTTGGCCGCCAACTTGTCACCCATCGCCGCAATCACCTCGGGCGGAGGTCCGACCCACCGCAGGCCGGACTCGATCACGTCGGCGGCGAAGCGGGGGTTCTCAGCCAGGTATCCGTACCCCGGATGAATGGCGTCGGTGCCCGACCGCCGCGCCGCGGCGATGATCGCCGCACCGTCGAGGTAGCCGGTCTCGAGTCGAATGGCCCCATCGGCGTCCGACACGTACGGCGCGTTCGCGTCGGCGTCAACGAAGACCGCGACGCAGCGCATCCCCATCGACCGCGCGGCGCGGATGACGCGACGGGCGATCTCGCCGCGATTGGCGATCAGCAGCGTGGTGCTCACAGGCGAAAGACCCCGTAGCCGGTCGCGCCCTCGATGGTCCGACTGCGCACCACGGAGAGGCACAGCCCGAGGACCGTGCGCGTGTCGCGCGGATCGATGATGCCGTCGTCGCTAATCGCTCCGGTGGCGGCGAGGGCCAGCGAGCCCTTCTCCTGGGCCTCCTCGACGGCCTCGACGATCTTGGCGTCCTCGGCCTCGTCGAAAGGCTCGCCGCGCCGCTCGGCGCGCGCCCGACGCACCTGGCTCATGACGCCCGCGATCTGCTTCGGTCCCATCACCGCGACCTTCGCGGTGGGCCACAGGAACGTGAAGCGGTTGCCGAACGCCCGCCCGGACATCCCATAGGTGCCGGCGCCGTAGGAGGAGCCCACGATGAGCGTGAGGTGCGGGACCGTCGAGTTCGCGACGGCGTTCAGCATCTGTGAGCCCTTTTTGATGATGCCTTCGGCTTCGGCTTCGCGCCCCACCATGTAGCCGGTGATGTTCTGGATGAAGACGAGCGGGACGTCGACCTGATTGCAGAGCTGGATGAACTGGCCAGCCTTCTCCGCGGCCCGGGGGTGGATGACGCCGTTGTTGCCCAACACACCGACCGGGTACCCGTGGATTGAGGCCCAGCCGCACACCATGGTCGGCCCGTAACGCGCCTTGAACTCCTCGAATCGAGACCCGTCCACGACGCGCGCGACGATCTCGCGGACGTCGACTGGCTGGCGCAGGTCGCGGCTGACCACGCCTAGTAGTTCTTCGGGGTCGTACGACGGCACCTCGACCGCGAAGGACGGGCCGGGCCCGTGCTTGCGCCAGTTGAGGTGCGACACCACTTCGCGACAGATGCGGATGGCGTCCATCTCGTCTTCGGCGAAGTAGTCCCCGAGTCCCGACACCTCGGCGTGCAGGTTGGCGCCGCCGAGCGTCTCGTCATCGGACTCCTCTCCCGTCGCCATCTTCACGAGTGGCGGTCCCGCCAGGAAGATCTTCGACTGCTCCTTGACCACGATCGTGTAGTCCGACAGGCCGGGCTGGTAGGCGCCGCCGGCGGTGGAGGACCCGAAGACCACGCACACGGTGGGCACGCGCATCTTGGACAGTTCGATCAGGTCGTAGAAGAATCTCCCGCTCTCGGCGAAGTGCGCCGTCGCCATGCGGCCTCCGCCCCCGCTGCCAACTCGTAGGTCCGCCCCCGCGGACTCGACGAAGCTCACGTAGGGGATCTGGTTGTCGCGCGCGATCTCGAGCGCCCGAGACCATTTCTTGGCCGAGTACGCGGTGAGCGCGCCGCCGAGCACGGTGGGGTCGTTGCCCATAACGACGCACTCCACACCGGCGATCACACCGATACCGACGACCATGCCGCCGCCCAGGGTGTAGTCCGATCCGTAGGCGGCGAGGGCCGAGATCTCCAGGAACGGCGAGTCTGGGTCTAGGACCGCGGCGATGCGCTCACGCACCGGCATCTTGGCGCGCGAGCGCAACCGCTCGGTGGCTTCCGCGCCGCCCCCGGCCTCGGCGGTGTCGAGTAACTCGTCGATGACCGCCAACTGTTCGAGCATGTCGTCGCGGTTCTGCGCAAACTGTGCGCTCGACGTGTCCAACGACGAGCGGTACGTCGGTGCGAGCGACGCGAGGTCCATGGGCTGATACTACCGAGGGCCCTGCACGACTCTTTTCTTGCGTGGTCAGGGAGAAAGAGCGCAGACTGTGCCGTCTCGTCACGTTGACAGAAGGGCGCGGTGCGTGTGCGATGCGCGCCGCGCACCCGGGTCACGCGTGACTTCACAGGTAGGGTTGTTTCGATGCGCGTTGCACTCGGTTCGGACCACGCCGGCTTCGACCTCAAGGCTGTGTTGGAGGCGACGCTGACCTCGTGGGGCCACGTCGTCGTGGATCTCGGGACCCACAATTCGACCGACTCGGTTGACTACCCCGACTTCGGCGCGGCCGTCGGTCACGCGGTCGTCGAGGGTCGGGCTGACCTCGGCGTCGCGGTCTGCGGATCCGGGATCGGGGTCTCGATCGCCGCCAACAAAGTGCCCGGCGTGCGTGCCGCCCTGGCCCACGACGCGACCTCGGCGCGTCTGGCGCGCGAGCACAACCACGCGAACGTCCTGTGTCTCGGCGCGCGACTGATCGGCGTGCCCGTCGCCGTCGACGCCCTCGAGGCGTGGCTCACCGCGACACCCGGCGAGGGACGTCACCTGCGTCGACTCGAAAAACTCACTGCGCTCGACGCGAACCTGATCGCGTAGGAAGAGAGGACGCGTGGGCTCATCGCCCTTTGACGCCTGGATTACCGACGACGACGAAGTCAAGGAACTGCTGTCGCGAGAGTGGGGTCGCCAGACGACCACGGTGCAACTGATCGCGAGCGAGAACTTCGCGTCGCCGGCGGTGCTGGCGGCGACCGCCTCCGTGCTCACCAACAAATACGCCGAGGGCTACCCGGGTCGGCGCTACTACGGCGGCAACCAGATCGTCGACGAGGTCGAGGATCTGGCCCGGCGTCGCCTGGTCGCTCTCTTCGGCGCCGAGCACGCCAACGTGCAGCCGCACTGCGGTGCCAACGCCAACCTGGCGGTGTACCAGGCGCTGCTCGATCCGGGCGACACGGTGCTGGCGATGCGCCTCGACCAGGGCGGCCACCTGACCCACGGCTCCCCGGCGTCGATCACCTCCAAGATCTGGAAGTTCGTCGCCTACGGGGTGACCCCGCGCTCCGACGACCCGGACCGCCCCGGTGAGGTCATCGACTTTGACAACGTGCGCGACCTGGCCAAGGAGCACCGACCCAAACTGATCGTTGCCGGCGCGACGGCGTACACCCGCCAGATCGACGCGGCTCCCTTCCGCGAGATCGCCGACGAGGTTGGTGCGCTTTTGATGTTCGACGCCGCGCACGTGGCGGGACTCATCGTGGGTGGGGCGCACCCCAATCCGGCGCCCTACGCCGACGCCGTGACCTTCACCACTCACAAGACGCTGCGCGGCCCGCGCGGGGGAGCGATCGTGTGCAAGGAGGAGCACGCCAAGAAGATCGACTCGTCCGTCTTCCCGGGTTTCCAGGGTGGTCCGCTCGAGCACGTCATCGCGGCCAAGGCTGTCGCCTTCCACGAGGCCGCCCAGCCGAGCTTCTCCACGTACGCGCACGAGGTCGTCGCCAACTCGGTGGCCTTCGGGTCCGCGTTGCACAAGGAAGGTTTCCGTCAGGTCTCGGGGGGGACCGAGAACCACATGGTCCTGTTGGACCTGCGCGACTTCGACGCCGAACTGACTGGTAAGGAGGCTCAGGAGGTTCTGGACCGCGCCGGGATCACGACGAATCGCAACACGATCCCCGACGACCCACGCAGTGCCTTCGTCACGTCGGGCCTGCGCGTGGGCTCGGCCGCCGAGACGACCGCGGGCATGGGGGCAGGTGAGTTCGCCTCGGTCGCCTCGCTGATGACGCGCGCGTTGCGTCATCGCGGCGACGACGCGGCACTCGCCAGTGTGCGCGCGGAGGTGGCGGCGCTGTGCGCACGCTTCAACCCCTACGCCGGATTCACCGGGTAGGCAATGCACAACCTCGTCTTCTACGTCATCGTGACGCTCGTCGGGGCGGCGGTGACATTGATGGCGAATCGCCCGGCGCGCGCCATCTCTCTGCGCGTGGGCTACGTCGCTCAACCAGACGACCGCAAGGTGCACCAGAAGGTGACGCCCTACGGCGGGGGCGCGGCGATGCTCATCGGGTTCTGTGTCGCGCTGGTGGTGGCCGACCTCATCCCGTCGTTGCGCGCGGTCATTACCTCGTCACATGAGATGTTCGGAGTTCTCTTAGCCACTGGCGTCATCTTCGTCGTCGGCGTCATCGACGACTTTCGCGAGATGAGCGCCCCGGCGAAGGTCGCGGGCCAGTTCCTCGCGGCGTCGATTCTCTACTTCAGCGGCGCGACGATGTACCAGCTGAAGCTGCCGTTCGCCGGATTCATCGTGCTCGGCCCGTCGATCCTCCCGGTGATCACCGCGGTGTGGGTCTTTGCGCTGTGCAACGCGATCAACCTGATCGACGGGCTCGACGGGCTGGCGGCCGGGATCGTGGCCATCGCCTCGGGAACCCTGTGCGTCTACGGCCTCCGGCTCGAGGACTTGGGGCTGCTCCCGGTGACGAACGTTGGACCCCTCATCGCCGCTTTGACGTGCGGAATCTGTATCGGCTTCCTGCGCGACAACTTCTATCCCGCCAAGCTCTTCATGGGCGACGCCGGAGCGCTCATGTTGGGGCTCTTGATGAGCGCCTCGACGATGGTCATTGGCGGACGCACCCCCCCGGCGAGCGGCGTCACCTTTTTCTTCTTCGCCCCGCTACTGATCCCGGTCTTCATCCTCGGTGTGCCCCTCATCGACGCGGTGTGGGCGTTCGTGCGGCGTACCGCCTCGGGCCAGGGGTTCCACACGCCGGACAAGAACCACATCCACCACCGACTGATGCGACTGGGCCACGGGCACCGCCGAACGGTGATCATCCTGTGGCTGTGGACCGCCCTGCTGTGCGGCTTCGTTCTCTTTCCACTGTTCGCGCCCGGATTCAACGTCTTCATCCCCCTCGGGGTGGCCGTGATGCTGATCGCACTGTTCACCTGGTTCAGCCCCCTGCTCAATCGCTGGACGGGGCGCGGCGAAGCCGTGGAGACTCCCGAGGAGAGTGCGCGCAGGTGAGCGCGCCGGCGAAGCCGCCCGACGGCGAGAATCCGGACGTTCCCCCGGGCGAGCGGCCCAAGCAACCAGGGTTTTCCAATCTGGCTGGCGTGGCGGCCTTCGCCGTCATGGGTACCACGATCGCAACCTGCATCGGGGTGGGCGTGGTGGTCGGGCTGGGAGTCGACAGCTGGCTGTCCACCTCACCGTGGGGCCTATTTTTCGGGATAGTGTTGGGGACGGTCGCCGCCGTGGTGAGCGTTGTCAAGCTGGTCCGGCGTTTCCTTTAGAAACCCATTGTCCGTGCTCGAAAATCTCCCCGTCACCACCCTGCCCCGACTGCTACGGCGCACCGTCATATCCGCCCTGATCGTGGGCGCCGCGGGCTTCGTTGTGGCCGTCGCGTTGGGCTGGTACGTGGGCGCCCTGGGCGAAATCTTTGGGGTCGGCCTGGCCATCATGAACCTGCGCTACCTCGACCGCCAGGCCTCGCGGGTCGAGCTCAAGGGTGAGCAGACCACCAAGGCGGTTCGGCGCCAGTTGGGCGGCAAGACCACCGGGCGCCTGGCCGTGATCACGGCGATTGTGCTGGTCGTTGTCTTCCTCGACGCCCCCTTGGGAATCGGTATGGTTGCAGGGCTCGTGTTGTATCAGATCGTCTTTGTCATCAACGTGCTGCGCGTGGTGACGGGCCAGGGAGGACTGCAGTGAGGACGCTGTTCGCGGCCAAGCAGATCCACATCGGCCTGCACCCCCAAGTCCACCTATTGGGACTCACGATCGACACCGACATTGTGATGGCGACATTGGTCGCCGCCGCAATCTATCTATACATGGGGTTCTGGCTGGCCCGCAAGGGCACCGCCGGAGTGCCCGGGAAGTTCCAGACTGCCTACGAATGGATACTCGAGCAAGTCACCGAGGTGGCGGACTCGGCGATCGGACCCGAAGGTCGACGCTTTGTACCGGTCGGGATGACCCTCTTCTTCTTCATCCTCATCTGTAACTGGCTGGACTTCATTCCCACGGCGATGCACCCGGGAGTCTCCGAGCCGATACTGCCGGCGCCCACGAGCGACGTCAACCTGCCGCTGGCTATGGCGCTCTTCGTGATCGTCTGGGTCCACATCGAGTCCGTTCGGGCGCGCAAGGTCAAGGGTTACATCAAGCACTACTTCCAGCCGTTCAAGCCCATGGCTCCGATCAATGCGATCGAGGAGTTTACGAAGCCCATCACCATGACCTTCCGACTCTTCGGCAACCTTTTCTCGGGCGGTCTGATGGTGGTGGTGATGGTTGACCTGCTGCCGCTCTTCACCTATGTTCCCGGTCAGATTGTTTGGGAGCTCTTTGACACCGGGCTCCTCGGTCTTGTGCAGGCATTCATCTTCATGTTGCTGACGGTCATCTACTTCGGTATGGCGATGAGCCACGACGAAGCACCGGTCGGCCAGCTCGAACTGTCTCATTAACCAATCCAGGAGGACACAACAATGGCAAATACATCAGCAATCGGTGACGCGGTACGAACCGCGGGCGCGCTGGTCGGGGGCGGCATCGCGCTGGGCGGGGGTGCCATCGGCGCCGCGGTCGGTGACGGACTCGCCGGCAGTCAGACCATCGCGGCCATCGCCCGTCAACCCGAGGTCGAGAACAAGGCGCGAACGTACTTCTTCCTGACCGTGGGCCTGGTGGAGGCGATGTACTTCATCAACCTGCTGTTCATGGTGGTCTTCATCTACGTGTTCAAGAAGCAGTAGGCAGGGACGAGCCGCAATGGTGGTCGGAACTCCGCGCCACCCTCTAGAACGTAAAGGAAACTTGAGATGACCGCAGTGTCCGTCTTTCTATTGCCAAACGGCACGTTCTTCGTCGAACTGATCGTGCTGATCGCGATCGTGATCGTGACCGGGAAGTACATCCTTCCGCGATTCAACAAGTTCCTGGAGTCGCGCCAGGAGCTGGTTCGCGCCTCGCTGGAAGCCGCCGAGGAAGCGCGCGCCGCCGCCGCCGCCACCGATGACGAGCGCGTGCATGTGCTGGCCGAGGCCCGCGAGCAGGCCCGCGAGATCACCGCTGCCGCCCAGGCGCTGGCCGATCAGGTCAAAGCGGAGGCGGGGGGTCGCGGAGAGGCCGAGTACGACCGCATCGTCGCGTCAGCCCAAACCGAGATCGCCACCGCGCGACAGCGCGCCATCGATGACGCGTCGGCGCGTATCGGCGAGATCGTGTTCGAACTGGTCTCCCAGATCGTCGGACGCGAGGTCGACCAGAGCACCCACGAGGACCTCCTTCGTGAGGCGGTGGCGGCGCTCAACACCGAAGCTCAGAAGGGCGCGGCGAACTAGTCATGTTGGCGCGCATCGAAGGTTACGCCGCGGCCCTGCTGGGCCGGCTGGACCCGTCGGATCTCTCCACGAGCGCCGAGGCCCTGACCCGCCTCGACCAAACGGTGCTCGGACGAAGCGATCTGCGCGCAGTTCTGGGCGACACCTCCATCCCGGGTCCCGTGCGTGGCGCGGTGGTCCGTGACCTCATCGCGGGCAAGCTCGACGAGACCACGGTTCGCATCGCGGTCTACGCCGCGGCCGTCGCGCCCGCCCAGGAGGTCGCGCACAGCTGGGACGACCTGGCCTACGTGGCGCGCGAACTCGTCCAGACCGGTCACTTCGGCCACGACGCCCTCTCGCTCATGGACTCGCGTCGGCGCGTCGGCGGTTTGGCCGACGCGCTGGTCGAAGACCTCGACACGTCGCTCTTCGCGACGATTGAAGAGGAGCTCTTTCGCTGGGCGCGCACCGTGGAGGCCAACGTGGACCTGCGACGCCTGCTGCTCGATCGCGACGCGGCGAAGGAGTCCCGCGTGGGCGCGACGACTCAGCTGTTGCAAGGACGCGTCACGGAGCCCACGATGCGCCTCGCGCTCTACGTGATCGAGGGGGGACGGCCGCGCGACGTCGTGGGCACTCTCGACTTCCTCGTCGACTACGTGGCCAAAGCCCGCGACTGGCGGGTGGCGCGCGTGCACACGGCGCGCCCGCTTGACGAAGCCAACGAGGCCACTCTGATCGCGTCGCTGCGCGCGCTCACGGGTCAGAACGTAGAGCTCCAGGTCAACCAGGAGCCGGACCTCTTGGGCGGCGTCCTCGTCGAAGTCGGTGACCTGCGCCTCGATGCGACCACGCGCGGCCGTCTCAGCGCACTCCACGACGACGTCGCCTCCGGCCACCTCTATCACTCCACTCTCTAACGACCAACCAGAAGGACAACGAATGACCGAGCTCACCATCAGCGCCAGCGAGATCACCGAGGCGTTGCGCAAACACGTCACCGACTTCGACCCGGCCGTCGGCGCGGAGCAGGTCGGGCGAGTGGTCGAGGTCGGCGACGGTATCGCGCGCGTATCGGGACTGCCGTCGGCCAAGGTGAACGAGCTGCTCGAATTCGAAGACGGCACGCTGGGCCTGGCCATGAACCTCGACGAGGAGAGCATCGGCGCCGTCGTGCTGGGCTCGGTCGACTCGATCGAGGAGGAGCAGGTGGTTCGCGCCACCGGGCGCATCCTGTCGGTGCCGGTCGGTGACGCCCTGCTCGGCCGCGTGGTCAACGCCCTGGGCGTGCCGATCGACGGCAAGGGCGAGCTCGTCAACCCCCAGTCGCGGCGCATGGAGGTCCAGGCGCCGGGCATCATCGGGCGTCAGCCGGTGAAGGACCCGCTGCAGACGGGGATCAAGGCCATCGACGCGATGACCCCGATCGGGCGGGGCCAGCGCGAGCTGATCATCGGCGACCGCAAGACCGGCAAGACCACGGTGGCCGTCGACACGATCCTCAACCAGAAGGGTCAGGGGGTCAAGTGCATCTACGTCGCGTGCGGCCAGAAGAACTCGTCGGTGGCCCAGACGGTCAAAACCTTCGAGGAGCACGACGCGATGGCGTACACGGTCGTCGTCGTGGCCTCGGCCGGCGACCCCGCCCCCTTCAAGTTCCTCGCGCCGTACGCGGGTTGCGCCATGGGCCAGCAGTGGATGGACGACGGCGAGCACGCCTTGGTCGTCTACGACGACCTGTCCAAGCAGGCCGAGGCCTACCGGCAGATCTCGCTGCTGCTGCGGCGCCCACCGGGTCGCGAGGCGTACCCGGGTGACGTCTTCTACCTGCACAGCCGCCTGCTCGAGCGCGCCGCCAAGTTGAGTGACGAGATGGGTGGGGGATCGCTGACCGCGCTGCCGATCAT
>Ga0307373_10008444_pt1 | contig 15662 bp, 16 predicted proteins | sample OX2MG_FD_202534 | JGI IMG/M metagenome (GOLD analysis project Ga0307373, IMG submission 202534) | Soil microbial communities from Risofladan, Vaasa, Finland - OX-2 | ecosystem: Environmental > Terrestrial > Soil > Coastal area > Acid sulfate soil | place: Finland: Risofladan, Vaasa | collected... | reverse complement strand
GCCCGCGGCGAGGCGGCGGCGCTGGTGGCCGAGATCGCCGCGCATCTCGGCGACGATCATCGCGGCGAACGGTTGCGCGAGGGCGTGATGGTGGCGGTGCTGGGGCCGCCCAATGCCGGGAAGTCGAGCCTCGTCAACGCGCTGGCGCGGCGCGACGTGGCCATCACCGCGGCCGCTTCCGGCACCACCCGCGACGTGATCGAGGTGGCGCTCGATCTTGGCGGCTATCCGGTGACGCTCGCCGACACCGCGGGGCTGCGCGATGCCGTCGACCCGGTCGAGGCCGAGGGCGTGCGCCGCACGCGTGCCCGCGCCGCCGCGGCCGATCTGAAGCTCGTGCTCTATGACGCGACGCGGCCGGAGGAGCTCGATGCGCTCGCCGGGCTGATCGACGCGAACGCGCTCGTCATCGCCAACAAGAGCGATCTCCTGCCGGCCGGTGCCGCACCGCCGGCCGGGCTGGCGCTGTCGGTCGCAACCGGGCCGGGGATGGCGGCGCTGCTCGCCCGGCTCGGCGCGGAGGTGGCGCGGCGGCTCGACGCGGGCGCGGCGCCGCTCGTGACCCGGGCCCGCCATCGCGCTGCCCTCGATGAATGCTGCACGGCGCTGCGGCGGTTCGATGGGGCGCCGTTGCCCGAGCTGGCGGCCGAGGAGTTGCGCGCCGCCGCCCGCGCGCTCGGCCGCATCACCGGCCGCGTCGATGTCGAGGACATGCTCGATCGGGTGTTCGCCGAGTTCTGCATCGGAAAATAGCGAACGAAGGCAGAACGGGCGGCCGGGCGCGTGCAGCATGTAGTGGTCGTTCGCGGAACGTCCCGCGCGCGACTCGGGGTGGCGGCCCATATTTAGTGTTACTTGGTCGTGGCAAGAAATATCTTAGTATTACTTGAAAATTTCTCAGAGCCGATCCACAAAGTCGTTGAGTCGGAGGAATCGTTCGTGATTTCTTGTCTGGCACCCGTATCTTCGCCGAGGGTGCCTGATCTGGAAGCCTGAACACCGCCGTGCCGCCGACCGCCACAGCCTGTGCTATCCGAGTGATTCGAGCGACAGCGAGTGGGCGTTGATCGAACTGGCGATTCCGCCGGCCAAACGCGGCGGACGGTGGCGCGAGGTGAACGTCCGCGAGGTTCTGAACGCCATCTTCTACGTGCGTGCCACGGGTCGCCAATGGCAAGCACTGCCGAAGGACCTGCCGCCGAAAAGCACGGCGCATTCCTACTTCATGCTGCGGGAGTGGGACGGCACGCTGGAGCGCATCCACCATGCGCTCTATGCCGCGACGCGCGAGCACGAGGGGCGCGAGGCGAGCCCGACGCTCGCAGTCATCGAAAGCCAGAGTGCCAAGGCCGCTCAAACGGGGGCTCCGCTCGGCGCTCGACCCAGCCAAATTGTTTCGCCTGAAGCTAAACTTCCCGGATCGGTTCTCAGGTTGCGTTGGGGTCGTGCCACCGGCGGATTTCGGGAGCGGCCCAGCACTCACCGCATAGCACTGTCGAACCAGAGATAGCTGTCCATACGGTCGCCGTCGAAGAAGACGAAGAGATATTCGAGTCGTTCGTCCATATTGCCCGAGCCGGTGCTGACGGTGCTGCGCTCAGCGAAATACGTCCAGGTCAGGTGCGGCCGGTCATGAAACGGCATCATGGCGCTACCTTTAGCGAAGGGCTCGCCAAGCGCGGCGCGGACATCGGCCTGGGTTGCGCTTCCGAGCTTGAGCGTGCTGCTGACGATTGTCGGATCGAAATCGACGCCGGAGCGCGTGTTGACTGTGCAGCCCGCGATCAGACCCAGCATCAGCGCTCCCATGGCGAGCTTGGCAAACATGTTCCACAGATCGTGCGGCATGATAGTTCGTCCCGTCATTGGTTCACGCCGATGACCTGGCCGGAGCGGAACCACATATAGCCCTGATAAATCCCGCTTTGCTTATCGACGAAAACGAGGAGCGTTCGTGTGCGGACCTGTTGGGCGTCCGTCTCGACATATTGATAGACCAGAATGTCCTGCACGTCTGGACGGGGCGCGGTAAGTGCGGCACTCCCGTGGCCTTGCGGCGCGCCGAGAGCGGCCGTCGTATCCGCCCGCGTCGAGACACCCGGCTTCAATGAAGCGAGCCGTTCTACAGGTGGCGGGCTGCCCGCGCGAAACGATGTCGCGCATCCGCCCAGCAACATGACGCATACGCAGAACGTCGCGGCGAGCCTAGAACTTCGTCTCCAACGCCCCGGCGCCGCTGGTCCAGAGATAGCCATCGTAGAGGTTCCCCTTGAAGAATACGAAAATCATCTGCATGCGTAGTGTCGACCCGCTCATCGCCATATCCTCGTAGTACCAGATCTCGCGTGGGCTCGGATCGAGCGCGGGCAATAGCCATGATCCGGGGCCATTAGGCACGCCAAGAAGGGACAGAACATCGGTCTTGGTCGAGACGCCACGCTTGAGCTTGGTTTCGATCTGCCCCGTGCTGCGAAAGGCACCCGTGCTCACGGGCGGCGTGCAGCTGGCAATGCTGAACGCGCCCAGCATCAATGCCGCTACCGCCGCGCCGCGCCAGCGTTGCTGCGCGCGTCTTGACCGATCCGCCATCATCCAGCGTCCTCGCTCGTCCGGCCTCTATGTTCGAATGGGCGCAGCGTGGGCGCGGCGCTTACTTCGCCGTGGGCCCACGCGTCCAGTTTCTTCACTACCTCGTCGACGGCGCTCGACATGATGTAGCTGTAGGCGCCAATCGTATAAAAGCCGCCGCTGCGTACGCGTGCCTCGCCGACTATGATGGTTTGGGTCTCGCCCGTTTTGGCGTCTGTCACAATGGCGGAGATCTTGCCTACGGTCTGTCCCCGCCCCGGCAGGAGCCAACGCGTGAAGGCGCTGCCTTCTTGGTAGTCGGTGACCTCGCAGGTAAGGCGGTAGCGGCCATCGGCAGCGACGACGAAATCCTTGATTTTGCTAAGCGCGGTGCGGAATGCCTCGGTCGCCTCTTTCGCCAGATCGCGATCCTTGGTGCCGGTGCGGTCGGTGCAGGGGTCGAGTATCAGCGTCATCGGGCCGGACAGTACCGGACGCGCCGAAACGTCGACGCTGCTGCTCGTCTGGCACGCTGCAAGCGTAAGAAGCGCCGGCGAAAGACAGACGAGACAAGCTAGAAGAGAACGCCACCTCGATCGACAGCATCGCTCCTCCGGCGCACCGCTTTTCGGTTTCTCCCATATCTTCGGCATAGTGAGGCTCCAAAGAAGCGCGCAGTGCCGGCAATGCCGCGCCGACGATGCAGGTCCTGGCGAAAACTCATGTGTCAGCCCAACATTATCTCGCCGTTAACAACTCGTATTGATGTGGATCAAACCTCATATCGCGGCGACGCCGCCATCATTGTCCGTTCAGCGTCTTGGTCGCGTAAAGTCGCTGCGTTGAGGACAAGGGACTGATGTATCGGAGGGCTTGGGGGCGCGAGGTGTCATCGCGTCAGGCTAATGGCACCGAGACGGTTCTCGGAGCCGGCTGATGCCGGCTATCAAGGGCCGCGCGTTGCACGCGACGCGGCCAGCACCGGTTGGTGGGTTGTCGAATTCGTCAACCGCACCGAACCACACAAGTTGTCGTCTTGCCCAAGCGCTGGATCGTGGAACGCATGCTCGCCTGGATCGGCCCTTAATTTTTTGCTCGCATACGCTGTTTCACGTGAAACGCCGGATCGTCCGTCAGACAACGGCCTTGTCTTTCCTTCCCAGCCGGTGACGCGCTAGAGTGCCTTCATGCGCTACGACGTCATCGTGATCGGCGGCGGGCATGCCGGGTGCGAGGCCGCGGCTTCCGCCGCCCGGCTCGGTGCGCGGACGCTCCTCCTGACGCATGACCGGGCCACCATTGGCGCGATGTCGTGCAATCCAGCCATCGGCGGCCTTGCCAAGGGCCATCTCGTGCGCGAGATCGATGCGCTCGATGGGGTGATGGCGCGCGCGATCGACCGGGCCGGCATTCAATTTCGCATTCTGAACCGGAGCAAGGGGCCGGCGGTCCGCGGGCCGCGGGCGCAGGCGGACCGCAAGCTCTACCGCGCCGCGATGCAGGCTCTGCTGGCGGAAACGCCTGGTCTGGACATCCGCGCGGGGTCGGTCGAGGATATCGAACTCGATGCGGCGGGCCGGGTCACGGCGGCGCTCACCGCAACGGGCGAGCGCATTCCGGCCGGTGCGGTGGTCCTGACGACGGGGACGTTCCTGCGCGGCCTCATCCATATCGGCGAGGAAAAGCATCCGGCGGGCCGGGTCGGCGAGGCGCCGGCGCTGGGGCTCGCGGCGACGCTCGACCGGCTGGGCTTCCCGCTCGGCCGGCTCAAGACCGGGACGCCGCCGCGGCTCGACGGACGGACGATCGACTGGCGCGGCCTCGAGGTGCAGGCGGGCGACGATCCGCCGCCGCCGTTCTCGTTTCTCACGCGGACGATCGCGACGGCGCAGGTGGCGTGCCATCTCACCACGACGACCGAGGCGGGCCACGCGCTCATTCGCGCCAATCTCCACCGCGCACCGATCTATTCCGGCCAGATCGAGGGCACCGGGCCGCGCTACTGCCCGTCAATCGAGGACAAGGTCGTGCGTTTCGCCGACCGCCCGCGGCACCAGATCTTCCTCGAGCCCGAGGGCCTGGACGACGACACGGTCTATCCCAACGGCATCTCGACCTCGCTGCCGCGCGACGTGCAAGAGGCATTGGTCGCCACGATTCCGGGCCTCGAGCGCGCGCGGATCATCCGGCCGGGCTATGCGATCGAGTACGATTTCGTCGATCCGCGCGAGTTGCGGCCGACGCTCGAGACGCGGCGCTGTTCCGGCCTGTTCCTGGCGGGCCAGATCAATGGCACCACCGGCTACGAGGAAGCCGCCGCCCAGGGTCTCGTCGCCGGCCTCAATGCGGCGCGGGCGGCCGGCGGGGGCGGGGCGTTCGTGCTCGACCGGGCGAGCTCCTATATCGGCGTGCTGATCGACGATCTGGTGACGCGGGGCACGAACGAGCCGTATCGCATGTTCACGTCGCGCGCCGAATACCGGCTGGTGCTGCGCGCTGATAATGCGGATCAGCGGCTGACGCCGCTCGGCCGGGCACTCGGCTGCGTCGGAGCGGAGCGGGCGCTGGCGTTCGCCGCCAAGGAACGCGATCTCGCCGCCGCGCGCGGCCAGGTGCAGGCGCTGAAGCTGTCGCCGTCGGCGTTGCGGGCGCGCGGCATCGCGGTGAATGCCGATGGGATCGACCGGTCGGCGGGCGATCTCCTGGCCTATCCCGGGATCGATCTCGTTCGGCTGGCAGCGATTTGGCCCGAACTCGGCGGCATCGCGCCCGATATCGCCGAGCAGCTCGAGATCGACGGGAAATATCAGGGCTATCTCGAGCGCCAGGAGGCCGAAATCCGCTCCTTCCGCCGCGACGAGGCACTGCTGCTGCCGGAAGACCTCGATTACGGCGCGGTCGGGAGCCTCTCGACCGAAATTCGCCTCAAGCTCAGCGCGGGGCGGCCGGGCACGTTGGGCGCGGCCGCCCGGATTTCCGGCGTGACTCCGGCGGCGCTGGTGGCGCTGCTACGCTATGTGCGGCGGCGGGAGGCGCCGGCGGTCCCGTGATGCGCCGCGCGATCAACGATCGTCCGGTGCGGACGCCGCTCGGCCGCGACGGGTTCGCGCGGGTCTTTCCTGTTTCACGTGAAACGCTCGAACGGCTCGACGCCTTTGTTGCCTTGCTGCGAGCGTGGAACCGGCGCATCAATCTCGTCGGCGGCAGCACGATGGGCGATCCATGGCGCCGGCACGTCCTCGATTCCGCGCAGCTTGCGCCGCATCTGCCGGACAAGGCCCGAATTCTCGTCGATCTCGGCAGCGGGGCCGGATTGCCCGGCCTCGTCCTCGCCGTGATCGGCGCGCTCGAGGTTCATCTTGTCGAGGCGGACCAGAAGAAGGCTGTCTTCCTGCGCGAAGCGGCGCGCGCAATGGGCACCAGCGTCATGGTCCACGCGCAGCGCGCCGAGCATCTGCCGCCGATCGTGGCCGATGTCGTGACGGCGCGCGCCGTGGCGCCCTTGCCGGAGCTGATGGACATGGCCGAACGCTTTTCCCGGCCGCAAACGCGCCTGCTTTTTCTCAAGGGACGAACCGCCGAGGAGGAATTGACCCTCGCCGGCAAAACCTGGAAGATGGCGGCGCGGCTCGTTCCGAGCCTTTCCGATCCCGGCGGCATGGTTTTGATCCTGGATTCCGTCGCCCGTGAGCGCGCCTGATCCGCGCCCGCAGCCGCGCGTCATCGCCATCGCCAACCAGAAAGGCGGGGTCGGCAAGACCACGACGGCGATCAACCTCGCCACCGCCATGGCGGCCTCGGGCGAACGCGTGCTCCTGGTGGACCTCGATCCGCAGGGCAATGCCAGCACCGGACTCGGCATCGATCGGCAGGCGCGCCGGCGCACCAGCTATGAGGTTCTGCTCGGCGAGACCGCGCTGACCGCGGCGGTGATGCCGACCGGCATCCCGGGCCTCGAGATCGTGCCGGCATCGGTCGAGCTGACCGGGGCCGAGCTCGAGCTGGTTGCCGAGGAGGGGCGGGAATACCGCCTGCGCCGGGCGCTCGAAGCGGCGCCGGTCGCGTGCGATTTCGTGCTGATCGATTGTCCGCCCTCGCTCGGCCTGTTGACGCTCAACGCGCTGACGGCGGCGCAGGCGGTGCTGGTGCCGCTGCAATGCGAATTCTATGCGCTCGAGGGATTGTCGCATTTGATCCGGACGATCGAGCGGGTGCGGCGCCATTTCAACCCGGCGCTCGAGATCGAGGGCGTCGTGCTGACCATGTTCGACAAGCGCAACAATCTTTCCGACCTCGTCGCGGCCGACGTGCGCGACCATTTCGGCGACAAGGTCTATGCAACCGTCATCCCGCGCAATGTCCGAATCTCGGAGGCGCCGTCGCACGGGCTGCCGGTCCTGCTCTACGATCTGCGCTGCCCCGGCGCGCAGGCTTATGTTCACCTGGCGGGCGAGATGCTGCGGCGCGAGGGGAGAATCGCATGATCGACGAACGGCGACGCGGGCTGGGACGCGGGCTTTCGGCGCTGCTCGGCGAAGCGGCGCCGGCGGAAGCGGCGGCCGCCGGTCCCGGCGTGCGCATGATGCCGATCGAGCGCCTGCATCCGGGGCGTTTCCAACCGCGCCGCCGCTTCGACGAGGAGAGCTTGACGTCGCTCGCCGAATCGATCGCAGCACAGGGCGTGCTTCAGCCGCTCCTGGTGCGCGACAGCGCGACGATGCTCGACGGCTTCGAGATTCTCGCCGGCGAGCGGCGCTGGCGCGCGGCCCAGCGCGCCGGGCTGCACGAAGTCCCGGTGGTCGTGCGCGCGATCGCCGACCGCGAAGCGCTCGAGATCGCCCTCGTCGAGAACATCCAGCGCGAGGACCTTCAACCGCTCGAAGAGGCACGCGGCTATCAGCGGCTGATCGAGGAATTCGCCTATACCCAGGAGCAGCTCGCCCAGCGCGTCGGCAAGAGCCGTAGCCACGTTGCCAACATGATGCGGCTGCTCGGCCTGCCCGAAGGGGTGCGGTCGCTGCTCGAGGACGGCCGGCTTACCATGGGGCACGCCCGCGCGCTCTTGGGCGCGACCGATCCCGAGGCCTTGGCGCACGAGGTGGTGCGGCGCGACATGAGCGTGCGCGAGACCGAACGCGCGGCGCAGCGTCCGCGCGCGCCGAACGCAGCGGCGGGCCGGCCCCCGCGCGATCCCGACGTGACGGCGCTCGAAACGGCGCTCGCGGCGGCGCTCGGTCTCAAAGTGTCGTTCCATCCCGGCGCGGGCGAAACCGGCACGATTCAAATCCACTACCGCACGCTCGATCAACTCGACATGGTGCTGACGAAATTGCGGCCGCCGCCGCGCTGAGGCGGCGGGCACCGTCGCGGCGACCGCGCGCCGGGCCGCATCGGCGCTATCATTGCTTGCGCAAGCAAAATTATGGCCGCCGCGCGCCGCTCGCCCCCGGCTTTGGCCTGGACGAGGGAAAAGCCTGATTCGATCCCCGACGATTGCGCTTGTCCCGACGATTGCGCTTGGCGCCGAGACCGATTGCCGCGACTTCCCTGGGCGGCACCGCCGCCTTTGCGGCCGCCCCGGTTCCTCTGCTAGAACCGGCCCTGCCACGCATTCTCACCCCGGAGAAGGGCCATGACCGACGACCGTACCGCATCTGCCGATGCCGCCGCGCCGGCTGGGACCGAAGCCGCTGCGGCACCCGTGCGGGAAGCGCCGCTCAACCGGCCCATCGTGCTGTCGCACGGCACCGTCACCTGCCGCAGCCTCGCCGCCTCGCGCCGGTTCTACGAGGAGTTCCTCGGCTTGGAGTGCGTGCGCCATACCGGCCGCGGCCTGCTTTTGCGCAAGGGCGGATATTGCGCGATCGTCTGCCTCGAGGTCGGCGATCACGTCCGCCCCGTGGACCGCCAGCACCATTGGGGCCTCGACCTCGCCTCCAAGGAGGAAGTGGACCGCGCGCTCGCGCTGGCGCACGAGCTCAAGGACGAATACGGCATTCAGTGGATCTCGCGCATCACCCAGCATCACGGCACGTATTCGTTCTACTTCCGCGATCTCGACGGCAATCACTGGGAATTCGAGTACGCCGACGGCGGCCAGGGGGACGGCACGCGGCACTACGACCAGATGTTCGCGCACGGCGATGTCGGCGACGACGGCTGACGCCGGCGTCAGACGGCCTGGCCTTCGGACAGCGGGATGTCGCGCAGCGTGCTCGGCGCGAACAGCTCTTCGAGCCGAAGACGGCGGTCGCACAATCCTTGCTCGTGGGTGTATTGCAGCAACGCCTCGAGCGAGGGGCGGCTCTGCTCGATGCCGTAGGGATACCAGTCGGGTCCGATGATCGCCTGCTCCTCCTCGATCAGCGGCTGGAGCCAGGCGAAGGACGCCTTGGGCGACCCCGTCTCCTGGAGCAGGCGGTAGCAGCGCTCCTTGGCGGCGACGAGCGCCTTGTAGAGGCTGAGCGCGACCCAGGGATGGCGCTCGTGGACATCGCGCCGGATCACCACCGTGTGCATGATGGGATAGATCCGGGTGCGGCGGTAATAGTCCAGCTCGACCGCGCGATAATCGGGGAACAGACGGCGGACCGTGGCCGCGCCGCGCCGGAAGGACAAAGGATTGTTGGCGGTCATGAGAAAGTCGATCTCGCCGCGCTCGAGCAGATCGCCAAGCTCGGTCCCGGCCGGCGCCGGCGTCAGCCTCACGTCCTTGGGCAAGGGCCGGCCAAGCCGGTCGGTCCGCCCTTGGACCCACTCGACGTCGCTCGGCTTGACGCCGTATTCGTGCTGCAGCAGGCCGCGCATATAGACCGCCGCCGTCATGCTGTATTCCGGCACGCCGCCGCGCTTGCCGGCGAGGTCGGCGGGCGTGTGGATGCCCTTGCCGGTATGGATGAAGAAATAGCCGTGGCGGAACACGCGCGACGGAAACACCGGAATGGCGACGAACGGCGCCGCCCCGTCGCCCACGAGCGAGGTGTAGTTCGACAGCGACATCTCCGAGGCGTCGAACTCGCGGAACTGCAGCATGCGCCAGAAAATCTCCCCCGGCTGCAGCGTGATGTAGGTAAGGTCGATGCCGTCGGGGCTGAGCGATCCGTCGCGCAGCGCCTGCGTGCGGTCATAGGGACCGCACGCAAAGCTCAAGGTCAGTGCTGCCATGGGTCCTACCGCGCGGCCGGCATGTGGCCGTGGAAGAAGGCGACCAGCCTGGCAAACGCATCGAGCGATGCCTTCGAGGTCGGCTGGACCGAGGTGAAGCGCAGCGGCGCGTCGAAATAGACGAGATCGATCGTGCCGCCGGCCTTGCGATAGTCGGCGACGAAGCGCGCCGGCTCGTTGCCGGGGAACGTGCCGTCCGGGTCCTTGTAGTCGTGCATGTTGTCGTTGGGCGCCTGAAGCCACAGCGCCGGCGGCAGGCGCGGCTTCTCGCCGCGTTCCAGCAACAGCACCGGGCTGCCTTCGGCCATGTTCGCCTCGCTGCCCCAGAAATCCAGGTGATTCTGGATGATCTCCGCCGCCCATTTCTCGCCCGCATCGTGCGCGCGCAGCGCGTGCTTGTAGCGCGACAGCGGATTGATCACGGGCCACGACATCGCGACGCAGCGCACGCTCGCATCGACCGCCGGCGATCCGGCCGGCAGCGCGGTCGCGGTGTAGCGCGGATCGTCCGGCCGCATCGCCGCGAGCATGGCGAGATGGCCGCCGCTCGACTGCCCCGAAACGGCGACGAGATCCGGACGGGTCCCAAGCTCGCCCGCATGCGCCTTGACCCAGCGGATCGCGTAATTGATGTCGGCGACGCCGCGCGGATAGGCGCCTTCCTTGTCCTGACGGAAATCGAGCGCGGCGACGACGAGGCCGCCTTTCGCCAGCGCCTCGTGGCGGCTGCGCTCGCCCAGGCGGTCGCCATGGCACCAGGCGCCGGCATGGAGCTCGACCACGGCCGGGAACGGCCCCTTGCCCGTGGGCTTGTAGAGGCGCAGGAGCAGCGGCTTCGTGCCGTGGCGGAGATACTCGACATCCTCGACGGTGAATTGGTGCGTGACGGTCGCGGTGTCCATGACGATCCCTCCCGGAGACGTGGGTCGCATCGAGTGGAACCGTCCCCTGCGCCAATGTCAAGGAACCGCGCGGGTCGTGCCGCCGAGCGGGTTGTCGGCGCGCGCCAAAGCGCGCATCCTCGTGCCGGCATGGGCAATGGAGGGCAGCATGGCGTCGCACGTCGAAGGCAAACTCTATTACGAGCGGATGGGCCGCACGGGACCGGCGATGGCGTTCGTCCATCCCAATCCGATGGACCAGTCGTGCTGGATGTTCCAGATGGCGCATCTGTCGACCTGGTACCGCTGCATCGCCATCGACATCCCGGGCTATGGCCGCTCGCCCAAGGCCACGCCCGGCCTCACCACCGCCGACATGGCGGCGGCGTGCTGGGAAGCGATCGACGACGCGCTCCCGGGCGAAAGCGCCGTCCTGGTCGGCTGCTCGGTCGGGTCGTCGATCATCCCCTACATGTATCATCACCGCCCGGACAAGACCGCGGCGCTGGTGCTGTCGGGCACCGGCTACACGCCGGGCAAGGAATTCGCGAAGCGGCGGATCGACGCCTATACCGCCAACGGGATCGGCTATCGCTGGGCCTATACCTTCGAGGATCTGAGCCCGGCCTTCCGCGCGACGCCCATGGCCCATTTCTTTGCCGAGCTGTTCACCGAGCGCAACGGTTCGGCCGATCTCCCATCCATTCTCCGGCAATTCGAGGCGCTGCATAAGCCCGATCCCGAGGGTCATTTCGAGCGCATCGCCTGTCCGACGGTGATCCTCTCCGGCAGCGAGGACGCCATTCATCAGAGCGCCTTTGCGCTTCAGGCGCGGATCCCCGGCTGTGAGCTCAAGGTGCTGCCGGGCGCCGGCCACGCCTGTCAGATCGAGCAGCCCTGGCTGTTCGATCGCTTCATGATCGAATTCCTCGCCAAGCACGGCCTGTTCCCCGGCGCCGCGAAGCCGTCGCGCGCGGGGGGGTGAGGCCTCTTGCCGCCGCTCGCGGATCCCGGCAAGTTGCGCGCAATAAGGCGCGTTCGAGGGAGGACGAGGTGAGGCTCATTTCCTATCGCCACCGCAACCAGGCCGGAATCGGCGTCATGGTCGACGACACGCGCTTTGTCGCGCTGCCGCAGGCGGCGCCCGAGTTGCCGCGGAGCCTCCGGGCGCTGATCGCGATGGACGGCGGATTGGCCAAGGCGGCGGCCGCGGCCAAGGGCAGGACAGCGGACCTCGCCTTCGCCGATGTCGCGCTCGATCCGGTCATCGTCGATCCGAACGCGATCTGGTGCCTGGCGCTCAATTACAAGCTGCACATCGACGAGACCGGGCTCACCACCTCGGCCAAATATCCGCAGATTTTCCTGCGCATGCCGTGCAGCCAGGTCGGGCATTTGCAGCCGATCCTCTGCCCCGATCCGTCGATCGCGACCAAGTACGAATACGAGGGCGAGATGGCGGTGATCATCGGCAAGGGCGGCCGCCACATCCCGGTCGAGAAGGCGCTCGAGCACGTCGCCGGCTATTCCTGCTACAACGAGGGCTCGGTGCGCGAGTATCAGGGCCATAATCGCCAATTCGGCCTGGGCAAGAATTTTGAACAATCGGGCAGCTTCGGCCCCTGGCTGATGACTCCGGACGAGTTCGGCGATCCGTCCAAGCACCGCATCATCACGCGGGTGAACGGCATCGAGCGCCAGAACGCGACCACCGATCTGATGGTGTTCGGCGTGCCGCAGCTCATCAACTACCTGTCGCAGGGGTATTTCCTGCGCCCCGGCGACGTCATCGTGTCGGGCTCGCCGGGCTCGCTGCCGCTGCGTCCGGGCGAGACGGCGACGCCCAATACCGGCGGGGTCTATGTCGCGGGGATGGTCCAGATGAAGCCCGGCGACATTTGCGAGGTCGAGATCCCGGGCCTCGGCACGTTGCGCAATCCGGTCGCCGCCGACGCGCCGGCCCGATACCAGACCAGCCTGTACGAGCCGGCCCGCGCCCCGGCTTAGCCGGAACCCGGCGGCCAGTCCGGCGCCGTGAGACGCCGCTTGCCGTCCGGCGTCAGCATCGCCCCCGGTTCATCGAGATCGACCCGGTCCCACAGCTTGCACGTCACCGGCTTGTGCTTCTGGTCGAGGCCTTCGCAGTAATTCGTGTAGGCGCAGAGACGCACCTGTTCGCCGAGCCCCAGCGCGATCTTGCGGAACCAATCCGGGTCGGCCAGGCTCTGCCGCGCCGCGCCGACGATATCGCAGGCACCGCTCGCGAGCAGGTCTTCGGCCATCGCGAAATTGTGGATGCCGCCGGTGCACACGACCGGCGTTTGCCGGCCGGCCTCGCGAACCGCGCGCCGGATCGCCGCGGTCGGCGCGACGTTGCGCCCGAACGGCCCGCGGTGGTCGGAGATGTGCTGCGGCATGCATTCATAGCCGCTGGGGCCGGTATAGGGATAGGCCGCCCAGCCGACCGCGGGTTGCTGGGCGTCGTCGAATTTGCCGCCGCGCGAGGTCGACAGGAAATCCATGCCGGCGCGCGCGAATTCGACCCCGAAGAAGGCGGCGTCATCGACATCGCTGCCGCCGGCGATGCACTCGTTGGCGAGAAACCGGCACCCGACCGCAAAATCCGATCCGACGCGGTCGCGCACGGCGGCATAGACCTCGAGCGGCAGCCGAACGCGGTTTTCGCGCGATCCGCCATAGCCGTCGTCGCGGGTGTTGGTGCGCGACAGGAACGACGCCATCGTGTAGGCGTGCGCGTAATGCAGCTCGACGCCGTCGAACCCGGCTTCCCGCGCATGCGCCGCGGCATCCGCAAACAGCGGCGGCAGCGCCCGCGGCAGCGCGCGGATATGCGCGAGATGGGTATCGGTGACGCGTTCGCGGTAGCCGAAATCGAGCGCCTCGCGCTCCGCCGCGCTGAGCGCCGGGGCCAAGGCGTCCGGGTCCATGGCGAGCAGCATGCCGCGGACGACATCGTCGGACGCGCCGGATTCGCCCACCGCACGGCGATGCCGGTCGGTGATCGCGAGATAGGATTGCAGGAATTTCCGCGGATCGGGACGGCGGCGGATGGCGAGGAAATCGATGATCTGAATCAGCAGCCGCGTGTGGCCCTCGCTCGCCGCGCGCACGGTCTCCACCAGCCGGCGCAGTCCCGGGATATAGCGCGCATGGCCGATGCGCAGCAGCGGACCGCTCGGAACGTCGCGAATGCCGGTCGCCTCGACCACGAGGGCGCCGGGCCGGCCGCGGGCGAAGCGCTCGTACCAGGCGATCACCGCCTCGGTGACGAAACCGTCCGCGGTCGCGCGCCATGGCACCATGGCCGGAACCCAGCTCCGCTGCTCGAGCCGGATCGGCCCGAGCGCGATCGGCGCGAACAGGCGCGACCGCGATGCCTCGTCTTGCGTCGGCACGCGCCCGCGCGTCGGTTCAAAGTGAATGCGCTCCGGCGGTCGCCACATCGCGGGTCTGCCGTCTCCGTACCGCGGGGGAAGATCGGACCGCCGCGTCGCGGCGCACCGTCATTCGAAGAGAAGGCTCTTGGCGTCCGGGTTGCCCTTGATGAGGTGCTGCTCCTTGCACACATCGATCCAGAATTGAATCTGCTTCGGCGTGACGTTGACGTTGAACGGCGGCAGCGGGATCGAGGCGACCACCTTGGCCGGCAGGCCGGTGTATTTCGCGACCGCCGCATCCGCCGCGTCCTTGTGCGTCTTGACGAAGGCCTGCGCTTCTTCCATGCCGGCGCGCAGGGCGGCGATCGCCGGCTTGTGGGCAGCGGCCCACTTGCGCGTCGTCGCATAGACGACGGTGAGCGTACCGTCCGGCGTGTCCTTCAGCCAATCGGACACCGCATAGCCCGCGCCCGATTGGAGGATGCGCGCGGTGAACGGCGCCTGCGCCGGGTAGGCGTCGATCTGCCCGCTCTTCAGCGCGTCGGCCGCCTGGGGAAAGCCGACCTCGACAAATTTGACGCTACTGGGATCGACGTGGTTGGCCTTGAGGTTGCGGCGCAACATGATGTCGAGCAGCGCGCCCAGGCCCGGCACGCCGACGGTCTTGCCCTTGAGGTCGGCGGGCTTCTTGATGCCGGAGCCCGGCCGCGCCACGAGCACGTCGCCGGTCAGCGGATAGACCGCGCCGCCGGCGATGACCACGAGATCGAGCCCGGCATCGTCGGCCTGCAATACCGAGGGCATCGTCGGCCCGCCGATCTCGACCGATCCGCTGACGATCGCGCCCGGAATATTGCCGGAAATGGCGGTCTGCACGAAATCGACATCGAGGCCGCGCTTCTTGAAGAAGCCCTCCTGTTGGGCGACATAGCCGAGGGTGAAGCCGCTGACGGCGGTATAGCTCATCTTGATCGTCTCGAGCGCGCGCGCCGGCCCCGGCAGCATGAGCGCGAGGACGGCGGCGCCCACCGCCGGCAGCAAAGCCTTGAACCGCATGATCCCCGTCCTCCGCTCGATCGTTTCGACTCCCGCGGCGCCGGTCGCCGCAGCCGAAATCTAGCACGCCGGTACCGCGTGTAGTAGCGCGAAGCCGGCTCGACAAGGATCGCCGCAGCGGGCAAGTTGCGCTCATGGCATTCACCATCTTCGGCCATCGCTGCGGCAGCGGCCTCGGACCATGACCACGGAGCCATCGGGCACGCCGCCGCTGATCGAGTTTCGCGGCGTGCACCACGCTTTCGGCAGACGCCCGGTTCTGCGCAACATCGATCTCGGCGTCGCGCGGTCGGAATTCGTGTGCATGGTCGGACCGTCGGGTTGCGGCAAGACGACGATGCTGCGCATGGTCGCGGGCCTGCTCGCGCCGATGGAGGGCGAGGTGCGCTACCACGGCAAGAAGGTCGGCGAACCGGCCCATGAGATCGCCTTCATGTTCCAGGATTACAGCAAGGCGCTGTTGCCGTGGCGCAGCGTTGCCGGGAACGTGTCGCTTGCGCTCGAAGCAAGCGGCGTGAAGCGCGCGGCGCGGGCCGACCGGATCCGCGGGCTTCTCGCCAAGGTCGGGCTCGCCGGGCACGAGGAACAGTTTCCG
>Ga0307373_10008443_pt1 | contig 15666 bp, 11 predicted proteins | sample OX2MG_FD_202534 | JGI IMG/M metagenome (GOLD analysis project Ga0307373, IMG submission 202534) | Soil microbial communities from Risofladan, Vaasa, Finland - OX-2 | ecosystem: Environmental > Terrestrial > Soil > Coastal area > Acid sulfate soil | place: Finland: Risofladan, Vaasa | collected... | reverse complement strand
GTCGGCGTCAGCCCGTCCATCCTGGTCTCCGAAGGGCGGGTGGCCGACCTCCCGCGCCAGGCGGCCCGGTGCCGGACGACGCTGTCGCCGGTCCGCGTCCCGGCCGCCGACGTCCTGCCCATGGCCGACCTCACCGCCCGGCCGGGGAATGTCGCCGAGGAACTGTCGGCACGCCTTTTCCTCGCGTTCCAGGCGCAGACAGCCTGACCGCGGACGAGGCCCGGATGAGCGACGCGCCCGAGGACACGCCCCACGACACGCCCGACGCCGCGTCCTGGGGTGACCTCGGCAGGCACCCGGCGTCGGCCACGCTGTTCGCCGCCTGGCAGGCCGCCGACCCCCGGCAGCGCCGGGAAATCCTCGACGGCATCCGTGTCCCCGGCGCGATCGCGCTGCGCAGCAGATTCCGGCACCTGCTCGACCCGCAAGCCCCGCCGGGGCCGTGGAACGCCGACTGGTCCCGGCAGACCTGGGATGCGGTGATCCGGCTGGAGACAGCGGGAGACGAGGCAGTGCATCGCAACGACGCCGCCGCCGCCCGGGCCGCCTTCGCCGCGCTGCCCGGCCTGGACTCGCCGGAGCCTGACCCCGTGGTCGCGATCCACGCCCGCCTGGGCTTCGGGGACATCGGCCTGGCCGACGACGACGCGGAGGCGGCTGCGCGCGAGTACGAGGCGGCCCTGGCCCTGGCCGACGCGACCGGGTACCGGTTCGGCCGGCTCCGCGCTCTGGTCGGACTAGGTTACGTCACGCTGATCTTCCACTCGGCGGGAGCTGCCCTCGGCCTGTTCACCGAGGCGTTCACGCTAGCCGGAGCGCTCGGTGACCGGGTTTACGCGAGTAACGCCGCCCTGGGCCTGGCCGAGTGCCAGGAGCGGCTGCAGAACCTCGACCAGGCGGTCCGGCACGCCACCGAGGCGTATCAGATCTGCGCCGGCCTCAAGTCCGCGCTGGGCCAGGGCAACGCCGCGCAGCGGCTGGGCTCCATGCTGCACCGGCTGCGCCGGCGGGATGAGGCGCGCGAGTGGCTGGGCCGGGCGCACGCTGCGTTCGTCGAGGCCGGCAACCCGATGGGCATGACGAACGTGCTCAGCGGGCTGGGGGACATCCTGCTCGACGAGCAGGACATCGACGGGGCGGAGCGGACCTACCGGGAGGGCCTGCGCGTAGCCGAGGCCGCGAACTTGCCCCGCAGCCGCGCCCATGCCCTGCAGGACATCGCCCGGGTCGCCCAGTCCCGCGCCGACTGGGAGGCTGCGGCCCGGCAGTTCGCCGACGCGCTGGCGGCTTACCGCGAGCTCGATGACCTGCTCGGAATGAGCAACGCCGGCGACAAGCTCGCCAAGGCCCACGCACGGCTGGGCCGGTCCGGGCGGGTGCTGCAGGTCCGCATGGATGCCGTCTTCGCCATCGAGGAGTTCCGGGCGACGCACCGCGACGAGCGATCCCAGCAGGAGTACCGGGACCGGTTCGCCGGCGCGTACGCGGCGGCGCTGGACGCCGCGACCACCTGCGGCTCGGCGAGTTCCTTCGCGGTGGTGGCGGACTGCCTGGCCGGCCGGCGCCTCGCCGGGCTCTTCGCGGAGACGGCGCGGGCCAGCGCGGATACCGAGGAGCTCGCCCTCCTCCAGCAGCTTCTCGTCCGGGCCGACCAACGCCTCGTGGGGAACCGCCGCGAGCGAGACGCCGCGGCGGAGCCGGCGAGCGCCGGGACACCGGGCGGCGACCCGCGGGCCCGCCGCGAGCGCGTTATCCGGCTGCTCGGCGCCGTCGGCGTCAAGCACGGCCTGGTGCCGCAGGCCGAGGCGTCGCTGGATGACCTGCTCGCCACCGTCTACCTCCCGCCCGCGGACGAGGGGGACGCACTTCTCGCGGCGCTGCCCGGCGGCTGCCACGTACTCCAGACGCTGATCGACCCGCAAGACCCGACCCTCGCGCGCTGGCTCTGGCGGGATGCCGGCGGCACCGTCCGCGTCGGCGTCACCCCGCTGAGCGGCGCGGCCGCTGACCTGATCGCCATCCTGCAGAGGAACGGCGACGAGCGGGCCGACCTGCGGATCGCCGACCTGGACCCGCTGCGTGAGCTGCTGCCTGGCGAGCTCCGGGCGGCGCTGGCCGACAGCCACGGCCACCGGCTTGTCCTGATCCCCGTGGGTGAGCTATGGCTGGTGCCCTGGAGCGCCGTCCCGGTGGACGGGCAGCGGGTGCTCGGCGAGACGACCGGTTACGCCGTCTGCCCGTCGCTGACCGTCCAGCGGCAACTGGCCGCGCGAGGGCCGGCCGGCCCGGGCGCGGCCCCGCAGCAGGCCGACCTGTGGCGCAGCCCGTTCGTCCGCAGCCACGGGCTGGCCGGATTCCAGGAGGATCCCGCGTGGCAGGTGACCGTGCTGCAGTCCCCAGCGCAGGCCCGGCAGCGGCTGCGCGCGGGCGGCCCGGCGATGGTGATCACCGGCCACGGCCGCCAGCTCCCGGGCCCGGGCCATTACCTGGAGCTGGACAGCGACGAGTGGCTGCTGCCCGTCGACCTGATCGGGGCACGGCCGCCGCGCCGCCTGGCCGTGATCGCCTGCTGGGGCGGCGCGATTCCCGGCCGCAGGCCGACCGACCCGCTCAGCCTGGCCACGCTCGCCCTGGCGGCCGGATCGTCCGAGATCCTGGCCACCGTGGGCGAGCTCGCCGATTCCGCGCCCGCCGCCCAGTACGTGGAAAAGACGCTCGCCGCGCTGGCGGACCAGCCGCTCCCCGCGGCCCTGCACGCCGCTACCCGCTGGATCCTGGGGGACGCGGCAGTCCGCGCTGAGCGCATCTATCACTGGGCCCCGCTGGTCCCGATCGGCACCGTCTACTGATCCGGGCCCGCTGATCCGGCACCGTCTACTGATCCGGCACCGCCTCGAAGGCTCCGTCGGTGACGTTGAGGGCGAACCGCAGGGGCCGCCGAGGCTCGGCGACCGCCTGGCTCGCCACGCCGAGCAGCCTGCGGGTAAAGCGAACCTTCGCGTCGAGCGTGCCGGTCAGCCGATCGCAAGCGAGCGGCGATTCCAGCACGGCCAGGACCTCTCGCCCGCTGGGCCGGATGCCGACCCGCTCGCTGCGCGCCGTCAGCTTCCAGGTCAGCTCTCCCCGCCCGACTCCCCAGGTGTTGATGTCGCTGTCGTCGCCGACGCGACCGGAAGGCCGCGCGAGCAGCAGGGACCGGACATCCGGGCTGTCGAAGATCATCCGCACAGTGGTCTCGACATAGTGCTGGCCGGCCGCCAGATCCTGAAGGTCAAACGGCAGGACCACGAGGGTGAACCGCAGCCGGGCTAGATCGGGCCGACGCCGGGCCAGGGCCGGCAGTTCGTCGTCCGCCACCGGACCCACGGTGGGCCGCCCGAACGCTACGCCTGCCTCGCGAAAGAAGCGGCTGTCGCTGCCCAGCACGGGCTCTTCGGTGTAAAGATCAAGAAACGCGGTCATCTGCTCCGGGTCCACGAAGCTCCTCGGCAACGGGGCGGGCGGACGCCCGGGATCACCGTGACCGGCCGTCGGCGGGCTCTTTCCGGCCGTGCCCGCGAGGCTAGCACTATCCGTCCCCCTCGGCCGGATAGATCCATCGGCCATCAGCTCAAGCGTGCCGCGAGCTTCTACCGGATTTCTTCCCCGGCGGCCCGGCGGTCTTCGGTCGCCGCGGCCAGGGCCGCCACGGCGGTCATACTGACCGGCTGCCGCCTGCGCGGCAGGCAGGCCCGGATATCGCGGACGGCATCGTCAGCGCGGGCCCAGGAGAGGTCGCGCGCCGTGGCGGCCGGCAGCGCCAGGCGGCCCTCCGTCGTCGGGTGCACGACGACCAGCGCGCTCACCCGGTGGCCGTGCGGCAGGACCTCCTGCCAGTGCCGGACGGCGGCGGCGAGCGGGCGCACCGACTGCCCGATGTAAACGCCATCGCAGTGGATCGCGCCGGACGCCGTGGCCGTGTACCGGCCCGGGGGCCAGGCCACCGACTCGACGAGGAGGAGCCGGCGCCCGGCGCTGATCGCATGCGGAATGCGCGGCGTGTCGGCCGCCGCCGGGAGCAGCCCCTGGAAGACCCGGACGCCCGGCAGCTTCATCAGGTCGGCGAGCAGGGCCCCCGTCCGCGCCGCCACCTCGTGCGCGGTCGACCCGATCGGGCGTAACGCGCGCCGTTCGGTGTCGGTGATCGTGTCGAGGCTGCCATGCCAGCGGCGAGACAGCAGGCCGGCCGGTAAAAGCGACTCGGCGATCCGGTGGTCAGCGGGCTCCGTCATCGCCATCACCGTCATCCTCGGCCTGATTGTGCTACCTGCGGCCATTGGAGCATGGAAAGCTACCAACATCCTTCCGTTTCGCTTCCGGGGCATGCGTCCGATGCGCAGCTCGCCTGGCGTCGGTGGATCGCCCCCGCGCGGGGGGCGTGATACGTCCCGAGGGAGGGCACGGGCGTGATCTACAGTCTGCTGGGTGAGCTGGAGATAGGCCGGGACGGCCAGTTAATTGAGCTGCCAGGCGGCCCCACCCTGATCGTGCTGGCCGCTCTGCTGGTCAGCGCGAACCGGCGGGTGTCCAAGATCGACCTGATCCGCGCGGCGTGGGGCAAGGATGATGTCAAGGAAGCGCAGCTGCACAAGCGCGTGATGGCGGTGCGCGACCTGCTGGACCAGGTCGGCCGCCGCGGCGATCTGCGGACCCACGCCCGCTTCGGCTACGAGCTGCGCACCGCCGAGGAGGACATCGATACCCTGCTGTTCCGGCGACTGGTCCGCACGGCGCAGGAAGCCGGAGCGGAGCACGACACCGAGGATGAGGCCGGCTACCTGCAGCGGGCGCTGGCGCTGTGGCGAGGGCCGCATCCGCTGTCGAACGTGCCCAGCGACGCGTTCCACCAGGAAACTGCCGCGCTAGAGCAGCGGCACAAGCGGGCCGCGGCGCGCCTGTTCGAGCTGGAGCTCGCGCGCGGCCATCACGAGCGCATCCTCGACCAGCTGATCCTGATCGCCGGGTTCTACCCCGCCGACCGGCGGCTGTGCGAGCAGCTCATGCTCGCGGAGTACCAGTCGGGCCACCCGACCGACGCGACCAGGGCCTTCGAGCGGTACCGGGAGGCGCTGGAGGAGGAGACGGGCGCCGCGCCGGACCCGATGCTGCGGACCTTCTATTTCGCGATCGCCCGGGGAGACGAGGCGGCCATCGCCAGGGCCGAGGCCAGCCTCGCCAAGCGCACGGGCACGCTGGCGCGCCCGGTCGTGACCGTGCCGCGGCAGCTGCCTCGCCCCGTCGACCTCGTCGGCCGCGACGACCTGGCCGCTGAGGTGTCGTGGCTGCTGCGCCGCGAGCCAGGCCGGACAGTGCCGATCGTGGTGATCTCCGGGCCCGGCGGCATCGGCAAGACCGGGCTGGCGCTGCGGGCGGCGCATGAGTCCAGCGACCGTTACCCGGACGGCCAGCTGCATGCGGAGCTGCGCGGGGCCGGCGGCGGCGCGGTGGACACCGCCGAGATCCTGGCGCAGTTCCTGCGAGCCCTCGGCGTGCCGCTGGTGCCGGACGCGAAGGCGGAGCGGCTCGCGATGTACCGCACCCTGCTGGCCGACCGGCGGGTGCTGGTGGTGCTGGACGATGCGACCGACGGAGCCCAGGTCAGCGACCTCGCGCCAGCCAGCATGGGCTGCTCGGTGCTGGTCACGGCCCGGCAGCGGCTGCCCGAGATCAGCGGCGCCCATCACGTGGCCCCGCTGGAGCCGCTCGGCCAGGCTGACGCGACCGAGCTGTTCCTGCGCGTGGTGCGCGGCGCCGGCATCGACCTGCCAGACCTGGACGGCGTGGACCAGGTCGTGGCGCTGTGCGCCGGCCTGCCACTCGCCCTGCGCATCGCCGGGGCCCTGCGCGTGCGCCACCATCCGCGGCCGACCGCGGAGCTCGCGAGCCGTCTCGCCGGGCTGGGGCCGGAGGCGTTCGCGTACGGGGAGCTGAGCGTGGCGCGCACGATCGGAGCCGGGTTCGAGCGCCTCGACCCGGCCGCCCGTGAGCTGTTCCTGGGGCTGGGCCTGCTGCCACTGCGCGGATTCGGGCTGTGGACGGCCGCTGCCCTCCTTGACGGCGCTGACGTGGACGCCGGCGCGGCGCTGGCGCAGCTCGCCGCGAGCTTCATGATCGAGTCAGTTGAGCCGGAGCTGCGCTACCGGTTCCATGACCTGACCCGGGAGTACGCCCGCCGCCGGGCGCTGGCGGAGCGCCCGGGCGAGCGCGGCGCCGTGCCCGGCCGGGCGTACCGGGCGCTGCTCACGCTCACCCGCCGCGCCCATGCGCGGCTGTACGGGGGCGACTTCGAGGTCGTGCACAGCGCCGTCGCCGACTGGGATGCCCCGGCCGACGTGCTCGCCGAGGTCGACGCGGCGCCGCTGGACTGGTTCGAGAAGGAGCGGCCGAACATCCGCGCGGCCGTCGAGCACTGCGCCGCGCTCGGCCTCCCCGACATCTGCTGGGACCTGGCCGTGTCCGCCCACGAGTTCTACACGATCCGCGGGTACTTCGACGACTGGCACGCGACGCATGCCGTGGCCCTGGATGCGTGCCGGAAGGCAGGCGACCAGCGCGGCGAGGGGATCGTGCTCGCCTGCCGCAATCAGCCGGCGCTCGTAGCCAGCCGGCGCACGGACGGCGCGGCGAGCCTTGCTGAGCTCCAGCGCGCGGCCGACCTCCTGGCGCAGTGCGGGGACCGGCACGGCCTGGCCATCGCGCTGCGCACGCTCGCGAACGCGCTGCGCCGGGACGGCCATCTCGCCCGGCCGCTCGCGCTGTTCAACGAGGCGCTCGGGCACTACGCGGCGAGCGGCGACACGGTGGGGGCGTGGCAGACCCTGCGCTTCATCGGGCAGACCCATCTCGACCTGCGCCATGACGACGACGCGCGCCGTGTCCTGGCCGCGGCGGAGGCCGCGGCCAGCGACATCGGCAGTACCCGGCTGCTCGCCCAGACGCGGTACTGGATCGGCCAGGCCTGCCTCGCCGCGGGCGACCTGGACAGCGCCCAGGCCGCGTTCGAGGCGGTCTACGACGTGTTCGGCGTCGACGCCGGCGTGGGGCACGCGTATGCCGTGCACGGGATGGGCGACGTGGCGCGGCGGCGGGGCGCGTACGACGCGGCCGAGGGACACCTCGCCCTGGCGGCCGACCTGGCGCGCGACGCGGCCGACGCGACGCTGGAGGGCCGCGTCCTGCTGTCCGTCGCCGCGCTGCGCGCTGCCCAGGGCAGGCCGGACGAGCAGGTCCTGGAGCTGGAGCAGGCGGCGGCGGTGTTCGCTAGGTGCGGCGCGGCGTACCTGGAGGCGCGCGCCCTCGCGGCGCTCGCCCGGGTCCTGGCCGACCGGGGCGAGAGCGCCGGCGCGGCCTGGGAGCGCGTGGAGAACCTGGACCGCGCGGCGGGCCTGGCCGATGAGGACCGCGTCCACCGTCGCCCTGGTTGCTAGGGGCGCCCGTGGTTGCTAGGGGCGCCCGTGGTTGCTAGGGGGCGCCCGTGCCGTTGCGCGTGAGCGGCGGGCTAAGGACCTGCGCCGGGCCGCGCCGGTACAGGGCCGCCGGGCGGCCTGTCTCGGGCACCCGCTTGGCGCCGGTGGGCTGGACGAAGCCCTCGGTGTGCACGACCTTCCGGCTGAAGTTCCGCGGATCGAGCGGCATGTCCCAGACGACCTCGTACACGTGGCGCAGGTCACCGATGGTAAACGTCTGCCCGCAGAACGCGGTGGCGAGCGTCGTGAATTCCAGGCGCGTCCGGGCGCGCTCGACGGCGTCGTCCAGGATCTGGCTGTGATCGAAGGCTAGCGTGCCGCGGACGAGCTCGACCGGCGCCCAGCGGGCGCTGCGGGCGTCCGACCCGGCGGCCGGGACGGGCAGGTCCGGCGCGAGCGCGAGGTAGGCGACGCTGACGACGCGGCCGCTCGGGTCGCGTTCCGGGGCGCCGTACGTGGCGAGCTGCTCCAGGTGCAGAGCGCCGCCGTCCAGGCTGGTCTCCTCGGCCAGCTCCCTTTCCGCGGCGGCGCGCAGGTCCTCGCCGGCGCGCAGGTACCCGCCGGGCAGCGCGGTCTGCCCCCGGTAGGGATCATTGGCCCGCTCGATGACCAGCACGTGCAGGAGGCTCTCGCGCACCGTGAGGATCGCGAGGTCGACGGCAAGGTGCAGCAGCAGGTGCTTCCGTTCAGGCACGCGGCCAGCATAGCTTATTGTCTGCTTGACATAAAGCACTCCGGGTAGTTAATGTCTAATTGACACTAAGAGTGAGGCGCCGGACCGCGGCGTACGACCGGGCCGCGCGGGATCTCTTAGGTCACCGGCAGTCGGCCCGATGCCGATCTGCCGAATACCAGTCGCGCGCACAAGGCGCCCACGTGGAGGTCGGCCAGCCTCCGCTCCCCCGCTCGGCCGGGCGGCGGGAGACGCGGACGTCGCGTTCACCGAAGTTCCCCTCGTCAGTTCCCTGAAAGGAATGGTCATGCGCGCAATCCGGCGTCTTTGCCTGGCACCCCTGGTCGGGGCTGCCGCCATCCTCGTCATCGCGGCACCTTCGCACCTCGGCACCGGCGCCACCCACCATGGCGTGATGCTGGCGGACCCGATCTGCCCCAGCGGCACGAACTGGGACAACCTCCTCGGCACCTGCAGGTAACACCCGGTACCGGTAGAGATTCGGTAGAGCGTCGCAGAAGGCTGATACCGGCAGCCGCAGCACCTGACCTTCTCTGCGGCGGGGGCGCCGGCGGGCCCGTACCCGGGCCCGCCGGCCCCCAGCAGGCCACTGCTCTTGGGGGGCACGCATGAATCGGACTCCTGCCGGCCGCACGGCCAGCCATCGCTACGACATCGCCGGCGCCAGCCTCGCCGCACTCGCTGCCATCGTCCTGCCACGCGGGGGGCCTCGGTGATCAGCTACAACGACTGGGATCCCTCCTCCCGGCGACCGCGCCGGCCCGGCCGGCGCCGCCGGCGCCCGGTCCGCCGGTACATCGCCGGAATCACCGCGGCGCTCCTGGTGATCGGCCTCCTGATCGCGGGACGCGCCCTGCTAGGCCGCGCACCCGCCAGCTCGTCGTCCCCGCCGGCAGTTTCCGGCCCAGCGCAGAGCCGACCGACTAGCCCGGCCGGGCTCCTGTCCCTGGGCGCGTGCATCGACCCGACGCTGTCCATCGTCACGTCGTTCGCGCCCGCCATCCGCCGGGAGCTAGGGCAGGCGATCGGCAGCCTGGCGCCGCCCGGCGCGCCCCTGCCTACGGGCGCGACGCCGCCGCCGCAGCCGGGCGTGAGCCTGACCGTCCGCGAGGTGGACACCACCTCGCTGTCCAGCAACCCGGGACCCTACGCCGGCCAGGTGGCGGTGCCGGGGATCCCCGGGCTGACGCACTCGCGGCCGCCCACCTGGGCCCGTGACTACGGCGACCGGCTGCGGGCCTGGTCCCAGGGCTACCAGGCCGTCACGGCCGCCCGGCACGCGGCCGCGGTGGCCGCGGGCGAGGCCGCCCGCACCATCGAGACGCTGCCGCTGGACCAGAACCCGGGCAGCGACTCGGCCATCACCGCCTGCATCTCCGCGCTGCTGGTCACCGTTCCGCAGGGTGGCCGCCACTCCTACCTGCTCGCGTCCGACCTGGAGGAAAACGTCGCGCCGCAGCTGGCCGGATCATTCCGCGGTGCTCCGCTCGTCATTGTGCAGACCTGCGACACCGGCAACGAGAGTTTCTGCCACGGCCTGCTGCAGCGCTTTCTCGCCAGCATGCACCGGCTGGACGTCGGCCCCGTCACGGTGGTCCGCCCGGAAGACGCGAGTCAGGCCCTGCGGCAGTGGACGCACACCGGGGAGGTCACGCCATGATCACCATCGGCCTCATCGTCGCCAGCCTGGTCGCCATCATGTTCGGCGCCCCCGCCCTCGTCGGGCCGGCCCGCGGCGCCCGGGCCCGCCGGACGGCGGCCCGGACGCAGCAGAACACGGCCCGGGAGCACCAGAAGCAGGCGGCACTCGCCGAGCAGCGGCGGATCGATCAGCTGTGGCGTGCCGATCCTGACCTGGCCGGCCTGGGGGAATGGCTCAGCTATGAGTACCAGATGCGCAAGCCGCTGGACCAGGACGTCCAGGAGGCCAAGCGCCTCCTGGACCAGCGAGAGGAGAAGGTGCGCCACCATACAGCGGAGCACGGCGGCAGCGAGCATGTCCCCGGCGGGCACCGGATTCTCGTGCTGGCCGGACTGGCCCTCTTCCTGGTCGTGTTCTCCCTCGGAATCGCCCTCGACTACCTGATCTTCCGCGGCCTGCACCCCGGCTCGGTACTTCTTCCCTTCGGCCTGGCCTGCCTGGCGGTGTTCGGCATCACGATCGGCTCGATCCTCTTCCTGGGCATCCGGCGTCATCGTCTCCTGCCCGACTCCGTCAGCCCCTACATCCAACGCGTCTTCATGGTGGGCGGCGCCCTGCTGGCGACGGCCGTCGCCGTCTACATGACGACGATCGCACCCAACCGGTCCGCCCCGGCGGGTGAGCTCGCGATCAATAAGGCGCTCAGCCATCTGCATGCGGATCAGACCGCCGTGCCGCGGGCCAGCAAGCAGGTAATCGACCTGGACAATCAGGCCGTCGCGCAGGCCCGGGCCGACCTGGCGCACGCCGAGGCCGTGGACCGGCTGAGCGCCGGCATCCTGGCCGTGCTGGAGATCCCGCTGGCCGAGGCGGCCGTGCTCGGGGGCGAGCTGCTGATGCTGGACGTGGCCCGGCGACGCAGGGAGACGGCCCGCCAGGCCCACCAGGACGCCACCGATGCGCTCGCGCAGGCAGATGCGCGATTCTCCAATGCCCTAGTAGGGATCCTGATCGCCCATGGGCACGATGAGGACGTGGTCCACCAGATCCGCCGGCGCCTGGGGAACCTCGGGGCGGCGTGGGGTGGGGGTGGCCAGCGTGTCCTGCCGGCCGGGCCGCCGCCTCCGGCCCCACCGGGCGGCGGCGCTCCGGGCGGTGGTGCTCCCGGCGGGGGTGGTGCTCCCGGTGGCGGGCGCCGAAACCCCGCTCCGGCCGGGACGCCCGGACCCGCTCCGGCGGGGATGCCCGCCGCCGCACCCGCCGCACCCGCCGCACCCGCCGCACCCATCGTCCACATCGATCCCGCTGCCGCTCCGGCGGGCCCCCCGACGGGTTCCCCGAACGGGGCCGCCCCCGGAACCACGGCCCCGCTGGCCCAGCTGCCGCCCGACGAGCAGGACCAGACCGCGTGATCGCCCGGCGCAGGCCTGCCTGTGCTCGCCCGCCCGTCCCGAACCTGGAGGATCCATGAGTACCCGCGTCACCGCATCGACCCGAATGAGCGCGGCCTGCCAGCAACTGCTCCGCGAGCGGCTGGACCTCACGCTCGACGCGACGATCGAGCTCGGCAATCTCAACATGATCATGGAGACCGAACAGGTCAGCCTCCCCTCGCTCCGGGAGATCATCACCGCCGAGCCGGTCAGCCTGACTCTCGGCACGCTGGTGCCCGACCTGTTCGAGCACACCCGCGGCCTGCTGGCCGCCGAGGAGTCCGCCGCGGAGTCCGCCGCGGACCCGCGGGCTCTCGCCTCGCTGGCGCAGGCGGGGCTCGCGGACGCCCTGGCCGCCGCGGGCGCGGTGATCGCCGACACGACGCGCGACATCACGGCCGAGGCCTTCGCGGAGGCCGGAGCGGAACTCGGCTACGCGGTGTCGGTGTGCCGGGGGGACGTGGCGACAGGCATCGAGCTGCGCCGCGAGCACGAGATCGTGCTGCTCCGGGTCGAGGACGGAGGCTCGGTCGAGTCCGATCACGCCGGGCTGGCCGATGGGACCTGCGGGGACCGGCAGCGCGAGCTGGAGCAGGCGGCCGCCCGGCGCGGCATTACCCTGACCCACCGGGATCAGGAGGACCACGGCACCGCGGCGGGCGGGAAGCTGATCCTGGCCGCCGCCGCGCGGCGCGATCCGAGCCTCGCCCGGGCCACGGCCCTGGACGCGCAGCAGCCCCGGGCCAGCGTGCCCGCGCCTGGTCGGCTGGCCTCGGCCGGCCAGGACGAGGAGCGCAGGCGCGCTCGGCGGGCCGGCGGTGCGGCATGACCATCCCGGCGATGGAGCGGCTGCCGGCGCATGCTCCCAGCGGGCGGCTCCGGCGCACCCTGCTGGTCGAGGAGCAGCTCGACCAGGCCCATCAGTCTCAGGCGCAGGTGCTGCTGACCGGCCCCGGAGTCCATGACTTCCTGGTTACCCGGACCGGCCAGTCCCGGCGCCTGACGGCCTTCCTGCACGGGTACTGCGTCGAGCGCGGCATCGGCTACGTGCAGTACACGATGACCGAGGGAATCCGGAACTACGCGACGCTGCCCGACGGCGAAGCCGTGAAGGTGCGGATGGCTAATCCCGGCGACACGCCCGCGCAGGCCGTGCAGCAGGTCATCACCGATCTCCGGGAAGCCGCCACCGCGGCCATGCTCGTGTTCGACTATGCCGACGGGATCCTGGACGCGGACCGCCTCAACCTGGAGGTCTCCCTCCTGTGCGAGCAACTGCAGGCACTAACCGCAGATAACGGCTGGCACAAGGCCGGTCTCCGGCTCGTCCTCGTCGATCGCGGGGGCGGCATCACGCCCAGGCTGACGAGCCAGCCGGGCATCCGGACCGTCCATGTCGGGCCGCCTGACCAGGCCGAGCTGACGATCTTCGCCCGGCAGGCGGCGCAGGCGACGGTCACGGCCCGGCTGCACCTGGCCGACGGGCTGTCGGAGGAGGAGACGGGCCGGCGGGCCGGCGGCCTGCTGAACCTGCACCTGCACGAGATCCGGCTGACCAGTACCCCGGACCACCCCGTTACTGCCGAGCAGATCGCCGACTTCAAGGCGACCGCCATCCGCGATACCAGCGGAAGGACGCTGGAGCTCATGTCCGCACGGGTCAGTTTCGCCGATGACGTCGCCGGGCTGCCCGCCGTGCGCCTGGCGCTGGAAGACGCTCAGCGGGCCGGCCGGACCACCCTGCGGATCCTGCTGTCCGGCCCGCCGGGGACGGGTAAGACCCTGGCGGCCACGGCGATCGCGGCGGCGCTCAACGTCCCCGCGGTCCGGTACGGCGAGATCCTGAATGAGTTCGTCGGCGTGGCCGAGCGCAACATGACCCGCGCCAATCAGGTGCTGCGGGCTATGGCTCCCCTGGTCCTGTTCATCGACGAAGCTGACCAGGTCGGGCTGGGCGCGCGCGGCGCGGCCGCGGGCAGCAGCGAAGTCCATCAGAACCTGCGGGCCGCCCTGTTCGAGTTCCTCGGCGACACCGGCGAGCAGACCGGGATCACCGTCGTCGCGACGACCAACGTTCCCATGCGGCTCGATGACGCCGCCCTGTCCAGGTTCAATGTCCTGCCCGTGCTGTTCGCCTCCGCCACCGAGCTCATCCAGATCATGGGCATCCATGCCCGGCGGCTCGGCATCACCCTGGACGGCGACCTGACGGAGGTCATGGCCGGCTACGCCCGGGCGGGCGGCGTCCTCAGCGGGCGCAGCGCCGTGATCCTGCTGGAGGCGGCGCACGTGCAGGCCCTTCGCGCGGGAGAGCGGGCGGTCGCTCCCCGGCATGTCCAGGCCGCGCTGTCGGGCTGGGTCGGCAACGACTGGACCTCGGCAGCGGAGTACTCCACCCTCTCGTCCCTCATCACGGCGCGCCACGCGGACGCCTGGCCCTGGGTGGCCGCGACGCGACTCGGCGAGACGTACGAGATACCGGCGTATCTCCGGTCCTACCTGACGAGCGCCGGCGAGCTCGACGTGGCCCGCATGCGCGACCGGGTGGCGGAGCTGAGCGGCAGCCATGTCTTCAGCTGACCCGGCCGCCGAGCCAGTGACCGCCCGCCGGCCACCCGGCCCGGCTGAGCTCGGGCAAGGCCACCCCGACCGCGGCTGGATCGCGGATGTCCGCGAGGCGCTGGACCGGTGGGCCGGCGCTGCCCCCAGCTCACCGACGAGCTCGGTGCTGGGCGGCGGAGCCATCACGGCGGCCGAGGCTGCCTTCAGCGATCTGCATGACGGGCGGCCGGCCCTGCTCCTGCCCTCGGCCAGCTATGCCCTGCGCGTCGGGCTGCAGGTCCTGGGGGTCACGGTCGGCGACGAGGTCCTCTGCGCCGCCATCGACTGGCCCTCCGGGCTCGCGGCTATCGCCAGCCTGGGCGCCACTCCCGTCCCCGTCGCGGTGGATCCGGCGACGCTGACCCTGGACCCCGGAGCCGCCGCCGCCGCGCGGACGCCGCGGACCCGTGCGATCGTCGCCTGCCACCTCCACGGCATCTGCGCTGACGTGCCCGCCATCCGCCGCCTGCTGCCGGGCGTGGCGGTACTGGAAGATGCCGCCCAGGCCTTCGGCTCCCGCATCGACGGACGCCTGGCGGGCACCCTGGGCGACGCCGCAGTGCTGAGCCTCGGGCCGGGAAAGCAAATCGACGCGGGAGAAGGAGGTGTCCTGCTGTGCGATCGGATCACCCGCCACGAGCAGGCCATCGCGGCCGCATGCCATCCGCTGCGCCAACTGCTGACGGGCATGCCGGACGCTGATCCCGCGGCCCTGGCCATCAGGCCGCACCCGATGACTGCCGTCCTCGCCTTGCACCGGCTGGCGCGATGGTCGCCGGCCGCGGCGCAGTCGGCTCACGCGGAAACGACGCGGCGCCTGGCCGGGGACGGGCGTGTCCGCCTCCTCGGGGATCGCGGGCGTCACGAGAGCAGTAACGCTCACGTGCCCGTGCTGCTCAGCGCGGACGGGACCACAGCGCCGCCGCCCGGCGTGCGCTGGTCACGATCAGGAGCGCAGATACTGCCCGGCCTGACGGCCAACGACCACGGGTCCGCCACGCGCCTGCTGGCCCGGGTCCGGCTGGCCCGGGTCCGGCTGGCCAGAGTCCGGCTGGCCGGGCAAGTCCAGACCCCCGCGCGGAGCAAAGGTGGCTAAGCCCATGAGTGGTCACGCTGATCGCCTGCCTGACTTGCTCGCCTCGCTGAGCGACCGGATGGCGCGATTCGCCGAGTCGCTAGACCCGTCGCAGATCCTGAACCCCGCGGTGATGGACGAGGTCCGCCAGCTAGTGGAGCTAGCGCAGCCCCAGGGCGGTGACTGGCAGTCCCTTCCCGCGGAGGTTCTCGCGATCCTCGGCGATCTGCACGCGGCCCTTTACCAGGTACTGCCCGAAGGAGAGGACCAGGATCATCTGCGAGTCGCGGCCGTTATCTTCAGTTTTCTCCTCGCCCGCGCACCCGATCAGATTCCCGATCGGCTTCGGGCCCTCCTCGGCGAGGATCAGCCAGAGACAGCCAGCGAAGTAGAGCGCCAGAACACGGAAGGGACTCGGGCCTTGGGTGCCTACCAGCAGACCGGGTCCGCCGAAGTCCTCGACACGGCGGTGGCGGCTTTCCGCGCCGCGCTGGCCGCTGCCCCGCCCGGCGGTCCCGACCTCGCCGGACTCCAGTCCAACCTGGGGAGCGCGCTGCTGACGCGATTCGAGCGCACCGGGGACAGCGCCGACCTTGACGCCGGCATCAGCGCCCTGGAGGAGGCGGTCGCGCTCGAACCGCCAGGCCAGCCCGACCTCGCGATCTATCTGGCGAACCTGGGCAACGGCCTGCAACGACGATTCGAGCGCACCGGGG
>Ga0307373_10008437_pt1 | contig 15672 bp, 11 predicted proteins | sample OX2MG_FD_202534 | JGI IMG/M metagenome (GOLD analysis project Ga0307373, IMG submission 202534) | Soil microbial communities from Risofladan, Vaasa, Finland - OX-2 | ecosystem: Environmental > Terrestrial > Soil > Coastal area > Acid sulfate soil | place: Finland: Risofladan, Vaasa | collected... | reverse complement strand
TCCGGCTACAAGGAGTAACCAAGATCACCGAGGAAACCCGCCGCAACGCCCAGAACCCCCGCCGCCCCATCCAGCTACTAGCCCTCCGGCCAGGCTAAACACGCCCCACGACTTTGACGAATCCCTGAGGCGTCTGTAGCTGCTTGCGAGGCGGGACATATTCCAAAAGGCTCCGCATCTCGGACGCCGGCCGGGGTCACGTCGCTGCGAAGGCGTAATGGAACCCGACCGAGCGGGCCGAAGATGAAGGGACACGCGGCTCTCCGACCGCTTCTTCGAGGCCTGCGACGACGGCTGGGAAGAAGTCGTGGTCTCTGCGAGCACGGCTTACCTCGCTGTGGGTAAGCGTGATTTCAGCTGAAGATGCCATTTAATCTCGAAGCACTGCCGCGGCCCATCGGGCGCGTCGGCGCCAACTCCGCGAATCGCCTAGATTAGTCGCAGCTAAGAGTCCGACGGATCCGGCGTCCGTGCAGTGGGTATAGAGAGCAGCTTTACGAGCCGGATGACTTCATTGTGCCAATGTCGCAGCTCGCCGGCCGTGGGTGCAAGTTCGTACGGATGCGGGTGTGTCGCATCAGAGAGGCGTGACCATACCAGGTAAGCCTGCCGGGCGCCGGCACGGCCGAGCACGCTCTCCAGCATGAGCATTCGCATAGTGATCGAGCAGGCCAGTATCTCTGGCCTGGTCCGGTTCCAGTGCCGGTCAGCGGCGCGCTCGAGCGCGAGTCGTGTCAGGCGGGCAGCGGTACGCGGCCAGATCCCGGCGGTGCCCGGATCGGCTTCGCGAAGAAGCCGGTCCGCGTGTTCCAGCGCCGTGACCGGATCCGGGATCCCGTTTCTGTCGCCTGGGGTCTGAGCGCTGGTCTCGTTCATGGGACGGGAAGGCCCAGGACCAGGTCGCAGAGCCGTTCGCTGTCCTGGATGATGCTCTCAAGGTCAGGACGGGCCTGGTGTGCTCCCTCACGCACGGCTCGAAGGACATCGCCTGCCCACCGGCCGCCAGCGAGCCTGTTCAGCGTCGGCATCACCTGACCGGTGCGGCTGCTGTTTCCCAGGAGCGCCAACGCCATGCGGTTCATTGTGTCGGGGGCACGAAGCAAAAGCTCGTCGACCTCAGAGACCGGGATGGCGGCTGCGCTGAGCCTGCGGCGCGCGACTCGCTGGCAGGCCACTTCTATCGCGTCGCGGCAGCTTCCGGCGGCGGCGATGGCGGCGAGGTCGTCCGGCAGGGATCTGGCGCGGGCGATCTGCTGGGCATCGTCGAGGTAGCGGCGGACCGGGTCGTGGTTTGGCACGATCTCAACCTGGCTGGCCTCGCGGCGGGTGACCTCCAGGATCGTTGTCGGGAGCATGAGACGGCGCAGCGCTTCTGCGAGCCGGTCATCGTGTGTCAAGACGATGACCTGGCGGTCGGCGGCGGTCTCATGAAGGACCTGCGCGAGGCCCTCGACCTTCGAGGGGTCCATTGCCTGCACGGGGTCGTCGATGATGACGAACCGGAACGGGCTATCCGGCGCGGTGCTCCGCGGCAGGAACAGTGACAGGCCCAGGGCATGGAGTTCGCCGTTGCTGAGCATTGGCACACCGCCGTTGACGCCGTCGATCTGGACGGGAACGTCGAGCTTGCGCCGTGTGCGCCCGCTGCCAGCGAACGCGATCGGCCCCAGATCAACATTGCTTTCCTGCCGCAGGTTGGCCCAGATCCGGGCGGACTGCTCGCTGAACGGCGCGAGCCGTTCATCTCGCAGCTGCTCGGCCTGATCCTTGACCCAGGCGAGGGCAGACGATATGTCGCGGTACTCCGGGCCGGCTGTCTCAGCGCGTTCGTGCAGGTCCAGCCAGCCCTGGACCCGGGCCGCTGCCGGCCGCCAGGCATCCTCCATGGTCCGCAGGCCGGCTGCTGCCTGATCGCGGACAGTCGCGGTGAGCTGCGTGACGGTCGGGGCCAGGCGGCCGAGGGCTTCCGCGAGAGCCACCGCGTCATCCTCCGCGGTCAAAGCGGCCCAGGCGCGCCATGCCGTAGCCGCTTCCGATCTGTCGATGCCATCCGGGCCAGCCCCAGTCAGCGCAGATGGCACCGGCTGGATCAGCTCGCGTGCTCGCCTGAGCGCGTCCCCGAGCCGGCCTCGCGCTGCGATGGCCTCAGTGGCCCGCTTACGCAGGCGGCCGATTTCCTCGCCTGTACGTGACCGCCAGCTGGCATCAAGCGTGCCCTGGCCGCAGACAGGGCATGGGCCGTCGCCGTGTGATGCGTGGTGCGCGAGCGCGGCATCGAGAAGATCTGCCAGGCGCGCGGCCTCGTCGGTATCGGTGCCCTTGAAGCCCTCCACTGCCGTCGCCGCTGTGCGCAATTCGCCCGAGGAGACACGGATCGCCTCTATGTCGAGGGCCGGTAGGGATGTCAGCCTGGTGAGCATCACCCTGACGGAGTTGCCCGCGCCCTCGTCGGGTGTCTGCGCGAGCACACCGCGCACCTCCTGAACGTCGGGCCGTCCAGAGGTCAGCGCGCGGGTGACCTGCCCGGCGCGATCATCATCGATGGTGCTCAGGTTCGTCAGCAGTGCCGGGAGGGCGTCACGCGGCTCGGAGACTGTTTTGCCGAGTTCAGTTCGTGCCGCTGTGAGACGGTCCTGCGCTTCGGTGATGGCCTCCAGCCCGAGGACGCCGAGAAGGAGATCGAATCCCGCGCTTGGCTTGGCGCTGGCCTTGCCGAGGTCGTCATAGGAGAGGAAGGGCCTGTACTGTCCCAGCGGGCTGCTCCAGTCCAGTTCCTGCAGCCCTCCTGTCATCTCGCCGTTCCGGGTGACCGCCGATACGGCGTCCTCGATGTTCTTCCCTGTCCACGAGCGCCGTACGGTGAGCGGGCGGCTCTCGCCGTCCACCTGGAACTCGACACTGACCTCGGCACTCATGCCATCGTGAATGTTGCGCCATTGCTTCTGCCAGTCAGCTGTCTTGTCCTTAAGGCGCTCGTTGCGGCCGGTCAGGGCAATCTCGATGCCTTCAGCGAAGCTGGACTTGCCAGATCCGTTACGCCCCATGACAAGAGTGAGCCCAGGTCCCGGCTCAACTAGCAGCGTGGAAGCCGGCCCGATACCCCGGAAACCCCGGACAGTGATCCGCCGCAGCCACACGCTGCCCGGGAAGCCTGGCACACTACCGTCCGCGGTCGTCATGGCAGCTTCAGGGACGGATGGGTGCGGTGGAGCCAGCGTCTCACCGGCCACCGCTGCGAGGGCGAACCGCCGGGCACCTTCGGTAAGGTCACTGGCTGTGAGCCGAGTGCGCACGAGCTGAACGATGGACTCACCGGACATTGCTAAGAATCCCTTTCCGCGGACCGTTGCTGATTGCTGACCGGAAGTCAGAAGCGAGCGCGCCATCGGTGCTTAGTGCACTTCGCGCACCGGAACAGCGCCTTCGGGCGGACCTTTTCCAGCAGTTCCACGCCTTTGGCGGCGCGCGGTGCCTTACGCCGCGCGTCGCTGCCCCACTGCTCGTGGCCGCAGTCCGGCACAAGGGTCAGCACGTCGCCGGCCTTGCAGCCACGGACTTTGACGTAGAAACGCTCCTCACCGGCGGTCGGCGCGACGTGACCGTCGTCGACCATCGGGGCGGCAACCCGTTCGGCGAGACCTAGCTCGATGAGGGCTAGCCGCGCCTCCACCAGCGCGTCGGGAAACGCCGCCTCGGCGAGGATGACGATCTCTCCATCGGGAGCGAGATTCTGGTATGAGGTGATCAGCCGGTCGGCGCCGCGGCACATCCGCTGCCAGACCAGCAGATGGCTCGGCACGGCGGCCGCACCCAGGGCGGTCTCGACGGTTCGTACCCGGCGGCCAGGCTCCTCGATGATCTCGGCCCGCAGGCCCATGACTGCGCAGACGGCCTCGACCTGGTCACGCCACCCGGCGTCCGCTGCAGCGACGCGGCTGTCCCCGCCGATCCACATGGCGTGGTCCGCGCCTCGCAGCGATTCAGCGCGCGCTCTCGGAATCGCGCCGACGAACAGCTTCTCAAGATGCTCCGCCATGACATCCAGCTCGGACGCCACGACGGCGGAAGCCTGGTGAATAACGGGCTGCGAGAACCTGGAGGCGCCTGGTGCGACGGCGACTTTAACTATCGAGAGTGCCGACGGCTGCCCGGCCGTCTCGACGACCGCCAGCGCGGCGAACTCCTGGCCACAGCCTGCGGGGACGATGAGGGGCACCCGTGATGCCGAAGCCGTGAGCGCCGTCCACACCGCACCCGGCCACCCGGCGTCCTGTCGATGATCGGCCGGGGGACGCGCGATCGCGTCCCAGAGCTTCGCCAGAGACTGGGGATCTCGGGGCAGCCGCACCGCAGGTACTGCTGGCACCGCGAACCGAAAATCGCGGCCGCTCAGGCATGCAAGCAGCGGGTCATTCGAATCATCCGGATGCCGTGCGGCAGGCACGCAGGCAGCACGAAGCGCGCTTAGCTCAAACATGGGCACGCCGACCTTCTTCGGCGCGCCACAGAGCCACGGCTCTGCATGCGCTCACCTCAACCAGCCGCTCACGAAAGGAGACTGGGAACGGCCGGAGCCATCCCAGCCTCCCATTACGTTGGCGGCTGGCAGCGACCCGATCGGACGTCCCGCCTCGCGCGGGTCCCGCAGGATCCCAGTCGGGTCAGGCGCCGTTCGCTGCAACGGGACCCGTCCCACTAGGAGACGACCGGCCAGTTGGTCTCAGTAGACCATCAGGCACGTAAGAAAGCCAGGGTCCAAGACTGAGAAACAGCCGCCCCCAGTATCGGGGTCAGGACGCCGCGAGGCAAGCACTTCGACCATTTTCGGGCCCGACTCGCGGCACCGAGCACAGCAAACGACTGCCTGCACGACCGCAGAGGCACCCTGATGTTTGCTCGATGCTGAACGATACTGCCACGTACCGACGCCCTGCTCGCAAGGTCTCGGGTCACGCGCCAAATGTATGGAGGAATATGTAGATAGATATATCGTCACAGATCACTCGTTTTAAGTCGGCGACTGTGACTTAACCTGAGCTACGGCAGGCGCTGGCGCTGATCCGGAACCATGCCGTCATCCAGCGCATCCTCATGAACAGCCGCTCCAAAACGGGTCTGCTCGGAGGTGACTTACAACACCGGTCCCGCCGTGACCGAGCGGCCGGCGCCGCAGGCCGCCAGAAGCCCATGCCGCCCGGCGGAGGCAGTACGAGTCGAGTCCAGACCCGAGTTGGCTCGCACCAGCCGGACACGATCACGTCGGCCGCGAACCCGTCAGCCTCACTCAACGATCGCCGAACCGGTCCAGTACGGCCCCTGGACCCGCCGGTCCGGCCCGGACGCTGTCCGTTATATGTCCGTGCACAGCCGGAAATAGCCGGACTCACAGGGACATGACGGGACGCGAGCCCGTGAAAAGCAACAGCCCGTGAGGCCGGGAAAGCCCCGGTCACGGGCTGTTTTCGCTGGTAGTGGCAGGTGCAAGGTTCGAACTTGCGTAGGCTGAGCCGACGGTTTTACAGACCGCTTACGTTAGCCGCGGATGTGGCAGCCAGCTCTCCGGCCTCGTCCGGCGCTGCCAGATGGATGATCAAGTGCAATACAGCGATGAATACGACCGTAAGCAGCCAGGAGCTGCTCGCGGCCGTGGCCGATAATGCATCAGACTAGGTGCGGGACGGCTGAAGGGCGGCGTGATGATCTTGCAGCCCGGGCGCAGCCACGAGCAACGCGAGTTAGTAGCTGACCTGTACCGGCGAGCCGTCGGGCTGCCGCGCGAGCGCACCGCCGTCATCGCGGCCGGGCTGCGGGGCGCCGACATCCCCGGCGCCCTGGCCTGCGCAGGCGTCGATCAGTCGCGCCACCTCACCATCAGCATTGATCTGATCCTGGCGGAGATGGCCGCCCGCGGGCTGATCCCGCCCGTAGCCGGGCTGTCCCCGCTGGAAGCAGCCGACCTGGTCCACGCCGAAGCCCAGTACCTCGCCAAGCGCACCGGACTGCTCGCGCTCGCCGACGGCCGGAACCTGATCTGGGACATCACGATGGCCTCCCCGCATACCGCCGACGCCTGGCTGAAAGCGCTGCGATCCGCGGGCTACACCGTTACCGCCGTCTTCGCCGACATCAGCATCGACGAGGCCGTCCGGCGCTCCGCCGCCAGCCATCGCCGCGGGACAGAGGAATACCTCCAGGGCTGGGGCCACGGCGGCCGGTATATACCGCCCGAGGCGATCCGGGCCCTCGCAGCCACCCAGGCCACAGACCGCCCGGACCGGGTCGAACGCGCAGTCCCAGCCGCCGTCACGTCTGACGCGGCCTTTCCCAGCGGCCCCGTAACCGAGATGATCGCCTCCTACCGGGCCGGTCACCTCAGCCTGGACGACCTCATCCTCGAATTCCGCGCCCGCCGCTGGCCCATCGTGCCCTCCGCCTGCCCGCCCGGCCTCGAACACGCCCGGCCCGCCATCGACGACCCCGAGCCCTACATCCCCGGCTCCGTCGACGACATCGACCTGGCCTACGACCTCGGCCAACTCACCGACACCGAACACCAGACCCTCACCGCGCTAGCCACCTTGACCTGACCACCCATGGCACGTCCGCGATGCCGCTCACTGCCGACATCTCCCCGCAGCGTCGTGCCAGGTCTCGTTTGCCCCAGTCCTCCCGTGCCCGAATGCTCCGAGTGGGGCAACTCGGTCGCTCCGGCGCCCCTTGCCCGCCTGAGTGGAGATCATTTAGGCAGGGATTGGATTCCGCAACAGCCCGCCAGAGATCGCCGATCCTAACGAGCGCTGGTCCGCACTTTGCGACACCGACGCGATGCAGAGCTGAGCAAAGGCCAGGACCGCTGATACCGCCCGAACGGTCTGGGCGGGCGGCGGGCCATAGGCCCGGCCCGTCTCCCGGACAACGACGAACCGGGAAGCTCGTCAAGCAGGTCCCGGCGTGACCGGTCGTGGGCGAGTACCCGGCGCCAGGCCAGATGGTCCGCGAGTTAGCCGACCGCCCGCTTGCCGGGCCGTCGGGCTACGAAGGCTGGACGCCTCGCCTGCGGCGGCCTGGCTGGCCGGTCGTCTCCTCGCCCGCGCTGGGTTCACCTCGGTATAGCCGGTCCAGCTCGGTTCGGGCCTGATCCAGGTCGTGCTCAGCGCGATCGGCCCGGGCGCGCAGCTCGTCGCGGGCCTCTTCCAGGGCGCGGGCGCGGCCGTCGAGCACCTCGCGCAACTCCTCCCGCTCACGGGCGGCATCCTCGCGTGCCCGCAAGATCTCGGCCCGGGCATCCTCGGCGCGGGCCTCGGCGGCGGCGACGCGCTGACCGGCCTGCTCAGCCGACTGCTGGTGATGCGCGGCACCGGCGTCGGCCTGGTCGCGGGCGTCCTCGGCCGCGCGGATCCTGGCCTCAGCATCGGCGCGAGCGCGGGCGATCGCCTCCTGCGCCTGCTGCCTCGCGCGCTCGACGCGCGCATCGGCGCCCGCTACGGCAGCCTCGACCCGAGCCTGAGCATCGGTGCGCACCCGCTCCAGCTCCGAGGCATGCGCGGTAGCGGCTTCGGCCAGCTGGTCCCGTGCCTGGCGGGTCCGGTCCTGCGCGGCGGCCAGGTGCCCGGCCATCTCCTCGGCCGCCTCGTCGGCGGCGGCGCGCATCTGGCCGGCTGACACGGCCCGCCGCTCAGCGTCTGCGGCCCGGGCCTCGGCCGTCGCGCCGCGCTGCTCCGCAGCGGCGCGGGCCGACTCGACCTCGGCCTCGGCGGCGGTCGGGTCGCCCAGGGTAGTCACGGCACCGATCAGCCGGTCAGCAACCCCGGCAAGCTGACCGCCCAGCTCCTGCATCTGCCGCAGCATCTCCGCGCCGCTGATCCGCGCCATCGTCACCGGCTGCTCAGCATCGGCCGGGCCCGCGGCAACACCGCGCCCGGCGTCAGCCAGCTTGCGGCGCTCCCGCCACGCGGACACCTTGTTGTGGGCCGGGTCCGCGCAGTACTCCGGCGGGCGGCCCGGCCCCGCTGCCCGCTCGGGCGAGTCCTGGCAGCCGGGGAACTTGCACGTCACGGTGGTGGTCGTCGGCTCGGTCATCATCAACTCTCCTGAGCTACCGGCGGGCTACTGAGCCCAGCATATATAGTTTCATTTCGTCTCTCAATACGTAACTATATCGAATACAACGATGACGAACCAAATGGATAATCCATACGCCCCCCGCGCCGCGTCCCCGCACCCACCAGTCCAGACCGCGGTGTTGGCGCGGATGGCCAGGGTGTCGGGATGGTTGTCACCCTGGATGCGGCGGCGCAGCGCGAGTTCCTGGCTGCCGTGGCGGAGGGCTTGCCGGTATTCGGCCAGGACGTGGTAGTCCTCGGCGAGGGTGGCGTGCAGGCGGAGGCGGTCGTCGTCTGCGTCGGTGGGTGTTTCGCTGAGTTCGGCTTCGAGGATGACGATCTTCAGGCGGGTGTCGGCCCTGGGGCCGCCGGCTTCGTACAGGACGGCCTGCGCGGCGTCCTGCTGGCCGGGGGATCCTGTGCTGATCATCGTGCTGAGAAGCCGCTGGGCGATGGCGGGCTGGCCGGCGTGGCCGGCGTGGAAGGCGAGCAGGAGCCGCCACTGATCCGCGGCTGCTTCGGTGATCCTGCGAGATTCCAGCTCTGCGGCAAGCTGGCTGGTGAGCTGCAGGCCGGTCTCGCGGCGGCCGGGCTGGCTGAGGAGGTCGACGGCGGCCCAGACGCGGGCTTCCAGGCTTACCGTCGCGCCGCCGGCCAGGGCTAGCGCGACGGCCCCGCTGACTAGCGGGTCCTCGTCGTGCCCTGGCCGGGTCCGGGCGAGGCGAGGCGGAGCATGGCCGTCAGCAGTTTCTGCCGCTCGCCGGCGCCGACAGCGGCGGGGGCAGCCCGGCCAGGGCCTCGGCGGCCACCTCGTGTGCGGCGGTCAGGTCGCCCAGCTTCTCCAGGCCGCGGACCAGCGCGCTGCCCCGCGGTGAGCCCGGTGCGGTCCTGCAGGTCGCCGCGGACCCGGTACGCGATCTGCCGGGCCACCACCCGCTCGATCAGCCCGGCCTCGGGATCGCTCGCCAGCCGGACCGCCTCGCTGAGTATCACGGCCGCCAGCTCCCGCCGGGTGTTCGCGGGCATGATAGTGACCTGCTCCGCCAGGCGGGTGTCCGCCGGCCCGGCCAGACGCACCAGCGGGCCGGTCCGCGCAACCCGCGGATCGCCTTCCTGCCGCCCGGCGCCTGCCCAGGCCAGCGTGATCGCCTCCGGTGACGGCCTGACCCGGTCCAGTACGGCATCCGCCACCGCATCCACGACAGCCACGGCAGCGGCCGCGCCGGTGCCCAGGGGTCAGCCCGGTGAGCCTGCCCGCGGCCGCGACCGCGAACACCTCAGTGAACGTGCGCGTGCGCCGGGCGATCCGCTCGGTCGCCTCCGCTGTCGCAGATCGCGAAGGACTTCGGGATCTCCGAGTCCTGATTGCACCGCTGGTTCAAGCTCGCCGACGTTGACGACGGAGTCCGGCCCGGTGTCACGACGCAGGAGTCCGCGGAACTGCGGGAGTGGAACACGACCCTGGAGCAGGAGAACGAGATCCTCCGCCGGGCCGCCGCGTTCTTCGCCCCGCGCGGTCGCCCCAAAATGACGTACCCGATGGTCCTTGACCTTGCCGCCGACGGTGTCCCTATCGCGGTGACCTGCCGGGTGCCCGGCTTCAGCAAGCAGGCGCTCTATGGAGCCCAGAGCGGATCCGACCGCAGCTCCAGAATGTCAGCGGCTGGAGATAGCCTCGCGGCATGGAGTCCCAGTACCTCTACCGCCTCGACGGTGCCGACGGTGAGCTGCTGTATGCCGGCATCAGCGACGACTGGACCAGGCGCCTGCGGGAGCACTGGCGCTGCAAGGCATGGGCGCCCGAGATTCTCGGCGTCCGGCTTGAGACGTACCCGGACCGCTTGTCTGTGGCCGCAGCCGAGCGGGACGCGATCCATTCCGAAAGGCCGCTGTACAACATCCAGCACAACCGCAGGCCCGAGGCTGAGCCGGAGGCCCAGAAGGGCTGGGCGGCCGAAGACGTCCTGATTCTCGCCGTGGTCGTGATCGCAGCGGGCTACCTGCTGTACAAGGTGGCGGAGGCCGGCGTAACCCAGTACCGCGAGTGGAAAGCCGACCGTGAGGATTTCCGCGAGTGGAAGCTCGCGCAGGGCAGAGACGAGCAGGATGCAGTCAGCCAGGAAAGGGAGTTGCAGCAGCCCCAGGCCGACTGCCCCATCCCGCCCTTCCCTTCGCCGCTCCCGGCCGCCGGGCGTGCTGAGGCTCCTGTTGTGGTCACCGGCGCCCCGGTGCCGTCCTTCACGGCATTTTCCACGGGCGGCTCCGCATCCCCTGGCTGGATGGCAGCTGGCGTGCTGCTGCTGGCCATGCTCGGGAGTAAGAGCGATCAGCCGATCCTGCCGCGCGAAGTGACGAAGACGGGATCGGATAGGGACGAGCGCCCGTAGCAGGACGGCCATCATCCCCGGAGGGTCACCTTCGACGATCTCGCGCTCACCGTCTGACTAGCGGGGCTCGCCGCTCATACTCCGGTGTCCTCAGGCATGGCACAACGCATAGGTGCCTCCCGTAGACCTAAACACGAAGGTGATTCAGAACGTCAACGACGAACCTTGATGTTCCGAGCGAGTTTCTGCTGCCCCAGGATGTTTCCCAGTAGGTTCCGTGGATGAGGACGACGGCGTTCCTGGCGCGTGTTAGCCCGACGTAGAAGGCTCGCCGGTCTTGCTCGAGCCGATCGGCGGCGGGCTCCATGTACTGCTTGCGCTGGCCGGACCATCTGCGGCCGGGCATGATGCCGTCGATGAGGCCGGGGAGGATGACTACGTCCCACTCGCGGCCCTTCGCGGAGTGGTAGGTCGTGAGAGTGATCTTGCCGACGCGCAGCGCGCCGGCAGCGACATCGGCAACAGTGAGCGCGTGCTGCTGGTCAGCCTTGCAGAAGTCAGCGAGTGCCTGCTGGTCACGCTGGGAGGAGCTTCCTGCGGCAAGCGCGTCAAGGCCGAGGATCTCCGTCAGGCGGACTAGCCAGGCGCCGAGGGGCGCATGCTGCAGGGCAGCGGGGCTGGTGGTATTTAGCAGGCCTGCCAGGCGACGCTCAGCGGTATATCCGGGGAGGCTGCGCATGCCGCTGAGCTTGCGCAGATGCGTGTACGTGTGCGCCAGCTCGCCGAGTGTCGCGACGCCAGAAGTACTGCCCCCGCTCCCTATCGGCTGATTTCCCGATACTGCCCGCGCCGCGCAATCGCGTACGAAGTCGGCGAGTAACCCGTCCGGCAGTCGCTCGTCGCGTTCGTGGACGTAATCGTGCTCGCTGGCGTCCAGCGCTTCGATGAGCTCATCGAGCAGCGGTCCCTTGCGCGGATAAAGCACGGCGATCCGGTGCGCGGGGACGCCTTGCGCGATCAGCTCGCTGATTTTGGCCATCGTCAGCCTAGCGTGGTCGCCGAGGCCGCCGGTGGCGGCGACGGGCTCGATGATGCCTCTGTCGGCGCGGTCCGGGCAGGCGCGATGGGGTCGTTGCTGGTTAAGTGCAGCGTGGCTGGCGGCGATGATCGCCTGGCCGCACCTGTAGTTGAGGCTTAGCGAGATGTCCAGGAAATCTGGCCTCGATGCCAGGCTGTTGAGGTAGCGCGGGTCTGCGCCGGTGAATCCCATGACCGACTGATCCGGGTCGCCGAATGCGGCTACATGGACGGATGCCTGCTCGTGGAGGGCAAGCACGAGGGCATGCAGGACGGGACCGAGATCCTGGTACTCGTCTACGATCACCCAGGGATAGCGGGCAGCGATGAGCTGCGCAGTCTGCGGATAGGTCTGAATGATCCGCAGCGACTGGGCGATCATCGACTCGAAATCGAACCATCCGTTCTCGAGCATGCGCTCGTCGAACAGCCGCGCGGCGCGGACCATCGGGTCGCCAGGATCCCGGTCGTTCCCGGCAGCAAGGTCACGCCGGATCCTGGTAACGGATGACCGCTCCCACTCGGCGTTGCCCATTGCCCCGGCGTCGTCCATGCAGTGCTGCAGGAGGCTCACCCAGGCGTCGGCGCTGTCGTCCACGACCGAGCCTGGTCCAGGGACGGGCATCCCGACCAGCGGGCCGAAGGGGCGGAGGATGGAGTTCAGGCACCAGCCGTGCAGCGTGCTCGAGGTCAGCCGCCGGCCCTGGCGAATTCCGAGACCGGCTAGCCGATCGGTGATCTCGCGAGCCGCATGTCGGGTGTAGGTGATGGCCGTCACGCCCTGGCGGCCCGGGATCTGGGCATTAAGGAGGTAGCCGACCTTGGCGACGAGGGTGCGCGTCTTGCCGGATCCCGGGCCTGCGCGTACGACCATGCTGCCCGGGTGAAGCACACTTTGCCGCTGGTCATCGTTCAGCTCATCAATCTCGGCTGCCAGCGAGTGGCTGATGAGCACGGTGGAGGGCGACATGAATACCTACTGATCGTCCCGCGCCGGGTCAGGGTCCGCAGGCGTGCCCAGCAGGCCATGACCTCGGACCTGCCAGGAAATACGGTTCAGGGCGGCAAGCAGGTAGCCGTATGACCCGGCACCCATCAGGGCCGCAGATGTGTCCTGCCAGCCGCCCGCCGCTCCGCCAGCGCCGGGGAGCTGGGCAGTGATGGCCGTCGAGAAGGCAACAGGGTCGATGGCGTCGACGTGAGCAGCCAGCCGCTGAGCGAAACGTCCTTTGCTTACATGGTTGATCCTGCGGAGCAGCTCGCGACGCTGTTTGGCGTCCGCACTGCCATTGGCGACCGCCCGAACGGCCGCATCGAACTTTGCCAGCAGATTTTGCGAGCTCTCCAGCTCAGCGTGCGCCGCGATCATCGACTCTGCGAGCAGGGGCGCGATGTCCGGTTCAAGAGTGTGGATACCCACGAAGACATCACCGGCCATAGCGGTAATCCGGGCACGGTTCGGATCGGCCGTGGCGCCTGCGGCAATGAGATCCTGAACCTGCTCCTGCAGCGCGGTCCGGATGGAGCCGTCGGGAAGCAGCTTGGCTCCCCGCACCAGCCCGGCTAGCACGTACTCTTCTGCGCGCATCGGGTCACCGTCAGTGATGGTCACATGCGGGACGTTGAGGGCGCCGGAAGCGAGCAGGGCACGGTAGGGGGCGAAGTCGGTTCCGGCAATGTTGGCGACGATGACGCCATGTGCGTCCAGATCGAACCCGAGGACACGGGCCAGCGCCGGCAGCATGTAAACCTCGGACGCCCCCTCAACCAGGATGGCCGCCACGCAGAACAGCAGTTCAGCCCGGCTGACATCCAGGTAGCGTTCGATGTCGGCCCGCTGGCCATCCGACAGCTCCGCGCGCGCAGTAGTGGCCGCCACCGTGCTGCCCGCGGAGCCCAGGCGCAGCAGGATAAGAGATTCCAGCGGTGCAACAGCGGCGATGTGCGGACTATGCGTGGTCACGACAAGGGCGGTCTCGCTGCCCAGCAGGTATCGGAACAGCTGACGCTGCAGCACCGGGTGCAGATGCGCCTCGGGTTCCTCGACCGCCAGCACGCTGTCGACTACAGCATCGGCTGCCCGGCGAGCCGCGAGACGTTCCAGGAGCAGCCCGAGATAGATCACGTTCGCGTTACCAGTCGAGGTCTCCGCCACGCTGCGGGCACAATTCGCGTCAACGAACAACCGGATCGAGCGGAGCAGCCGGTCCGGCACGCTCGAGGCGAAGCCCAGCGTCGGCGTGACATCCAGCTGAGGCCCTGCCATATCTGTCAGTCGCAGCGTCAGCTCGCCGGCGATCGCCGTGAGCTGATCATCTGTCGCCAGCAGATCCATGGCGCCTTTGATACTTTCCGCAGCCTCCTGCAGCGCCGAGGCTTTCGGCGGCCTTGCCTCCAGCAATTCCTGCAGCGGGGAGCCGCGCCAGCGCGACAGTTCCGCCACGGCGTCCCGAAGTGCCGGAAGCACGCTCACCGGAACATCACGACGAACCCGCCGGGCATCAGCCTTCTCGTCTGAGCCGCCGAACACGTCCCAGTCGTAGTCATCACGCGTAAGCGACGGCAAACTGCCGTCGGCCGCTTCACGTGGGCGGAAGACATATGTCACCCGCGCAGTCAGCGGCTTCAGGCTGATGTAACAGCCGTCCCACGTCGACTCGGCCGCAAGATCACCCTCGAAGCCAGTGAACTCCACTTCAATCCGGACCTCGACGCCGCCTTCAAGGGTGGCATCGGCGAAGTCGCAGACATCCTCAGAGCGCAGCCTCCGCGCGCTATCCGGGAGGTCCGGATCAAGGACCAGCCGCAACGCATGGAGCAGGTTGGACTTACCGACGCCGTTCTCCCCCACGATCACCGCGCTGCGCGGGAACGGGTCGATCTCCAGCTTTTCGAAGTTACGGAAGTTCTGCACTAAGACCCGGCTGACCTGCACCCGTCGTTTCCTCTCCTGCGCGAGGCATAACCCGCCAGGAACACCGATGCCGATGTCCGGGCAACCGCCAAAGTTGATCTCGATGTCATCGCAGCCAGTGGCGCACAGTGATCCGGCCAGAGCCGCAAGGATCCCCGCCCAGGCCCTGTCTCTCCACCCGGAGACGCACGACGACCTGTTCAGCCGCCCTGGCCGCGACCGCAGCCTCATCAGCAGAGCGGGCGACGTGTTCAACGGGCGCCGCCATCACGCCCATCCGACCTGCCGCCGAGTGCTAGTTCTTGATGCCAGGTGCCAGCGATCCACGTCCACCACGACGGTCAGATGACGGTCAGGCGATCTTGGAATCATCAGGACGACTCCGAAAACGTATCCTGACCTGGTCTTTTGTGTGGAGCTACGGGGATTCGAACCCCGGACCTCTTGCATGCCATGCTAACGCCTTGCTCGGCATGCTCGCGCGCGCCTACGGGGCGCACACACCCGCAACGGCGGCGCTCGTGACCATGTCGCCGCTTTTCGCCCCAACTGCCGGCGATGGAAGTTAACAGCCCGCCAGTCCGGCAACGCCGACTCCGCCACGCCACCGCCTAGCCGCGTATGGAGACAGTGACGGCATCGGCCGGTGCGCCGGCCCTCCGGGCGGGACGACTCCGAACTCACGCCGCTGACAGACAGCAAGAACTTGCTGACGACGTGGCAGCTCCGCGAAGACCGCATCAGCCTCCCGTGTTCACGCCGAGCCTCTCTGCGGCCCGGGACCTTTTTCCTGACGCCAGTTGCCACCCGGTGCTGGCAGAACCCGGTGGCAAATGCGTGCCAAATGATCAAGGCCCGGCCGCCTCACCACAGCAACCGGGTCTTTGACCTGCAAAAACCTGTGTAGCCCCAACGGGATTTGAACCCGTGCTACCGCCTTGGGAGAGCCTCGCGGAGCCAGCCGACCGCCACTCGACGAGTCCTCGGCCCACTCAACGCGACCCACGCGGAAGCGCCGCCCCGCGGTGCCGTTCAGAACCGGCCCTACCCAGTACTGTCCGCCCCGTGCGGCCCGATCCCGCGGACAAACAGCGGACAAAACGATCAAGGCCCGGCCGCCGTCTCCGGCAACCGGGCCTTTCACCTGCACTAACCTGGTAGCGGGGGCAGGATTTGAACCTGCGACCTCTGGGTTATGAGCCCAGCGAGCTACCGAACTGCTCCACCCCGCGTCGTTGTGCCTTTACTTTAG
>Ga0307373_10008436_pt1 | contig 15672 bp, 11 predicted proteins | sample OX2MG_FD_202534 | JGI IMG/M metagenome (GOLD analysis project Ga0307373, IMG submission 202534) | Soil microbial communities from Risofladan, Vaasa, Finland - OX-2 | ecosystem: Environmental > Terrestrial > Soil > Coastal area > Acid sulfate soil | place: Finland: Risofladan, Vaasa | collected... | reverse complement strand
ACCGCCGGCACGTCGTTCGCCGTCTGGGCCCCCAACGCAGCGGGGGTCTCGGTGATCGGCGACTTCAACGGGTGGGATCCCCGCCGGGACCCGCTGGTTCCCCGGGGGGGATCGGGCATCTGGGAAGGCGTGGTCGCCGAGGCCGGAGCGGGGGACGTCTACAAGTTCTCCGTGACCGGGACGGACGGCACCCGCGCCGACAAGGCGGACCCGGTCGCCTTCCGGAGCGAGGTCCCGCCGAGGACGGGGTCGGTGGTGTGGGACCTCCACTACGACTGGGGCGACGGCGAGTGGATGCGCGACCGGGGTGACCGGGCCCGGCTGTCCTCGCCGATGAGCATCTACGAGGTCCACCTGGGGAGCTGGCTGCGTGACCGCACGGACCCGGGGCGTCTGCTCGGCTACGCCGAGGTGGCGCCCCGCCTCGTCGAGCACGTGAAGCGGACCGGCTTCACCCATGTCGAATTCCTGCCGCTCATGGAGCACCCGTTTTACGGCTCGTGGGGCTACCAGGTGACCGGGTTCTTCGCGCCGACCAGCCGCTACGGTTCGCCACAGGAACTGATGGCGCTCATCGACGAGCTCCACCGGTCGGGGATCGGTGTGATCCTCGACTGGGTGCCCTCGCACTTTCCCACCGACGCGTTCGGGCTCGCCAGGTTCGACGGGACCCATCTTTACGAGCATGCCGACCCTCGGCTCGGGATGCACCCGGACTGGGGGAGCCTCATCTTCAACTACGGCCGCCACGAGGTGCGCAGCTTCCTGGCGTCCTCCGCCGAGCACTGGCTGTCGAGGTTCCATGCCGACGGGCTGCGCGTGGACGCCGTGGCCTCGATGCTCTACCTCGACTATTCCCGCGCTCCCGGCGAGTGGGTTCCCAACGAGTACGGGGGGCGCGAGAACCTCGAGGCCGTGAGCTTCCTCCGGCAGCTCAACAGGGGGATCTATGCCGATCATCCCGACGTGCAGGTCATCGCCGAGGAGTCGACCGCCTGGCCGGGGGTCTCGCGCCCGACCGAGATGGAGGGCCTGGGGTTCGGGCTCAAGTGGGACATGGGGTGGATGCACGACTCGCTGGCCTACTTCGCGCTCGACCCCGTCCACCGGCGCTACCACCACGGCGAGCTGACCTTCCGCGGCGTGTACGCGTTCACCGAGAACTTCGTGCTTCCCCTCTCCCACGACGAGGTGGTGCACGGCAAGCGCTCGCTGGTGGAGAAGATGCCGGGGGACGATTGGCAGCGGTTCGCCAACCTTCGCCTGCTCTTCGGGTACCAGTACGGCCAGCCGGGCAAGAAGCTGCTGTTCATGGGATCCGAGATCGCCCAATGGAGGGAGTGGGACCACGAGCGGAGCCTCGACTGGGAGCTGCTCGACCAGCCTCCCCATGCAGGGATGTGCCGGTGGGTGGCGGACCTCAACCGTCTGTACCGGGAGCAACCGGCGCTCCACGAGCTCGACGTCGATCCGGGCGGGTTCGAGTGGGTGCTGATGGACGCCGCCGAGATCGGGGTCCTGAGCTTCCTGCGCCGGGACTCTGCGGGCCGGGCCATCCTGGTGGTGTGCAATTTCACCCCGGTGCCGCGGCAGAACCTCCTCGTCGGGGTCCCGGAAGGGGGCCGCTGGCGCGAGCTGCTCAACAGCGACGCCCTCCAGTACGGCGGGAGCGGCCAGGGCAACCTCGGAGGCGTCGAGGCCCAGCCGGTTCCGTGGCGCGGGGCGCCACGCACCCTGACGCTCACGGCCCCTCCGCTCGGCTCCCTGTTCCTCGGCCCGTCATGACCCCGCCGCCCGCTCCGACCCCGCCCCCGCCCCCCGGCCCGCCCCCGAGCCCGCCGCCGGGAAGCACGCACCCGGTCGGGGCGGTCCCGCTCGCATCGGGGGAGACCCGCTTCCTCGTGTGGGCGCCCGCGGCGACCCGCGTCCGTGTGCAATTGGCCACGCCGGAGCAGCGCACGGCGGACCTGGTCCCGGTGGGCGGCGGTTATCACCGTGGCGACGTCGCCCGTTGCGGTCCCGGGGATCGGTACCGCTTCGTCCTCGACGACGGACCGGCGCTCGCCGATCCCGCCTCGCGCAGCCAACCCGAAGGGGTGCACGGTCCGTCGGAGATCGTCGATCTGGGGGCCTATCGCTGGGGAGATGCCGGCTACCGCCCGCGCCCGCTGTGGCAGCACGTCATCTACGAGATCCACGTCGGCGCGTTCACCGAGGGAGGCACGTTCGACTCGGCGATAGCGGAGCTCGACGACCTCGTGGCGCTCGGCGTCACCGCGGTCGAGCCCATGCCGGTCGCGCAGTTCCCCGGCCGGCGGAACTGGGGCTATGACGGGGCCTTCCCCTTCGCCGTACAGGACTCCTACGGCGGGCCCCACGCACTGCAGCGGTTCGTCGACGCCTGCCACCGGCGGGGCCTGGCCGTGGTGCTCGACGTCGTCTACAACCACCTCGGGCCCGAGGGCAGCGTGCTCTCCGACTACGGGCCCTACCAGACCGACCGCTACCGCACGCCCTGGGGGGCCGCGATCAATTTCGACGGCCCGTGCTCCGACGAGGTCCGGGCGTACTTCCTCCAGAACGCCCGCCAGTGGTTCGCCGACTTTCACGTCGACGCCCTCCGCCTCGACGCGGTGCACGGCATCGTCGATCGGACGGCCACGCCGTTCCTGGTGGACCTGGCCCGGACCTCCGCCGGGCTCGAAGAGCAGCTCTTGCGGCCGTGCGCGTTGATCGCCGAGAGCGCGGACAACGACCCGAGGACGCTGGTCCCGGCCCACTGCGGGGGACTGGGGATGGACGCACAGTGGAACGACGATTTCCACCACGCGTTGCATGCCGCCCTCACCGGCGAGCGCGCCGGCTACTACGCGGATTTCGGCCGGGTCGAGGACCTGGCCCGGGCCATGGACGAGGGGTTCGTGTACCAGGGCGAGTACTCGCTCCATCGCCGCAGGCGCCACGGCGCGCCGTCGGGCGGGATCGAACCCGAGCGGTTCGTCCTCTTCGCCCAGAACCACGACCACGTGGGCAACCGTCCCCGGGGTGAGCGGTTGGCGGCCCTGGTCGACGGCGACCGGCTGCGCCTGGCGGCCGCCCTGCTCATGCTGGCGCCGGGGGTCCCTCTTCTCTTCATGGGGGAGGAGTACGCCGAGACGGCGCCGTTCCCGTACTTCGTCGACCATGAAGACCCCGGCCTGCTGGCAGCGGTGCGGCGGGGCCGGGCCGCGGAGATGGCAGTCGAGCTCGGGGGGGAGCCGCCGGATCCATCGGCCGAGGCCACGTTCCGTTCCGCCGTCCTTCGCCGCCACCTTCGCCGGGAGGGCGGCCACCGGCGCCACTGGGCGCTCCATCGGGCCCTGATCGCCCTGCGGGCCGAGCACCCTGCCCTTGCCCGGTCGACGCGGACCCAGGCCAGCGCCCAGGCGACGGGCCCCCTGCTGCAGCTGCTGCGCCGGCACCCCCTCGGGACCGTGGTCGCCCTCTTCAACGTCGGCGGGGAACGGAGTGGGACCCTGCTCCCGGAGCCGCCCGGCGGTGGAGGCTCGTGGCGCAGGCTTCTCGACTCAACCGCGGAGGAGGTCGGCGGGACCGGGGGAGGCCCCCTGCCCGCGGAGTGCCCGGGCAGCGCCGCGTTGCGCCTGGCTCCCTGGGCCTTCTGCGCCTATGGAGCGGGGAGCACGGGGGTTGCGCCGGACGCCCCGGCAACGGGAGTCGTCGCCCGCCGACCGGGGACGGACGGGTGAGGGTCTGGCCAGGCAGCCCGCATCCCCTGGGCGCCAACTGGGACGGGGAGGGGGTCAACTTCGCACTGTTCTCCGAGCATGCGACCGCGGTCGAACTGTGGTTCTTCGACGAGGCCATGTCGGGAGAGCCGTCCGCCCGGGTGGCCATGCCCCAGGCGACGGACCGGGTCTGGCACGCCTACCTGCCCGACGTGCGGCCCGGCGCCCTTTACGGCTACCGCGTCGACGGACCCTACGAGCCCGAGCAGGGTCACCGGTTCAATCCGGCGAAGCTCCTCATCGATCCGTACGCGAAGGCGGTCAGCGGCACCATCCGTTGGAGCGACGAGCTGTTCGGGTACACGATCGGGGATCCCGACGCCGACCTCTCGCTCGACGGGCGCGACTCGGCCGCCGCCATGCCCAAGTGCCTGGTGGTCGACTCCTCCTTCACCTGGGGGGACGACCGGGCGCCCGGTACCCCGTGGAACCGGTCGGTCATCTACGAGGCCCACGTCCGGGGCATGACCATGCGGCATCCCGGCGTGCCCGAGCACCTGCGGGGCACCTACCTCGGACTGGCGTCGGACCCGATCGTCGACCACCTGCTCGGCCTGGGGGTGACGGCCATCGAGCTGATGCCGGTGCACCACTTCGTCGCCGAGCGCCATCTCGTCGAGCAGGGGCTGACGAATTACTGGGGGTACAATTCGATCGCCTTCCTGGCCCCCCACGTCGGGTACGCGACGGGCGGCCTCGGCCAGCAGGTCACCGAGTTCAAGTCGATGGTCCGGACCCTGCACCGGGCCGGTATCGAGGTCATCCTCGACGTCGTCTACAACCACACCGGGGAGGGGAACCATCTCGGTCCCACCCTTTCACTGCGCGGGATCGACAATGCGGTCTATTACCGCCGGATGCCCGACGATCCCCGGTACTGCCTCGACTTCACCGGGACCGGCAACAGCCTCAACATCCTGCACCCCCGCACGATGGCGTTGATCACCGACAGCCTGCGCTACTGGGTGACGGACATGCACGTCGACGGGTTCCGCTTCGACCTGGCGCCGGTGCTCGTCCGGGGCTTCGAAGCCGGGCAGCCCAGTGCCTTCTTCGAGATCATCCAACAGGACCCGGTCCTCTCGAAGGTGAAGCTCATCGCCGAGCCCTGGGACGTCGGCCCCGACGGCTACCGGCTGGGGAGGTTCCCGCCGGGATGGTCGGAGTGGAACGGGGCGTTCCGTGACTGCGTGCGCCGGTTCTGGAGAGGGGACCCGGGCCAGGTTCCCGAGCTGGCCTCGCGGCTCACGGGCTCGAGCGACATTTACGCTCCGAGCGGGCGGCGCACCTACGCCAGCGTGAACTTCGTGACCTGTCACGACGGGCTCACCTTGACCGACCTGGTCAGCTACGACGGCAAGCACAACGAGGCCAATGGCGAGGACAACCGGGACGGTGTGGACGAGAACCACAGCCGGAACTGGGGGGCCGAGGGTCCCACCGAGTCAGCCCGGGTGCAGCGCCTTCGGGATCGGATGAAGCGAAACCTCTTGACGACCCTCATGTTCTCGCAGGGGGTGCGCATGCTGTCGGGCGGGGACGAGATCGGTCGGAGCCAGTCGGGCAACAACAACGCCTACTGCCAGGACAACGAGATCAGCTGGTCGAAGTGGGACCTCAACGAGCAGGAGATCCAGCTCTGCGCCTTCGTTCAGGACCTCATCAGGATCGTGAAGGCCAACCCGATCCTGCGCCGCCGCGACTTCTTCTCCGGCAAGGTGGTCCCCGGTACCGGTACGAGGGACGTCACCTGGGTGCGCGCCGACGGAAACGAGATGACCGATGCCGAGTGGTCCGACCCGGAGAACCGATCGATCGGGATGCTGGTGGTGGGGAGGGCGGCGGACGAGGTCGACATCCGCGGCCGCGCCGCGCGTGGCGACACCCTGCTCCTCCTGCTCAACGCCGGGGCCCGCTCTCGCCCGTACACCCTGCCCCGGCTCGAGTGGCCCGGGCGCTGGGAGGAGCTGCTCAACACGGCCCGGACGGGGTCATGGACGAGGGAGGTCCGCAACGAGGTCGTGAACCTCGCGGCACACTCGAGCCTGACGCTGCGCCACACCGAGCGCATCGAGGGGTGAGCGCCCCCGGCCGGCAGCCTCTGCCGTTGGGGTCCACCTACCGGCTGCAGCTGCACGGTCCGGGCTTCACCGGAGCGTGCCGGCTGGTCGGCTACCTCTCCGATCTCGGCGTGCAGACGCTGTACGTCTCCCCGGTCCTGGCGGCCGTCGGCGGCAGCACGCACGGCTACGACGTCGTCGACCCCGACCGCCTCGATCCGTCGTTGGGGACCCCGCAGGAGCTCGAGGCGTTGTTGGACGAGCTGGACCGGCACGGCATGCGCCTCCTCCTCGACATCGTGCCCAACCACATGGCGACCGAGCCCGCCAACCGGCGGTGGTGGGACGTCCTCCGGTGGGGCCCGGCGTCCGAGCTCAGCGACCACTTCGACGTCGACTGGGGAGCTCGCGAGGGTCGGGTGCTCCTGCCGGTCCTCGACGTCCCCCTGCGTGAGGTCTTGTCCCGGGGGGAGTTCTCCGTCGTCAGGGAGGGCGGGGAGGACCTCCTCGTCCGGGGCACGCAACGGTTCCCTCTCGATCCGACGACCCTCCCGCCCGAGCGGGAACCCGTGGAGCCCTCGGTGCTGCTCGCCCGTCAGCACTACGAGCTCTCCTACTGGCGCCCCGGCCGTTCGGAGCGCAACTACCGGAGGTTCTTCGACGTCGACGGGCTGATCGGGGTTCGGGCGGAGGATCCCGCCGTCTACCGGGCCACGCACCGGCTGGTCCTCGGGCTGGCGGCCGACGAGCGGGTGGCCGGGCTGCGGGTCGACCACGTCGACGGCCTCGCCGATCCGGCGGCCTACCTGACCCGGCTGCGCCACGACCTCGCCGCGCGCAGGGCGACCCCGGCCCGGGTCCTGGTGGAGAAGATCCTGGCCCGCGGCGAGTCGTTGCCGGGCTGGAGCACCGAGGGAACGACCGGCTACGAGTTCGCCGACCTCGCCGGCGGGCTCTTCGTCGACCCCGCCGGCGCCTCGGCGATGCAGGAGCTCGGCCGCGAGGTCACCGCCGAGGCGCGGCCGTATGCCGAGGTGGTGCTCGAGTCGCGCCAGGCGGTGCTCGAGCAGCTGTTCCCGGGAGAGCTCGATCGGCTGGCCACGCTCGCGTCCTCCGCGCTCGAGGCGACCGAGCCGGGAGCCGACATCGCCCGCTCCGACCTGCGCCGCGCCCTCGGAGAGCTCACGGCTCACTTGGCCGTCTACCGCTCCTACCTCGACGGGCGGACCGTGTCCCGGGCCGACCGGGTCCGGATCGACCGGGCCTGTGCGGGTGCCCGGGTCGGTCTCGACCACGAGGGTCGCCGGGCTCTGTATGCGGTACGCGCGGGGATGCTCGGTGCGAGGGCCGGTCCTGACGGGGAGGTCGCCTCGCCCTGGCTCGAGGTGGCCCGGCGGTGGCAACAGCTGACCGGCGCGGTGGCGGCAAAGGGGGTGGAGGACACCGCCACCTACCGCTTCGACGGGCTGTTGGCCGCGGCCGAGGTCGGCGGCGACCCCGCAACGCCGGCGGTCGGCGCCGAGGAGTTCCACCGGTCGATGGCGGCCAGGGCGCGCCGGTACCCCTCCTCGCTCAATGCCACCTCCACCCACGACGCCAAGCGCAGCGAGGACGTCAGGGCGAGATTGAGCGTCCTGTCGGAGATGCCCGAGGAGTGGTCGCGCCTGGTCGGGCGATGGCGCCGCCGCCACCGCCGCCTGATCGACGGCCTCGGAGGGCTCCCCGATGCCCACGACGAGCTCTTCGCCTACCAGACGATCGTGGGCGCCTGGCCGCTCGACCCGGGAGCGGGGAAGGGAGACCTCCGCCGCCGGGTCGAGGCCTACGTGCGCAAGGCCGCGCGCGAGGCGAAGCGCCGGACGTCCTGGCTCGAGCCCGACGAGCGGTACGAACGGGCTCTGGTCGACTTCGTCGGCTTGCTCCTCGGCCGCGCGCGGGAGCCCTTTGCCGGCGAGGTCGCCCGCCTGGTGGCCCGGATCGGACCGGCCGGAGCCTCCAACTCGTTGGCGCTCTCGGTGCTGAAGTCCATTGCCCCAGGCGTTCCCGACGTGTACCAGGGAACCGAGCTCTGGGACTTCTCGCTGGTGGATCCCGACAACCGCCGACCGGTGGACTTCGGGGCGCGGCAGCGCGTCCTGCAGGGACTGCCCGGGCCAGCCGTCACGGGAGCGAGGCGGCTGGCTGCCGTCCGGCTGCTCCTGCGAGGCTGGGCGGACGGCCGGCTCAAGCTCTACCTCACCCGGGAGCTGCTCCGGTTGCGCCGGGCGGAGCCGGACCTGTTCTCCCGCGGCCGGTACGTGCCGCTCGAAACCGGAGGCCCCTTGGCCGACCGCGTGGTGGCCTTCGCCCGCAGGCGCGGGCCGGAGTGGGTCGTCGCCGCGGTGGCGGTGCGGACCGTCGGCGTGGCGGGGCCGGGACGGTTCGCCGTCGGACCGCGCTTGTGGAGAGGCACCTCGGTCCGGCTTCCCGTGGGCGCTGCCTCGAGCTTCACCGACGTGCTCACCGGATCGGAGGTGTCGGCGCGCCGGGGTTCCCTGCCGCTCGACTCGGTCCTCGGCTCCCTGCCCGTGTCGGTGCTCCGGTCGCACCGGTGAACCGCCCCCCGCCCCGTCCCCCACCCGCCCTCGCCGGCGGATCGTCGACACACCCCGATGGTTCAATTCCCCCATGGAGCTGAGCGCCCTCGCCGAGACGATCGACGCCCTGATCGCGTCGGGTCCGTCGGCTCATGGCGACGGGGAGTCGATCGAGGCCCTCGAGCGCCAGCTGGCCCGCCTCGAGGCCTTCGTCACCACCGCGGTGGCGGCCTTCGACGCCTCGGGGGCCTGGGAACCCGAGGGGGCCCGCAACGCCGCCGCCTGGGTGGCCACCCGATGCCGGTTGCCCCGGGCCCGGGCCCGGGCCCGGGTGCGCCGGGGTCGGGCATTGCGTCACCTCGGGGTCTGCGCCGAGGCCTGGTCCAACGGCGAGCTCACGGCCGCCCACGTCGACGTCATCGCCGGGCTGCGCTCGGCGGTCACCCAAGAGGCCCTGGCCCGCGACGAGGCGATGCTGGTCGGGCACGCCCGCACCCTGGGTTTCGAGCACTTCACCCGGGCGGCCACCTACTGGGAGCAGCTGGCCGATCCCGACGGTGTCGAAGCCGACGCCGAGGAGCGCGGGTCGTCGCGACGTCTACCTCGCCGCCGGTTTCGACGGCATGTGGCTGGGGCAGATCACCCTCGACCCGATCTCGGGGGCCGTCGTGGCAGGCGAGCTCGATCGGCTCGAGCGCGAGGGCTTCGAGGCGGACTGGGCCGAGGCCCGCACCCGGCTCGGACGCGAGCCCAGCGCCGGCGAGCTGGCCCGCACCCCGCGCCGGCGCCAGCTCGACCGCCCGAGCAACGGCCTCCTCGTCCACCTGTCGGAACACGTCACACCTCCGCTGTCAGGAGATGTCGCGCTCACCCCTTGAGGCCAAGGCCGGCTCCTCTGCGGGTTCCACAACCGGCTGCGCAACCAGCGGCCGCCGCCCGACGGGTAGGTGCCGGTCCAGGCCGCGCCTCCACCGATCCGAGGCGACCATTCCGCCGGCGGCGCCCGATCCGGTCTCCCCTGTCGGTGCCCCGCTGCCCCCCGGCCAATCGCGGGTCCGGCACGGGCCGCGGGAATACCGGTTCAAGGGCCTGCCGGGCATCCTCGGGAGGGCGGCGGTAGTGTCGGCCGCAAGGCCCGCGCCGGGCGGGCCTCGGACACGGGAGGCCATGTGCGGCAGCCGATCGATGACCATTTCCTGCTCAAGTACCGGGAGCTTCTCGACGCCGAGGACGCCGCATTCGACGAGCTCGAGCACGCCTGCGAAGAAGGCGACCGGGTGCACTTCGACGAGGAGATGACCCTCTGGCAGGACACGGTCGGTCGGAAGCTGGCCTTCCTCCATCACGCCGGGATCGAAGTGGCCCTGCCCACGTCCTCGTAGCGCAGCTCCTCGTCGCCCGGCCGGTCAGCCGAGGAGCTGTTCAGCCGCTCAGCCGAGGAGCCCGAGCGCCGTGACGTCCGCCCGCTCTGCGAGCAGCTCGTCGGTGGTCGTCTTGATCCGGGAGGCGGCGAACCCGTCGTGCTCGACCCCCCCGGCGACCGACCACCCGCCCGTGCCGTCGGCGACGACGGGGAACCCGAACTGGAGCCCCTCCGGGGTGCCGTACTGGCCCGAACTGGCCACGGCCACCGACACGCAGTCCCCGGGGGCGGTCTTGGTCCGCAGCCCCACGACGGTGTCGATCGCCGCGTTCGCTGCCGAGGCCGCCGAGGACGCTCCTCGGGCATCGATGACGGCCGCACCCCGCTTTTGCACGGTGGTGATGAAGTCCCCCTGCAGCCAATCCTGATCGCCGATCACCTCGGGCACGGGCTTCCCGTCGATCCGGGCGTTGGCGAAAGCGGGGAACTGGGTCGCCGAGTGGTTGCCCCAGATGGCCAGGTTGGTGACCGAGGAGACGGGCACCCCCGCCTTCTTCGCCAGCTGGGTCTTGGCCCGGTTCTCGTCGAGCCTGGTCATGGCGAACCAGCGTTCGGCCGGGACCTCGGGCGCGTTCGAACGGGCGATCAGGCAATTGGTGTTGCAGGGGTTCCCCACCACCAGGATCCTCACGTCGGAGGCCGCGTTTTCGGCGATGGCCCGTCCCTGGGGCTTGAAGATGCCGCCGTTCACCCCGAGGAGCTCTCCCCGCTCCATCCCCGCCTTGCGGGGGACGGAGCCGACGAGCAGCGCCCACGACGACCCGTCAAAGGCGGTCTTGAGGTCCGAGGTGGCCACGACGTCGCTCAGGAGCGGGAAGGCGCAGTCGTCGAGCTCCATGACCACGCCCTCCAACGCCTTGAGCGCCGGCTCGATCTCGAGCAGGCGGAGCACGACCGGCTGGTCCGACCCGAGGAGCTGCCCGGACGCGATCCGGAAGAGGAGTGCGTAGCCGATCTGGCCGGCCGCGCCGGTCACGGTTACGTGAACAGGGTTCTTCGTTGCCATGTGCCGAGGCTACCGGGGCCGCCCCGGAGCGGGCGAACCCGCAGACGCGACGCCGGAGGCTGCGGAGCCGCCCGCCCGGTCGGAGCGCCCGGCTCGCCCGTCGGCTCCCGTCGGCCCCCGGTCAGCCGGTGGCGGGTGGCGCTAGGTCGAGCGCCGCGTAGATCTCCCGGGTCGCGCTGGAGTTGTTGAGGGTATAGAAGTGGAGGCCCGGAGCGCCGGCCTCCATGAGGCTTCGGCACAGCTCGGTGGCGCACGCGATCCCCGTCCGGCGGACGGCATCTGCGCCGTGCGGCGCTGCAGCGTCCAGTCTGGCGACCAGCCAATCCGGGACGGGGGCGCCCATCCGGGCCAGCCGGGGCACCGTGGCCAGAGAGGTCACAGGCATGATTCCCGGCAGAACCGGCTTGTGGACCCCACGAACGGCCAGGTCCGCCACCAGCCCCTCGTACTCCCCCAGCTCGAAGAAGAACTGGGTGCAGGCGAAGTCGGCCAGCTCCAGCTTGGCCGCCAGGTGATCGCGGTCCGATTGGATGCTCGCGGACGCGGGATGGCCGGCCGGATGGGCGGCAACGCCGACCGAGAACCCACCGATGGCCCGGGCCAGCTCCACCAGCTCGATCGCGTGCCGAAGCTCGCCGGGCGGGGCGTCGGGGCCCGCCGGGGGGTCCCCGCCCAGGGCCATGAGGTTCTCCACCCCGGCCTTGCGGTAGGCCACGAGGATCTCGGCCAGCTCGAGCCTGGTGTGGGCCACGCAGATCAGGTGGGCCATGGGATTGAGGGAGGTCGTGTGCAACATGCCCGACACCAGGTCGTAGGTCCGCTGCCGGGACTCCCGACCGCCCCGATAGGTGACCGACACGAAGGAGGGTTGGAGCGGCTCGAGGTCGCGCAGCGTCTTGGCCAGGGTGGCCAGCTCGGCGTCGTTCTTCGGCGGGAAGAACTCGAACGAGTACGTCGGCCCCTTCTCGAGGAGCTCGGCGATGCGCGTCACGCCGGTACAGCGTACCGGCAGGTCACGCCGGCGGCGATCCCCACGGCGGGCACGGGTCCGACCGGCAGGCCGTCACCGTCAGCTCCTCCCGGCGCGCCCGAAATCGTCCTCCAACCGGACGATGTCGTCCTCCCCGAAATAGTCGCCCAACTGCACTTCGACGAAGACGACGTCGCCGTCGCCCACGTTCTCGATCCGGTGGGCCGCCCCCGTCGGTATGTCCACCGCCTGGCCGGCACCCAACCGGAGCTCGGTGCCCTCGAGCGTGACCAGGGCGCTCCCCTCCACCACGACCCAGTGCTCGGCCCGCCGGGCGTGACGCTGGTAGCTGAGGCGCTTGCCGGGGCGCACCACGATCCGCTTCACCTTGTGCGAGGCGGCCTGGTCGTCGAGCACGGTGTAGGTGCCCCACGGGCGCTCCTCGTGCTCCCGGTGCCCGCCCTCGCCTGCAGCGCTCATCGGCACGCTCGACGTCCCCCCTTCCGGCCGGGTCAAGCCCGTTCCGCCGCCCGGACCGCGTTGCGCAACAGCATGGCCCGGGTCATCGGCCCGACCCCGCCGAGTCGCGGGGTGATCCACCCGGCCACCTCGGCCACGTCCTCCGCCACGTCGGAAAGGAGCTTGCGCCCCTCCCAGCTCGTCCCCGCGCCGACCACGGCCGCGCCCGGCTTGATCATGCCGGCGGTGACGAGACCCGCCCGGCCGGCGGCGGCCACCACGACGTCCCCCGTCCGGACCAGACCTGCCAGGTCCTCGACCCCGGTGTGCACGACGGTCACCGCCGCGTTGCAGGCCGGTCGTTTGAGGGCCAGCAGGAGCGCGAGCGGGCGGCCGATGGTGAGCCCACGGCCGATGATCACCACGTGCTTGCCCTCGACGGGAACGTCGTTCGCATGGAGCAGCTCGACGATCCCGGCCGGGGTGCACGGCAGCGGTCCGGCCGCGCCCATGACCAGCCTCCCGAGGTTGACCGGGTGCAGACCGTCGACGTCCTTGTCGGGATCGACGGCGAGCAGCACCCTCTCCTCGTCGATCCCGGCGGGCAGGGGCAGCTGCACCAGGAACGCGGAGACCGCCGGGTCCTGGTTGAAGCGCCGCACCACCGCCTCGATCTCGGCCTGGGTGGCGTCGGCGGGAAGGTGCTCGTGCGCCGAGGCGATGCCCACCTCGGCGCAGTCGGCGTGCTTCATGGCCACGTAGCGGGCGCTCGGTCCGTCGTCGCCCACCAGCACCGTGCCCAGGCCGACCGCGACCCCCGCGGCCCGCAGCCTGGCCACCCGGTCGGCCACCTCGGCCCGGATCCGGGCTGCCAACGACTCACCGTCGAGCAGGATCGCGGGCATCAGTGGCGGAAGTGCCGCTCGCCGGTGGCGACCAGGGCGAGGCCGGCCGTGTCGGCGGCGGCGATCACGTCGCCATCGCGGATGGAGCCGCCGGGGTGGACGACCGCGGCCACGCCCGCCCGGGCCAACACCTCGAGCCCGTCGGGGAAGGGGAAGAACGCGTCGCTGGCCCCCGCGCCCCCGGCTGCCCGGGGACCCGCCTTGGCCACGGCGATCTCCGCGGCGACCACCCGCGACTGCTGGCCGGCGCCGACACCGACCGCCTGGCCCCCGGTGACCACCACCACCGCGTTGGAGGTCGTCCGGCCGCAGACCAGCCACGCCAGCTCGAGGTCGCGCCACTGGTCCTCGGTCGGGGACGCCTTGGTCACCACCTGCCAGCCGGCCCGGGGCGACGCGAAACGGTCGGGGTCCTGCACGAGGGCGCTCCCCCCGGCGAGTCGGAGCTGGCGGGTGAGCGGCTCGGGACCGGGCGCGGACAGGAGCCTGGTGGCCTTGCGCTTGGAAGCGAGCTGGGCCAGGGCATCGGGTTCGTAGGAGGGGGCCACGATGACGTCGGCCTGGGGGCCGGCGGCGATGGCCGCCGCCACGGTCGCGGTCACCGGGCCGCCGAGAGCGACGATCCCGCCGAACGCCGACTGGGGATCGCACTCGAGCGCCCGCTCGTACGCCTCGGCCAGGGTTCCGGCGACCGCCACCCCGCACGGGTTGGCGTGCTTCACGATCGCCACCGCGCCGGCGCCGGCCGCCAGGCCGCTGATCTCGTGGACCAGCCGCCACGCCGCGTCGGCATCGAAGAGGTTCAGGTACGAGAGCGCCTTGCCGCCGTGCTGGGTCACGCCGTCCCACCACGACGTCGCACCGGCCACCCGGTAGCGCGCGCCGACCTGGTGGGGGTTCTCGCCGTACCGCAGGACCTCGGCCCGCTCGAGCGTGAGGTGGATGGTGGGGGGAAGCGCCGAGTCGGACGGGGCCGGGACCTCGCCGGCTGCGGGCCCGGCGGCGACCGGGGTCTCGTCGAACCACCCGACGATCGCGGCGTCATAGGCCGCGGTGTGGGCGAACGCCGCTCGCGCCAGGCGCCGGCGGGTACCGGCGGACAGCGAGCCCGACTCCTGAAGCTCGCGCAGGACCTCCTGGTAGTCGGCGGGCGACACCACCACCCCGACGTGGGCGAAGTTCTTCGCCGCGGCCCTGACCATCGTGGGGCCCCCGACGTCGATCAGCTCCACTGAGGGATCGGAAGCGAACGGGTACAGGTTGCACACCACCAGGTCGACGGGCTCGATCCCCTGCGCTCGGAGATCGGCCAGGTGCTCGGGCTTCGACCGGTCCGCCAGGATCCCACCGTGGATCCTCGGGTGGAGCGTCTTGACCCGGCCGCCGAGCATCTCGGGAGAGCCGGTGACCTCGGCGACCTGGCGGTGGGCGATCCCGGCCTGCTCGAGCGCCGCCGAGGTGTTCCCGCTGGCCACCAGGTCCCATCCGAGCCCGGACAGCCCGCTGGCCAGATCGACGAGGCCCGTCTTGTCGAACACCGACAGCAGGGCCCTCATGTGCGAGCCTCCGCGGCCCGGGGCAGCCCGTCGGGCGACCGGCCCGAGGCCAGGAGCTCCAGCACGGACAGCACCGTGGCCGGGTAGAGCCGGCGCTCCACCGTCTTGATCCGCTCGTGCAGGGACTCCACCGTGTCCCCGGGCAGGACCGCGACCGGCTCCTGGGCGAGGATGGGCCCGGCATCCATCTCGAGCGACGCCAGGTGGATGGTGCACCCGGTGACCTTCACCCCGGCCGCCAGGGCGTCCTCCACCCCGTGCCAACCCGGGAACGCCGGGAGCAGGGCGGGGTGGGTGTTGAGGACTCGGCCGGGGAACGCCCGGTGGATGGGCTCGTCGAAGACCGTGCCGAAACCCGCCATTGCGACCAGGTCGGTGCGGTGGGCCACGAGCACCTCGGTGACCCCCACGGTGTAGGCCAGGCGGTCGAAACCGGGACCGAAGCCCCCGAATCCCTTGCGGTCCACCAGCTCTGCGTCGACCCCGGCTTCGAGCCCGATCTCGAGCGCGCGGCACGGGCGATCGGCCAGCACGAGTCCCACCGGTACCCCGGCATCGAGCATCGCCCGAAGTATCGATCCACTCCCGGACACGAGGACGGCCACTTCCACGAGCGACACGCTACCAATGCCCGGGAAGGGCAGCGGTCCTCCCGGTCGGCGGGCTAGGGGTAGAAGGTGGCGTCGCCGAAGGCGAAGATGCCGCCGTCGGACGCGACCAGCCAGTAGCCGTTGCCCGAGGGCGTGGCGGCCATGCCGACCACCGGCTGGTTCAGGTGCAGGGAGCCGGTGGACCCGAGGAACCGGGCGTCGCCGAAGGCGAAGATGCCGCCGTCGGACGCGACCAGCCAGTAGCCGTTGCCCGAGGGCGTGGCGGCCATGCCGACCACCGGCTGGTTCAGGTGCAGGGAGCCGGTGGACCCGAGGAACCGG
>Ga0307373_10008434_pt1 | contig 15674 bp, 16 predicted proteins | sample OX2MG_FD_202534 | JGI IMG/M metagenome (GOLD analysis project Ga0307373, IMG submission 202534) | Soil microbial communities from Risofladan, Vaasa, Finland - OX-2 | ecosystem: Environmental > Terrestrial > Soil > Coastal area > Acid sulfate soil | place: Finland: Risofladan, Vaasa | collected... | reverse complement strand
CGACGACCTCCGGCGCGGCGCCCTCGGGGAAGGCCAGAACCGGGGTGCCGCACGCCATGGACTCGAGCATGACCATCCCGAACGGCTCGTTCCACCGGATCGGGAAGAGCAGGGCGCGTGCCCGGGCCAGCAGCTCGATCTTGTGCTCGTGGGGGACCTCGCCGAGGTAGACGGCATCGGGACCGAGGAGGGGCGCGACCTGCGCGTCGAAGTAGGCGCGTTCCCAGGGCTCGCGCATCTTCGCCGCCACCAGGACCCGCATGCCCGCCTTGCGGGCCACCTCGATGGCACGGTGAGCCCCCTTGTCGGGCGCCATGCGGCCCAGGAACAGCAGGAAGTCGCCGTGCTCGTCCCCGCCGCCGTCCCCGAACGGGAATGCCGAGGCGTCGAGGCCGTGATGGATCACGCGGGCGATGGGCACATCCGGTGCGCCCCGGTGCTGGGCATGCGAGATGCAGACGATCGGCACGCGGGGCGCCAGGACGCGGTAGAGGTCGGTGAGCTCGTCGTTGAAGGGGCCGTGGATCGTGGTGACGACGGGCAGGCCGGGGTAGCGCTCGGCGTAGAAGGGCCCCATGACCGTGTGGTCGTGGACGACGTCGTGGTCCGAGACCACCTCGTAGGCGTGGACCACGTGGCGCAGCTCCGGGACGGCCATGCCGATGCGCATCCCCTCGGCGTGCGGGAGCGCCCAGGCCCGGGGGACCGGACAGGTGGAGTCGCCGGTCGTGAACAGCGTGATGTCGTGCCCCGCGGCCACCAGGCCGCGCGCCATCTGGTCCACCACGAGCTCGATCCCCCCGTAGAGCGGCGGCGGGATCGGCGTCCAGGGAGGGGCGATGAGAGCGATCCGCATGGCCTGATTCAACCACCTCCCCGGGACCCCCCATTGGATCCGCCGTCGGATCCGCCCGGCCCTCCGGGCCCCGGAGCACGAGCGGATAGGCTCGCCGGGCGTTCCGGCGGCGTGGCCGAGTGGTTTAGGCAGGGGCCTGCAAAGCCCCGTACGGCGGTTCGATTCCGCCCGCCGCCTCGAGGAGTGCCGCGCGGGAATGGCGGTGGACGAGGAGAGGCCCATGGCAGTCGTCGGCGACCGTGTTCAGGTTCCCTCCACACGCGTGGGCCAGGCGCCGCGTGAGGGCGTCGTCGTGGGGGTCAGCGGCGGGCTCCTGCGGGTCGAGTGGTCCGGGGGCGAGCAGTCCACGATCACGGCGTCCACGGGATCGCTGGTCGTCGTGGGCCGGGTGACGTCCCTGACCCGTCGGGCCCCGTCAAATGCGGGGGCGGGGAAGAAGGCGAAGGGCACCAGGGCAGGCCCCGCCAGGCCCGCAGCCCGCAGGCCGCGGGCGACGACCGGCGCCCGGAAGTCAGTGGCGTCGACGGCCCCGAGCAAGCTCACGACGCCTGCCCCGACGACGATCACACCGTCCGGGACGGCGAAGCCTGCCGTCAAGAAGTCTGCGGTCGAAAGGCCTGCGAAGAGGGCCGCCACGAAGAAGGCTTCCGGCAAGAAGGCTTCCGGCAAGAAGGCTGCGACCGTGAAGGCGGTGACCAAGAAGCCAGCCACCAAGGAGCCAGCCACCAAGAAGGCCGGTGGGAAGGCCGGGAAGCACGCCGGTCGGCACAAGGACGGTGGCGGCAAGTCCTCGTCGAAGCGGCCATCTTCCGGGTCGAAACACGGGAAGTGACCCGACATCGGCCTCCGGCGAGCCCGGAGCCCGGTGCTCAGCCCTCAGGGCTGGTGGTGTAGTCCCAGACCAAGGCGGATTCCTGGGGCGTGCCGAGGAGCAGCTTGCCGGGATGTTGCTTCTCGATGTGCCCGACGAGGCCGTTGTAGATCGAGAAGCCGCAGAGCTCCTGGAGCCGGCGCGGGAATCGTCGGACCGTGTCGAGCGGGATGCCGAGCTGCTGGTTCTCCTGCTGTCGGATGTAGCCCGCGCAGTAGTTCATGGCGATGCCGACCCGCCGCTCGCCCGTCGTGTTGGCCCCGCCCCCGTGCCACAGGCTCCCGACCCAGACGAGGACGCTGCCCTTCGGCATCTCCGCGGCGATGGTGTCGTGGTGGCCCAGGAGATCGGGGGAGTGGTCCGCGAGGTGGGTCCCGGGGCACAGGCGCGTGGCGCCGTTCTCCTCGGTGAAGTCCGTGATGGCCCACATGGTGTTGCAGATGATGGGCGGGTGGGGTTTCAGCAGGGGGATGAGCTGGTCGTCCGCATGGATCGGCTGGGGGGTCTCGTCCGCGCCGATGGCGATGGACGACAACGACGAGATGAGGAGCCCGGGGTCGAGGACCTTCTCGACGATCGGGAGGACGTTCGGGTGGACGGGGATCCTCTCGTAGAGGGCGCCGTGCACGAGCAGGTTGTAGATCCGCGTGGTGTGCCGACCCTCGAAGGCATTGTCCGCCGGCACGATGCCGAGGTCGTGCTCGAGGCGCAGCAGGTCGTCGTAGATGGCGTCCGCCAGATCGGTGGCGATGGCGTTCTCGACGATCGACCAGCCGTCGGATCGGACCCGCTCGGCGTGAGCCGTGAACACGGCCTCGTCCAGCGTCTGCCGGTCCGACCCACCCTGTGCAACCGCGGAGGTGGCCATCCTCGCTCCTCGATCCGTGGCCGAACGGCGACGCCCATGGTGCCACGGGCATGGCCGGAATGCACCGGGAACGGGGGCGGGAGCGCCGGAGGCGGTGGTAGGGTCATCGGCCACGGGCCGTTGGCGCAGTTGGTAGCGCACTTGCATGACGCGCAAGGGGTCAGAGGTTCGAGTCCTCTACGGCCCACCGTGCGGTCCCTGGCCGCCACCGTGTCCCCACGAGCTCTCCGGCCCGATGCACGCACGAGTCCGTCCCTGCGCGCCGGGGACAGGGCAGCCGCTGCATCACCGCGCGCGGTCGCTGTGTGATCGCATCCGGAAAGATCACGTGAAGCTGAAACTGGACCTGCACGACGTCTACAACCGTGGCCAGGACATCGACCGAGCGCTGCGCGCCGTCATCGACGAGGCGGTGGACAAGAGGGCCTCGCTGGTCGAGATCATCCCCGGCAAGGGCAGCGGCCAGCTCAAGAAGCGGGTGCTGCGTTTCCTCGACCAGAAGGAGATACGAGCGCTCTACCATCGTGTCGAAAAGGACGCTCACAACTTCGGCCGGGTGTTCGTGCACTTCCGATGGAAGTGACCCGCCGCAGCGTTCCCGTCAACGCCCGACGGCGACCTGCCGGAATCGGCTGATGCGCCTGTGGCGGAGGGTGGCGATGACCGTGGTCGCCGCCCTGGCGGCCGCCGGAGCGCTCACCGGCTGCGACGGCAACCCGCACACGGCGACCCCGGTGCCCGGCACCGGGCCGGCGGCGAAGGACAGGTGCACGTTCAACCTCGGCACCTCCGCCTTTACCGGCGCGTACGGCACGGCCTCCGAGATCGGATGGGAGGGCAACCACCAAGGCGTCGTGACCTGCCTCGGGGGCACCTTCTACGTCCAGGACCGCATCAACCGGGATGTCGGCTTCGGCATCTACCAGGGGGCCCCGACGACGTGGACACTTGCGGACGGGTACCTCCCCGCCCAGATCACGACCTTCCCGCGCGCCGGGGCCACCGTCTCCATCACCGAGTTCGCGGACAAGGTGGAGATCGGGGGCGACGCCTACGTCGCCGTGTACTGCCGGGTCGCGGTCCGGAACACGACCGGCCACGTCATCGAGGCGAACCCGAACGCCTCGGCCGGGCTCATACCCCTGGACACCGTTCCCGACGCGGTCGGGGCCCATTCGTCGGTCGCCCATGACTACGTGGTCGCCGTCGACCGTTTCGGTAACGACTACCCGTGGCCGACCTCGGCCGCACTGGCCGCCGGCGGGTCCTTCGAGCAGCACTTCGCCCACATGCGCGCGTTCTGGAACCAGCAGCTGGGCACCATCGCCGGCGTCAGCGTTCCGGACACCTCGATCGACGATGCATACAAGAGCGGCTTCATCTACACCCAGATCGCCCGGAGCGGGAACGATCTCGACACCGGGGTCAACGGGTACGAGGCGGAGTTCAACCACGACGTGATCGGCATCCTCGCCAACCTCTTCACCCAGGGGTACTTCATCGGGGCCCACGCGCTGCTCCTGGAGGCTCGCAACGTCGTGGGATCGCAGGCTGAGTACCGCGACGGGGTGTGGACCTACGCGTGGCCGTGGGCGATCTACCTGCTGAAGACCGGCGACCTCGGTTTCGTGAAGGAGCACTTCTCGTCCGAGGGACCCGACGGAGCCGGACAACCGAGCATCAAGGACACGGCACACGCCATCGCCGCCGACCGGACGGGCCCGTCGGGGATCATGGGCACGACCGACGACATCGACTCCCGGGGCTACTGGACCGTCGACGACTACGAGGCCCTGATGGGACTGGCCGCCTACCGCTATGTGGCCCAGCGGGTCGGTGACGGTGCGGAAGTGCGGTGGGCGACGGACCAGTACGACTCGCTCCTGGCGGCCACGAACTCGATCCTCGACGCGACGATCAGTCGGTTCGGCCTCGACTACCTGCCCTGTTCGATGGTGGAGCCCAACACCGCCGACAGGTGCGCCAACCCGCAGGACGCCAATTGGGCCGCGCCCTTCCAGTTCGGCAAATGGGCCTGGGACGCCCAGCTGTTCGGTGCGCCGGTGAACGGGCCCGGCCTCGACCTGATCGACGCCACGTACTCGTACGGCTTCGCCCGGCTCCGCGGCGTGCTTCCCCCCGACACCTTCGGCGGTTTTCCCTCCGACTACTACACCACCGCCTACAACGCCGGCTACGGCAGCTGGGGTCTGGCGAGCACGCAGCACCGCGATCAGGGGATCCTGAGCTACCAGTTCATGATCGCCAACGGACAGAGCGGGCCGTACTCGTGGTGGGAGAGCGCCAGCGCCCCCTCGACGGACACGCCATGGACGGGGAACCATCCCGCCGCGGGACAAGGCTCGTCTCCCCACGCGTGGGGGATCGCCGAGGCGAACAAGGTGCTGTTGGACTCACTGGTCGCCCAGCGGTCCGACGGCGACGTCGTCGTGGGCCGGGGCGTCCCCCCGCGGTGGTTGGCGCCGGGGTCGACGGTCTCGGTCACCCATTTCCCCACGACCGCCGGGAAGCGCACGAGCTTCAGGGTCTCGTCGCGCCGGGGGTCGGTGTCGTTGACCCTGACCGGCCGGGCACCCTCGGGGCACGTGCTCTTCGAGCTCCCCGAGTTCGTCGGCAACATCGGGGGCGTGTCGTCCGGCGTCGTCGACCAGGCGACGGGTACCGTGACGCTGGCCTCCTCGACCAGGAGCGTCACCGTCCGACTCCGGGGGACTCCGTCGTCCTGACCCGCCCCGCTCGTCGATCGAGGGGCGCGGGCCGGGTCGGCCGTTTCCCATCCGACCGATGTGCTCCACCCGGTCGGGTCGTCACAGGGGTATGTCGTCCTCCGCCTTTCGCACCTCCGCCGTGGCAGGTTGCCCGTGGCCCGCGTCGTCCCCGAGGACGGCGACCCCTCCGAGATCGCCGCCGGACCCGAGACCACCCGGCCCGCGTTCGTGGCGGCACTGCAGCACCTGCCGGCGCGCCAGCGCGCCGTCCTCATCCTGTCGGGGGTCCTGCGGGCCTTCGAGGTCGAGGGCGCGCGACCGTGGCCGTCGCACCCTTGAACCGACCACCGCGTCGGCCGGGGACCCGGGTAGGGCCCGGCTCGGACGACGACGCGCTACCTGGGGGCCGGTCCCTCCGATTGGGCAGCCTGCCGGGAAGCGAGCTGGCGCGAGATGCCGAGCGCCCGGGCCACGTCACTGAGGGACGACCCCTGCTCCTTGGCCAGGTCGAACATGGCCAGACGGACCTGATGACGCACCGCCTCGAACTCCTCGATGGCTTCGGTCACCTCGCTGCGCCGCACCCGCCCGTCGAGGTTGTCCAGCGCGGTCACGAGGTTGGCACCCTCGTCGACCTTCGACGCGAGCCTGACGCTGGCCGTGTCGAAGCGCTCGAGGACGGCGCGGAGGCGTTCGACGATCCCGCTGAGCTCCCGCAGGTGATGTGACAGCTGGTCGCTCTTGACCGACATCGCGCGTGGCCCCCTTCACTCGTCGACAGGGCAAGCGGGCGTGGACCGAGGCTAGTTCTCGGCGCGCACCCGGACGTGGACGCGAAAACGCCCCCGAACGGGGGCGATCTCGCGGGTACATGCGTCGCTCGAGGTCCTTGAGCGGGGGGCCGGCCAAGGACCTCGGACCCAGCTTGGCCCAAGCATCCGGTGTTGTCAAGAGGTGTTGACAGGCGGCGTCGGGGCCGCAGGGGGCGCCGGAGGCCCGTCCCCGCCCGGTGTCGCCGGGCCCGGGTGACGAGACCGCGCACCGCCTGCCGACACGTCCATGTGCATCAGCGCCTCGGCTGCCACGCCGTCGTTCTCGACGATCAGCCGAGGCGGATGCGTTCGGTGCCGATGTGGTCGCGGCCGAGCGCCGTCGACTCCTCCTGGGCCAGCACGAGGATACGACGAGCCCGGTCGGTGAAGCGCTCGAACACCTCCACGGGATCCCCCCGGCGTCGTCGCCTGCCCGGGTCGGCAGCGCCCGGGACCCGGTCGTAAGCTCCGACGGTCTGCGTGGCCTCTGCACGACGGTGGAGAGGGGGAGGGCTCGGAAGGTGCGTCGGCGGTGGGTCGGGTTCGTGTCCACGCCCCTGCCCGCTTCCTGGCGCTACCTGTTCCTCGCCGGCACGTGCGTCGGCTTCCTGGCGGTCATCTTCGTGCGAGGAGGCCCCAACCCGGCGGAGACCGACGCCCACGCCGTGACGTACCCGGCGACGGCGATCTCCCACGGCGATCTTCGTCTCGCCGAGCAGCAGACCTACGTCCCCAACCCGCCGGGCTACCCGCTGCTGACAGCCCCCTTCGTGGTGGCCCTGCGGCCGTGGTTCGGATCGCCCCGGTGGTGCGACGACAAGCCGATCCCGGCACCGCTGCGCGGGTCGGGCGCGGCGTTCTACCGGACGATCCTGATGCCGTGTACCGCGCAACACCCGCGCGCCCAGGGGCCCGCGCTCCCGCACTGGTACCGCTCGCAGGCCATCTTCGTCGTCCTGGCGTGGGTGGTGCTGCTCGTGGGGGCCATCATGCTCTTGCGTTCGGCGGGAGCGGGCGGCGGTGCCGGGGAGCTCGTACTGGCCGTCGCACTTCTCGCCCTGCCCGCCACGACCGACGCCGTGGCGCAGACCTTCCACCCCCAGGACCTCGTGAGCGTCGGCTGCACGTGTGCGGCCCTCTCGCTGACGTTGCGGCGGCGCTGGGTCCCCGCCGGTGTGCTCCTCGGCGCCGCCTTCATGGGCAAGCAGTTCGCCGTGCTGGCGTTGCCGGCGCTCGTGGCCGCCGCCCCCGGATGGCGGCCACGAGCCCGGATCGTCCTGGCGGCGGCCGCCGTGGTGGCACTGGGGGTGATCCCGTTCTACCTCGCCGACCGGGTCGACACCGTGCACGCGCTGACGGCCTCGTACGTTGTCGGTGTGGGCGTGCTCAAGACGGCGACGGTGGTCGGGCTCCTCGACATCCAGGAGCAGACGAAGATCGAGCTGGCGCGCACCCTGCCGATCGTCGCCGCCGTCGTGCTCGCCGCCCTGGCGTGGTGGCGCGCCCGGGGCCGGCTGCTGGCGCCGGCGCCGCTCGTCGGGCTCGTCCTCGCCAGCCTCGCCCTTCGGCTCGTCTTCGAACTGGGGTTCTTCGACTACTACTTTCTGGCGGTGGGGGCGTTCCTCCTGGTGTTCGACCTCGTCAGGATGCGACCGCCGCTGTGGGCGATCGCCTGGATCGTGGCGACCCGTTTCGGCCTGACGGCGCTCGTTCCGTCGATCCCGATCGGGCTGACGGCCGCCCTGTTCCTGGCGGCCGCGGTCCTGCCTGTCGTGCTGGGCTCGGCGCCCGCTCTGACGGCTCGTCCGTCACGATCCGTGCTCGTGGAGTGACTCCGGGGGAGTATCGATCGTCGTTAGGGACTTTCGGCCCTTACGGCGTGTCAACCCCCGTGGCACCCTCGCAGAGACGACCACCAAGTGCAGATGCCCCCCATTTACCTTGGTCGCGTGTCTCTCGGTGAGGAGTGTGCAGCCCGACTCACCGAGGGCACGGTCGTCACCTCTCTTCTCTCCGGGTAACCCCGGCGCGCGTCACCCTTCGATGCGTGGCCGCCACATCGCTCCGGGGCGGACCGGTCCTGGAGCGGCAACGCTCTCCGGCGGCGCCCGCCGGGGTGTTGCGGGGCCCCGATTGCCCGCGCCGGGGGCAGTCCTACCTGTCGGCGGTGGGCCCGAAGGGCTCGCGCACGTCGCCGAAGGCGATGACCTCGCCGAAGACGGCGCCGTCCGACGCCCGCCTGATCCGGTAGCCGTCACGGTGCAGGGCGGCCACCTCGAACCCGGGGCTCCAGGTCCCGAGGTAGCGGTTGCGGACGGCGACCTTCGCACCGACCCGGTGGGCGCGTCCGCCGTCCGCGAGGGCCCGATCCGTGTGGCGTGCGTCGAAGCGCCTCGGGCTCGCGTGCGTCTTGCCGCCACGCGACACGTCCAACTGTTCCGGAATGTTCACGTCGACGATGCTCACGGGACAACCTCCTCGTGCACATGGCGCCGGCGGGCATGGCCGGCGGCTGGGGGAGACCTCGTGGCGTTTCGTCGTCGCGTCGCCGTAGGAACTTGACCCCTGTCACCGTCCGTGGCGGGACACCGTCACTGATGGCAGCGGTCAGGCACGAGCCGTCCCGGGCCCGCCCTTCGATGTCATGCGACGCAGGACGGGGCGGTGCCGGCAGCCGCGGCGGTGCGGGCCGAGCCGAGCGGGCCGGCGCATCGTTGCAGCGTGATGCGCAACGAGCCGGCGCCGTGTGCCGTCATGCTGCCGGCGAACCCGAAGCCCGAGAACTCGGTCGGCGCCCCCCCGGTCGTCCATCCCTGCAACGACAGGGCCAGCAGCACGGCCGTCTCGGCGACACCCGCGGCCATTGCAGCCGGGTACGAGTAGACGAGGTCGACGTCGTCCACCCCTCCGGCCGCGCCGCGCGCCGCGTCACGCTCCTGCAGCAACGTGAACCTGGGGGGAAGCACGAGGGACGCAGGGACGGCCGCGGGGCGCGGGACGTCGCGGACAGGCGACGCACCGGCCACGGACACGAGCACCGTGACCACGCCCACGATCACCGGAATCACCACCCGTCGCCACAGGCGTCCACGAGCGCGGGCGGCACCATCGCCGGCCCGGGCAGCGGCCCGCGCGTTGTCGTGCGGGTCGGGCGACGGCGAGATGTGCGGCTCGCCCGGCGTTCGCGGTGGAGGCGCCGGGGTGCCACCGGTGGTGCGGCAGAACTGTGTCCCCGGCGGCACTTCCCGCCCGCACACGGCGCAGAAGCCGAACCGGGCTTCGATGTCGGGCACGGGTGTGAGCAATCGCGCCGCCGCCTGCTGCTTCGCCGCTACTCGCCCCATGCGCAGTGCCCCCGTTGACGCATCAGTGTCCCGGCTGATCGTCCACGGGAGGATTCGCCGACCCGCCCGGGCGGTTGCACCTCTCGCGGCCCGGATGCTACCGGCTGGGCGTTGGGAACGGACGGAACAGAATTTCGCCGGCACGGGCCCCGGCGCCTCCGACCGCCCTTCGTGACATGACGTCGCCCTCGGCGCCCGGCGTGTCGCCGCGACAGGCCGATGGAACCCCCGAGGTCGAACGTAAGCGGGACGCCACGCCGAGGCGCCCCCGGGTTGCCGGCCGTCGCACTCGAGCGCGGCCGCCTCGGCGCCGTCCCCGTGCCCGTCCCCGTGGCGGCTCGCGAGGTGCGCAACGGCGTCGACGTCCGCGCGCCGCGTCCCCGCTGTGGCGCGCCCAGGGCGGACGCGGCGACCGGCCGGCGCCTGCTCCTGACCATGAGCGACTCCACCGCGGAGGTGTCGAAGGTGATGCCGGACCCTTCGAGGACCTCGGGTGTGACGAGCCCCTGGCCCGGAGCCGCCGTGCTCAGCACCCGGGTGGCGAGGTTCGCGGTGTCGCCCGTGGAGCCTCACACGGGCGCCACCTCCGTCCAGGCGCCCCCGGCCCGGGCCGAATGGCGCACGGCGTCGAGGACCGCCATCTGGGCGACGCCGTCCGCGAAGGTCGCGGGCTGGGGCCCCGCCGCCGGCCGGCCCAGGATGCGGTCGCGGAAGGCGGCCGCCAACCGGGTATAGGGGCCGTACTCGACGCCGAAGGTGATCATCTGTTCGTAGGTGGTCGTGACGGCCCCGTCGGGCAGGGGCGGGGCGGGGTCGCCGCGCAGGTCGTCGGGCACCGGGAGGCGGCGCACGCCCGAGGCGTCGGCGACCCGGACGGTGTCGCCCACGCCTTCGATCCAGGCCGAGCCGGTGGAGCCCGTGACCCTGGTCTCCACGATGATGCCCCGGTCCGAGGCCGTGCTCTGGAGCACGCCCACACACCCGGTGCGCATGCGGAAGTGGATCACGAAGCCGTCGTCGGCGGTCATGGGCCGTTCGACGACGTGGATGACCGACGCGCTCACGCCCTCGAACTCCCCGAGGGTGACGCGGATCTGGTCGATGAGCTGTGAGCCGTGGGCGCCCAGCCATCCGCCGCCGGCGTCGGCGTCGGCCCACCACTCGGGGAGCTGCGCCCCCGGGTCGGCGAGCATCGGGACGTGCATGAGCCACGTGGCGATCCGGGGCGCCCCGACGAGGCCGGCGCGCACGGCGTCGGCGAGCAGCGCCTGCCCGGCGTCGTAGCGGAACTCCGTCCCCAGCAGGTGAACGATCCCCTCCTGTTGCGCCGCCGCCAGCACGGCCCGCCCCTCGGCCGTGTTGCGGGCGAAGGGCTTCTCGCACAGCACGTGCTTCCCCGCGGCGATGGCTTCCAGGGCCAGCGGGGCGTGCGTGTGCGGGGGAGTCGCGATGGTGACAGCGTCCACGTCGACCGCCCCGAGCGCCTCGGCCAGCGTCGCGCAGGCGCGTGGCACCTCGAACAGGCGGGCGCGCTCGGCCGTCTTCGCCGGGTCGCGCCCCACCAGGGCGCGTACCTCCACCCCGGCGTGGTGCAGGGCGCGCACGTGCGAGTAGCACCCGAAGCCGGTCCCGACGACGACCGCGCCGAGCGCGCCGCCACCACCACCACCGACCGCGCCGCCGGTGTCGGGGCGGTCCGGGGCGCTCATGAGCGTCCCGGACCGGCGGCCCTGAGCACGGACCGGGCGGCGTCGGCGGCGGGGTGTGCAGCGGGCACGGCCCCCGACGTGTGCAGCGTGGCGTGGACCAGGTCCTCCTCGGGCTTGCCGGCGCACGGGGCGGTGTGGAGTCGGCCCGCAACGTCGGCGAACGTCCCTGTCTCGAGATCGTGGTGGAGCTCGAGGACTGATCGGTCGGGCGGCCACATGGTCACGTCTTCACGACGACGGTGTTGGTGACCTTGTCGTGAAGGGTCTGGCGGCGCTGGTCCCAGAGGGGGAACAGCATGTCCACGATCCACGGGAGGAACAGGACGACGGCGAGGAGGTACTCGAACACGACGCGGCCCAGCGCCCGCCCGTACCCGATCCCTCCACCGCCGGCGGCGTCGACCGCCCGTGCCCGCACCGCCATCATGCCCGGCGTCTGGCCGCGCCATCCGATGAACACCGTGGCGTAGATGACGACGATGAGCGCCGAGATGGCGACCCCCCGACCGGAGACGTTGAACCGCGACCCGTTGACGACCACGCTCTGGCGCACGGCGTGCAGAGGGAGGAGCACGACCGCGCCGATCACGCTGGTGATCAGCCAGTCGATCAGCCACCCGCCCACGCGCGCCCCGTAGCTGGCGAAGGGTGATACGGGGACCGTGTACCCGGGGCTCCACTGCGGCGCGCCCTGGGGTGCGCCGTAGGGCCCGCCGTACGCCGCACCGTATCCGGGTGGCGGTGGGGGGGGCGGGAAGCCGCCCGGCGGGGGCTGCGCCCAACCGCCGGCGGCGGGTGGCGGGTAGCCGGGCGCCTGCGGTGCCGGCGGCGGGTGGCCGTTCGGGTAGAGGGGAGGGGGCGGGTAGCCGGGTGGTGGGGATGGCGGGTACCCCGGCGGCGGGTAGTCCGGTGGCGCCGGGGGCGGGTAGTCCGGTGGAGACGGGGGTGCAGGCGCCGGTTCGGGGGAGGTGCCGGGCCCCTCCCCGTCGGGTCGCTCGCCGGGGATCGGGGACACAGGATCGTCGGTAGGGGGGGTGTCAGGCATCGCGCGTCATTGTGCCAGTCCCCAGGTCCGTCGCCCGGATCCGTTGCTGCCTCGAGGAAGCGCCGACGCCGGGTCGCGGTGTTGTGCGAACGCCAGGTCGCGGTGTCATGCCGACGCCAGGTCGCGGCGCCAGAATGCGATGCCGCCTGCAACGGCGGCGACGGCTCCCAACGCCGTGAGCACTGCCGAGCTGGTCCAGTCGGGGCTGGTGGCCGGCGCCGGGGCCATGTGGAACAGCAACGACGTGTCGAGGAACCAGTGATCGGCCCGCACGACCGTGCCCACGAGCTCGACGAGGAACGACCACGCGATCACCCCGTAGGTGACGATGGAAGCCGCCCGCGGTCGCACGCCGAGGACGAGCACGCCCACGCCCAGGACGAAGAGTGCGGGGGGCACCGTGTTCACGCCCGCCTCGAGGAGGCTGGTGATGCCGACGTCGGCGTGCTGGCTGAGGGCCCCCGCCCAAGCGAGGAGGGCCGTGACCATCGCACTCGCCACCACGAGGCCCACGGCCACCACGACGCGCCCGGTCAGCCACGCCACGCGCCCGACCCGACGGACGAGGAGATTGTCGAGGCGCCCGCCGGCCTCGTCGTCGCGCGCTGCGCTGACCTGCCCGCAGGCGACCACCGCCACCATGGCGGTCACGAAGAGAAAGGCGAAGCCGAGATAGGCGCCGGCGCCGGTGCCGTGGCCGCCGAGACGCGCCAGCGCGTCCGACACCGCCGTGGAGCCCGAGACCGACGACGTCGCCGATTGCGCGACGAGGCCCAGGACCAGTCCGGTCGCGCCCAGCGCCACCAGCCAGGCGATGCCCACGGGCCGGGCCAACCGGAGGGCGAGCCCGGTCGGGCCCGTCAGCAGCCTGGTGTGCGGTTCCCCGCGGTCGCGATCGGGCAGGACGCTGGCGCCGAGGTCGCGGGCTCCGGCGATCCGCGCGCTGGCGACGCAGAGCACCACCACCAGGAGGGCGATGGGAACGAAGGGCCCCGCGTGCGAGCCCGTCAACGGATGGAGCTCCTCGACCCAGCCGAGCGGGCTGACCCATGCCAACCAGTGCAGCCCCGTCCCGGCGTCGGCCACCATCCTGATCAGGTACGCCACGCCGAGGACCCCGCCGGCGAGGCCGGCGGCCTGACGACGGGTGGCGGCCACGTTGCCGGCGAGCGCCCCGAGCGCCAGGAACACGGCTGCGCTCGAGACCAGCGCGACGGAAAAGAACAGTGCGGCCTGGACCGAGATGCGGGGGTGGGCCGTGGAGGCGACCCCGACGGTGATGACGGCGGTGGTGGACCACAGCGCCCCGAGCCCGGCCCCGAGCCCGGCGAGGCCCTGGACCGCGGCCCGGCGCCTGGTGGTCTGTCCGCCCAGGAGGAGCTCCCACCGCCCGGCGTCCTCCTCGCCGCGCAGGAGCCGGGTCCCCGTGAGCAGTCCCCAGACGGCACCCACGATGCTCAGGATTCCGAGGCTCCGCCACGCCGTGAAGCCCGCCACGGTCTCGAGATGGCGGCCCGGCCCGATGATCGCCTCGATGCCGATGTTGGCGCCGAACGTGCGTGCGAACGCGGTCCGGGCCGCCACCGTCGGGTATGCCGAGGCGTACCCCTTCATCGAGGCGGCGACGTAGACACCGAACACGAGTCCCCAGATCGCCGCCGAGGTGCTCGCCCGCCGGGCCACCAGCCGTGCCACCACCGTCGAGGGAGACCTGCCCTCGGGACGCGCCCTCGGGCATGCCGTGGCGGTCACCATCGGTCAGTCCCCGTCGTCGGGCGCTCGTCGCAGCGGCCCGTCGTTGCCGTAGTGGGCCAGGAAGAGCTCCTCCAGCGACGGCTCGCGGCTGAGCAGCTCGCGCACACCCGTGTCGCCGAGTGCCGCCAGGAGGGGGTCGACGGGTCCCTGGACGTGGCATCGGAGCCGGTGCCCGTGCACCTCCACCGCCGACACTCCGAGGACCCCCGTCACGTCGGGCACCGGGCCGTCGAAGACCGCCTCCACCGAGAGCGCCGACAGATGGCGCATCTCCGCCAAGGTTCCCATCTCGACGAGCACCCCCTCCCGGAGGATGCCGATGCGGTCACAGAGGGCCTCGACCTCGCTCAGGATATGGGACGACAGGAAGACCGTCTGGCCCTGTGCCCGGGCCTCCTGGATGCATCGCCGGAAGGCCTGCTCCATGATGGGGTCGAGGCCGCTCGACGGCTCGTCGAGGACCAGCAGGTCCGGCCGGGTCATGAAGGCGGCGATCAGGATCAGCTTCTGGCGGTTGCCCTTCGAGTAGGCGCGCACCTTCTTCGACGGGTCGAAGGCGAAGCGCTCGATGAGCTCGTCGCGGTACGCGTCGTCGACCGCGCCCTGGAGACGACCGAGGAGATGCAGTGTCTCCGCACCGGTGAGCGAGGGCCACAGGTTGGTCTCCCCGGGCACGTAGGCGAGCCGGCGATGCGCCTCCACGGTCTGGCGCTGGCTGTCGAGGCCGAAGATCTCCGCGCTCCCCGACGTCGGACGGACGAGCCCCAGGAGGAGACGGATGGTGGTGGTCTTCCCCGCGCCGTTGGGGCCCAGGTAGCCCATGACCTCACCCGGCGCGATCTCGAGGTCCAGGTCCGTCAGCGCCGCGATCCGGCCGAAGTGCTTGGTCAGCCCGACAGTCCGGACGGCGGGTGTCCCCGTAGTCATGCGGCCTCCCTCTCGGTCTCGGGGCAGTCCTGAGGCTAAGAGGAGGAGTCGTGCCCGTCGAACATGGGAGGTTCTGTGCCTCGACCCGCCGGTGGCTGACCGCGTCGGGTTGTCGCTCCGGCACGGGGCAACGCGCCGGCCGAGCCGTGTTGAGCCTCGGTGCCCGCTCCGATAGACCCTGTCCATGTCGTTGCCCGCCGCCCTGGCCGTCGTCGGCGCGGGCCTGCTGGCGGGAACGATCAACACCATCGTCGGTTCCGGTTCGCTCATCACGTTCCCGACCCTGCTCGCCCTCGGGTTCACGCCTGTCGTGGCCAACGTGAGCAACACCGTGGGGCTCGTTCCCGGCTCCTTCAGTGGGGCTGTCGCCTACCGGGCCGAGCTGCGCGGCCAACGGCCCCGGCTGATCGTCCTGGGGACGGCGTCGGTCATCGGCGGCGCCACAGGAGCGCTCCTGCTCCTGAACCTGCCGGGCAGTGTGTTCCGGCACGTGGTGCCGGCGCTCATCCTGGTGGCCTGCGCCCTGGTGGCGCTCCAGCCGTGGCTGTCGGCGCGCTTGGCCCACCGGCGCGAGCGCCACGCCCACGGCGGCCCTGCGCTGTTTCTCTCGGTGTTCGCCACCGGGGTGTACGGGGGGTACTTCGGGGCCGCCCAAGGAGTGATCCTGGTGTCGCTCCTGGGCATCTTCTTCGTCGACCACCTCCAGCGGCTGAACGCCGCCAAGAACGTCCTGGCGCTGTTGGTGAACGGAATGGCCG
>Ga0307373_10008432_pt1 | contig 15677 bp, 12 predicted proteins | sample OX2MG_FD_202534 | JGI IMG/M metagenome (GOLD analysis project Ga0307373, IMG submission 202534) | Soil microbial communities from Risofladan, Vaasa, Finland - OX-2 | ecosystem: Environmental > Terrestrial > Soil > Coastal area > Acid sulfate soil | place: Finland: Risofladan, Vaasa | collected... | reverse complement strand
CGATAGACGCATTGCGCCCGATGCGGGCGCTCGGAGCAATCACCGCCGACGGATGAATGCCAGGCGTTGGCCGGCTGGGAGGATGGAAGATTTCGAGCGCAAGGGCGAAGGCGAGATAAGCGTCCGCGGCGCGCAGCACGGCGCGGCCAGGAAGCTCGACGCCGGGTCCCGCAATAACAGCAGCGGCTTGCGTTTCCAGCGCCTTGCGATGGTATTTGGGGTTGGAGAGGAAGGTTAGATCCGAGGGACCCGCCTCTTCAAGGCTCGCCACATCCGTGATTTCAAGACCGGCGGGACCTTCAAGCTGGCAGTGAATGCGTTCTGCCACGTCGCTAAGTTTCATGATGCGCCTCTCATTTGCCGATAGACTCTGTGACCGAAGGCAAGACATTGCCGGGGGCCGCAGGAAAGATGCGCTTCCCGCGCGATGGATTATACGAACAACGAGGACCCCGGTTCCTGCGGCGATCGTCGCTGTCGCGGGGCCGCCGGCCAAAGACCATGAAGCAAGACCGCCGCTTGAAGAAAAAGATTAACATCCTGATCGTGGACCGGGAAACTATCTTCCGCTTGGGTCTCCGCCGTCTGCTCAGCGTTGAGGAAGACTTTCGCGTGACCGGAGAAGCGGAAAACCCCACGCAAGCAACGCACATGGCGCGGCAACTGAAGCCGGATTTGATTTTTCTGCAGGCGGGTTTGGCCGAGGCTGAAACCGCCGATCTTCTTTCTCGTCTGCGTGGAGCTTCCGCTGGCTGCAAAATAGTGGTAACCGCCGGAACGCTCGGGAATGGAGCGTCGTTGCGGTATGTGCGCGCAGGCGCCTGTGGAGTGATTCTGAAATCCATTGATCCCGCGCTGTGGGTGAAGTGCGTGCGCAAGGTGATGGATAACGAAATCTGGCTACCCAAGCGGGAGGTGGCGCAGATGGCGCAATTGCTTGAATCCACGCCGCTCAGCCTGCCCCGCCCGGTGGATACACTCACACAGCGCGAAAAGGTGATTGTCAGCTACCTGGTGCAAGGCTGGCGAAACCGCGAAATCGCCCAGCATCTTTCAATCAGCGAGCAGACCGTTAAAAACCACCTGCGAGCCGTCTACGACAAAGTCGGAGTCTCCGACCGCCTGGAGTTGGCGCTCTACGTTATCTATCAGCGTCTCGAGCTGCCTTCAGTAGTCCTGACTACCGTTGACACAAATTAATTTCAGTTCTCGTTAACAAAGGTAGCCAAACGCCGCAAGCGCTCGTGGCGGTGCCGCAAAAGTTCGTCTGCGGGAAGAGATTGCAGTTCTCTAAGGGCGCCGGAAATCGAGCGGCGCAGCGTGGCGGCGGCGGCAGGAGGGTCGGTATGCGCTCCGCCCAGCGGTTCAGGAACTACTTCATCCACGATACTGAAGCCGTGAAGGTCCTCTGCGGTCAACTTTAGAATGCGCGCCGCTTCTTCTTTGTGTTCCCAATCGCGCCACAGGATTGAGGAGCAGCTTTCCGGGGAGATGACGGAATAGACGGCGTTGCTCATCATGATCACTTTGTCGCCCACCGCAACGGCGAGCGCCCCTCCGCTGCCGCCTTCGCCATGGATCACCACCAAAATCGGCGTCGCCAGCTTGGGAAGTTCCTTCAGATTGTGCGCGATGGCTTCGGCCTGCCCACGCTCCTCAGCTCCGATCCCCGGATAAGCGCCGGGTGTGTCCACAAAAGCCACTATGGGAAGCCCGAATTTAGCGGCTAGCCGCATCAGCCGCAGCGCCTTGCGATAGCCCTCTGGCTTCGGCATTCCGAAGTTATGCGCCACCTTCTGTTTGGTGTCGCGCCCCTTCTGCTGGCCCACCACTGCAACTGGCTGGCCCTCGAACCGCGCGAGGCCGCACACCATTGCGTTGTCATCGCCAAAGCGGCGATCGCCGTGCAGTTCCGTAAAATCGGTGAAGAGCATCTCGATGTAATCGAGCGTGTAAGGCCGTTGTGGATGCCGGGCCAGCAAAACGCGGCTCCAAGCCTCGTTACCCTTAGGCTTCGCGCCCGTTCCGCCTCGCATCGCCTCCAATTGATATCGGAGACGCTCGATTTCGTCCCGGCTGCCAACCGACGGTGAAACCTGCTCGAGTTCGGAGATCTGCCGCTCCAACTCGTGAATTGTTTTTGACTCGTTGGGTTGTGTGTCGCCCATGTCTTTTCGGTTATCGCATCGGCGGAATGATCTTGCCCGCCGTGGACTCAAGACGAACCATTATAGGAAAGACTTGCGATCGCAGCCCTAGGGCATTCGGCCTGGCGCTTCACGCTCGACGGTGACGGCTTCCTTGCCGCAAACGGCCTGCAATTGAGCGATGACGTCCGCGTTCACACTCACACCGGCGGGCTTTCTGGAACGCAGGCGAGCCTTGAAGTCACCCGGCTGAAGCAACTCAAAGACGACGGGGTTCTCACCGGGATGGGCCGCGAGCAGGCTTTCCAGGCTATCCAGCAGCTTCTCGGGGGCGCGGCCCAGGTTCAGGCGGATTAACACTTCGGGTTTCACTCGATTCACCGCCGCTTCCAGCGGCTGCACTTCGTTCACCATTACTTTCGGTCTGGCGTTTTCCTCGTGCCGCAAGCGGCCTTTGATCAGCAACGCTGAATCCGGTTTGAGCAGGTTTTGAACCTGTTGGAGGGCTTGTGGAAACACAATCAATTCAACGGCTCCGTGCAAGTCTTCCAGCGTGGCGCTGGCCCACAGATCGCCTTTCCGGCTTGGCCGGATGCGCACCGAAGTGAGGATTCCGGCTAGCGTCACCGGAGTGTCGTTTTCGGCCTCCTCGAGGGAAGTGCTGTCGTGACGGGTGAGTGAGCGGAGCGCGTCGCGATATTTTTCGAGGGGATGGCCAGTGACGTAAAAGCCGAGGACTTCTTTTTCTCCACCCAGCCTCTCAGTTTCGGTCCACGCCGGCGTTTCGGGCAGGGGCGTGGCTGCCACAGGCTCAGAATCGCCTTGACCGAAAAGCCCCGTCTGGCCGCTTTCCATCTGTCTCTGCCGCTTCTGCCCGAGATCCATGGCGCGGTCGAGGGCAGCCATCATTTGTGCGCGATGGGCGCCGAGCGAATCCATGGCTCCGGCTTTAATGAGGCTCTCGATGACGCGCTTATTGAGCAATCGCAAGTCTACGTTCTCACAGAATTGATAGAGACTATCAAAGCGGCTCAGTTTTTTTCGCGCTTCGAGCACGGACTCAATTGCCGCCTCGCCCACGTTCTTGATGGCCGTGAGGCCAAACCGAATATCGTTGCCGGAAGGGGTAAAGGTGCGGTCACTCGAGTTGACGTCCGGCGGGAGAATTCCGATGCCCATGTCGCGGCACTGGTTGAGGTAGCGGGTCAGCTTGTCCTGGTTGCCGATTTCCGCCGTCAACAGTGCGGCCATAAACTCGACCGGATAGTGGGCCTTGAGGTACGCCGTTTGATAAGCAACCAGCGCATAGGCCGCTGAATGAGACTTGTTGAAACCGTAGCCGGCGAACTGTTCCATCAGTTCAAACAGTTTTTCCGCCTTCTTCGGCGGAATATTGTTGGCCCTGGCTCCCGCCAGGAACTTTTCTCGTTGCGCCACCATGACTTCGTGCTTCTTCTTGCCCATCGCCCGCCGGAGCACGTCTGCTTCGCCCAGGCTGAAGCCTGCTACGCTGGCAGCGATCTGCATGACTTGTTCCTGATAGACGATGACGCCGTAAGTTTCCTCAAGAATGTCTTTCAGTTGCGGCAAGTCGTAGGCTACTTTCTTTTTGCCCGTTTTGCGGGCTATGAAGTCATCAATCATGCCGCCTTGAATGGGCCCCGGACGGTAAAGGGCATTGAGGGCGGTGAGGTCTGTGAGGCGATTCGGCTTGACGCGGCGCAGGATGTCCGTCATGCCCCGGCTTTCAAACTGGAAGACACCTCCCGTGAGACCCTTGCCGAGCAGCTCATAGGTCTGCGGGTCATCGAGGAGAATGCGGGCGAGGTCAACCTTTTCGCCCCGCGTCGCATCAATCACGCGAACCGCATCGTCGAGCACGGTGAGCGTGGCGAGACCGAGAAAATCCATCTTCAAGAGGCCGATCTTTTCGAGATCGTCCATCGCGTACTGGGTGGTAATTTCGTCCTTGCTGCTCTTGTAAACGGGAACGATCTCCTGCAGGGGCTGGGGAGAAATCACCACTCCCGCCGCGTGCGTGGAAGCGTGCCTGGCCAAACCCTCCAAACTCATCGCCACGGTCAGCAAATCCGCCACCCGGGGGTCGCCATCCCGCACCTGGCGCAACTCGGGCGACTGCTCGATTGCTTCCTGCAGGCTGATGTTCAAAACATTCGGTACTTGCTTGGCTATGCGGTCTACTTCGGCGAACGGCATGTCCAACGCACGCCCTGCGTCGCGGATCACGGCCTTCGCCCCCATAGTACCGAAGGTGATGATCTGACTGACATTGTCCCGGCCGTATTTCTCCGTGACGTAGCTGATCACTTCGCCGCGGCGGCGCATGCAAAAGTCGATGTCGATGTCGGGGAAGGTGATGCGCTCCGGGTTGAGGAAGCGTTCGAAAAGGAGGTCATATTGTAAAGGATCGATGTCCGTGATCTGCATCGAGTAGGAGACCAGGCTTCCGGCGGCGGAGCCGCGGCCCGGCCCCACCGGAATGCACCGCTCGCGGGCGAAACGGATGAAGTCCCAAACGATCAGAAAATAACCTGCGAAGCGCATCTGCTTGATGAGTTCGATTTCGCGGTTCAGCCGCTCTTCGTACGCTTCGAGCGGATATCGCAGCCTGCCCTCGGCGCGCAGACGCTCAAGCAGAGGCCGCCGGTGGTTGAAACCCTCGCGCGAGACCTTTTCAAAGAATGTCTCCAGCGTTTCGCCCGGCGGCACCTCAAAGCGCGGGAAGACGTGCTGGCTTTTTTCCAGGTGCAAGTTGCAGCGTTCGGCAATCTCCAGAGTGCGGCGCACGGCTTCGGGAATTTCCTTGAAAACTTCCAGCATCTCGTCGCCGGACTTGAAATAGAACTGGTCCGAGGCAAACTTCATGCGCGCCGGGTCGCTCAGCGTTTTCCCTGTCTGAATGCACATCAATACTTCTTGGGCTCGTGCGTCGGTATGGCGGAGGTAATGGCAATCGTTTGTGGCCACGAGGGGAATGCCCGTTTCGCGGGAAAGCTGTGTGAGACTGGGATTGATACGCCGCTCCTCGGGCACGCCCTGGTCCTGAATCTCGAGGTAAAAGTTGCCTTTCCCGAAGACGTCACGCAGGTCGTAAGCCGATTGGCGGGCTGACTCGTAGCGGTCCGCCGTGAGGGCAGAGGCGACTTCGCCTTTGAGACAGGCGGAAAGGCCAATAAGACCTTCGGCGTGGCGGGCGAGCAGATCCTTATCGATACGCGGCTTGTAGTAGTAGCCTTCGAGGTAAGCAAGAGAGGCGAGCTTCACCAGGTTGCGGTACCCTTTTTCGTTCTCGCACAGCAATACCAAGTGGTTGGGACGGTCGGCGCCGGGAGAGCGGTCGAACCGGTTGCTGGGGGCCACGTAAACTTCGCAGCCAATAATCGGTTTGACGCCTCGCTTGATCGCTGCGTCGTAAAACTTCACAGCGCCGAAAAGGTTGCCGTGATCGGTAAGCGCCACGGCAGGCATGCGGAGTTCAGCGGCGCGATCCATGACCTTTGGAATGTCACATGCGCCGTCGAGCAAGCTGTAATCGGTGTGCAGGTGGAGATGAACGAATTCCGAGGTGGACATCACGTCTCATTCTACCAGAAAAGCTTTTCCCTCCAGCAGCCTTCGCCGCGCCGCCTGATGTGTGGCACTATAGTTTCATGGAGATGGCTTGGAATCGCGGAAGCGCCGGCCGCGGGTGGTTGCGGCTAGTGATGGAGGACCGGGTTCTCCATGTGCCGGTTTCGGTTCTTTTGACTTTTTTATCTGGTGAACGCGCGGAGCGATTTTTTCATCTAATAATATGAGGGACCGGGCCGCGGCGGTTAGTGGGCTTATCGCGATGGGTTGCAAGTTTCACGTACCGGGAGGACTGATTATGGGACAACGAAACAGCATCCGCTCAGGAAAGCCTTTAGCGGTGCTGTGCAGTCTGGTTCTTGCTGCGGGATGTTCGAGCTTAGCTTCAGCGCAGCAGGCAAATCAAACACCGGTCAAGGTTGCAGCGACCTCCAAGCGGGCGGATCCCAAAACCGTAACGCCTTCTCTTAAGAGCCTTGCCAGCATTCGCGTTCAATCGTCGTTAGTCGAAACCCCTGTGACGGTGATGGATAGCACGGGTGAGTTCGTTCAGAGCCTTTCGAAAAGTGATTTTCAGGTTTTGGACAACGGAGTGCAACAGCGCATCGCCAAGTTCGGACTGGCGACGGCGCCCGTGGCGCTGGTGATTTTGGTTCAAACCAACCAAACCGTGGCTCCCTTGCTGGATCAAGTTCGTCCGCTCGGTTCTCTTTTCTCAGACCTTTTGCTGGGCAAGCAAGGACAGGCGGCGGTGATTTGCTTTGATACCAAGGTGCGGGTGGTACAGAACTTTACTTCAAGCGCGGCGGCCCTCAGCCAGACATTGCAACACATCACCGATGAGGGCGCTCAGGCGCGGCTGAACGATGCGCTGGCGCGCGCCATCCTGATGCTTGTTAATCGTCCTGCTGCGGAGCGCCGTGTGATCATCGTTTTTTCGGAAGGCTTCGATCGCGGAAGCGAAACCACGAAAGCGGAAATTGTCCGCGCCGCAACCGGGGCGGACGTGGCTATTTATGGGCTGCAGTTTAAGCCGGCGGCGGCTCTGCTCAAAAATCCCCAGCCGTCGCCGGCTCCGGATGCTCTGACCCAAAACCTGGCCCTACCCGGCATGCCGGGAACTCCGCGGACGCAAAGTATGCTGCAGGGTGAGTACGACACGCCGAACATTTTGACGCTACCTATGATCTCGGATATAGGCAACGTAATCGCCTCCGCGAAAGGCAAAAACTTGTTGCAGCTCTATGCCGGATTCACGGGGGGATCGGCTTATTCGCATTGGAAGGCCAGCCAGTTGCAAAAGCAGCTCATGCTGGTCGCGCTGGAGGTCAACAGCCAGTACATTTTGGCTTATGCTCCAAGCACGCTGAACGAAGAGGGCTTTCACCGCGTGCAGGTGAAGGTGCTGCCGCCGGATTTGAAGGTCATGGCGCGCGCCGGGTATTTCTACAAGATCAAGATGAAGAAAAAGTGAATTGACCTCTGTGCTTGGGGGATTGGATTCCGCCTCAGAATGGCCGCAACCCAGGCCGCGCCGGCTGGCCCAGCATTCTTGCCTTGGCGCCGGAGCGGTTTTACTCAAATCCTCGATAGTCCCACACGTGAATTCGTTTGCCCGTGCTCAATTCAATTTGTGCGAGGTAAGGCCGCATATCCGCCGGGAGCACCTTGAGCACCATCGCGTGCAAGCTGCTGTCTTCGCGATATACCACCGTGAAAAAGAGATTATTCTTCCCACCGGAACCGGAGGGTTTGGACTTCCATCGCAGCTTCATGTGTTTGATTGCACGGCTGACGGAAGGCCGGTATTGCATGACGGTGATGGATTCAAAAGGAATAGTGATGGCGCCTTCCGGGCATTCGAAAGTCATGGAGGCATGCGTCAATTCTAGTTTGCCCTGGCAACCGGCATGAATCGTTTCGGTGCCGCCGGCATATGTGAATCGGGGTGCCTGTCCCGGAGCAGCCTCGATCGCCAGCAATGAAGCGGCGATTAAAAGCTGCATTCCGAGCAGGCCTAACATCACGAAGCCTGCTTTGATTGCGCCTGTCACTTTCATACTCAAATGTCCTTTCCAGAAGCGGCGCTGAGCCAGCCGCCCTCAGCGCTATACAGAGCGACATAAGTCGGCGACGGACATTTGCTGTAGCGCCGCTCTATGAGCGGCGAAATCCGCCGGTCGTAGACCGGCGCTACAATTCTGGAGCGTCGTCGATTTATGTCGTTATGTATAGATCCCGCTCCCAATCCGCCTTGCGCTGCAGACGCGGGCTTCGAGTCAGGTTTTCGAACTAAAGCCGAGCTTCATCACGGCTGAGCGATCCCGCCGGATTCGACGCGAGCCGAGGATTCGGCGTCCAGCGGAACCTGCACCATCGCGTACCACGGAACGTTGATGTTGCCCCACCGGGCAGGCTTAAACTTCCACAGCGCTAAAATTTTCTGGGCTTTTTCAAATTCTGCGGGTGTCCCCGATAGCAGAGTGGAGTCTACCACGCGCCCTTTGCCGTTAACCAGTACTCTTACGAATACCAGTTCTTTGGCTCCTCGTAAGCCGGGTTGGCTAGGCGCCTGTGGCGGGCGAACGAAACGAGCGAGAAATTGTTCGGGCTCAGGGGGTAAGTCCTGAGCCTCGTGGCTGAAAAGGGCAAAGCTTACATCAACCGTAGTTTGAAATCCGGCAGGCCCTGAGCGGGTTATTAATGGGCGATAGGCCCAGCGGCGGATTGCGTGCAAAGCGGCCATGGCAAGGAATGGGTGGCCGCGGAGGACGTGGATTTGCTGCACACTTCCGTTGCAGTCCACTGTGACCAGCAACCGCACATGGCCCCCAATGTAATTCAGCCGGGCAAGCATGGGGTAAGCCGGCCGAGACTCCCGTAGCAGCAGCTTGGCGGCACGGCTGCGGGGAAGCTGTAAAGGCAGGGTGTTCGGCCCTGACGTTAGGCAAGGTTGGTCAAGGCCGCGTGCAACCGGCGTGGAGCAGAAGATCGCTGCGGCCAAGAGCGCCACCAGGCAACGGCCGCCGCTAGGTGTCGGATTCGAAAACGACTTGTGCCACCACATAATGGTCTGCGTGCGAAAGCGAAACGGCGGCGCGGGACACACGTAGCTGGCAGGCTATTTCTTGTGCGCGGCCTTTAAGCGCCAGCTCCGGTTTTCCGCTTGGCAGATGGGTGATTTCCACATCCCGCCAGCGCACGCCTGCCCTCCAACCTGTCCCAAGAGCTTTGAAGACGGCTTCTTTGGCTGCGAATCGCGCGGCGTAACGCTCCGCCTTGTTCTTGAACCGTTCGCAGTAGGCGACCTCATCGGGCGTGTATACGCGGTTTTTGAAGCGGTCTCCGTATCGTTCAAAGCTCTGCTCGATACGTTTCGTTTCCGCAATGTCGATGCCGGTTCCCACGATCATTTGCAAGGTCCTCCGGGCGGGCTGAGCCGCACTCCGTGAAACTCTCGATCAAAAAGGACGAGCGCGATTCCAGACCAGCCGGGCGGACACGGCTCTCAATGGCCGGTTCCAGCCCTCTTGAGCTGAATCTTCCTGGGTATCGGGGATTGTGGATGAACGCGCGGCAATTCAGAGGATCAGGAATCCCCGTTTGCCTCCTCAGCATCACCTCTATCATAACACGGCGGGAGCAAGCCTCAAGATCGAGTTGGAGATGGCCTCTGTCAAGAAGCGCGCTTGCGGCATGGATCACTTTAGCCTGGCGAGCTTACGCGCTTCAGCGAGAAGTAGCTTCCGGTCTGAGTCAGTGAGGCGAGGGTATATCCGCTGCAGGCGCGCCAGGAAGTCCTTCCGGTCATCCTCTACATCCAGTGACAGGCGTTTCAAGGCGCTTCTGGACCCTGTCCGAGGCCGTGAAAAAGGAACTTCGAGCGAATAAAACAACGCGTAAAGTGGAACTTCCAATGCGTTTGCCAGGCGGCCGATGGTATCGAGAGAAGGAGTCCGGTGGCCGTTTTCGATGCGGGAAATATGGCTTTTGAGTATTCCGGTTTTTGCTTCGAGGCCGCCCTGAGTGAGCCCGCGCTCAAGGCGAAGCTCCCAGAGCCTTTTCCCGAGCCGGGTAACCGTAGCAGAGGGTTGTCTTTTCGGCGCCCTCGGAATAGCCATTATCCCCCTCCCCAGTTTCGCCTTAAGTTCCAAGCATCTTGAATGACGCGAAAGTACTGGTACCAAAGTCTGAATGGAGGAGGTTGAATGCCGCCTGGAAATTCCCACGATAACGATTGCTATACATAACGACATAAGTCGTCGACGCTCGAAAGCTGTAGCGCCGGTCTGCGACCGGTGGATTTCGGCGCTCATAGAGCGCCACACCAGCAAATGGCCGTCGCCGACTTATGTCACTCTGTATTTAGAGATGGGCGGAGACTAATCCTGCGACGTCTGGGACGGTTGGGCAGAGAGGCTGCTGACAAGGTTGGATAAGTCCTGGCTGCAGGCTTGTGGATCAACTCCATTTGACTTGAGCTGGGGATAGAAAGAGGGCAGATTTTGCTGAAAGAACTGGAGCGCCAGATCGGGCTTTCCGGCCTTGGAATAATCGGCCGCCACGGTTTGTAATAAATGGAGTGACCGCTGCTTATTGATCCGCCATTTTGCCAGATTATCCTGCAACACGTGGTTCAAAAAAGCTGTGAAGCGTTGCGTCTGATCTGAGAATTGGCCGTTATTGTACGCGTAAACAGAGATGACGTCCGCGGCGTCGGCGTGCTGGCCGCAGACCGTGCGATACGGGCGGTGAGCCACAAGCTGCCAGCCGGACTTGCGGTCCAGCCGCAGGACATCCAGACCCTCGAAAGGCAGCCCGTCCAAACCCGCAATTTGCCCTGCCACCTTAACGGACTGCTTGCCAAGTTCGATGACCGTCACCGTGCTGCAGCAGTGGTCGCCCCCGGAATATTGGCCGAGGATTACGTCTGGGTTGCCGTCGCCGGAAAGGTCCCGAGTGTAAAGGGGGCCGCCGTGAATCCGATAGTCGGGCAGTCCGTGGCGGCCCGCGAAGTCGTAAAGTTTTGACCACGAGACGGTGGAAGCTTCGATGCTGTCCACTTTGAAAACGGGCTGGTTCTGCACGTTGTAAATCACGAAACGGTAGGAGGCAAAAATCAGAGGGGCTGGCGCGGCACGATACAGCGCAGCGCGGTACCGCCCAAGGTAAAACGTTTTAACCTGCTCGTAACCTGGAAGGTCAGGGATTCGGCCCCTCAGTCCTGTAGTTTTCAGGACGAAGTTCTCAGCCGAGGCCGCCATATCCTTGAACGTGAACCCGCTCCATCGCCGCTGTATGCCGAGCGCCACCAACACCAGCAGCGCGGCGACGGCAATAGAAACGATACTTTCGCCTTTCTCCATAACGTTGTGCTGCTGTTCTTTCCTCGCGCCGCGCTGGCGTTCTGCGGAGCGCTGAACGGGCGCCCCGGTATGTGCGGCTCCCAGCAAAGAAGTATAGCGGCGAAATTCCCGCGCGCCTATGGCTGCAAAGTAATAGCCGCTATTCGTAGCGCAGCGCGACGATTGGATCCAGCCGGGAGGCCTTCATTGCCGGCCAAAGCCCGAAGAAAAGGCCCACGCCAACCGAGACTATAAATCCCGCCGCCACCGCCCAAAGCGGAACGGCGGAAGGAAGCTTGGGGACAAAGGACCTAATCATCAGACTGCCGGTCCATCCGATCGCGATGCCTATCAACCCTCCGGCTCCCGTGAGCGTCATCGCCTCCAGAAGAAATTGCCAGCTTATGTCCCTGCGGCGCGCACCGATCGCCTTGCGTATGCCAATTTCCCTGGTGCGCTCGGTGACTGACACCAACATGATATTCATCACGCCGATGCCTCCCACAAGCAGGCCGATTGAAGAAAGCACAATCATCGCCAAAGCGGTGGTTCCAATGATGGAATTGAACTGTTGGATAAACGAGTCGGCGGTGGAAATGCCAAAACTGCCGGGTTGCCAGGGTTTGTCTCCCCGCAACCGCCGGAGCACGCCGGTGGCTTCGTCGATGGCCTGATTTCTTCTTGCCGGATACGCCTGGGCCAGAATGAAATTGTCCTTGACCGCCGGATAAAGGCTGTTGTAGGTGAGATACGGGATGAACACCATCCGGTTATCGCCGGTATCGATAAAGAACTCCTTTCTCTGGCCGAGCGTTCCAATCACTTCGAAATTATGGCCGCCTACAACGATTGTTTTGCCGACCGGGTCCTCGTGCGAGAAGAACATCTTGACGACGTCAGAGCCAATAACGGCCACGTCCCGGCGATGCCAGTTGTCTACGGGAGTGAATAACCGGCCTTCGGCCAATTCCGCGTTGCTGACGGCGAAATCGTTGGGTGTCGCTCCGATAAGGTTGCCGTCCACCATCTCGCTGCCCCCGTACTTAATGACGGGTGGAATGGATTCCCAGTTCACCAGTTCCACTGCGACTCGCCGGATATCCGGGCAATCCTGGTGAACGGCCATGGCCTGGGCGTAGGTGACCGGCTTGCGCGTCCGTTCCTCGCGTGTGAGATGGAAGTGAATACCGGGCTGGAACTTGAAGATGTAAACCGTGTCCGTGCCGAACTGCTTCGCCATGCCGGAGACCTGTAGCTCGAGGCCGGTAATGATGGAGGCGACCAGAATGACCGTGGCCGTCCCAATGAGCACGCCGAGAACGGTGAGAAAAGACCGAAGCTTGTGCGTCCGCAGCGTATCGAGCGCCAGCAGCAGGCTTTCCCGGACGGTCGCGCGATCCATCGGCATGGTTAGTTTTCCATCCGGAGGGCTTCGATAGGGTCCAACCCGGAAGCCTTATTGGCTGGATAAATTCCGAAGAAAAGTCCCACCAGCCCCGCCAGTAACAAGCCTAACACCACGGCGCTTGCGGGCACCGCCGCCACGCCGAAAAGCGCGTGCAGGGCTGCGGTGATGGCAAACGCCAGAATCACGCCGGCCACTCCTCCCACCCCCGCGATTACGGTGGATTCGGTGATGAACTGGATCAGGATGTCCCGCCGCCGCGCTCCGAGCGATTTGCGGATGCCGATTTCGTGATAGCGCTCGGTCACGCTCGCGAGCATGATGTTCATGATTACGATCCCGCCGATCATCATGAATACGGCGACGATTCCGATCGTCGCGCCGAAGATAGACGCCGTCAGTTGCTGCCAGGCCGACATGATGGTTTCCGACGAGTTGATGCCGAATGTATCGTCCTCGCCGTTTGGGATGTGGCGCTTGGCCCGCAACAGCGCACGGGCTTCATCTTCAAGCGGCGCGATCTGGCGGGCGTTCCACGCCTGAACGAAAATGTTGAGCTGGGGCTGGGCAACGAACATTTTCTGAAAGGCGCTGAGCGGGATTTGAGCGAAATTATCACGGCTCAGGCCGAAGGTGGTTCCGATCTTCTTGGCCACCCCGATCACCCGGAAGGGGAGGCCGCGAATCAGAATTTCCTGGCCGAGGGGATCGGAGTTCGGAAACAGCTTCTTCACCAGGTCGTTGCCGATGAAGCACACCATGGCCCGGTGCAGCGCGTCTGAGTCCGTGATGTACCTTCCGTAGGCAACCTCCGTCTGGCCGATGTCCGCCAGGCCCGGCGTGACGCCGCTCAGTTGAACGTCCTCGATCGTCTGCCGGTTGTACTTTACCTCCGGCGGTGGATTGAGATTTGCCGCCGCGCCCATGTGTTTATAGCCGCTCAGGTTTTGCCGCAGGAAATTGTATTCCTCAACCTGAATGGGCCGGTTGCGGCGCCGCGCCTCCAGATGTTTTTTGTAACCCTGCGCCCAGCGGAATTCGGAAACAAGAAAAGTGTTTGCGCCCAGGTTGGCCACGTGGCGTGCGATGTAAAGATTCAGGCCGTTCACCACTCCCATCACCACGATCAGCGTCGCAGTCGAAATCACCACGCCCAACAGGGTGAGGAAGGATCTCAATTTGTGACTGCGCAGTTCGCCCAGCGCGATCCCGAAGGCCTCGCGCGCCGTGAACCATAAACTGGCGCGCCGGAAGGCGGGCGGCGGAGAGAAGGGTACTGCGGTCCGGGAGTGAATTTCAGCGCCCACGTGCGCTCCGCTGTGAGGGTGGTAGCCGGGAGCCACGCTTTTCAGGCTGCGCGCGCCTTCCGTCAGACATAGAAGAATGCGGGTGGCTCATACATGGCGACTTTGTCATGTGGGCATTTTTTGCTCACTGCCCACATCGTAAAAGTGCGATGTGCACGTCACCCGCAAAAGGTTCAGGCCGTGGTCTGCGGACGCCTAGCGCGTCTGCTCGTCGCGGTCGATCTTGCCGTCCCGGATGTGAATGATGCGGTGGGCGTGCACGGCGACGTCGTGCTCGTGCGTGACCACCACGATTGTGTTCCCGGCCTGATGCAGCCGGTCGAACAATGCCATGATTTCAAGCCCCGTCGCGCTGTCGAGATTGCCGGTCGGCTCGTCAGCAAGGAGCAGCGATGGATCGTTGACCAGGGCGCGCGCGATGGCCACGCGCTGCCGCTGCCCGCCCGAGAGTTCGGCGGGCTTGTGGTGCATTCTGGGCTCGAGATCGACGCGGCGCAGCACTTCGCGAGCGCGCTCCAGCCGCTCTGCGGCGGGCGTGCCGTTATAGATCAGCGGGAGCTCAACGTTGTGGAGCGCCGTCGACCGGCCGAGCAGGTTGAACGTTTGAAACACGAAGCCGATTTCCTTGTTGCGAATGGTGGCGAGATCGTCATCGGAGAGTTTGCTCACCAGATTCCCGTTCAGCCAATACTCGCCGCGCGTAGGGGTATCCAGGCACCCGATCACGTTCATCAGCGTGGATTTCCCCGAACCCGAGGGGCCCATGATCGCGACGTATTCCCCGCGCTGCACTTCAAACGATACTCCGGATAGGGCGTGGACTTCCGCGCCGCCCATCAGGTAGGTTTTCCACAGATCATGAGTCCGGATCAGCGCGTTGAGCGGGGGTGCTGTCCCTTGCTGCGGCTGCGGAGATGCGGCGACTTCCAATCCCATGGGTATCCGCTCCTGTGATCTAAGGGGCTGTCAGATAATAACTATTCCATTTCGGATTAAATACACCCCCTCACCCCTGCCCTCTCCCCGCAAGCGGGGAGAGGGCAGGGGTGAGGGGCGCCACCCAATGCGTTTCGGGTGCAAGGTGAACAGGTTATCTGGTAACGCCTCCTAAGCACCGTTGTGCATGTCCCTACACAGCCGGGCATCCGGCGCGTTCTCAATCGCTGTTGGGCGGGTTTCCGCCCGGCAGAGCAGTGTTATCAATCCTGATCCTGGCCCCGCTGCGAAGCGTCCGCAAGGCGGAATAGCTGCCCGTCACGATTTCTTGCCCCGGTTTGAGACCTTCGAGGACTTGCACGTTCATGGCGCCCATAATGCCGGTCTTGACCGGAACAAAAATGGCCCGACCGTTGCGAATCACGAATACGCCCTGCACTTCGCCGTTGTTTGGATCAATGCTTGACGCCTGATTCCCGCTGCCAGCCGGTTGGAATTCCGCCGCCATCGCACCGCCCTGTGCGCCATCAGAATGCTGCTGAATTTCGTTCCGCGACCGCAGAGTGATCGCCTGAATGGGGATGCTGACGGCGTCCTTTGACACGGCGGTGATAATCCGGGCCGTGGCGGAAAGCCCAGGGCGCAACATGGCGGGAGGGCGATCCAGCCGCACGACCACCTTGAACTGCTTCGCTTCCTGGCTGCTTGTATTGCTGTCCGTGGTGGTCGCGGTTGTCGTCTCGCCCGTGGTGCTGCTGAGGGCGCTCTGCCCGATTTGCGTCACCTCGCCCTTGAACGTCTGGCTGGACAAGGCATCGATCGAAACAAAGGCCGGTTGGCCAATGCGAACGCTGGCAATGTCCGTCTCATCCACCAGAACCTCGGCATCGATCACGGACAGATCGGAAACCTGGAAAAGAAGGCTGCCGGTCTGATTCTGCACGCC
>Ga0307373_10008430_pt1 | contig 15679 bp, 15 predicted proteins | sample OX2MG_FD_202534 | JGI IMG/M metagenome (GOLD analysis project Ga0307373, IMG submission 202534) | Soil microbial communities from Risofladan, Vaasa, Finland - OX-2 | ecosystem: Environmental > Terrestrial > Soil > Coastal area > Acid sulfate soil | place: Finland: Risofladan, Vaasa | collected... | reverse complement strand
CGGCGCTCGGCGCGCTGCCCGGCAGTCTGGGCGCGGTCGGCGTCACCCAGCTCCCCGTCCTCGCTGACCTGGCGCTGCGCGGCCGGCGCGGGATGTCCACCGGCGCCAGCATCGACGACGTGCACCTGACCGGCGTCGACGTGGACCGCGATATCACCGTCACGCAGTGGGCCGATCTGCGCGAGGTCACCGAGGGCGAGCCGTGCCCGCGGTGCGGCACGGCGCTGGAGTTCGTCGGGGCGATCGAGGTCGGCCACATCTTCAAGCTCGGCCGCAAGTACACCACGGCGCTCGGCGTCGCGGTGAGCATGCACGATGGCAGCACGGTCATCCCGATCATGGGCAGCTACGGCATCGGCGTCGAGCGCGCGATGGCGGCGATCGCCGAGGTGCACCACGACGACGCCGGCCTGGCGTGGCCGGTTCAGGTCGCTCCGGCCGAGGTCAGCGTGCTGCTGCTGAGCGTGCGGGACCCGGAGGCGCGGGTCGCCGCCGACGTGCTGTACTCCAGCCTGCTCGAGGCCGGGGTGGACACGCTGATCGACGACCGCGACGTCCGGCCGGGGGTCAAGTACGCCGACGCGGAGCTGACCGGGATCCCGTACCGGATCAGCGTCGGCACCCGCGACCTCGCCGATGGCGTCGTGGAGATCACCAAGCGGGCCAACGGCGAGAAGGAGCGGGTCCCCGTCGGCGACGCGGTCTCCTGGGTGCGTCAGGCGATCGCCGGCGCGATCGCCTGACCGCGCGGGCGCGGCTAGCCGCGGGTCACCGAGACAGGCGACTGGCCGCCCAGCCTCCCCTGGCAGGTGACGAGACCGCCCCGCCGGCTCAGCGCGGGGCCGAGCGCCACGACGGCGAGCGCGGACAGGACCCCGATCCTTTTTGCCATATTAATGTCTTTCTAACCGCACGGGAGTAATTACGGCTCATGAGACGCTGTACGGCTGCCGTTGGTTGCCGCGAACTCTCGCGGCCGGCCCGGATGCCTGGTCAGCTCGCGGCGGGCAGGATCCGGTCCAGGTCGGGGCGATCGCGCCGGAGCTCGGCGAGCAGCGGATGGGAGGCTTCAACGAGGCGTTCGTGCTGCTTGTCCAGGGCGGCCCACCGCTGGCTGCCTTCCGTACCTGCCGTGCCTGACGTGCTCATACCTGACATGGTGCCTCCCGCAAACGACCGACCGCGCCAGGGCCCGGCCCGGCACCCGCGGTGCCGTTTCTGCGCCCTCTACTAATACAGACGCCGCAGAGGTGCCCCGCGGCCTTAAAGCGCGTGTAACGAGATGGCAACTCTTCGCGATGAGTCCGGACAGACGAGCCCTTTAGGTCCTCCCAGGTCCCCGGCGGACACCTCCGGCAGCGGCTCTCAGCTTCCGTAGCGGAGGATAACGGCCGTCGTCGTCTTCGCGCTGAACGACTTGCGCGTGTAGCCGACGGCGACCGCCGCGGTGGTGTGCTTGCCGATCGCCGCCGCGACCAGCAGCAGGTGCGGGGGCGAGAACGGCAGCCTGACGCTGCTGAGGGCGCCATGCGAGTAGTGCTCCATGCTGCCGTCGCCGGGAAAGGCAGTTCGGACGGGGATCCACACGCCGCCGCTGCCATCAGGGATGACCGCCGTCGGGTCGCCCAGGCTCGTGTTCTCGGCCACCCGGCTCCAGGCATGGCCGTTGTAGTGCAGCAGCACCAGCGGGCCGCCCTCGTCCTGGCGGCCGCCCGAGCCGATGGCGTAGACGTTGCTGGCCGAGGCGGCGTAGATGCCGCCCACGAACGAGTGGCTGAGCTGCGTGTTCTTAGGCAGCAGGCTGGCGACCGAGGTCTTGGTCCAGGTGCTGCCGTTCCAGTGCGCCACGCTGGTGCCGCCGTACGCCCAGATGCTGCTCGCCGACAGCGCGCTCCCGCCGTTCAGCCCGCTGCCCGAGGTCGAGTGCGTCCAGCTGTGGCCGTTGTAGTGCCAGGTGCCGGGGCCCGGTGATCCGAACACCCACACGTCGGTGCTGCTGACGACGACGCCGGAATTGATCACCTTGCTGAACTTCTTCACCGCGGCCCAGCTGCTGCCGTTGAAGCGCAGCACCTGACCCGTGAACGTGAAGGCCCACACGTTACTGGCCGACGAGGACGCGGCGGCCTGGACGGAGTCTCCCGCCTTGGCCGGGAACGAGTGCGACTTCCAGCTTGATCCGCTGAGCTGATAGGCGACCGGCGCCTTGCTGCCGACGGCCGCGAATGCCCACGCGCTGCTCCCGCTCGTGGCCGTGACGGCCGTGAACTCGGGGAAGCTGGACCCGGGCACCTGGAGTGATACATGCCATGCCGCCGGCGCGTGCGCCAGCGAGGCGCTCGCGGCTGGCATCGCGGCCGCGAGCACGACGGAGCCGGCCGCGGCCGTCGTGGTCAGCAGGAACCTTGCCGGGCTGATCATGCGCATGGAGTCCTCCCGCCCCGGGACGCGACGGCACGCGTCGCGCTCTCTTCCAGCGCACTATCGCACGGCCATCTCATGATCGTGGCGGGTTTCCGTGGCATAGCAAGGAATACCCGCCACGATCATGAGGCACGGGAACTGCTTACAGGCGCGACCAGGCCTCAGTGAGCACGCCGCGCAGGATCTGCTCGATCTCGTCGAAGTGCTCCTGGGTGCAGGTAAGCGGCGGCGAGAGCTGGATCACCGGATCGCCGCGGTCGTCGGCGCGGCAGATCAGCCCGGCGTCGAACAGCGCGTGCGACAGGAAGCCGCGGAGCAGCCGCTCGGACTCGTCATCGTCGAACGTCTCGCGGGTGGCCTTGTCCTTGACCATCTCGATGCCATAGAAGTAGCCGTCGCCGCGGACATCTCCGACGATGGGAAGGTCGTTCAGCTTCTCCAGGGTCGCGCGGAACGCGCCCTGATTGGCCCTGACATTGCCGAGCAGATCTTCCTTCTCGAACACATCGAGATTGGCCAGTGCGACCGCGCACGAGACCGGGTGCCCGGCGAAGGTGACGCCGTGCAGGAACGTGTGCTCGTCCTTCAGGTACGGTTCCATCAGGCGGTCGCTGACCATCATGCCGCCCAACGGGGAGTACCCGGACGTGACGCCCTTGGCGAAGGTGATGATGTCCGGCGTATAGCCGTACCGCTCGCTGCCGAAGATGTAGCCGAGCCGCCCGAACGCGCAGATCACCTCGTCGGAGACCATCAGCACGCCGTACTTGTCGCAGATCTCCCGCACGCGCTGGAAGTAGCCGGGCGGCGGCGGGAAGCAGCCGCCCGAGTTCTGCACGGGCTCGAGGTAGACCGCGGCGACCGACTGAGGGCCCTCGCGCACGATGGCCCGCTCGATCTCGTCCGCGGCCCAGACGCCGAACGCGGTCAGGTCGTCGGCGACGAACGCCGGGGCGCGGTAGAAGTTCGTGTTCGGCACCCGGACACCGCCAGGCGTCAGCGGCTCGAACGGCATCTTGATGTCGGGCAGGCCGGTGATGGCGAGGGCGCCGTGGGTGGTGCCGTGGTAGGCGATGTACCGGCTCAGCACCTTGTACCTGGTCGGCTGGCCGGTCAGCCTGAAGTACTGCTTGGCGAGCTTCCAGGCGGACTCGACCGCCTCGGAGCCGCTCGTGGTGAAGAAGACGCGGTTCAGGTCTCCTGGCGCGTAGCCGGCCAGCCGCTCGGCCAGCTCGATCGCCCGCGGGTGGGCATAGGACCAGAGCGGGAAGTACGCGAGCTGGCCGGCCTGGCGGGCACCGGCCTCGGCGACATCGGTACGGCCGTGCCCGATCTGGCTGACAAACAGGCCGGACAGCCCGTCCAGGTAGCGCTTGCCGTGCTGGTCGAAGACGTACTGGCCCTCGCCGCGCACGATCATCGGGATGTCGGCATCGGCGAACCCCGAGTGCCTGGTGAAGTGCAGCCACAGGTTCCGCTTCGCTGCCTCCTGCAGGGCGGCGTGGTCGAGTGCCGGTGTGCCGGTCATCTGGTCCCCCAGTGATAGGTCTGCTTACGCAGTTTCAGGTACACGAATGTCTCCGTTGTCGTCACACCCGGCAGCGAGCGCACCTGACCGAGTGTCTCCAGCAGGTGGTCGTCGTCCTCGCACACGACCTCGATCAGCAGGTCAAACGAGCCGGCCGTTATGACCACATAGTCGATGGCTTCCATACCCGCCAGCAGGTCAGCTACCCGCTGCAGGTCGCCGTTGCAGCGGATCCCGATCATCGTCTGCCTGCGGAAGCCCAGCGACATCGGATCGGTCACCGCGACGATCTGCATCGCGCCGAGATCGATCAGCCGCTGGACGCGCTGGCGGACCGCTGCCTCGCTCAGCCCGACGGCCTTGCCGATCGCCGCGTACGAGCGCCGCCCGTCCTGCTGCAACTGCTCGATGATGTGCCGGGAGACCGCGTCGAGGACGATCGGAGCCTGGTGCCGGTCCCGCCCGCTCGTGCGCTCGGCAGCCGGTTCGGCAGCAGGCCCTGCGGCCTGCAGATGTGCCATCTGATGTGCCTCCTTGCACCATCCATGCTGCCACGCAGGCGCTGCATGTCAACTGATTTCGTTGTGATCAGGCTCAATGAGTGCTGAATCGCTTGTCTACTGACACAATACGTGTCAAAGTCGTAGCCCGTGACCTGAGGAGGCCCACCATGACTGCCCTGCGGAACTTCGTCAACGGCCAGTTCGCCGACGCCTCCAGCGGTGCCGTCAGCGAAGTAGTGGACCCGAGTACGGGCGAGGCGTACGCCACGGCACCGCTGTCCGGCGCCGCCGACGTCGACGCGGCGCTGCAGGCGGCCGCGACGGCCTTCGAGACCTGGCGCGACAGCACTCCGGCCGAGCGGAGCCTGGCGCTGCTGAAGTTCGCCGACGCCATCGAGGCCAGGGCCGACGACCTGGTCGCCGCCGAGAGCCGGAACACCGGCAAGCCGGTCGCCATGACGCAGGCCGACGAGGTGCCGCCGCTCGCTGACGAGCTCCGCTTCTTCGCCGGTGCCGCCCGCGTGCTCGAGGGCCGGTCGGCCGGCGAGTACCTGGCCGACCACACCTCGATGATCCGGCGCGAGCCGGTCGGCGTCTGCGCCCAGGTGACGCCGTGGAACTACCCGATGATGATGGCGGTCTGGAAGTTCGCGCCGGCCCTGGCGGCGGGCAACACCGTCGTCCTGAAGCCGTCGGACACCACGCCCGTCTCCACGCTGCTGCTGGCCGAGATCGCCGCTGACTTCTTCCCGCCCGGCGTCTTCAACGTGATCTGCGGCGACCGGGACACCGGCCGGGCGCTGGTGTCGCACGACATACCGCAGATGGTCTCGATCACCGGGTCGGTGCGGGCCGGGATCGAGGTCGCGCAGGCCGCGGCGGCGAAGCTCAAGCGGGTGCACCTGGAGCTCGGCGGGAAGGCGCCGGTCGTGGTGTTCGACGACGCGGACGTCGAACGGGCGGCCCAGCAGATCATCGAGGCCGGCTACTACAACGCGGGCCAGGACTGCACCGCCGCGACCAGGGTCCTCGCCGGGCCGGGCATCGCGGCCGATCTCACCGACGCCGTCGCCGCCCTGGCCGCGACGGTGAAGACCGCCGGACCACACGAGACTGACGCGTATTACGGCCCGCTGAACAACCCGGCCCAGCTCGCCAGGGTAGCCGGGTTCGTGGAGCGGGCACCTGATCACGCCGAGGTCAGGGCGGGCGGCCAGCGGGTCGGTGACTCCGGCTTCTTCTATGCCCCCACGGTCGTGGCCGGCCTGCGCCAGGACGACGAGATGATCCAGGAGGAGATCTTCGGCCCCGTCGTCACCGTGCAGCGGTTCAGCTCGGAGGACGAGGCGGTCCGCTGGGCCAACGGGGTGAAGTACGGCCTCGCCGCCAGCGTGTGGACCCGTGACCACGGCCGGGCGATGCGCACGGCCCGCCAGCTGGACTTCGGAGCCGTCTGGATCAACACCCACATCCCGTTCGTGTCCGAGATGCCGCACGGCGGCTTCAAGCACTCGGGGTACGGCAAGGACCTGTCGATGTACGGCTTCGAGGATTACACGCGGATCAAGCACGTCATGAGCTACATCGGCGCATAAGCGCCGGACAGCGGTAAGGCACGCGACCCCTGGGGTAGCGGGCAGCGCGGCGCGCTGTGACCGGACCGCTGGAACCCGCGCCTTCCGCCGCCCTGCCCATGCGGAATCAGTCGCTTCGTGCTCAGATTGTTACTGAATCAGTGGATCTAGATATACTTCCATGCAAACATCGCATGAATATCTGCTCGTCAGCTGCGAGCTCATCGCCGAGCGGGACGCAGCGCTCGCGGAACGCCGAGAACAGGGGACACGTCAGGAGATGACCGACACGCACGCGCAGGGTCTTGCCGCCGCCGACCAGCGCGCGTACCCGGCCGAGAATGAGACGCTCCCGGCCATCGAGCTAGCGGGCGTGTCCAAGGAGTTCCGTACCGGGGGCGACATCGTCGCCGCCGTCCGCTCCATCGACCTGCAGATCGTCGAAGGCGAGTTCTTCTCGCTGCTCGGACCGTCCGGCTGTGGCAAGACCACCACCATGCGGATGATCGCGGGGTTCGAGGAGCCGACCGGCGGCACGATCTGGCTGCACGGCAGGGACGTCATCGGCACCCCGCCGAACAAGCGCGACGTGAACATGGTCTTCCAGTCCTACGCCCTCTTCCCGCACATGAATGTCTTCGAGAACGTCGCGTTCGGGCTGCGGCGCAGGAACGTGGCGAAGGCCGAGATAACCCGGCAGGTCGACGAGATGCTCGAGATCGTCAACCTCGGCGGCCGCGGTCACCGCCGGCCAAGGGAACTGTCCGGCGGTCAGCAGCAGCGGGTCGCGCTGGCCAGGGCTCTGGTCAACCACCCTCGCGCCCTGCTGCTCGACGAGCCGCTTGGTGCCCTGGATCTCAAGCTCAGGCAGGCCATGCAGGTCGAGCTGAAGCGGATCCAGCGCGAGGTCGGCATCACCTTCGTCTACGTGACGCACGACCAGAACGAAGCGCTCACCATGTCCGACCGGATCGCGGTCATGAACGATGGCCTGATCGAGCAGCTCGCCTCGCCCAGGGAAATCTACGAGCACCCGGCCACCAGGTTTGTGGCCGGCTTCATCGGCACGTCCAACCTGCTGACCGGGACGGCGAGCCAGATCACCGGTACCGAGGCGGTCATGTCGGTGAGCCAGGACGAGCGGATCGTCGTCCCGGTGCGCGACCTTCGCGTCAGCGAGGGTGACCAGCTTGAGCTCACCGTCCGGCCGGAGAAGATCGAGCTCACCGTCGAGCCGCCGGCCGGCAGTCGCTGCGCCCTGCGCGGCACCGTGACCGAGGTCGTCTACCTCGGCACCTCCACCAACTTCGCGGTCTCCACCACGACGGGCGCCGACATCGTCGTGTTCCAGCAGAACTCGGCATCGGCCGGCGATGTGGCCGGCCGCGGTGACAGCGTCTGGCTGTCGTGGCAGCCAGAGCACTCCTATCTCATCGGCTAGCGTGCTCAACCCCCCGGAGGATACACATGAACGAGCAGCACAGCTCAGACCCCCGCGAGTCGGCGATCGACCCGTCGGTGTGGCGAGGCATGACCCAGTCCAGGATGTCCCGCAGGCAGCTGCTCAGCTCAGCGGGCACCGGCGCCGGAATGCTCGGCCTCGGCGCCATCCTCGCGGCGTGCGGAGTAAAGGGCACGCCCACCGGCGGGAGCAGCACGGCGCCCGGCGGGATCGGAACCGCGGCATGGTGGGCGAAGCAGAAGTCCAACAAGACGGTCAACTTCGCGAACTGGCCGTACTACATCGACGTCCTCAAGGGCAAGCACCTGTCGCTCGAGCACTTCACGGCTACGACCGGCATCGCGGTCAACTACACCGAGCCGATCAGCGACAACCTGCCGTTCTACGCCAAGATCCGGCCGTCGCTGGCCGCGAAGCAGTCCACCGGCTTCGACATCATCGTGATGACCAACAACAGCCCGCCGCTTGGCTACCTGATCGACTTCGGCTGGCTGATCCCGCTCGACCGGAGCGCGATGACCAATTTCAACAAGTACGCGGGGCCGCTGATCAAGAGCCCGTCCTGGGATCCCGGCAACAAGTACACGATGGCCTGGCAGTCCGGCTGGACAGCGATCGGCTACAACTCATCGATCGTCAAGAACCCTGGTAACAGCGTCGACATCCTGTTCGACAAGAAGTATGCCGGCAAGGTCGGCATGATGAACGACCCGCAGGAACTCGGCAGCCTCGGCCTGCTCGCGATCGGCGTCGACCCGGCGACGTCCACCGAGTCCGACTGGGCGAAGGCGGCCCAGAAGCTGAACCAGCAGAAGAGCGACGGCATCGTCCGCTCCTACTACGACCAGAGCTACATCGATCGCCTGAAGAACGGCGACATCGTGGTGACCCAGGCCTGGTCGGGCGACATCTTCCAGGCCGACCTGAACAGCAAGTACCGGGACCTGAAGCTGCTCATCCCCAACGAGGGCGGCATGTTCTGGACCGACAACATGTGCATCCCGATGTACGCGCAGAACCCGCGGGACGCCATGACGCTGATGGACTACTTCTACCAGCCGGACGTGGAGGCGGTAGTCGAGTACTACAACGACTACGTGTGCCCCGTGCCCGCCGCGAAGCAGTTCCTGCTCAACCCGACGGGCTGGGGCGCGCAGGCGCTGAAGCAGATGGCGCCGGAGATCGGCCTGCCGACCAAGGTGACAGCGGACGCGCCCACGGTGTTCCCGAACCAGGCGTACATCAAGGACTCGCGGAACTACTACCAGTACAAGAGCCAGGAAGAGCTGACCGCGTGGAACAACCTGTTCTTGCCGATCACCCAGGGCGCGTAAGCTCCCGTCCGCCGCGGGCAAGGCTCGGGAAGGCACTCGCGCCCTACCTGCTGAGCCTGCCCGCCGGGCTGTGGCTGCTTATCCTGTTCCTGGTCCCGCTCGTGATCATGCTGTCGCTGTCGCTGCAGAGCTGCAACAACGCGACCGGCGCCTGCGTGATGACGTGGCACTGGGCCGAGTTCGGCCAGCAGATCAGCCTGTATCACGGACAGTTCCTCAACAGCCTGTATTTCGCGGGCGCGGCAACGTTGATCGATGTCATCGTGTCCTTCCCGATCGCGTACTGGATCGCCTTCTACGGGGGCAGGAAGAAGAACTTCTTCCTGCTCATGCTGCTGGTGCCGTTCTTCGTCTCCTTCGTGATCCGCACGGTGGTCTGGGAGTTCATCCTGTCCGACCAGGGCGCCATCCTGGGCGGCCTCAAGAACGCCCATCTGCTGCCGCAGAGCTTCCACGTGCTTGCCACGGGGTACGCGGTGATCGCCGGGCTGGCCTACAACTACCTGCCCTTCACGGCGCTGCCGCTGTACGTGGCGATCGAGCGGATCGACAAGCGCGTGCTCGACGCGGCCTACGACCTGTACGCCACGAAGCGGGAAGCGTTCACCCGCGTCATCCTCCCGCTCACCGTCCCCGGGCTGTTCGCCGCCTTCCTGCTGACGTTCATTCCCGCGCTCGGCGACTATGTCAACCAGCAGGTGCTCGGGGGAACCAGCAACACGATGATCGGGACTGTCATTCAGAACGCGTTCCTGACGAACCTGGACTACGCAGGCGGGTCCGCGCTGTCGGCGGTCCTGCTGGCCGTTGCGCTCATCGGCATCTTCGCCTACGCACGGCTGCTCGGCTCGCGCACGATCGAGGAGTACTTGTGAGCGCGCTCGCCACAGCGGCGGTTGGCCGGGAGACCGGGGAGCGCAGCCCGGCCCGGCGGCGGCGACGCCGGTGGACCAGGTTCATCCTGCCCGGCTACTCCTGGCTGATCATCGCCTATCTGGTCTTCCCGATCGCGGTCATGGTCGCCTACAGCTTCAACAAGGTCACGACGGGCCTGCCGCAGGTCAGCTTCGCCTGGAACGGCTTCACGCTGCAGTGGTACAAGCAGTGGAGCGGCGTGCCCCAGCTCACGTCGTCGTTCTGGCTGTCGCTGCGGCTCGCGATCGCGGCTACCTTGCTGGCCACCATCGTAGGCACCCTGCTCGCGCTGGCTCTTGTCCGGTACCGGCCGCCCCGGTTCCGCGGCAAGTCCGCGATCGAGCAGGTGCTGTTCCTGAATATCGCGGCGCCCGAGATCGTGCTCGGCGCGTCCCTGCTCGGGTTGTTCGTGACGATCAACATTGCCCGCGGGTTCGTGACGCTGCTGATGGCGCATGTCGCGTTCTGCATCGCCTACGTCGCCGTCACGGTGCGGGCGCGCATGGCGGGGTTCGACCGGTCGCTGGAGGAAGCGGCTCAGGATCTCTACGCGAACCCCTGGGTCACTTTCCGCAAGATCACGCTGCCGCTGATCATGCCGGGAGTCCTCGCCGGAGCCCTGATGGCCTTCGCGCTGTCGATCGATGACTTCGTAACGTCGAACTTCGTGAGCGGATCTGCGGTGCCGTTCCCCGTCTGGGTGTACGGGGTGACCCGGATAGGCATCCCGCCGCAGGTCTTCGTCTTCGGCAGCGCGATCTTCGGAATAGGCATCCTCTGCGCGATCGCGAGCATCGTGCTGTCCAGAAGGCAGACCTGACCCCGCAGCCGCGGGCACTGGCCGGGGCCAGCGCGGTCCCTTTCTGGCTGGATCATCCGGACGCGCCCGAGCTACTGCCGCCGCTCACCGGTACCGAGCAGGCGGACCTTGCCGTGATCGGCGGCGGCTTCAGCGGGCTGTGGACCGCGCTGCTGGCCAAGGAGCGGGATCCGCGCCGGAACGTCGTCCTGGTTGAGGGACGCAGGATCGCCTGGGGCGGCACGGGCCGCAACGGCGGCTTCTGCTCGGCCAGCATCACGCACGGGCTCGGCAACGGCCTGGATCGTTTTCCCGACGAGATGCAGACCCTCGACCGGCTCGGCCGGGAGAACCTGGACGAGATCGAGCAGGCCATCGCCCGCTACGGGATCGACTGTGACTTCGTGCGGACCGGCGAGCTGGCCGTGGCCACGCAGCAGTGGCAGCTTGACGGGCTGGCCGAGGCCACGCAGGCGGCTGGCCGCCTCGGCATCGGGGCCCGGCTGCTCGACGCGAGCCAGGTCCGCGCCGAGGTGAACTCGCCCACGTACCTGGGCGGGCTCTGGGACCCCGACGGCTGCGCGACCGTCGACCCGGCCAGGCTTGCCTGGGGCCTGCGGCGGGCCTGCCTGGCCGCCGGGGTCAGGATCTACGAGCACACGCCGGTCACGGCGATCGGCGATGAGCCTCGCCGGGCCCAGGGCCGGCTAGCCCAGGGCCGGCTAGCACTGAGTACCCCGCAGGGAGTTGTGCTCGCCGAGCGGGTAGCCCTGGCCGCCGGCGCGTTCGCGCCGCTGCTGCGCCGGCTCAGGTACTACCTGGTGCCCGTCTACGACTACGTCCTGATGACCAGGCCGCTGAACGCTGCCCAGCGCGCCAGCATCGGCTGGCGGAACCGGCAGGGCATCGGCGATGCCGGCAACCAGTTTCACTACTACCGGCTCACCGCGGACAACCGGATCCTGTGGGGCGGCTACGACGCCGTCTACTACTACGGCAGCAAGATCGCGGCCAGCCTGGACCAGCGCCCGGCCACGTTCGCCACGCTCGCCGAGCACTTCAACGCGACGTTCCCGCAGCTGGACGGGATCGAGTTCACGCACTGCTGGGGCGGCGTGATCGACACCTGCTCCCGGTTCTGCGCGTTCTACGGCACCGCGCGAGCCGGTCGCCTGGCCTACGTCGCCGGCTATACCGGCCTGGGCGTCGGCGCGTCACGGTTCGGCGCGAACGTGGTTCTCGACCTGCTGGCCGGCGAGCCGACCGAGCGGACCGACCTGCAGATGGTGCGCACCAGGCCGCTGCCGTTCCCGCCGGAGCCGGTCCGCGCCGCGGGCATCGGCCTGACCCGCTGGTCACTGGCCCGGGCTGACCGCAACGACGGCCGCAGGAACGCCTGGCTCCGGGCCCTGGACAGCATCGGACTGGGCTTCGACTCCTGACTGACGGCGCAGCCTGCCGCGGCCGGGCGGTCCGCCGGGCCGGGCTCGGCCAGCGATTGTTCAGATTGCCTTTCGCGATGTCGGTACAGCCGTTGCCATCGCCGGCGCGATGGCCCTGGTCGCCTTCGGCGCCGCGGGTGCTGGCACGGCGGTGGCTGCCAGTGGCAGCCACGTGGCTGCTGCTGTGCACGGTGATCAGACCGCCACGGCGACGCCGATCAAGCACCTCGTGGTGATCTTCGACGAGAACGTGTCGTTCGACCACTACTTCGGCACCTACCCGTTCGCCGCTCTCGAATCCGCCGCGGATCCCGCCCGGTGATCCGATGACCTGCGACCAGGACCACGGCTACACCGACGAGCAGAGCGCCGCCGATCATGGTGCCGAGGACGCCTACCCGGCGAGCGTCGGGCACAACCTCACCCTCGCGCAGTGCCTGTCCGGCTTCAACTTCAACGGCTCGCCCGAGACTGTCCCATCCGGCGGCGCGTCGAACCCGGCCGTCCTCGACTACTACGACGGCAACACGGTCACCGCGTGCCCTTCTCGGCCACCATCAACGACTCGCCGTGCGCCGGCCAGCACCATCACGATGGGCGGTAACAACATCGGCGAGGAACTGACCACCGCGGGGAGCACGTGGGGCTGGTTCCAGGGCGGCTTCGACGACGGCTACGTCCCCGGCCAGGGAACCCCGCCGACGGCGGCTCAGATCTGCTCGCAGAACCGCCAGAACGTGGGCGGCAGCACGGTCACCGACTACAACCGCACCACGAGCCATTCCAGTACTACGCGTCCACCGCCAACCCCATGCACCTGCCGCCGACCTCGGTGCGCATGATCGGCCGGACCGACCAGGCCAACCACCAGTACGACATCGCGGACTTCTGGGCCGCCGCGGACAACGGCAACCTGCCGGGTGTCTCCTACCTGAAGGCACCGGACTACCAGGACGGCCACGCCGGCTGCTCCGACCCGACCGACGAGCAGAACTGGCTGGTCAGCACCATCAACCACCTGCAGTCGCTGCGGACGTGGAAATCCACGGCGGCCGTGATCACCTACGACGACTCGGACGGCTGGTACGACCACGTGCTCGCGCCGGTCCTCACCGAGTCCCAGACCTCGCTCGATGCCCTGACCGGATCGGGGCCAGCGCCCGCTGTTCCTCAGTCCGGCGAACGGCAAGGTGCGAAGGCGGTAGGTCCAGCCAGCCTGAAGTCAAGAGAGCACCCGGTGCCGTGAGCAGTTCACGGCACCGGGTGCGGGCTTGCCCGGCCAGCGTCACCCGCGCAGGTGAGGTCTGCGATGCTGATGGCAGTATCGTCGGCCAGAATGGGTGCCGAATCGGCAGCGACCCGCGCAATTGGCCGAATGGAGACATGATGACTCAGGAACAGCAGGTTCCCCCCGGCGTAGACCCCGCCCAGCCGAGTGCCGCCCGCGTCTATGACTACCTGCTGGGCGGCGAGAGCAATTTCGCCGCCGACCGTGCCGCGGGCGACCTGATGAAGTCGATGGCGCCGGAACTGGTGGACGCCGCCTTCGCCAACCGGGGCTTTCATCAGCGGGCGGCGAAATGGATCGCCGAGCAGGGGATCCGGCAGTTCATCGACCTCGGGTCGGGGCTGCCGACGGTCGGGAACACCCATCAAGTGGTCAGGAAGGTACGACCAGACGCGCGGGTCGTGTACGTCGACGTTGATCCGATGGTTCTGCAGTACGGCTTGTACCTGCTCGAAGGCGACGAGGCCGCGGCGGTGGTCCTGGCGGACCTGCGTGATCCAGATGCCGTGCTTGAGAGCGAGGCTGTGGCCAGGCTGATTGACTTCCGCGAGCCCGTGGCGGTCCTGATGACAGCGGTGCTGCATTTCGTCTCCGATGATGACGACCCGGCCGGCCTGGTCGCCCGCTATGCCGCGCCGCTGGCCGCAGGGAGCTTCGTCGCGCTGTCGCACATGACCGCCGACCAGAAGCCGCCTGCGGCGGTCGCCGCCATTCAGGAGGCGGGCCGGCGATCGGCGGGCGGCGGCTACCTGCGATCCCGGGATGACCTGCGCCGGATCGTCGGCCCGCTCGAGGTGGTTGAGCCCTATCAGGGCGCCCCGCCCGACGTCACCTGGGTCGGACTGTGGAACTGCGAGGACCCGGACGCCGCGGACTCTGAAGGCTCCCGCTGGCTGTACTGCGCGGTAGCCAGGAAGACCGGCTGACGGCGGTACGACCGGGCGCTCACTGCGATCACCGCGCCATGGCGCCGCGCAGAGCAGGTCCGTGAAACTGACGCGTTCCCGCCTACCGGACGACAATGGTGACGCGGAAATGCCGCTGGTCTGCCGCACAGCGCAGCGCTTCGCCGCACGTGGTGCGGCTCGCGGTGATCACGGCGGTTCCCGGGGCGAGAGCCAGGAACGAAGTGCGCACCGGGGTGCAGCCCAGGCCGGGGATCTTCGGGCAGCTGCTCGGCCGGGGCAGGGGCGTAGCCGCCCCGTCCTGCCGCAGCACCGCTGGTGCGGAGCTGCGGCGCACCTGCCAGTAGGTGCTCGACAGGATCAGGTTGAGGCGTTCGCCCACCTTGACATGGAGCGTACGGCCATTGGCATGGTCGCTCGAGACGGTCACCGCGCCCGGCGTCGTGGTGCCGCCTGACGGTGGGTGCGGACTGCCAGCGGAGGGCACGCCGCTGCCGCAGCCGGCCATCAGCAGCGCGACGACGGCGCCGGCCAGCGGCCGGAGAAACGCCGGCCCTTCCCTGCGCATACCGCCCCGAGGGCGGGCAGATTCTGGGGTCATCGATCCTCCAAGGGCATGCCTCACGTCCCCTTGGACGGCCGCGACGGCGGCCGGGTTCCCGCCTAGTGGTTTTCCAGACAATGGCCGGTGACATCGCCGGGCTCATCGGGCACCGCCACTACGAGGACTGACGGCGGAGGCGGTCGAGCGCCTGGCGCGCCCGCCGCAGCGCGCTGTCGGCCTGACGGGTCTCGATCCTGGCATGGGAGAGAAGCCGGCGCTCGTCGGTCAATTGCTGCTCGATCGCCTGCACGGATTCGGCGCGCTCCTGTTCCGCCGCCGTGGCCGCGTCCGCGGCATGGCTAGCCTGCGCTACGGCCTCCTCGGCCGCGGCAATGGCCTGCTGGCGCTGGTTCTCCCGCTCGGCCGGCCCGCGGGCCTCATCCTGGACCTCATCCGGCGCGGGCGCCCCGGTCTTGCTGCCCGCCTTCTTCGGTCGTGGCGGGGCGGGGCCCGACGGTGCCGCGGTACCGATCGCCGGGCCGAAGCCAGCCCAGTGCACGGCGCGGATCAGCGTGCCGGCAGCGACCTGCCCGGCGATATCGGGGTCGGCGAGCGCCGCGCTGAACGTGTCGGTGACCTCGTCGCGCAGCACCGCGGACGCAGACTGCTGACCGGATTCCGCCAGAGCCTGCCTGACCAGGCCGTCGAGCAGGTCACGGCGGGCCCTGGAGAGCTCGCGGATGCTCGCGCCGTCCAGAGCCGCCTCGCCGGCCCGGAGCCTGTCGCCCAGCTCGGCCAGCCTGGCCGGCACGCTCGGGTCCGCGCGGACCAGCTTGTTGACGACCCATGCCGACCGGGTCGGCTTGCCGAGGGCCGCGATCGTCTTCGCTGCCGCCCGGTCGCGAGCCGCGCGCGCCCGGGCGGCAAGCTCACGGCGGCGCTCGGTGAAGACGTCGGGGTC
>Ga0307373_10008429_pt1 | contig 15680 bp, 14 predicted proteins | sample OX2MG_FD_202534 | JGI IMG/M metagenome (GOLD analysis project Ga0307373, IMG submission 202534) | Soil microbial communities from Risofladan, Vaasa, Finland - OX-2 | ecosystem: Environmental > Terrestrial > Soil > Coastal area > Acid sulfate soil | place: Finland: Risofladan, Vaasa | collected... | reverse complement strand
CTCGCATACCGCAGCGATACGACCGCTGCCGAGGCCGCCAGGACGCGCATCGCCGCCAAGGGCGCCCAGGTCCACGCCCTGCGCACGGACGTCGGCGACATCGCGGCCGCGGCGCGGCTGATCGGCGAGGTCGCGGCGCTGGGCGGGGGTCCGCTGCACATCGTCCATGGCGCTGCGATGATCTATCCGACCTCGCTGCTGCGCGCCGACCTGGAGACGTTCACCGCCGCGATGCACGCCAACGGGCTCTCGCTGCTCTACCTCGTCCAGCCGGCGCTGCCGCTGCTGCAGCGCGGCTCGAGCATCGTCTTCATCTCCAGCGCCGGGGCGCGCCAGGCGCAGCCCGGCTATGCCGCGCTCGGCGTCGGCAAGGCGCTGGCCGAGAGCCTGGTTCGCTATCTGGCGCCGGAACTCGCGCCGCGGGGCGTGCGCATCAACGCGGTCGCGCCCGGTCTGGTGCGGACCGGCTCGGTGGCGGCCATGCTCGGCAGCGAGGAAGCGGCCGAACAGCTCTACCAGCGCGCGGCGAGGTCCAACCCGTCCGGGCGGATGAGCGAGGACGCCGACTACGCCGCCGTCGTCGAGTTCCTGCTCGGCCCGGGCGCGCAGTTCGTGCAGGGCCAGGTGATCCACGCCAATGGCGGCGCCTATGTCGGCTGAACCGGCCTCCGACGATCTGCAATCCCTGATCGGGCGCACACGCCGGCAACAGGCGGTGCTGGCGCCTGAACTGGCCCGCCGCTACGCCGCCGCCACGGGGGCGGAGCTGGACGTGGAGGCGCATTTTCCGCCGCTCGGCCATTGGGCCTTCTTCGCCGAGGCGGTCGAGCCCACGGACCTCGGGCCGGATGGCCATCCGCTGGGCGGCCTCTTCGCCGCGCCCGCCGGCCTGCCCAGGCGCATGTTCGCCGCCGCCGAGCTGCGCTTCGAGGCCGCCCTGGCGCTGGGCGAGCCTGCCGAACTCGTCTCGACCGTTACCGGCGCGCGCCGCCGCGCCGGCCGCACCGGCGAACTGGCCCTGGTGGACGTGGAGCGGCGGCTCTCGCAGGGCCGGACCGTGCGCCTGGTGGAGTTCCAGACCATCGTCTACCGCGAGGCCAGCGCGCCGACGCCGCCGGTCGTCGATGCCGGCGCCGCGGCGGGACATGGCGAGGTCTGGACCCCCGATGCGATCGAGCTGTTCCGCTACTCGGCCGCCACCTGGAACAGCCACCGCATCCACTACGACCAACGCTATGCGCGCGAGGCGGAGGGGTATCCGGATCTCGTCGTCCATGGCCCGTTCACGGCGGCGCGGCTCTTCGACCTGGCGGCGCGCACCGCCGCGGCGCCGATCCGGCGGTTCGGCTTTCGCGCCCTGGCGCCGCTCTTCGTCGGCCAGCCGATCCGGCTGCGGCCGGGTGAGGCGGCCGGAACCCTCGTCGCGGTCCGCTGCGACGCAACCACGGCCATGACGGCTGCCTTCGAGGCTTGACGACGCACCCGCCGCGTCGGCATTGCGGGGCGATGTCCCGCGGCGGCGCCGTCATGGGCGTCGAGAACGCCCGCTTCGCCTACGTCCATGGCGCGAACGTCTTCCGGGGCGTCTCCTTCATGCTGGACGATGCGCGCACCGCCCTGGTGGGCGAGAACGGCGCCGGCAAGTCCACCCTGCTGAAGTGCCTGACCGGGGAACTGGAGCTGGACGACGGCCACGTCGTGCGTTCGCGGGCCTCCAAGGTGGGCTACGTGCCCCAGGAGATCCCGGCCCCGTTCCTGGACCTCACGGTGCGCGAAGTGATGGAGCGGGCGCTGAGTCGCGGCGGCGGCGACCCGATCAACGACGGCTGGCGCATCGACATGACAGTGGCGGAAATCGGCATGAGCGCGCCCGCCGCGGCGGGGCCCTATGCGGCGCTTTCCGGCGGCTGGCAAAGGCTGGTGCTGGTGGCGACCGCGGCGCTGCTGGAGGACCCGGACCTGCTGGTCCTCGACGAGCCGACCAATCACCTCGATCTCGAGAACATCGCCACCCTGGAGCAGTGGCTCACCCAGGTGATCAAGCTGCCGATGCTGATCGTCTCGCATGATCGCGAGTTCCTGAACCGGGTGACGAGCCGGACCATCTTCCTGCGGACCGACGGCGCCCATGCCTTCAAGGCGCCGTTCCTGGCCGCGCGCGAGGCGCTGCTGGCGCGCGACGCCGCCGACGCCCGCCGCCGCTCGCTGGAAGAAAAGGAGATCCGCCGGCTCGAGGAAGTCTGCGCCCGCTACAAGGTGTGGGCGCAGAAGAACGATCTCTTCGACAAGAAGCGCAAGGTCGTCGAGACCCGGATCAGGCGGATCGAGGCGGCCAGGACCCAGATCTACGCGCCCCGGGAGCGGCGCCTGGAGCTGGCCGACGGCGACATCGAGGCCAAGGCGGCGCTGCGCATCGAGGACATGACGGTGGCGACGCCGGACGCGCGGCCGCTGATCAGGATCGAGCGTCTGCTGATCCGCACCGGCGACCGGGTGGCGCTGCTGGGGGTGAACGGCGCCGGCAAATCCACCCTGCTCGGCGCCCTCGCCGCCGCCTATGCCGCCAGGGACCCCTATTACGACGGCCGCGCCAAAGTGCGCTTCAATCCCGGCTGCCGGCTGGCGTTCTTCGACCAATCCATGGCCGACCTGCCGCTGGGCTCGACCCTCGTCGCCTATCTGGGCGCGGCGCAGGCGATGAGCGAGCGCGAGAGCATCCAGGCGCTGATCAAGGCGGGGTTTGCGTTCAAGCGGCTGGACCAGCCGATCGCCCTGCTCAGCGCCGGCGAGCGGGCGCGACTGATGTTCCTGCGCCTGAAGGCCGAGCGGCCGAACTTCTACCTGCTCGACGAGCCCACCAACCACCTCGACATCGAGGGCCAGGAGGACCTGGAGATCCAGCTCGTCGAGGCCGACGTCTCGTGCCTCATCGTCTCGCACGACCGCTATTTCACCCGCAGCGCCGCGACCCGCTTCCTGGAGATCCGCCGCGGCCGGCTGATCGAGGTGGAGGATCCCGACGAGTTCTTCGCGGCCCAGGCGCCGGCGCGTTAAGCCGCGGTGCGCAGTTCCGGCTTTACTGACTGCGCCGCGCGCGCCAGGGATCGGCCCATGTCCAACACGGAGATCGGGGCGAAGGTGCAGATCGGACCGCTGCTCAAGGAGAGCTTCATCTTCGTGCGGCGCGGCTGGGCCGCGGCCCCAGCGGCGCTGGTGGTGCTGGTGATCAGCGCCGCCGCGCTCCAGGGCTACAGCAGCGTCAGCCAGGGCGTCTCGCCCTGGCCGCTGCTGATCGAGGTGCTGATCGGGACCCTCGCGACCGGCGCGCTCTATCGCAGCGTGCTGGCGGCCGAGCATCCGGACGATCCGCGTTTCGCGGTCGGGCCGGGCGGGCTGCAGTGGGGCGCGCTGGAATGGCGCGTGCTGGGCGCCAACCTGCTCGTCGCCCTGCTGCTCGCCATCGTGGCCGCGTTGGCGTTCATCGTCTGGGTGATCGGTCTGGCCGCCCTGGCCGCGGCGCACCAGCTGGACATCGCCGCCCTGCAAGGCGCCCAGAGCCAGGGCCTGGCCGCACTGGCTCACCTGATCTCCGGCCCCGCCTGGGCCGTCACTGCCGCAGTGCTGGCGCCCGCCGCGGCGCTGATGATCTACCTCGGCGTCCGCTTCAGTCTTCTGGCGCTGCAGACCGCCGACCTCGGCCGGCTCGACTTCGGCCGCGCCTGGGGCCTGACCAGAGGCGCCGCCGGCGCGATCTTCGTCGCCCTGGTGGTGATCTTCGCCTGCCAGTTCGCCGCCGGCGAGATCGCGCTCGGACTTGCCGACCTGGTCGCCTGGCTCACCCGGAGCGCGGACGCCGCCCTTCTGGGCGCCATCGTCGGCGCCGCGGCCGTGGCCGCCTTCAGCCTGCCGATGACGGTGGGAATGGCGATCCATGTCTATGGCGCCCAGCGTGGCAGTGCGGTCGCCAGGGATCGCTTCGGATAGGGCTCGACCCATTCCGAGTGCAGCTTCGCAACTGCGACGGTTCTGCGTTCCTCAGTTGCGGCGCAACCTCCAGGAACGTACAGTGAACTCTCGGACTGGGGCGCTCTCAGATTGTTGCGGCGCGATGCGGACTCGGGAGATTGGGGGACGTGGACCACCCCGGAACGAGCGAGAACGTCGAGACCGAGCGGACGCTGCGCGGATCGCTGCCGTTCGACCCGCTCTCCGCACGATCGCAATTGGAGGACGTGCGGCGTCGCGCTCGATGCTGGGCCGAGGGCCTTTGCGACGAAAGTCGGGTGAGCATGACCAGCGCCTTCGTACGACGGTCGCTGCTCTCCTACTGCACCCACGCTCGGCCCGGCGGCGCGCATCTCGTCGATTGGGACATTCACCCCATGCTGAGCGATCCGGCCATTCAGCTGGCCGAGCGCGCAGGCAACCTGGCGCGCGCCTTACCTGCGGTTGAAGCCCTGCATCGGATTACCGGCCTCTACCCCTCGCTTCAGTCGCATACGCACCGCACGCGTTTCGGCAGCTACTACACGCCACCGGTCCTTTCAGCTCGGCTGCTCAATGCGGCCGCCAGCGCTGGCGTCGACTGGACGAGCGCACGAATTCTCGACCCTGCCTGCGGCGGCGCGACCTTCCTGGTCCAGGCTGCGCGGCTGTTGCGAAGATCGCTCCGGGATGCGCATCCGGCCGCCGTGCTGGAAGAGATCGAGGCGCGCCTGTGCGGATTCGAGTTGGACCCGGGCGCGGCCCAGATCGGCCAGATGGCGCTCGAGGTCTATCTCTGCGATCTCGCCAACGAGCGTGGGCGCAAACTGGGGCGCATCGTCCACAGGTGCGACTCATTGAACATCATGCCCAGCGAATCGTTCGATCTGGTGATTGGAAATCCGCCTTACGGCAGAGTCAGCCTCTCCGCAGAGCAGCGCGCCCGCTATAGTCGAGGACTGTATGGGCACGCTAATCTATATGGTCTATTCACCGATCTGGCGCTGAGGTGGTCGACGCCTGATGGCGTCGTCGCGTATATTACACCTACGAGCTTCCTGTCTGGACAATACTTCTCGTCGCTGCGTCGATTGTTGCTCTTGGAATCCCGTCCAGTCAGCATCGAGTTCGTGCATGCGCGAAGCGGCGTATTCGAGGATGTTCTCCAGGAAACGCTTCTCACCGTCTACTCCAGAAACCGCGCGCACCCGGCTCGCCCACAGGTCAGCAGTCTGGACGTGGTGAGTGAACTGAAGGCCGATGTCGTCGCGACCGGAACGATCGAAGCGCCCTCGGACGGAGCGGCCCCGTGGCTGGCGCCGCGCAAGCCCGCCGATCGCGAACTCATCCATGGCGCCCGCGCGCTGAAGACGCGACTCTCGCACCTTGGATACCGAGTATCGACGGGCCCGCTGGTATGGAACCGCCACAAGGATCAGCTGACGGATACCGCCTCGACGGGTGCGAAGCCGCTGATCTGGGCGGAGTCGGTGCTGCCTGGCGGCGCGTTCCGGCACAGGGCCGAGAAGCGCTCGCACGCGCTTTATTTCGAACCCCGGGCGGGCGATGACTGGCTGATTCTGCGCAGGCCATGCGTGCTCGTCCAGCGAACGACCGCGAAGGAACAGGCGCGGCGCCTGATCGCCGCCGAATTGCCCGCCGCATTCGTGGACGCCAGCAGTGGCGTCGTCGTCGAGAACCACCTCAACATGCTGATCGCCGAGCGCGCGCCAGCGATTCCGGCGCTCGTGCTGGTGGCTCTGTTCAACAGTGATGTCGTAGATCAGCTGTTCCGGTGCATGAGCGGGAGCGTCGCCGTTTCCGCGTACGAACTGGAATCGCTGCCGTTGCCTGGGCCGAGCGAGATGCGCAAAATCGCAGAGTTCCTGGCCGAGGGGGGGGGCGCGGCCGGCCTGAACGCAAGACTCCGCAGTCTCTATGGCTTGGCGCCGCCATGAGCCTGCCAGATCTGTCATCGCGTTCTGAAATACATCGACGGCTGCGACTGGTCTTTCCGGAGGGCTGCGCCAACCGCGGCTGGCTCACGCGCGAACTTGCGGCAAGCACGGTCTTCGTAGCGCTGTACATCGGGGCCATCGAAGGCGAAGGCGTGTTCCTCGCGCCGAAGCACGTCTATCGGATGACCGACGAGCAATCGCTCAACGTCGCGGCGGCGTCGCGGTCCGCCTATGCAACCGGTGTGCTCCGCGCCCGTTTCCTGGCGCCGGGCCGGCGCTGGTACCAGGACACCACGCGCGAGCCGATCCGCGACGAGACGCTGCGCGAGGGCCTCGTGACGGTTGGCGCAGCCATTGAACGCGTTGGATTGGCGACAACCTCGAGCCGGCCGCGCTACGCCTTGACCAAAGCCTTCGCCGCATTGTTTGCGCCCGGCCTCAACGACGAAGCCTTCCACGCGGCGGCGACATCCTGGCGTGATCACAATCTCAGCCCAGGCGCCCTCGCTCGCATCGCTCTGGTGCGGGCCGGGGCGGCGAGTTCGGGCGACTTCATCTTGGCGACGTTTCCGAGCGGCGAGGTCCGGCGCATGAAGCCCGGGCCAAGTTCAATCATCACCAAGGCGGTCGTGGGGGTATTCGCCAAGCGCTTCCTGGGCGAGGCGGCGGTGCTGCTCGTCAGCGACAGCGGCGTGAAGGTCGTCGCCAGGGACGATCACCTCGCCAGGCGCCTTGGGTTCGAGATCAAGGCCGACAAAGACTTGCCTGACATCATCCTCGTCGATCTGGCCCGGCGGCAGCCGCTGCTCGTATTCGTCGAGGTGGTCGCGACCGACGGCCCGATGAGCGAACGCCGTAAACACGCCCTCACCGCCCTGGTGGCTGCAGCGGGATACGATGAGCGGCACACCGCCTTCGTGACTGCCTACCTGGACCGCAGCGGCGGCGCTTTCAGGAGGACCGTCGCCAAGCTCGCATGGGGTAGCTACGCTTGGTTCGCCAGCGAGCCGGAGGGACTCCTGGAGCTTACGGCGGGAACCGGGACCATCGGCTGAGCAGCAGCCTACGCCCTGATTCCCTTCACCGCGCGATCGGCGCCCAAGGCCGTCAGAGCGGCCCGGACGATGCCTTCGGCGTCGAGGCCGGCGGCGGCGTACATGGTTTCGAGCTTGTCCTGATCCTGGAAGATGTCGGGCAAGGCGAGGGTGCGGATCTTCAGGCCGCGGTCGAGCATGCCGTGCTGGGCGAGCGCCTGGAGCACGAAGGCGCCGAACCCGCCGACGGCGCCCTCCTCCACCGTCACCAGGGCTTCGTGCTCGCGGGCGAGGCGCAGCAGCAGATCGAGGTCGAGCGGCTTGGCGAAGCGGGCGTCGGCGACGGTGGCCGAAAAGCCGCGGGCGGCGAGCATGTCGGCCGCCTTCAGCGAATCGGCGAGGCGCGTGCCGTAGGAGAGGATGGCGACGGCGGTTCCCTCGCGCACGATGCGGCCGCGGCCGATCTCCAGGGGTTCGGCGAAATCCGGAATGGCGACGCCCACGGCATCGCCGCGCGGATAGCGCAGGGCGCTCGGGCGGTCGTCGATGGCGACCGCAGTCGCCACCATGTGCGCCAGTTCCGCCTCGTCGGCGGGCGCCATCAGCACGAAGCCGGGGAGCTGGCCGAGATAGCCGACGTCGAAGCTGCCTGCATGGGTAGGCCCGTCCGCGCCCACGAGGCCCGCGCGGTCCATGGCGAAGCGCACCGGCAGGCGCTGGATCGCCACGTCGTGCACCACCTGGTCGTAACCGCGCTGGAGGAACGTGGAATAGATCGCCGCGAACGGCTTCATGCCGTCGGCGGCGAGACCGGCGGCGAAGGTCACGGCGTGCTGCTCGGCGATGCCGACGTCGAAGGCGCGGTCCGGAAACCGGTCGGCGAACAGGTCGACGCTGGTGCCGGACGGCATGGCGGCGGTGATGGCCACGATCTTATCGTCGCGCTCGGCATGCTTGATCAGCTCGGTGGCGAACACCTTCTGGTACTGGGGCGCGTTCGACTGGCTCTTCACCTGCTTTCCGGTGATGACGTCGAACTTCTGCACGCCGTGGTACTTGTCGGCGGCGTTCTCGGCCGGCTTGTAGCCCTTGCCCTTCTGAGTGACCACGTGCACCAGCACCGGCCGGTCCTTGATGCCGCGCACGTTCTTCAGCACCGGCGCAAGATGGTCGAGATTATGACCGTCGATCGGGCCAACGTAATAGAAGCCCAGTTCCTCGAAGAAGGTGCCGCCGGTGGCCATGCCGCGGGCGTATTCCTCGGCGCGCTTGGCCATGACCTTCAGCGGCCGCGGCAGGTGTTCGGCGATGTCGCGCCCCAGCCGGCGCACGCGCTGGTAGGCGCCGCCGGAGACGAGGCCGGCGAGATAGGCGCTCATGCCGCCCACGGGCGGGGCGATCGACATGTCGTTGTCGTTGAGGATCACCACCAGCTGGCGCGTGGTGTCGGCGGCGTTGTTCATCGCCTCGTAGGCCATGCCCGCGCTCATGGCGCCGTCGCCGATCACCGCGATCACGGCGTTGTCGTCGCCGCGCTGGTCCCTAGCCACGGCGAAGCCGAGCGCCGCCGAGATCGAAGTCGAGGCGTGCGCCGCGCCGAAGGGATCGTACTGGCTCTCCGAGCGCTTGGTGAAGCCGGAAAGCCCGCCCCCCTGGCGCAGGGTGCGGATGCGGGCGCGGCGACCGGTGAGGATCTTGTGCGGATAGGCCTGGTGGCCGACGTCCCAGATGAGGATGTCGCGCGGCGTGTCGAACACGTGGTGCAGGGCGACCGTGAGTTCGACCACGCCCAGACTGGAACCCAGGTGGCCGCCGGTGGCGGACACGGCGTCGATGGTCTCGGCCCTCAGTTCGTCGGCGAGCTGCCGAAGTTCCGCGCCGGAGAACCTGCGCGTGTCTGCGGGGCACTTGACGGTGTCTAGCAACGGCGTGGAGAGCGACATGGGCGAAGCGGATCCAAGGTCCTTTGGGGGGCAGGGCCCCCGCGTGAAAGCTGAGCCGTCAGCTCTTCCGATCTAGCACGAAATCCACGCCGGCCCGCAAATGCTGAGCCCGCGGACCGAATGGATCGAGATGGGATTTCGTCTGCCCGATCAGCAGCCGGACCCTTTCCCTGGCCTGTTCAACACCCAGCAGGGTGACGTAGTTCACCTTGCCCTTGATGGCGTCCTTGCCGCCCGCGGCCTTGCCGAGCGCCTGCGGGTCGCCCTCGGCGTCGAGGAGGTCGTCGACGATCTGGTAGGCGAGGCCCAGATCCTGGGCGAAGGCCATCAGCGCGTGGGCTTCCGCGCCCTGGGCATGGGCCATGACCAGGGGCAGCTCGAAGGCGCAGGCGATCAGCGCCCCGGTCTTCATCCGCTGCATGCGCGCCACCGCGCCCAGATCGCCGCGGACGCCGATGAGATCGATCATCTGGCCGCCAGCCATGCCGCGGGCGCCGCTGGCGACGGCGAGGCGGCGCACCAGCTCGGCGCGCACGGCGCCGTCGGAATGGGTGTCGGGATCGGCCATGATCTCGAAGGCGATGGTCTGCAGCGCGTCGCCGGCGAGGACCGCGGTGGCCTCGTCGTAGGCCTTGTGCGTCGTCGGCCGGCCGCGGCGCATGTCGTCGTCGTCCATCGAGGGCAGGTCGTCGTGCACCAGGCTGTAGGCGTGGACGCACTCGAGCGCGCAGGCGGCCCGCAGCAGCGACTGCTCCTTCAGGTCGAACATGCGCCCGGTCTCGAGCAGGAAGAACGGCCTCAGTCGCTTGCCGGGCGCCAGGGCGGCATAGCGCATCGCCTCGGTGAGCCGGCGCTCGGGGCCATCGGCGCGCGGCAGCAGCTCGTCCAGCGCGACGGTGACCGTGTCGGCGATCTCGGCGATGCGCTGGGCCAGCCCCCCAGACATGCAGGCGTCAGGCGAAGTCGGCCGGCTCGGCGCCGGTGGGGCCGGTGGGTCCGATGACGATCTTCTCGACACGAAGCTGGGCCTCCCTGAGCTTGGCCTCGCAATGGGCCTTGAGCAACGCCCCGCGCTCGTAGGCGGCGATGGACTGCTCCAGGTCCGTCCTGCCCGATTCCAGCTCGGTCACGATCTTCTCCAGTTCGGCCAATGCCTGTTCGAAGCTCAAGGGGCCGATTTGTTGCGCGCCGGTCATATCGCCTCTCGGGGGAAACCCAACCTAGTGGGCGCCCAGGGCTGCGGCAACCGGGCGCCGCGGCAAGGCGCCGAGAATGTGGCGCCGGCGCCGCAACGCCGGCCGGCTCAGGGCGCCGCGCCGGTCCGCGCCCGTCCCAGCCGCTCGCCGGCGTAACGCTGGCGCAGCGGTCGCCACCAGTCCTGTCGGCCCCGGTACCAATGCACCGTCCGCTCCAGACCGGCCTCGAACGGGATCTGTGGGCGCCAGCCCAGCTCGCGCATCGCCTTGGCCGCATCGACGGCGTAGCGCTGATCATGGGCGGGACGATCTTCCACCAGGCGGATCAGCCTGCGGCGCGGCTGGTCCGCCGGCGCGGCGGCGTCGAGCAGCGCGCAGACCGCCTCGACCACCTCGAGGTTGCTGCGTTCGCTGTCGCCGCCCAGGGCATAGGTCTCGCCGACGCGGCCGCGCTCCAGCACCGCCTGAAGGGCGCGGGCGTGGTCCTCGACATGGAGCCAGTCGCGCACGTTCGAGCCCTGGCCGTAGACCGGCAACTCCAGGCCTTCGAGCCCGTTCAGGATGGTGAGGGGGATCAGCTTTTCCGGGAATTGATAGGGACCATAGTTGTTGGAGCAGTTCACCACGATCGCCGGAAGGCCGTAGGTCTGCGCCCAGGCCCTGACCAGATGGTCGCCGGCGGCCTTGGAGGCCGAATAGGGCGACGACGGTCGATAGGGCGAGCCCTCGTCGAAGCGGCCCGTGGCGCCGAGGCTGCCGAACACCTCGTCGGTGGAAAGGTGCACCAGCCGGAACTCTGGCGCGAGACCGGGCCTCGCGTGCAGATAGGCGCTGGCGGTCTCCAGCAGCGTGAAGACGCCCAGGACGTTGGTCTCGATGAACGGCCGGGCGCCGTCGATGGAGCGGTCCACGTGGGTCTCGGCGGCCAGGTGCAGCACGCTCTGCGGCTCGAACGCCTCGAACGCCGCCGCCAGCGCCGCCGCATCGGCGACGTCGCCGCGCACGAACCGGTAGTTCGGGAGAGACCGCACCGGCGCCAGCGACTCGAGGCTGGCCGCATAGGTCAGCTTGTCGAAGTTGAGCAGTTCGTAACCGGCCTCGCCGGCGAGCTGGCGGCACACCGCCGAGCCGATGAAACCCGCGCCGCCGGTGACGAGGACCCTCACGCCGCCTTCCCTGCGCTCGGCCGCGCCTCGAAGCGCCGCGCCGCCCAGTACCTGAACCCGCCGTCGAGCGTGCAGCGCCAGCCGGCGGCGCGCAGCGAGCGGCCCACCAGGCCGTTGAAGAAGCCGTGGGCGACGACGAGCACGTCCTGGCCGGTGGCGGCCAGGTCTATCAACAGCTTGGCGGCCTCGTCGGCGCGGGCCTGGGCGCCGGCCCGGCTTTCCTGCTGGTCGTGATGATTGAAGAACCACCACCAGAACCGCGAAATGAACCCCCAGTAGCGCGGGCTGAGCCGCAGCCATCCGGGCCAGTGCGGCGGCGGCAGCGGCGCCTCGACGAAGAGCGGGTCTTCGGCGAAGGCGCGTCCGTGCGCGAGGGCCCGGGCCGACTCCACCGATCTGAGCCGGGTCGAGGCGATGATGAAGCCGGCCTGTTCGGCGGCCCGGACCAGATCTGGCGGCGCCATCTGGTCCGCGGCGAGCCCTCCGGTCTCGTAGTCGGCCCACCACTCGCGGTACTGATCGGCCGAGAGCTTGCAGCGCCGCGACAGCGCCGGTTCGCCGTGCCGGGCGAGGATCACCGCGCCAGGCCGTTCGGGCGCCTCGGGGAAGCGTCCCACAGCGTCGTCAGCCATGAGCGGGTGCGGTCGCCCCGTCCGAGCCCGCCATCGATCCCTCAAGCCCCCTGCAAGGCGCGCACGTGCGCCAGGGCCGACTGGCCCAGCGCCGCTAGGTCGTATCCGCCCTCGAGGGAGGAGACAACCCGGCCGCGGCTGCGTGAATTGGCCGCTGCGACGATCGCCCGCGTCGCCCAGGCATAGTCCTCGGCCTCGAGCTGCTGTTCGGCCAGAGGATCGCGGGCATGGGCATCGAAGCCGGCCGAGATCAGCACGAGGTCGGGCGCGAAGGCCTCGACCCGCTCGATCAGCCCCTCGAACAGCCTTCGCCACAGCTCGCGCGGCGCATGCGGCGGGACCGTGGCGTTGGCGATGTTGCCGACGCCCCTCTCCGATGGATCGCCGGTTCCGGGCCAGCCGGGCGCCTGGTGGATCGAGGCAAGAAAGAGGGTCGGGTCGCGCTCGAAGATGCCTTGGGTGCCATTGCCGTGATGCACGTCGAAGTCGACCACCGCCACGCGCCCAAGGCCCGCGGCCCGGGCGACGCGGGCGCCGATGGCGACGTTCGAGTAGAGGCAAAAGCCCATCGCCGCCTGCGCGCCGGCGTGGTGGCCCGGTGGACGCACGGCGCAGAAGGCGCGCTGCGCCTCGCCGGCGCAGACCATCCGCACCGCCTCGGCCACCGCTCCGGCCGCGCGCCGGGCGGCGCGGATCGAGCCGGGCGAGAGCCAGGTATCGGCGTCGAGGGGCCGTGCGCCCCTGGCCGGCGCCGCGGCCGCGAGGGCGGCGAGATAGTCCGCGCCGTGGACGCGGGCGAGATCGGCGGCCTCGATCAGCGGCGCATCATGGACCTCGAGCGCCAGGTCGCCGGCGTCGGCCAGGGCCTCGGTCACCGCCTGCAGCCGCGCCGGCGATTCCGGATGGCGCCCCGGCGGCGCGTGCTCCAGCATGTCGGGATGGGTGAAGAGCGCGACGGACATGAGCCATCAGTCTAGCATGGGCGCCGCGGCGGGCGCGACATGGCGCGCAAGGATACCGGAGCTGACCACCGCTGACCCCAGGCCCGCCGCGGGCGTCGTCATCCGCCGCGCCGGTCCGGCCGACGCGCAGGCGCTGGCCGCGATCGGGGCGGCGACGTTCGCGGAGGCGTTCGGCCATCTCTACCCGCCGGCGGATCTGCGCAGCTTCCTCGCCCAGGCCCACGGACGCGCGCGGGCGCAAAGCGACCTCGCCGATCCGGCCAAGGCGGCCTGGCTCGTCGAAGCCGCCGGACGCGCCGTGGGCTACGCCCTCGCCGGCCCCGGCAAGCTGCCCCACCCGCAGGTCACGGCCGCCTGCGGCGAAGTCGAGCGTCTTTATCTGCACGCCTCGCACCGCAACGGCGGCGTCGGTTCGCGCCTTCTCGGCGAGACGCTCGCCTGGCTGGAGGCGAAGGGCCGGCGGCGGATCTGGATCGGGGTCTGGTCGCAGAACCACGGCGCGCGGCGGCTCTATGCCCGGCACGGCTTCGAGGAGGCCGGAACCTATGAGTTCATCGTCGGCGCCTCGCGCGACCGCGAGCTGATCCTGCGGCGCGGCTGAGGGATGATCCGCGCACCCGGCGATCCGCCGCCGACGATCGGACGATCCGGACTGGACACGGAGCCCTGCCGCCCCCATCCTCGTTCAGACGGTCGTTAGACTCCGCGCGCGAGATTCCGAGCCCATGTTCCTGCGCTTCTTCTCCGAGCTGAAGTCGGCCAAGGTGCCGGTGACGCTCAAGGAATATCTGATGCTCATGGAGGGCATGGACCGTTCCGTCATCGGCCGCAGGGTCGAGGACTTCTACTATCTGTCGCGCGCCGCCCTGGTGAAGGACGAGAAGTACCTCGACCGGTTCGACGTGGTGTTCGGCCACGTCTTCAAGGGCCTGGAGCTGCTGCAGATCGAGCAGGCCAAGGACATTCCCGCCGAGTGGCTGAAGCGCCTCACCGACAGCTTCCTGACCGAGGAGGAGAAGAAGCAGATCGAGGCCATGGGCGGCTTCGACAAGCTGATGGAGATGCTGCAGGAGCGCATGCGCCAGCAGCAGCAGGGCATGGACGGCGACGAGGACGGCGACGAGAATTCCCGCGGCGCCGGCCGCAACTTCCCGATCGGCGCCGGCGGCTACCATCCCGAAGGCATCCGCATCGGCCAGGACAAGGGCCGCCACGGCAAGGCGATCAAGGTCTGGGACAAGCGCGAGTACAAGAACCTCGACGATCAGGTCGAGCTGGGCACCCGCAACATCAAGGTGGCGCTGCGGCGGCTGCGGCGCTTCGCCCGCATCGGCCAGCCGGACGAACTCGACATGAAGGGCACGATCAAGGAGACGGCCAACAAGGGCTATCTCGACCTGGTCATGCAGCCCGAGCGCCGCAACACCATCAAGGTGCTGATCTTCTTCGACATCGGCGGCTCGATGGACAGCCACATCCGCGTCTGCGAGGAACTGTTCAGCGCCGCCAAGACCGAGTTCAAGCATATGGAGTTCTATTACTTCCATAACTGCCTCTACGAGGCGGTGTGGAAGGATAACCGTCGCCGCCACGCCGAGAAGATCGAGACCTGGGATCTGCTCAACACCTTCGCGCGCGACTACAAGGTGATCTTCGTCGGCGACGCCACCATGAGCCCCTACGAGATCACCTATCCAGGCGGCTCTGTGGAGCACTGGAACGAGGAGCCGGGGGCGGTCTGGGTCGACCGGGCCGTGCAGGCCTGGAACAGCGTCGTCTGGCTCAATCCGACGCCGTCGCGGCACTGGGACCACACACCCTCCATAGGCGTCGTGCGCGAACTCATCTCCAACCGGATGTTTCCGCTCACCCTCGAGGGCCTGGACGGCGCCATGCGCGAACTGGTCCGCGGCGGCGGCCCGACCTCCACCCGGCCGCGGCTGTCGTAGGCGGCCGCTTGCGCCGCGAGCAAGCTTGCGCGCGGTCCGCAACTCTCTAACACTTGCTGGTCAAATGATCGTTTGACCTCGAAAGAGCCGTGGCCGACACCGCCCCCGATCCCGCCGCCGATACGCTCGGCGAGGCTCAAGCCCAGGAAGCGGCGACCAAGGCCCAGGTGCTGGCCGCCGCAGAGCGGCTGTTCGCCCTGCATGGCTTCCAGAACGTCTCGGTGCGCGACATCACCGCCGAGGCGGGAGTAAACCTCGCCTCGGTCAACTACCACTTCGGCTCCAAGGACGCCCTGATCTTCGAGATTTTCCACCGCCGCACGGCCGAGCTCAACCGCGAGCGCGCGCGCATGCTGCACGAGGCGGCCGGCCGGGCCGGCGGCGATCCGCCGATGCGCGAGATCCTGCGCGCCTTCTTCGAACCGCCGCTGCGCTGGTCGAAGCCCGGCAGCGACCGGCGCGTCAGCGTGCAGTTCATCATCCGCGCCCGCAGCGAGGGCGCCGAGGGCATCCGCGAGGTGCTGCGAACCGACGTCTCGCACCTGCGCCGCTTCGCCGACGCGCTGATGGCCGCCCGCCCCGGCCTGCCGCCCGAGGAGATCTACTGGCGCCTGCACTTCTGCCTCGGCATGACCCACAACAACCGCTTCGCCGAATTCGATCGCCTGCACACCCTCTCCGACGGGCTGACGCGCGAAAGCGACACCGAGGCGCTGCTGACCCGGATGATCGACTTCGCCGAGGCTGGCTTCATGGCCTAGTCTTACTGCGTCATATTCGTGGGTTGGGAGTGTTTTGGCGGGTTTTCTGGCCGCAGCAGGGACATCGCGGCAGTCGTTTGACGAGGGCGACGATG
>Ga0307373_10008427_pt1 | contig 15686 bp, 10 predicted proteins | sample OX2MG_FD_202534 | JGI IMG/M metagenome (GOLD analysis project Ga0307373, IMG submission 202534) | Soil microbial communities from Risofladan, Vaasa, Finland - OX-2 | ecosystem: Environmental > Terrestrial > Soil > Coastal area > Acid sulfate soil | place: Finland: Risofladan, Vaasa | collected... | reverse complement strand
GCCGATGACCATCGACGCCAGTCCCACGGGCGACGTGACGGCGTGGGCCGGCTGCCGGTGCCGGGTAGGCCGGGAACCGCGCTCCAAAGAAGAGCCACACGCCGGAGTTATCTATTACTGGCGTCAGAAGGACGAATTCCTGCCCGGGAGCACGGGGCGAGGCGATGACCGGATACAGGCGTATACCTATCTGGTGGTTGTGCGGGACTATGGAGCGAGTTCGGATCACCGGATCCAGGCGCCGCCCGGTTATCAGGAGAGCGATTATATTCACAGCCCGCCCTGGAAGGCGACGTGGGCCGTGACCTCTGGCGCGATGCCCGATCATAAGTATGAGCTGAACCAGCATCCGCAGGGCAACGATCTGCAGGGCACGAATTATCGCTGGCCGTGGGCTTCGCCCAAAGCCCGGGCGAAAATGGAGGAGCAGTTTCGTAATCACGCCCTCGGTTACCTTTATTATCTTCAGACCCACGATCATCTTCCCAACCTGGGCCTGCCGGACGACGAATTTCCCGAAAATGGAGGCTTCCCGGAGACGCTCTACGTTCGTGAAGCCCGGCGAGTTGTCGGACTGGCGAATCTGGATGAGCATGATGTGACTTTCGCGGGCGTTCGATTGCGCCCCGACGGCGGTGGTATCGGCGATTACCCGATGGATTCTCATGCGGTCCGCCCCAAGACCGATTGGAACCGGCCGGACAATGGTGAGGGGGAATACTGGCTCTACCGCTACACTCCCTGGTACCAGATTCCGATTGGAGTTGTCATTCCCGCTGACCGGGATGGATTGCTGGTGGCCGAAGCCGTCTCCGCCACGCACGTCGGCTATGGCACGTTGCGACTGGAGCCGGTGCGAATGGAGATGGGCACAATTTGCGCGGATCTCGCGGCCATTAGCGAGACAACCGGCAGCGATCCCCGTGATCTTCCGCCGTCCATGCTGCAGGACGAGCTTACGAGGGCCGGGCAGTTGATTTACTATCACCCTGACGTGCCGACCGACGCGCTTCATTCAGAGGCCATCCAGTATCTGAGCGCGCATGGGTTCTGGCAGGACGATAAGTTTCGAGGAACCAATCCGATTACCCGGGCCGACGCCGCGCTCGCTCTCAGAGGACTGCAGTGGATGGAGGCGGCGCAGTCGGGAAACCCGGCCTGGAGCGCGGTGGTTCATCGAACTCGATGGAGCATCCCCGATCAACCCAACGCTCCGCTCACCCGGGGCGACTTTGCCCGGTGGCTGACGGCCGTGCAGTCGAGCCTGCGCGACGATTGGTCGTGGGTGCTGCCGGTGGGAATGGGTGGGGTTGAAACGCGTCCCTACCCCGACCTTGCTCCGGCGGCGAGCCAGGCGCCATTCATCCTCTGGCAGCACGACGTTCGTGTTGATTCATGGACCGGAACGAAGTTTGGTCCGGACGGCCGTGCGCTTTTCGGCGCGGATCTTCCGGTTACCCGCGCCGACTTCGCGGAGGCGCTTTTCCTCGCGCAGCGAGACTTCCCCTCGCCTTACAACCGGAATATCGAACCGGTCTTAAGATTTCTGCCCGCGCCGCCGCTGCGGAAGCCGTAGACCAGACCCCTATCCACCCCTCCTTGCTCGCCGGGCGGCCAGGTACAATCTAGCCAGTGTCCAGAGAATGGTAAAGCCAGCCTGCAGCGACGCGGTGATTGAGCCGGTGATTTTGGATCGGCCGATGCGGCGGCGGTAACTTATCGGAACTTCTCGCACGCGCAGCCCCACAGTCGCCGCGCGCGCCTGCATTTCCACGGTCCAGCCGTACCGCCGGTCACGCATTCCCAGCCGTTCCAGGCTCCCTCGCCGGATCGCCCGGAACGGGCCGAGGTCGGTCGTCTCCTGTCCGTAGCCCACCCGCAGCAGAAAGCTCGCCAGCCGGTTGCCGAAGACCGCGTGCGGTGGAAGCGCGCCCGGTTCGCTTTGGCCCAACAGACGGGAGCCGATCACAAGGTCGGCTTCCCCAGATACGATCGGAACCAACAAATCCGGCATCTCCGCGGGATAATCGCTGTGGTCGGCGTCCAAGAAGACGATGATGTCGCACGGCCCAAGAGCGGCGATGCCGGCCAGGCACGCGGCGCCGTATCCCCGTTCCGGCTCGAAGATGACCCGGGCGCCGGCTTTCCGTGCGGCGCCGGCGGTGTCATCAACGCTGCCGTTGTCCACCACGATCACTTCGGATACAAGGGCCGGCGGGATTTCGGAGATAACCCGCCCAACCGCCTCAGCTTCGTTGAGCGCCGGGATGATCACGCTCACCCTTAGATTTGGCATGGCGCCTCCGGGACGAACTCCCCATTCCCGGGCGCTTGCTCCCGGGAGTCTCCGCAGGGATGCCTCGCGTAGTCGGCGAGAAGGCAGAGATAAAACAGGAGGTATTCCGTAATCAGAACAACGATCAGCTCCCGCCCATAGTAACCACTCAGGTAATCGAGCGCCACGAGCCCGCTCAGGACGAGCCACGATGGCCGCCGGGCCACAATCGCCAGGGGGATCAACCACGCCACGTACCAGGGATAGAGCGTGGGCCCGAGCAGTAGAAAAGCGCCGAACACCCCCAGGCACGACGATTCAACTGTATGATTCCGCTTCCCTACCCAGAGCCAGATGGCCAGCGCAAGGAAAAGCGCCGTGGTAGTCACGCGTGCCGCCAACTCGGGGTGAACGCCGACCGCATCGGCAGCGATGCGGATCAGGCGGAAAAACGAATCGTTCCGCTCCCATTCCAGAGCAAAGATATGAAGACCGCTCCAGGGCACGGCGCCGGTCGACTTCGGAGCGTCAGCTAACGCTCCGATCCGGAATCCATAGAAAAGCGGCGCGGTGAGCGCCATGCTGGACGCCGCGAGGGTCAGCCAGAACGTCTTTCCCTGGCGGCGCAGGTACGGAAGGCAGAGGAGCGCGTACCCCTTCGCGAAGATGGACAGCGCGAACACGGCGCCGGCCGCCGCGTGAGGAAGCCGAGGTTGGCTGGATCTGCCAGGACCGAGCGCGATCAGCCAGAAGCCCGCGCAGAGCGCGGCGATCCCAATGGCGTCCTGGTGACCATTGAGCGCAAACTCGGTGATTGGCAGTGGATTCCAGGCGTAGAGCAGGCATCGCTGCGGCGGCAGGCCGCGCCGCCGGAGCCATGCGGCTAAGAAGATCGCCGCGCCCAGATCACAGCCAGACATGAGCGCCTTCCATAATATCAGGCTGCCGGGCGCAATCCGGCTGGAGAGCACAAAGAACGCCTGCGACGTTGTGGGATAGATCGAAGAAACCGCCTTATTGTTAACGTTTTTCCAGTCTGTATCCCGCAGCGCCTTTAGCGCCGGCGCGTCGGGCGGGGTCAGCAGCGGATTGACCCTATGCAGCGTCAAACGGCCTTCCCAGAGATATCGATAGACATCGGTGCTCAGCAGAGGCGCCGACGGAACTAAGAGAGCGTGGAAGAGGGCGGCGAAGAGCAATATTACCGGCAGACTGCACCGACAGTTACGACGCGCCAGCGCCGCGGCGGCTATCGCGTATATAACGAAGGCGGAAGCGTAGAGCGCCAGGTACAATGGAACCGACGCCCGGTGAGTGGGCAGGCGCGACATCGCGGCGAAGATGACCGCCAGCCCGACAGCGCAGGCAAAGAGAAACTTCGGGCGAGGCGGAGGGATGGGCGCCGGTCGAGCTGACAGAACCTGATCGCCTTTCTCTCGCATGACAACCCCTCTATCACCCAGCGCTTAACCAACCGCGCCGATCTTCGCATCGCGTGCGCAGCCGCGCTATTTACACTCCATCTTCACCCGGTTTTTGCGCAGGCGCTATCCTGATAGCGTAACTGTTCGCGCGTCTGTCTGCCAGCGGCGAAGCGAATCGACGTGAGTAAGGGCGAAGATAATTGCTTCACCCGTACGTTATTTTGAAAGGAGTTGTCATGGCAAAGCTGAAGGCGGTGGTCATCGGGTGTGGGGGACGGGGAACGGCGCATGCTGAAGGCTATGCGGCCTGCCCCGAGGTGGAGATTGCCGCCGTCGCCGACCCCGTTCCGGAGAATGCTGAGAAGCTTGCGAAGCGGTTTGACGTCCCGAAGGTCTATAAGGATTACCGGGAAATGCTGAAGAAGCATTCGCCGGACCTGGTGAGCGTCTGCACGTGGCCCGAAACGCACCGGGAGATCGTTGTCACAGCCGCCGAGGGTGGGGCGCGGGCGATCCACGCTGAAAAGCCGATGGCGCCTACGTGGGGCGAGGCCCGAACAATGCACCAGGCCTGCGTTGACCTCGGCGTGCAGCTTACCTTTTGTCATCAGCGCCGCTTTTCCCGTCATTTTGTGAAGGCCCGGGATCTGGTACGCTCCGGAGCTATCGGGGAACTGGTCCGGGTTGAGGGTTACTGCTCCAATCTCTTCGACTGGGGCACCCACTGGTTCGACATGCTTCACTTCTTTAATGACGACGAGCCGGCCGCGTGGGTAATGGGCCAGATCGACTGCTCGCAGCCCCGATCGGTTTTTGGCGTTCCCGTTGAATCCGCCGGGCTTAGCTACGTGAAGTTTAAGAACGGCGTGACCGGCATGTTGGTCACCGGGCGCGACCCGGTGGATGGCCGGGCAAATCGGATCGTTGGCGGCGAGGGAATGTTCCTGATCGGGACAACCGGCACGATGGAGGTGGGGGTCCAGCATGGCCCGGCGCTGCGCGTGCATCATGAGGGAAAACCGGAGACGCCCGAACTGGGACCCTCCGTTCCGGAAACCGTGGCCTCGGTTCAGGATATGGTGAAATGCCTCGAGACCGGCCAGGAACCGGAACTGAGCAGCTTCAAGGCGCTGCGGGCCACCGAGCTGATCTTCGGGACGTATGAATCGAGCCGGATACGCGGACGTGTCACTGTGCCGCTCACGATTGACGATTCACCGCTGATTACGATGCTCGATGACGGCGTGGTCGGACCGAAAGAGTAGCGGACCTTTTCCGCCCGCACGACGAAAGGGCGCAATGCAGAAGGGCTGCCGTGAATCGGATGACTGAGTCGCCGGAGTCATCCGGTATCACGGCGGCCGGCATTTCACAAACTCGCAAACGCCGCCGCGCCGCGAGCCAGGCAATCTCGAGGTCCAATGATCGAGGCGCGGTAGTTAGCATCATCTTTTCAATGGCTTCCCGGCGCACGGCCGCGACGCCGGCGGCGGGATCCGAAAGCCATAGGCCGCTCGTCACACGGAAAAGATTCGCGTTCATCCTGCGGCGCCAGGCCTCGCCCGATCGCGGCACGACCGGATAGCTCCACCGTGTCCGGAATATGACGTCCGCATCATACTTTAGAACACAGGTCAGGATCGCCCGCAGCGCCGCAGGATCGGACGCCATACCGGACGCGAGGTCGTTCAGCGCCAGGTCCTGCCTCAGAATGATCCCGGCTGAGGCGCGCGTGACTCCTGCGAGCAGGGCCGGCTGGTATCCTCCGGCGGATGGCAGAACGGCGATTAGCCAGGGTAGTCCGGCGCCGGAGATCGCCCGGACCAATTCCAGCGTGCCATCGGTGGATCCGGCGTCCGAAAGGATAACGCGTGCGTCGGGAAGCGCCCCATGGACTCGCCGGATGGTCTGCAGCAGGCTTCGCCGCCCGTTCAAACAGGGAATCACCACGTCCACGCCGCCGGAGGTCGCCGTGATCGCAGCCGACGACATTTCCGGCGCCTCGGCGCCGAACGCCGCTCTTATCGTTCCCGCCGGGGCCGGATCCTGCGCCATCAAATCGCTGATCAATCCCGAAATAGTTCCGGCGGACCAGCCCGCGGCGCGCAGCTCCATGCGGAGCGCCGTGAGCGTGGACGGAGTCAGAAGAGACGCTTCGTCGATGGCTGGCAAAGACTATGCCGATCCCGTCTGGCGCGCCGCCGACTGGTACGCCATCTCAATCACCCGCGTGGTCTCGATGGCATGGGCGGCGGTTCCCAACGGCGCGGCGCCTGAGCGGATGCAGCGGACGAGATCGGCCGCGGGTGAGAGAACCACCGGCATCTCGTGCTCATCCACGACGACGTTATCGGCGCCCTGCCGCTCTAACGTAACACGGAACGGCGCCACCGAGAGGCGCAGCGTTCCCTCCGATCCATAATAGGCGCTGTGCGCCCGGCGGGTTCCCAGCCGGCTGTCGGCCAGGCCGGTAACGCTGGCGATGGCGCCGTTCTTGAGGCTGATCGACACACTCGCACGAAGATCGACCGGAAGTTGATCCATCGCGGCTGACACTGCGGAGGGCGTGGCGCCAGTGACCCAGAGCAGCTCGGAGATGTTATGCTGTCCGCCATCCATCAGGTGGCCGCCGCCGCCGAGCTCCGGATCACTTCGAAATCCGGTCGGCCGCACTATGCCGGGCAGACGCTCGGGAAGAGGCTCCTTGCCGAAAAGGCCCGCCGCGCAGTTGAGCCAGACGATTTCAACCGCCTCCAGGCGCCCGATTCGGCCCTCGGCGATCCAGTCTCGAAGAAGATGGCAGTGCCGCCAATAGGGTGGATTGAGAGCAACCGCGAGCGTCAATCCACGGTTGGCGGCGAGCGCGGCGAGCTGCTCCGCATCGACGGCCTTGAGCGCCAGCGGCTTCTCCACCAGGACGTGAACGCCCCGGCGGAGGCATTCGGCCGTCTGCTCAAAATGAAGAGCGTGTGGACTGGCAATCACGACAGCGTCGGGTCTTGTCGCGTCCAGCATCTGCCCATAATCAGAGAAGCGTCCCGGGATGTTGAAGTGATCGCAAAAACGGGCCAGCGCATCCTGGTCACGGCGGCAGGCGGCCGCCACCTGCACGTCCGGCAGCTCCATCAAATCCGGAAGATGCCGGCGTGAAGCAAACCAACCGGCGCCCATTACAGCGATCCGCAGCGGCTTAGGATTCATATCATACCCTTTTCGGCAAAAGCCGGTCAGATCCTCTGAAATTTGAGGCGCGATCGATGTTGACACAATTCTCCTTTATATGCTATATTTACGTAGACGAATAATTCGTATACGAACTACTTGTATTGCGCCGGTAATTTCTGTGGCGCGTTGGGATTGAACGATGCAGGAACATAAAGATCCATCATGCGAGGCTGCGGACGGGCGGCAGAGCCTGGGAATGTTAGTTGCCCGAGCGCGGCGGGCGCTGCGCCGGGAGTTTGAGGCTCGAATCGCCGCCTACGAGGTAACGGTGCCGCAGGTCTACGTGCTGCGCAGCCTGGCGGAGGGCGACGGAAAGACGATTCGGGAGCTTTCAAAGCTCACCTGTTCCGATGGCCCCACGCTGACCTCACTGCTGGACCGGATGGAGGCAAAGGGGCTTATCTCCCGCCGGCGCGACACGTCGGATCGGCGGGTCATCCGTATCTATCTCAATGAGCGCGGGTGTGTCATCCAGGACGCGGTGAGTGACGTGGGGCAGGAGGTCCTGGGGCTGGCGCTGCGTGGGATGAGCCAGCGGCAGCTTGATGAGCTTTGCGACTTGCTTCTGCTACTCTGCGAAACGGTTGAGGCGGCCCACGACGCCGACGAGGAGAGTCGCAAACATGAATCGGTCGCGGCGACCGCTCCCGCGGCGAGCACGCCCCGGCGGGAAGCTTCTAACGGACGCCGAACCCACAGTGAGCATGGGGTGAGTCCGGCGACAGGCATGGGTAGAACCCAACGAGCGCCGCGCGGGAAGAGCGTCAGCGCCGCGGCATAGTATGGCGGCGGCGCCTATCCAAGAGACCGGCGGCCATTGGATATTTTTTGAATTGACGACGAGACGAGTCAGACAGCAATGAGTGAGACAACCGAAACATCAAAGGGTGGTAACGGATTAAAGGAACCGGCGGCGGCGGACCGGGCCGGGGGCAACGGCGCGACTCCTCCGCCGATTGGGGCGGAAAAGTCGCGGCGGCCGCCGCGAGCGCTGGTGCTTGGCATCATCGCCGCCATCGTCGCGATCGTTCTCTTTTTCGGGATCCGATGGTACCGGTTCAACGAGAACCACGTCAGCACGGACGACGCGCAGGTAGGCGGAGACGTTTATTCAATCAACGCCAAGGTGAGCGGATATCTTACGTCGGTGCCGGTGGGCACGAATCAGTTCGTGCATAAAGGCGATCTTCTCGCGACCATCGATCCGAGCGAGTATCAGGCGGCGCTCCAGCAGGCGCAGGCGAACCTCAATTCGCTCAAAGCCGCGGCGGCGGCCTCCGGTCATGAGGTCGCGGTGACGCGCCAGACGACGGGCGCACAGGTCAGCCAGGCGGCGGCGGCTGAAGCGGCTGCGAACGCCAACACCGCCGCCATGACGGCGAAAAAGACAACCGCAGAGGCGGGCGTTTCAGCGGCGCGGGCGGCGCTCTCATCGGCTGAGGCGGGCGCGCAGGCCGCGCAGCACGGCGTGGCAGCGGCGCAGGCGCAGGTTCGCTCGGCAGAAAGTGAGTACAAGTCGGCGCAGGCGGCCCTCAGTGCGGCGTTGGCGAGCCAGCACAAGGCCGAAGTTGACGAGAAGCGATACGCGACGCTGCGAAACGAAGGCGCTGTTTCAGCCCAGATGTACGAAGGCTACTCGATGGCGCTGACTGCGGCCGAGGCCCAGGCGCAGCAAGCGGGGCAGGCCGTAAACGACGCCGCGGCTCATATCAGCCAGGCGCAGGCGGCGGTGGAAAGCGCAAAGTCGCAGGCCACGCAGGCTGACGCCGCTGTACAGCAGGCGAGAGTGGGTGTCCTCCAGGCGGAGGACCAGGTGGCGTCCAGCCAGGCATCCATCGCGCAGGCCGAGGCTCAGGCGAACCAGGCGAAGGCCGCGCTGCAATCTGCGCAATCGGCGCCGGCGCAGGTGTCGGTGACGACGAGCACCGCCGCGTCGAATCAAGCCAAGATCGCTCAGGCCGAGGCCGCGGTTCAAGAAGCCGAACTGCAGTTAAGCTACACCCAGATCCGTTCTCCCGCCGATGGCTACGTGAGCGAGAAGGCGGTAGAACCAGGGCAGCTTGTCCAGCCGGGCGAGGATCTGATGGCCGTGGTACCGTTGAATACCACTTACGTAGATGCTAATTTCAAGGAGACGCAATTGTCCGGAATCAAAGCGGGGGAGCCGGCCGAGATCACCGTCGACGCGTATCCCGGCAAAGTATTTAGAGGCTCCGTCGAAAGCATTTCATCGGCAACCGGCGCCACCTTCAGTCTGCTGCCGCCCGAGAATGCTACGGGCAACTTTGTGAAAGTCGTTCAGCGCATCCCGGTGCGGATCAAGGTCGATCAAACCAGCGATCCTCAGCACCTTCTGCGACTGGGAATGTCTGTGAACGTCACCGTCACCACGAGCTAGTATTACGACGCGCGCTTAAATCACAATGTCAGCCAGTATAACAGACGATAGAACCCGAAAAATGCCAGCGCAGCCGTCAGTCTTACCTCCGGCCCACGAGCCGGTCCCAAATAAGTGGATTATAACGCTTGCGGTTACGGTCGGTACGCTGATGGGCGCGATCGACAGCAGTATTGTCAACGTTGCGCTGCCGTATATCCAGAGCAACCTGGGCGTCACGATCGATCAGATTACGTGGGTTTCCACGGGGTATTTGATCTCCCTCGTGATCGTAATGCCGTTGACGGCGTGGCTTGGTGGTATGTTCGGCCGCAAGCGCGTCTATATGTCGTGTCTTGCGCTCTTTCTGATATCATCGTTTTTTTGCGGGCAGGCGCATTCGCTCGAAGAACTGGTGGTCTTTCGCGTGCTGCAGGGAGTGGGCGCAGGGGCGCTGCAGCCCACGGAACAGGCGATCCTTCGCGAGACCTTTCCTTTGGAAGAACAGGGCATGGCGATGGCGCTTTATGGCGTCGCCGTCATGATCGGCCCGGCCATTGGCCCCACGCTTGGAGGCTGGATTACCGACAACTATACCTGGCGCTGGATTTTCTATATTAATCTTCCGATCGGGATCGCCGGGCTGATGATGGTCTGGCAGTTCGTTCATGACCCACCGTTTCTCAAGAACCAGCCAAAACCGACCATCGATTATATTGGAATCGGTCTGCTTGCGGTGGGATTGGCGACGCTGCAGACCATGCTGGAGCAGGGAGAGCGATACGATTGGTTCACCAGCAACTTTATCGTCGGCGCGACCGTGCTGGCCGCGATCTGCCTCATCGCATTCGTCATCTGGGAGCTTAGAACCGATGAACCGGCGGTGGATCTGCGTCTTTTGAAGAATATACCGTTTACCTCGGGCACGCTCATCGGCGGCGTGCTGGGCGTGAGTCTCTTTGGGACCATGTTCCTGCTGCCGCTCTTCATGCAGGATCTTCTGGGTTACACGCCCATGCAGTCCGGGCTCGCCCTGATGCCCCGTGCGGTGACGATGATTGTTCTGATGCCGATAACGGGCTACCTTTACAACCGCCTGGGCGCCAAGGCGTTGATCGGGAGTGGGCTTCTCATCTCGGCCTACGCCGGTTGGATGATGTCGAGGTTTACGCTGGACATCGGATATATCAATCTGCTCATTCCGCAGGTGATTCAAGGCGTCGGCTTCTCGATGATCTTTGTGGCGCTCTCGACGGTTTCGCTGGCCGCGGTGCCAAGAACAAAGCTAACAAACGCCGCCGGAATCTATAATCTGGTTCGCCAACTGGGCGGGAGTTTCGGTGTGGCGATTATGGCTTCTCTGCTGGTGAAGCACATGACGACGGCGCATGCGGTATTGGTCGCCAACGCGACGCCATATAACAGCTCGTTCCATCAATGGATGATGGCGCTGCAGCAGCGATTTATGAGCATGGGCGCCGATGAGCACCTGGCGCAGACCAAGGCGCTGGCGGTGATCGAGGGAATGATTCAAGGTCAGGCGTCGGTAATGGCTTATGAATGGGTGTTTGGACTGTCTGCCTTAATGATGCTTTTCTCACTGCCGATGGTCATCACCCTTAAGAATGTCAGGAAGTCGAATAGTTCCGGCAAACCACCCGTCGCGGTTGAATGAGCCGGCAGCATGGGCGCTCCACGATAATCAGGAAGATTTGCGGGAAGAACTGGCGCCAGCCGCAAGGTTGCGGGAAGGACCTGCCGGACAATACACTGATAAGGGGCCTTCGATGGGTTCTTTGAGTCCATGAGCTATTTCAGAAATAATTCACGTTTTGAGCGCATGATACACGACAGCAGGCATAGGAGGAAATCCCGGATGGGATTGTTTGAAAAGTGTATCCGGAGGAAGTTATCCGGCGGGACATCTTCGTGGAAAATGTTATTCGTTAACAAGGCCATCGGCTTAGCGGCCGCGGGTCTGCTGGCCGCGGCGCCCGCGATGGCGCAATTCTCAACCGGAGGGACGACGACTACGGGGACCGGAACGTCGACGTCCACCGTTCCAAACCCGGTCCCATCGCCCGCGGCGGGAACGGTGCCGGGTGGTGTGCAGCCGCCGCAGCCGGGTTCACCTTCGACGGCGAACGTGGCGATCGCTCCCACGTCAATTCAGCTAGGTCCGGTGCAGGGACTTGGCGGTGGTATTCGTCCACCTCGCATGACGCCGAACCCGGGCGTTCCGCTGAGCCTCGATGACGCCATTCGGATATCGCTCGCCAACAATCTCAATATCTTTACGGCGGCGGCGCAGGAGACGAAAGCTGCGAAGCGGGTGGCCGAAACAAAGGCGGAGGAACTGCCCCGGCTGGGAGTGAACGCGGATTACCAGTACACCGGAAAGGTCGCTACGGCGACGTTCGGCGGCGCAAATGGTCAGCCGGGAAGCACTGTGTCCCTTGGCACCCATTCCAACTATGGCGGAAGCCTGACGGTCTCCCAGCCTATCGATACCTCGGGCGCGGAGGCCGCAACGGTTGGCATCGCGCAGGCGCAGCGAGACGCCCAGTACTGGGCTCTGGATAGCGCCCGGCGGCAGGTGATTCTTAGCGTCGTGAACGCCTATCTGCAGGTGCTGCGCAGCCAGGATCAGTTGAAAGTCGCGAATGAAGAGCTTACGGACGCGCAGGCCCACGTGACGCTGGCGCAGAAGCTGCTCGCGGCCGGCACGATTGCGCAGTATGATTTATTGACCGCGCAAACCTCGCTGGCAAACGTGCAGCAGCAAGTTTTCAGCGCGCAGAACAATCTGAATGAGGCGATTGCGGATCTGGACAACGCCATGGGGATCTCTCAGAATACAACGCCAACGTTAGCCGCGCTGCCCCCGCCCAACCCGACCGTGCCCGATTTCACGGGATCGCTCTCAACGGCCATATCGAACCGGCCGGAACTGCGGCAGATCGACGCGAATATCAAGACCGCGCAGCAGTCGGTGAAGCTCGCCGACGCGGGACTAAAGCCGACCCTTGCTCTACAGGCAGACTATAATTATACGGGTGTCACGTCGGGATTCAACAATCTACACACCAATTGGACGGTGGGTGTTGTGGGATCCTGGGATCCCTTCGACTTCGGCGCCACGCGTGACCGGCACGACGAGTCTCAGCAGGACGTGGTAACCGACCAGTACTTGCGGGAGCAGACCTCGCAGGGAATTGAGTATCAGGTGAGGCAGGCGATCAACCAGATTTCCGATGCCCTGCAGCGCCGTACTGCGGCGGAATCAGCCGTGACTACCGCTCGCGAGCAGTTGCGCCTGGCGAATGTCCGGTTCGGAGCGGGGGTGGGAACGAATACGGACGTGATCGACGCCGAGGCGGCGCTGGCGCAGGCCGAGACCAACTCCGAGAGCGCTCTTTATGATTATTACACGGCGCTAGGGAACTACCAGCGAGCCACGGGCACGGAGCCAATGGCGGCCGCGCCGCTTCCACCAGGCGTCGCAGGACCCATGCCAAAAACCGGTGCGAAGACCGCGCCGAAAGCCAGCGCGAAGACCGCGCGGCAGACAGGCGGAACCCCTGCCCCGCCTCCGGCCTCCCATTAATGTTCTCTCTTCGCGATCACGCGAAGCTATAGGGTCACTATCCATTATTGGCATTCGAAAAAGTTAGCAGTCTGATATACAAAAGTTAGTAGTCTGATATACACAGGAGCGGTTGTATGGAGCGCAGCAGGTCAAAATGGTACATCGTCGCCGGGATCGTGATCCTGGCGGTCATCCTTATCATGGTGTTTAAGCCAGGTAAGAAGCAGACTGGAACAGCGGCGGCGGCCGCGGCCCCTCCGGCCCCGCCAGTTCCCGTGAGTGTGGCGACCGCGCAAACCAGCAGTCTCACCCGCACCATTCAGGTGATTGGGCAGCTCCAGTCGGACAGAGAGGTGACGCTTACCAGCAAGATTCCCGGCAAGCTGGTGCAGATGCTCGTGGATACGGGCAATCACGTAAGCGCCGGCCAGATGGTCGCGCGTTTGGACGATTCCGACGCCATAAATGGGGTTCAGCAGGCGCAGGCGGCGTTGGCGTTAGCTCGCGCTCACTACGATCAGGCGCGCTCCGGCGTGGGGATGAAGGATACCCAGACAGCACAAGCCATCACTTCCGCGAAGGCCAACCTCCAGGCCGCGAAGGAGCGATTGGCGCAGGCCGTTAACACGGCGAAAATTGGAGATACACAGGCCGAGGTTGGAGTCCAGCAGGCGAAAGCGAATCTGGCTTCGGCGCAGCAGAACCTGAAGTTGACCATTGCGGGCGCTCGGCAGCAGCAGCGTGAAGAGGCGAGCCTGGCGGTCGATCAAGCCCAGGCCAATTATGATCAGGCGCAAGACAATTACAATCGGATGGAGAGCCTCTATAAAGCGGGGGCCGTGCCCCAACAAACATGGCAGAGCGCGAAGTACGCGATGCAGGCGGCTCAGGCGGCGCTCGGCTCGGCGAAGCAGCAATCCAGCCTGGTCGAAGCGGGAAACCTCCCGGAGCAGGTCGCGATTGCGCAGCAGTCGGTAAACCAGGCGAAGGCGGCGTATGACCTGGCGGTGGCGCAGCTCGCCAAGCGTGCCTATAACCAGCAGGATGTTCAGGCAGCGCAGGCTGCTGTGCGTCAGCTTCAATCGCAGCTCGATATCGCCGAGGCTGGCAAGGCGCAATACACTCTCACTCGGCAGGACGTCGAGGCTTTCGCGGCGCAGCTTCAGCAGGCGCAAGCTCAATTGGACGCCGCGAAATTGCAGCTCGCCGAGACCCGAATATGCACCCCGGTCTCCGGCATTATCGACACCCGGCCGGCTACGGTCGGCAGCTCTATCACCGCTACCACCGTGCTCATGACGGTGGCGCCGACACATGGGCTTTACTTTGAAGCGGACGTGCCTGAAGCTTCGATCGCTTCGGTTCGCGTAGGCGACCCGGTGCGCACCACGGTAGACGCGCTGCCCGGGCAGGTGTTCACGGGGCACGTGAGCGAGATTATTCCGATTGCCGAGGCGGCCACCAAGCTCTACCGGGTCCACATATCGGTACCGGACGACACCGGCGTGCTCCCGATGAACGGCTTTGCGCGCGGGACGATCGCCATAAGCCAGGTGCGTGGTGTGATTATTCCCAAGGACGCTCTGGCGAGCTCGGTGGGCGACTTTTACGTCTACACCATTTCCGATGGACATGCGCATCGGACACCGGTCACCCTGGGCTATACCGATGATACTCGCGCTCAGGTTCTGACCGGTCTCAAGCCCGGTGAAACCTACGCCGTGGTTGGCATCAGTTCATTGACCGACGGGGCAAAAGTGGAAGTTCGCCCCGACCCGCGGATTGGAACCTCCGCGTAAGCAGCGGTTCGGCAGGCATTTTTCACCCGTCTCGGAGGTAAGTATGTGGTTTACGCGTCTCGCTATCAAGCGCCCGGTCTTCGTGGTCGTTCTCATGTTGACCATCCTGGTGCTGGGCATAAAATCACTCGGCAGCCTGAATGTTGACCTGAATCCGCCGGTTAACTTCCCCTATGTCACCATCAGCACCAGCTATCCCGGAACCGCGCCGGAGGAGATGGAGACCCTTGTCACCAAGCCGATAGAAGACGCGGTGAGCAGTGTCACCGGAATCCAGCATATTACCTCGACCTCAGAGTACGGGACTTCAACTGTCTCGATCGAGTTCAATCTGGGGGTGAATCCGGACACGGCTGAGAACGAAGTGCGGGAGAAGGTAGACGCCGCCCGCGCTCAGATGCCGCAGGACGTGCTCCCACCCACTATCGCCCGGTTTGATCTGAGCGATCAGCCTGTCATTACGATGGCGGTGAAGAGCGATTTCTCATTGAAGGAGACCCGCTACCAGACAGATAAGACGATCGAGCCGTTAGTCAGCCAGGCGGACGGGGTGGCCCGGGTGGACGTTACGGGCGGTGATACTCGCGAGATCCAGGTCCTCGTGGACCGCGCGCGCCTCGCGGCCTATGGTATCTCGATTGTGGACGTCGCCAACGCGATTCAGAATGCCAATCTGAACACCTCGGCGGGCCATATCGTTGAAGGACGATACGACATTGACGTGCGGGTTCTGGGAGAGTTTACAAGTATTGACCAGATCAAAAATCTTCACATACCACTCCCATCCAAAGATCCCACGAAGCCGCTCTTCGTCACTCTGTCGGATATCGCCGCGATCAAGGACACGGTGGTAGAGCGATCCAATGAGTCACATATCTGGTACCGTGATAAGGCGGGCAAGCTCGTGGAGTCTGAGTCGGTTGGACTCGTGGTCACCAAGAACAGCGATGCGAACACGGTGACGGTGATTAACGGCGTGAAGGACAAGCTAAAACAG
>Ga0307373_10008425_pt1 | contig 15687 bp, 18 predicted proteins | sample OX2MG_FD_202534 | JGI IMG/M metagenome (GOLD analysis project Ga0307373, IMG submission 202534) | Soil microbial communities from Risofladan, Vaasa, Finland - OX-2 | ecosystem: Environmental > Terrestrial > Soil > Coastal area > Acid sulfate soil | place: Finland: Risofladan, Vaasa | collected... | reverse complement strand
TTGGTCGTCATGTCGGGAATCGCTCATGGTTACGCTTTCCTGTCTCCTGCCTGCACCTTTAGGCGAGCGCGGCGACGCCGCTTTGAAATGATTCTCTTGAGACACGTGCCTGATCACAAAAACGCAGAGTCCAGCAGCCTCCATCAGGTACTGGCCTGTGATGCGAGTAGCAATACCTGCACCTGATGAAAAAACCTGATCCACGCGTGCAGCTTGGCTACCCACTACAATCTGTATTTCCCTTATTGTTGCCCGTGCTCGGGTACTGGATAGATAAGTTGCCCCTTCCTAACCTTCAAAAATGGAGTCAGTCGATGCTTTGTGGCCGTTTTGTGACTCATAATATCTCGCACGAGCCATCCCTTTTTTATAAGTGCATCGGCAATGAGAGAGCGATGGCATCGCCAGGGTACAGCTTCAGCACACATAATTGCCGTGTTCCTAGCGCTTGCAATCTTTATAAGCGCCTCTAGCCCCTCCTCAAATTCCGAGCTGCCCATGTAGTCTGCAAACCCTCTGAATGAAATATTGCGCCAGCCAAGATTTATCGAATCTATTTTTGTATGGCGCAAGCCGCCAAGCCTCTTTATATGTTTGTACTTTATAAGTACTCGTTTTAAGGAATCCTTGAGCGTATCGACATTAAATTGTGGATTGTGGCGCGACTTAGGTATTGACCTGACATCGATAATTTCTTTAACGCCGTGCGCTTGCAACAGATTCACAAATTCATTGATTGGGTGCGTAGAATGGCCAATAGTAAATATGACAGGTTTCTTCATACTGCAGTCGTAACACTTAGCATGTTCGGATTTTGCAAGTGAGACAGTGTAATAGTTTACCATCTGAGACCTTCAATCAAGTTTACAACCTAGATGTGGCCGAAAGGGGTGTGCTTCGTAGATTTTTATCAGCACGTGTTGCGTACTATGCGTGTTCCTTGGCAAGCGTTTCGATATTTACAATATGTTGATCTTCGCTTACAGGGTTCGAATACTTTGCAGAATAACGTTCGAGCATTCTCTTGAGGTCCTGTTGAAACTCCACCTTTTTCTTGTTTGCGATGCCCTTTTTATATGTTTGTGAATGTTACAGTGTAGCCTGCAACGTCAGGCTGAATAGTTCATCGGCTATAAATCGCTGTTTATGGCTGTCCTCTGACATCACCCGTATGAGCACCATGCTGTCACTCTTCCAGCGAGTCGCGAACGGTACTGCGGCGTTCGTTCCATGCATTCGTGTTTTCTTCTTGCAGGCTATGTTTTTCATTTTATGGATATTTGTCCGGTATGGCAACGACCGCATCCGGTGCCGACGGCATGACCAACTTAGCTTCGTTTGGCTCTTCGAACGCGTTTGCGGCCTTCAGTTGCTGATAGGCGGCATTATAGTCCACGAAATCCAGCCGACGGCTGAAATCCTGCGCGCGCACCAGCATCCTGACATACGCTGCATCATCCTGATTGCGGGTGATTGTGCGTATGCCAGTCATATAGTCATCCCGAAAAACGATCGGGATTATGATCCTGGCCAATTTGACAGCCGACAGCTCGGCATTCATGAATAACCTGGCAACCCGACCGTTACCATCGTCGAATGGGTGAACTTCTGAGATCAGGAACATCATGTACGCGGCGCGCCCGAGTGGATCTGATATCGAAGTCACACGCATAAATCCTTGCTGCAACGTACCACGAACTAACTCCGGCTCCACGAAACGTATATTCCCAACGACATTTGCTTGTTCCTTGAACAGACCTGGCCGCTTATCCGGTCGCTGCCTCATGAGAGTTTCATTGCGCTCTTGCAGCAAATTAATGAATTCGCCATCGTCCGCTGGGAGGCGCGCCCGGAACTTCTGATCGCTTATGAGCTGGTAAGTCCCGATGATATCGTGGGCATCCGCGGGGCGCGATTTCGGCAGAACGCCGTCTAACACGAAGGATTTTGCCTCGGCAACGTCGAATTTCGTGCCCTCGATGAAATTAGAGAAGTACGCCTCGAAGAAGGCCTCGTTAATGACTGCTGAGCGCGAAGCGACGGTGTCCGGATATCTTGGCAAAGCCGCCGTGCGTAGATAAGCCGCCAGACGGTCGAAAGCCTCGACGCGCTGCAAGTCATAGGGTGGGTTCCCCGATCGGGCGCGGGCAACCGGCGACATCAACTTCGCCTTTTGTGTCCCCAAGATGCGGCCTACCAAACTGTATAAACGCTGGTATTCAGCATTCCATCCTAAGTGCTTGGCTATAACCGAAGCGGCATCGCGCAGCTCGTTCAGCCAGGTTTGGCCGCGAGCATCCATGGTCCTGATAAGGCGCTCCTCAATGTCCTTTTGCGTAACGGTTTTACTCAGACTACCCGGTCGCGGCCGGCTGACCTGCATGTTTTCAAGAAACATGCGTGCTTCGGACGACATGAAAGCACCGTGTGGGAGCTGGATGTCCTCTGGCTGCCGCGCCGGCCCCTTCATGAGATGGAGCACAAGTTCCGGCACGAGCTGGCGGTTGCGGTTGTATGTGGAGGTCGCGAAGATTTGGCCGTCTTTGGCTACACCCCCGTGGAACGCAGTGCGGTGGCTGAGCACAGCCCCCGGATAAAATGTGCCCATAACCTGGTAGAGGTTCCTTTGCACAATCTTCTCAAGCGAATCCTCCAAATTGCCTGTGTAAAGTCCGGGGAATATCCTGCGGACGCTGCCCTGCCTGACCGCACGACTTGCTTCCTGGGAAGTCGCTTGATCCGTCGCCGGGACTACCCAGATCTCCGGAAAGGCTTTGTCAGACTTTGTAGCCATAGCTAGCACCAACCCCGTAATTTGTCAAATATCGTACCAATACACGCTGTTTTCGTCAAACATTGTATATTTAAAACTGAATAAAGCTATTCCTGCTTGACAGGAACTAACTTATCCCTAGTACACCGAACGGGGTAACGTCAGCCCTATGCTCCCGGAGCAACCCCGCGCCGGCTACCGCCTCCAAGGGTGCTCCAGCATGTCGATTTAAGTATAAATATTGATTTAATCAATAATTAACGTATTAATATTAACTTTATTTAATATTTATATTGATTTCATTAATAGAAGACGCTATAAAAGCACAATGGACATTACGAAAGCTCATTGCCCCGAATGCCGCGCCCCCATGAGGATTCGGCGCTTGGTTTGCCCCCAGGGCCACATCACCATGGAGGGAGAGTTCGAGGTGCCGACGCTGGCCTGGTTGAGTCTGGAGGAGCAGCTCTTCGTGACCGCCTTCCTGCGCTGCCACGGCTCGATCAAGCGCATGGAGGAAATGTTCGAGATCAGCTATCCGACAGTGAAAAACCGATTGAATGCCATCGTCGACAAGCTTGATCGCGCCCTTGAGGCCCCTTCCTCAAACCTTCAGGTCCTTGAGCGCCTGGAGCGCGGCGAAGTGACGGTGGAGGAAGCATTGGCAGCGTTCCACTGAGGGGCATGCCGTTGGAGATTGGAAATCTTGCCTACACACGACAGGAAAGGAGAACGATGATGACTGCAGAACGACGCAAGGTGTTGGACATGCTCGCGGCCGGCAAGATCACCCCGGAAGAAGCAGAGCAATTCCTCAATCGCCTGGCCCCATCGGGTACGCCGGGAAACGAACCCGAGGGCAAAGCGGCAAGCGCCACCGATGCCAAGAAAAGTGAAGGATCCCCACGAACTTTGCGCTTTCTGCGCGTCGTCGTGGACTCGCCCGGCCGGGACAGCGTTAACGTCCGGGTGCCGCTGGGGCTCGTCCGAACCGGACTCAAGCTCTCGGCCCTTATGCCAGGGAGAGTCAGCCAGCGCTTGTCCGAACAGGGCATCGACCTCTCCCACCTGGGCAAACTGGACAAAGAAGCTCTGATTGCTGAGCTCGCTGCACACCCGATCGAGGTCGAGACGGAGAAAGGCAAAAACATTCGCATTTTCTGCGAGTAGTGACCATCATGGCACGCTCACGGCGAATCCCTCTCGAAGACTTCTTCCGCAAGCCCGAGCGAACCGACGTCCGGATCTCTCCAGATGGCGCGTATATCGGCTGGCTCGCTCCCTGGGAGCGGCGCCTCAACGTCCATGTGCGCGATCTTCGCACGGGCGAGGAGCGCCGCGTTACACACGCCACGGTCCGCGATGTCCTGGGCTGGTTCTGGGCGAGCGGCGATCGACTCGTCTACACCCAGGACACCGGCGGCGACGAGAACTACCGCCTCTACGCGGTGAAGACCGACGGCTTGGGCGCGGTCGATCTCACGCCGTTCGAGGGCGTGAAGTGCGGGCTCGTGGACGACTTGGAAGACGAACCGGACCAGATCCTGTTCCAGATGAACCGGCGCGACCCGCGGATCTTCGACGCCTACCGCGCGAACGTCGCAACGGGCGAGATCCGGCTCGTTGCCGAAAATCCGGGCAACATCCGCGCCTGGATTACCGACTGGTCCGGGTGCATCCGGATCGCGTACGCCAGCGACGGCGTCGCGACGAGCCTGCTATACCGTGAGGCCGAAGACGCCCCTTGGCGCACAGTCGCGACGCATGATTTCCGGGAGACACTCGCACCGCTGCGCTTCACCTTCGACGACCGTCGCCTGTTTGTATCCTCCAACGTTGGCCGCAACCGGTCCGCGATCTTCGAGTACGACCCGACGACCGCCGAGCAAGGGACGCTGATCTTCGAGCACCCGGATGCGGACGTCGCCAAACTCGAAATCTCAAGGCGGCGCCGGGTCCTGACCGCAGCGGTCTACGAAACCGACAGGCCGGCGTGGCACTTCCTCGACGAGGAACGACGCGCCCAGCAAATCTACCTTGACGAAAAACTTCCCGGCCGCATTAACCGGCCGGTCTCACATTCATACGACGAGACGCGCTGGGTCGTGCACTCCGGCGGCGACCGCACGCGGGGAAGTTATCACCTCCTCACCTGGGAAGATCATGGCGCGCGCCGCGAACTTGCACCGCTCTTCGACGCGAACCCCTGGCTGCGTGAAGACGAACTCGCGCCGATGCGGCCGGTCTCCTACACAAGCCGCGACGGCCTGACGATCCACGGCTACCTGACCGTGCCGGCGGGCATCGAGCCGAAGAACCTGCCGCTCGTGCTCAACCCGCATGGCGGGCCTTGGTATCGTGACTCCTGGAATTTCAACCCGGAGGTCCAATTCCTTGCCAACCGCGGCGCGGCCGTACTACAGGTCAACTTCCGCGGATCTACCGGCTACGGGAAGGCGTTCTGGGAGGCGAGCTTCGGCCAGTGGGGTCTCGCCATGCAGGACGACCTGACCGACGCCGTGCACTGGGCGGTGGACCGCGGGATCGCCGACCCCGCCCGCATCGCAATCTACGGCGGCAGCTACGGCGGCTACGCGACGCTTGCCGGCATCACCAAGGAGCCGAAACTGTTCGCCTGCGCCGTCGACTATTGCGGCGTGTCGAACATCTTCACGTGGCTCGAGGCATTCCCACCGTACTGGGAGCCGTTGCGCGCCATGATTTACGAGATGGTCGGCGACCCCAAGCGCGACGCCGAGCGACTGAAGGCGACGTCTCCCTTCTTCCATGTTGACCGCATCCGCTGCCCGCTACTGGTCGCACAGGGCGCCAACGACCCGCGCGTGCGCAAGGGCGAGTCGGATCAGATGGTCGCGGCGCTGCGCGACAAGGGCGTGAGCGTCGAGTACCTCGTCAAGGACAACGAAGGGCACGGGTTCGCGAACGAGGAGAACCAGTTCGATTTCTACCGCGCGATGGAACGGTTCCTCACCAAACACCTAGGGGTCGAGGGCGACTGAGAAGAGCACTATGACAGGAGAAAAAGGGCTCCGATTGGTGCTGGCGGAGAGAGTCGAACCCCAGGCCTATACGTCACGAAATTACCGCAAACTGCGCATCCGCGTGCAAGTACGTTCAATGGCGCACATCAAATCAAGCACTTGGGCCAAACCGATTGTGCGTAGATGCACGCCAATGCGCGCTGTTGGTTGCGCGCACTATGGCATACCTATAACAAGAATTGCATTACTGCAAGAGTCCTTTATGAAACGACAACACTATTGTTTTCTCAGATGTGATATTGATTGTGATATCAAGTCAGTTCTCATTCTTGTTAATCGCATTCTTTCTAAATAGTCGACTTATTAATCTTTTTTGTACAAGTCGCCTTTGAGGATAAACAAATCTTGGATATAGCATAATCATTACAAAGCCCACTAACGAAAGGCCCTCTCCAACTGACTCATATTGCTTACCTACATTATTAAGGACTAATCCACTCAGCAAAAACAGCAACCCGATTAGGGTAACTATGTCTTCTGTGTTTTTTGGAATATGTTTTTTAATTCTGCTTATACCGACAATCCGACCACTTGCTCTCACTTTTTTACGACCACCATCCACTAGCACTCCAAATACGACGCTGTCAGCCGGATTGAGTAACAGAGGGTTCAATCGGACCACACTATCAACAATTGCTAAGGATGCTAATAAGTCAGGTGGAACTTGCTTAACAATGTGTGCTTCTAACACCGTTGCTTTATCGCCAAAGCTAAATGAAAGCGGTGTAACGAAATCCTCCTTTGTGATAGGTAACTTACCTGAATTTTTAATCTCTATTAATGCTGCATATCCACCCGTGTCGTGATTCTGTGGGTAACGCATCTGCCGGCCCAATTCACCGGTGGAATCAAGGGACTTGAACGTTTCAGTAAATAAGACTTCAAAGCCTAGGTTTCTTTGATCGCGTATTGGAAATATGCTCGTTAACGCTTTCAACAAAGCTATAGCAATAAATACATTTTTCACGAACTCTTCTGGTTGCATAGACATCTATATCCGCCCTGCTTTTCAATGTTCAGAAAATATATGGAGACAGGCCACAGTTTTTCTAGAGGCCCATGAACTCTCATGCATCGTTAATGGTGCCGGCGGAGAGAATCGAACTCCCGACCCCGTACTATCCAAAAACCCGAACGATACTACAACGTATCGAATCTGAGACTCAATCGCGCGTATTAATGATCGGCTCGCTATAATCGCGGCCATGATGCCTCCACCGCTACAGCTGCTACTCCTAATGTTCGCGGGTTGGGTGAACCGACACCAGCAGGAGGTAATCGATTATCTTCAGGAAGAGAACCGCCTGCTTAAAGGACGCCTGGGTGGTCGGCGGATACAGTTTTCGCTTGCGGAACGCCGACGGCTCGCCCGGAAAGCGAAGATTCTGGGGCGCAGGGCCCTTGAGGGACTGGGGACTCTGGTTACCCCGGATACGCTGCTTCGCTGGTATCGGGAGTTGGTAGCCCGCAAATGGAACTACAGCCATCATCGTGGCGCGGGGCGCCCGCGTGTTATGTGGGACATCACCAATCTGATTCTGCGCCTGGCCCAAGACAACCCCTTGTGGGGTTATACCCGGATCCAAGGGGCACTCGCCAATCTGGGGCATGACGTAGCACGCGGGACGATCGCTAACATTCTGCGGGAACACGGCATTGAGCCAGCGCCCGAACGGGGCCAGCGTACCTCCTGGTCGACATTCCTCAAGGCGCATTGGGAAGGCTTAGCCGCGACCGACTTCCTGACGGTCGAGGTGATGACGTGGACAGGGCTCGTTACCTATCATGTTCTATTTGTCATTGAACTCGCGAGCCGTGCGGTGCATATCGCGGGCATCACGACGAATCCGAACGAGCCATGGATGATGCAGACCGCACGAAATCTTACCGATGCGGTGGATGGGTTCCTTCACGGCAAAAGCCACCTAATTCTCGACCGCGATGCCAAGTACTCTGAGGCCTTTCGCCGCCTGCTCCAGGATGACGGCATTGAGATCATCCGTCTGCCTCCGCGTTCGCCCAATTTGAACGCCTACGCCGAGCGGTTCGTGCGCTCCATCAAGGCAGAGTGCCTGAATCGCATGATCTTCCTTGGCGAAGCCTCGCTTCGGCACGCCATCCGAGAATATATGGCGCATTACCACACCGAGCGCAATCACCAAGGAATGACGAACCGATTGCTGAAACCCATCACTACTGCCCCTTCCCTGCGCCCAGGTCCCGTCGACCAGCGCCAGCGGCTTGGCGGAATGCTCAATTATTACTACCGCGAAGCGGCGTAAATTTCTACGGTTCTATATTTGGACAATACGCGCTCGGTTCGTCCAAACTCCTGTTCAAGAGGGGAGAGTGGTGGGCACAGTTGGCGCCGAACATGCTCTTCAAACCTGGCCATAACTGGCACGACACCTAACAACGGCATGCAGCAGACAGCGCTGCGTGCCGCCGCTCATGCCGGGCGTTATACGTAGCATGCACATTGCAGAGGTCATCTATCCGGGCACATGGCTTGACCTGCCAGATCGGGACTTGGCTTTCGAGTTGCAGGGAATGCCGATTGCGTCGCGTCGCTCGTGACGGCCGGTACGATCCCGGCGTCCCAGCCACTCGCTCTAGCGACGGCTCATTCCTTTTCTGCGGCACGCCCGGCGTTCGGAAACCGTCACCTCGCACGGTTTCCTCCACCATGGCTTTACGCCCCGGCGCGGCCTTCGCACCACGCGGACGCTGTGCTACGGCCGCTGGGGCTACCGCAGGCTCTTCGCCTCGCGCTTCGCGCTTCCATGGCTCATCGTTCGAAATCTGGAAGATCGTGTCGCCGAGGCGGCCATAGCTTTAACCATGTTCGAAACCTCCGTTAACCTGCGTATAGATCCGCGAGCGGAATGGGAACGAGATGCGCAAATTCGTCGGGAGATCGAAGACCAGCTCCGAGCTGAGGTAGGTGACGTCTATTTTCGTGACTTCGGAAACTTTCGTTTGGAAAGCGAACGCCGTGCGTTGCGAAAGAAAGCGGAATTGGGCGTCGTCCCTCGTTCCTACTCCCACAAAATACCCTTTATTCATGCTCACTCGTTTGTCTATGCCGTCGACTCGTTCGGAATATTTCTTGATGAGTTGTGCGACTACGACGCACTCCCTCAGGCCGTACGCGAGGCTCGCGATGAGTTCAATCATAGGCTTCCTATGGTCCGCAAAATCAGGAACTCCGCAATGCACTTGGAGGATCGCTCGCGTCGATACGCCTCACAGCAAGACAAGAAGAAGGGAAAGCGGATGGACGTACAAGGGTTCCTTGGACTAAGCAACTTGGAAGGCAACCTCCTTTGCTACACCATTGACGATGGCACTTACCAAAAGATAGCCGTGAGCCAAGAAACGCTGCAGGTACTAGTCGAAATGATCAACAAGGTGCTGCATGCATTTCCGTGGAAGGGGCCGCAAAATGTGGCGCCGAGTTAATGCTCCGTATAACTCCGCGTTGCAGCGGATCACCTACGGTGGCCGCTGAACGAGAAGTTGACTGTCCGCTTATGACCGTTCCTGGCCGGTCATCGAATACCATTCACTGATAATTTTTTGATTCCATCCAAAAGAACCAGGGTGGCTTTGCAATCATCCTCATTGTAATCGAGGATCCGCTGTTTGATTTCTTGGCTATCCGTGGTCACATACTGGTCATACCACTCGATGGAGGCGGCTCCGGAAGGGTGGCTGTCGCGCCACTGGAACCCGAGATACCGGGCGAGCGTCTTGATCGAATGATCATTCGTCGGCCAGAAGGAGCCCTTGCGAATGACGTCATGATAGAGGTCAATCGTGGTGGGCTGCGCGAACAGCGCTTCAATTTCCTCGGTGCCGGCCACCTCCGGATAGCGTTGCGCGAGCTTCCGATACATGGTCTTTTCGTAGGCCGAGTAATAGTAGAGGGCGGCGGGTAAATTCTGCCGAATGAATCGGATCGCGCCGTCGAACGCCGCGCGTTCGCCAGCTGGATCGGCGCTCGGGCTGAAATAGGCGACGTAGCGTTCCCCTGCGGCTTCCCGGACATAGAACCCGTGCAGATAGCACAGATCCCGCAGCGGATCGGCCTCAAGGTCGAAGAAGAGTTCCCGCGGCACGGCGGGAAAGTTCACGGGCTGACGCAGATACGGTGTGCCCTGGGGATCGGTGAGCAATATCGCACGTGCTTGGAAATCCCGGAGGGTTCCAATTCCAATCCCCGGGAACACCGTCTTCTTCCCGTCATGGAATGATTCGATGTCGGCCGTGGCGAGCGCTTTTACCGTCGGGAATTGCGGCGCCAGGATGTCCCGGCGGGATCGACCGAGTTCCGGCACCAGGGTCAGGTCGTCGTCTGCCCGCACACGTTCCCTGCATGCCGTATACCAGTGGCACTGTTTGCAGACGGCGGCATACGCGGGCCGTGTGTCATCCAGGCCACGCAGACTCCGGATGGCTTGCAGCGCAGTTTGATACGTTTCCCACCACGTGGTCGAGTGGGTCCTGTTCACCGGGGCGGTCAGGTCATAGTCCACCTCCTGACCGTGGACGTCCCAGATGAAACCAGCGCGGCGCGCCGCGTGCCCCAGGCTTTCGAGGAGCTGCACGTAATGCGCAAGCTGCAGGGCATAGTGTTCCTTGGGTCGGCGCGCGTCGTCGGTGCCTTCCTCGCCGGCACCGGATTTGATGTCACCGGGGAGATAGCCCTCCCCCGTCCAGCGCAAGAGATCCGGCTCGCCCAGGAGATCGCCGTGGACAAGACGCCCGTTATAGATGAGCGGCGCCTGTTTGCGCATGGCCTCAAGGGTTGCCGCCTGCTTGTCATCGGTGGTCAGGGCTGAGAGGTCGACGAACGAGACCTTGAGCGCGGCGATCACCTCGCGTTCATAGCGGGTACCCCGCTCCCACAGCAACCGCACAAAGGGGCTCGCCGCGTCTCGCCGCTCTGGCGGCGCCAACCAATCCATGGTGACGCGGTGCTCACACAGAACGTGGTTATAAAGCATAGACGCCGTGATCGTGCCCAGACTCTGGCTGACGGATGGTGATGACCGATCAGTAGTCCTCATTCCCCGGACTCCCGTTCTGCCCAACAGCGGGCTTGGGTAGCGTCCAGGCACAGGAACGTGCGCTCCGCATGCCCCCAGTCCCGCTGCCGCTTGACTATATATATGGCTCCGGTGCGGGGCACGCGCACGTCACTGCCGAGCACAAACACACCTTTGTCTGTATCCACCCGCACCCGGTTGGTCCGGCCCAGGAATCCGGTCAGGTAGGTGAGTTGCTCTACCTGCGCAGCGTGGGGAGTCCCACGCGTACGGGTATAGAGTCCGGAATCATCGCTGAATGTCAGGACGGTGAGAGCGATGAACAGGATCCCGGGAAAGCACATAAAGGCCAGCAACCCACCGCCGCTAAAACGCTGGCCCTGTCCCAGGCACAAAAGAATGAATGCCAACAGCGCGATGCCGAGACCGGCGCTGAGACTGAGTGTGACGGTGAATTCAGTCGCGGCCATCGTGTTCCTCCTTAGTTGTTAATGAAGTGTGTCTGTGCCTTAACCGGCTATCGGTGCCCGCGCGGCAGACCAGGCGCGCTTCAGGTTGGTGCCCACTGTGTTTCAAGTGCCTCACCATGGGGTGGTCACGACGGGCCAGCACTGAGTCCGGTTTGCGTTAAGACACAGAAACGCCTGGGTATCCTGTCCCCAAAACTTCCTGCGCTTGATCGCATAGACTGTGCCGGTATCGGGAACGTGTGAATAGCCGTTGAGAAAATACACACCGTGATCGGTATCGATGCGCACATAATTCAGATCCCCAATATCACCCGGGAGGAACGCCCAATGGTCGATACGAACGGCCTGGGGTACTCCCACCGGTCGTGTATAGGCTTCTGGCGCATCCCAGAGGGATGCCCATATAGGCAAAAAGCCGATAATTCCTGTAAACAACACGATCGTCGCGGCTATCCAGACGATGGGCGACCATTCGGTGTGCCGGTAATAGCGCAGTTGCACGATCGGCAGCAGCACGCTCACGACTACTAAAGATGCCGAAATGGCAATCCATAATTCAAAACGCGTGACTTCACTCATGCCTTCACTCCTTACTCTATACATTGCACCGCATCTTCTGCGGGCTCTCACAGGCCATGTGCACTCAATCTATACTCCCAGGTTCCCATTCCTTCCAGCACTGGGTCGCGGCGGCAGAGAGACACACAAACGCGCGCGGCTCACCCCAGGGCCGCTTGCGCTCGACAATGTAGACTTTACCCGAGTGGGGTACCAAGGCATCGCTACGCAGCAGATAGGTGCCCTTGTCCGTATCCACCCGCACCTGGCCCCGGCCCCGGGGTCCCGTCATGTAAGTTAGCTCCTCGACCTGACCCGCCTGTGGAGCGCCGAGCGTACGTGTATAGAGTCCCGGATCATCGATATAAAACACCAACACTACGAATAAAACTAACAGCGCGACGAACCCTGTGAACAGGGCGAGCATTTCCAATCCGCCTAAGCGATCGTAGATTTCCACTCGTACCCAGAAAAATATGAGCAGTGTGATAAGGAGCCCGCCGCTCACAACTGTTGAGATCATAAATTCAGTCAAAGTCATAATTTGCCTCGTTCGATGTTCATACCGTGTGTTTGCCTCTTAAGCAGCAGGACACCGCCCACGCGTCAGTAAGATTGGCCTCCGGTGGATACCTGGGTGTTTCACGTATTCGATCTCAGGTTTGTCAGGATGGGCCAGCATTGAACCAGGCTGGCGTTTACACATAGAAACTTTTGTGTATCGGTCCCCCAGAATTTCCTGCGTTCGACCGCATAGACCGTGCCGGCCTTGGGGATGGGCGTGTAGCCATCCAGAAAGTAGATGCCGTGATCGGTATCGACACGCACCACACTGGAATACCCGAGAGTACCCGGGAGAAAGTCCAGGTGTTCAACACGAACCGCCTGGGGTATTCCCACCTGCCGCGTATAGACACCGGGCGCGCCCCATAGGTCTTGGACATATGCAAATATTCCAAGCCCTGAAAAAAATAGCATTGCTGATGCAAGCCATACAATCAGGATCACCCAGTCGGGAAGATCCTTGCCATCGCGCAGCTGCAGGATCGTGATTAGAATCGCCAGCACAATGCTCACCACCACCAGCGACACTGATATTGCAAGCCATAGTTCAATTTGCGCGATCGCACTCATGCCTTAACTCCTTGTCCTAATATATGCAATGTCTGAGCTTTTCACTCGTCCCAAAACAGGGCGATACGGCTGCATTAACTGTCCTCATCGATTTGTACGGCCCAGCAGTGTGCAGCCGCCGCGTCAAGGCAAATGAACGTTCTTGTCAATGTCCCCCACTTCCGTTCGCGCGTAACCCGGTAGACAGTTCCGGTTTTTGGAATCGGTGCGTCGGGATCCAAAAAGAAGACGCCATGATCGGTATCCACGCGCACCTGACTCGTCTGACCGAGCAGACCGTTCAAATAGGTGATGCCGGTCACGGTGGTAGTCGTTGGAGGGCCTGCGGTACGGGTGTAGAGCTCAGGCTCCGTGCTCTGCCCCCAGGCTATAGCGCCCAGTGCACACGCAAAAATAAGTGCAAGCACCCAAAGATATTCCCAGCCGCCCGGACGCTTGGCGAAGATCAGGCGCAGCATCATCAAAACGATTCCGCCGGCGCCCAAACCGATCGCGCTGTAGAGATTGAGTTGATATTCGATTACCGCTGACATGTTCATACCTCTAAATTAAAGTGCTCAGAAAGTGCATAAAAAGGGCCTCTCTTCTCTTCATAACACATCCGCCAAAATATCCAAATCCGCATTTCGGCCCGTTTTGAGCTTCCCGGTCCATCCGGTACCGGGGGGCATCAATGGCCCTGGTACTTCGACGACCTCATGGCGACCTATAGGTCAAGGTGCGTAATGACACACATGCCGCAACTCCTATATATAGATGTTCTATATCCCGCTCTGCGTCAAAAGCGCCAAACTGTCGAATCGCTCATCAATAAAAAGTATCTGTTGGGCCGTGATAACGCCTGAGCACCGCCCGGTCCGGATCAACCGGTATCGCTTGGGTAGTGCGCCTGCGTTTACGTTCCACCGCCAACTTGGCCTGTAATGTGATCAGCCAGGTTTCCCTGGGACACTCGGACGCCATCAACTCGATCCCCTCAATGCTTTGTATGATCCAGAACACCAAAGCATCGCGATTGGTCTCATGAAGTCTCGCCACCCGCCCCACGAGCCATGGCACGCAATCATTGCGATCGAGGGCGATCGATTCCAGTTTGGCCAGGTCCCCGACCACCTCCTCGGCCATGAGAAAAGCGAGCACCAGACCGGCCATAAGAACCTTTGGGTCGATAAGGCCGTGGTCGGTATCCTTGATCGTGTTTTGATAAAGCTGGGGATATAAAAACTGCGCTGACATGGTTATCTCCTCTGTAGGTAAACTCTGATCTGAGAATCTGTATTCACGAATCCATCCCGGTGGAAGTCTGAAGTCCTGCACCGCTCGAATACCCGATGCAGTCCTTCGAGGATGGACGCCTGCTCCAAATAAAAGGTCCATTCAGCCGTGGTCATGGAGCTCTCCTGACCCGGGTAACTGAGTTAAAAGCAGCTTCTCGAACGCCGAGCCATCCCGGCGGGTTAGGTTCGGCACAAAGCGGGAATACACCCGGAACAGCATTTCGGTGGTGGTATGGCCCATCTGCCGGGCGATCCATTCCGGGTTCTCACCGGCGGCAAGCCACAGCGTGGCCGCGGTATGGCGTGTCTGGTAAGGAACACGCCTGCGTAAATTCAGGTAACGAAGCAGCGGATACCAGACCCGGTTGGTGACGTTCTTGGCATCGAGTGGCAGCCCCATGCTGTTGACGAAGACATATTGGAGATGTCCGGTGACGGCGCGCTGGGCAATGAGGGCCTCATAGACCGGGGTGGACATATCGATCTCCCTCTGAGAGCCCTCGGTCTTGGTGTATTCCACCCTGCCCTTCACCCACGCTTCGCGCACCAGAATCTGGCGGCGTTCGAAATCCACGAACTGCCACTTAAGGCCATCGATTTCTCCCGGGCGCATACCGGTGAAAAACCGCACGGTGTAGTAATTCCGGAAATCCTCCCGCACATTGGCGAGGATCAGCCGGACTTCATCGAGTGTGAACGGCTCCACATGGCTCCTCGGAATTTTTAAGGCCTTGATGCCGAGATAGGAATTCGGGAAGCCGTATTGCTCTGAGGCGGCGCGCATGATCATGCGCAGCGGCGCCATGATGTGATTCACCGTCCGGGGTGCCAGGTGCTCCTTGCCGGCGGGACCGGGCCGGCGTAACACATCGGCCCGGAAGTTCAGGAGTTCCGTTTTTGTAATGAGATTGATGGGCCGCTCACCAAAGACGGGTAGTAGCCAGTGATCCAGCATGTAGTGGATTTGGGTGATATGTGAGCGGCGCCATTCGGGCTCTTTTTGGGCGAGCCAGGCGTCCACAAAAACCCGGAACAGCGGGTACTGCCCTCCTCCCTGCGGCATGGCAGCGGCAAACTGTCTTGCCTGGGGACTATTGGGAAAATACTGTCCGTACTCAAAGGTGCCGAGGGTGATTTCAGCCTCGAGCTTGGCCAGGACCGCCTGGAGTTTCTTGCGGTTGGCGGGGTTATCGGGCAGGGTCGTCTGCTCCCGACACCGGGCTCCACAGTACCGAAAGTCAAAGAAGAGCCTGCCGTTTTCCGGTCGGGCGGCGATGCTACCCAAGGCAGACACCACCCTTGGCCATGGGTATAACGACTCCCTTAGGCTGGGACAAGCGGACCATATCCGCCTCTATGGCT
>Ga0307373_10008424_pt1 | contig 15688 bp, 12 predicted proteins | sample OX2MG_FD_202534 | JGI IMG/M metagenome (GOLD analysis project Ga0307373, IMG submission 202534) | Soil microbial communities from Risofladan, Vaasa, Finland - OX-2 | ecosystem: Environmental > Terrestrial > Soil > Coastal area > Acid sulfate soil | place: Finland: Risofladan, Vaasa | collected... | reverse complement strand
GCCTCCGCAAGCGCCTTGCGTTCCACAGGCCCCGGCGTTTATACTGAATGGGCTGTGAGACTGGTCGCACGAAACAGTGGGCGAGAGCCCACTTTTTTGTTGGGCGCATATTGGGTTTCGGCGGGTGCGGCGGGGCGAGGCAGCTCCGGGAAGACGATGGATTTAGCGAAGATACGCGAGGCTGCGGAACGCGTGGCGCGTTCCGAGGGCCTGGAAATATTCGACGTGGAGTGGAAGATCGGCAAGCAGCGGCTGTTGCGGGTTTATATCGACCGCGTGCCCCAACCGGCTGATCCGTCGAATACAGAACGCAACGCGGGCGTAAGCATTAAGGATTGCGAGCGCGTGAGCGAGCAGTTGAGTGTGATACTGGATGTTGAGGATTTGGTACCGGGCCCGGCCTACGTCCTGGAAGTGAGCTCGCCGGGTCTGGATCGCAAGCTGATCAAAGTCGCTGATTATGAGCGGTTCGCAGGGCGCCTGGCGCGCATCTGGGTGAACGAGCCCATCGAGAATCAGAAGTTTCTCGAGGGGCGGCTGGCTGGCTTCGTCGATGGCAACGTGAAGCTGGCGGTGAAAGACCGCGAACTTTCGGTGCCGTTCGCCGACATTCGCAAAGCAAATCTGGTAGTCGAGCTTTAGGTGCTAGGGAGACACGGACATGGCGAGTCTGCTGTACCAGACGATCGAGCAGATCAGCCGGGAAAAGCATATCGAACCGGAGATCATCGTCGCGGCGATCGAAGACGCGATGGTTGTGGCGGCGCGCAAATACTACCGCACGGAGGAAACCCTCCGCTCCAAGTTCAATGCCGATACCGGGCACGTGGACGTGTTTTCGGTGCAAACAGTTGTTGAAGAAGTCGCCGATCCCGCGCGCGAAATCTCGCTCATCGAGGCTCGCAAATTCGATCCGGCCATTGAAGTCGGCGGCGAGGTCACGCACACCAAGCCGACAGAAGTTCTCGGCCGCATCGCGGCGCAAACCGCCAAGCAGGTGATCCTGCAAAAAGTGCGCGAGGCCGAGCGCGACACGGTTTACAACGAGTACCATACGCGCGTCGGCGAACTGGTGAATTGCGTTGTGAAGCGCACCGAAGGCCCCGACCTGATCGTCGATTTGGGACGCACCGAAGCGCGGCTTCCCAAACGCGAGCAATCGCGGCTGGAAGCGTACAACATTGGCGATCGCTTGCGCGTCACGATACGCGCCGTCGAACGTGCCGCAAAAGGCCCGCAGGTGGTGGTTTCGCGCGCCGATCCCATCCTGGTGCAGCGCCTTTTTGAGATGGAAGTTCCGGAAATTTATGACGGTACGGTGCAGATTCGCGCCGTGGCTCGCGAAGCCGGCGAACGCACGAAAATCGCCGTCGAGAGCCGCGATAAGGACGTCGATCCTGTTGGCGCGTGCGTGGGCATGAAGGGCATGCGCGTGCAATCGATCATTCGCGAACTGCGCGGAGAGAAAATCGACATTATCCCGTACAACGAAGAGACGGTCGCTTTTGCGCAGAAAGCTTTGAGCCCCGCGAAAGTGACGCGCGTGCAGATTGTTGAACCCGAGGAAAAGCGCCTGGAAGTAATCGTCGAGGATACGCAGCTTTCGCTGGCCATCGGCAAGAAGGGACAAAACGTCCGCCTGGCGAGCAAGCTGATCGGCTGGAACATCGACATCAAGAGCGAGGAGGAAAAGCGGCGCGAAATCGAAGCGCAGATGGCGGCGCTAACAGCTCCGGGAACTTCCCTCAGCGAGCTTGCCGGAATGGGGCCGAAAACCATCGAAAAGCTCGAATCGGCCGGGGTTACCTCCATCGAAAAGCTCGCGGATATGACTCCCGAGCAGCTCGTTGAAATTCCCGGCATCGGTGAGAAAATGGTAGAGAAGATTCACCAGTCGGTGGCGGCTTATTTCGAGGCATTGGACGCACAGGCTACCGCGCCGCCCGACAACGCGACTGAAGAGCCACGAGCTACCGAGGAACAGTCACCCGCGGGAGCGAGCGGCGAAGCCGAGGCGGCTGCAACCGGAGAAACCGTAGAAGTGGCGGAGCCGGATAGCTCCGCTGCCGTGGAAACGGAAACCGAGGGCGAATCCGAAGCTGCGGTGTTACAGGAAGAAGCTCACAGCGAAGAGCCAGGCGAGCAGCAGCGCGCAGGCGAGTCGCACCAGGCCCACGCCGAGCAAGAGGCTTCGGCTGAGGAAGACCCGGAAAAGTAGCGCGGAACGCTGATTCGACGACGAAATTTAATGGTAAGAAGTTAGGAGCGAATGACAGATTCCAACCAAATTCGAATCAATGAATTAGCTCGGGAGCTCGAGATCAAGGCCAAAGTGCTGATCGAGTACCTGCCGCAGATTGGAGTTACCGAGAAAAAGACGCACTCCAGTTCGCTGGATCTGAACCACGCGGAACTGGTGCGCGGACATTTTCAGCAGCTGGCCGAGCAAGAGGCCGCTGCGGACGCGGCGAGATCGGCTCCCAAGAAGCCTGCGCGTCCCATGCCGACGCCGGTTGCCGCAGCACCCGCGCCAGCTGCGGCGCCCGCGCATCCGGCAGCGCCGCCGGCTCCAGCCAATTTGCCCAGGCCTGCGGCAGCGCCTGCGGCGACCGCGCCGAGCGGTCCGGGCGCACCGGCTGCTCCAGCTGGCGCAGTGCGCCCAGCGACAGCTCTGCCCGTGCCTCAACGCCCAGCCGCTGCTGCGCCTTCCATGCCCGCGCAACAAGCACCGGCCCAACATGCTCCGCAGCCAGCCGCCGCCAAGACGGCTGCGGCACCTCCGGCAACTGCGCCGAGGCCTGCAGGTGCGCCGCCCGCGCAGCGTCCGGCTACGCCCGGTGCTCCGGCGCATCCAGTTCACCCGACATCACAGCAGCCGATGCAGCAACGGTCGGCGGCAGCAGCCCCTGGCGCGCCCCCCGCGCAACAAGGACAGCCTTCCCAGAGGCCCGGAGTCCCGCCGCAGCGCCCCGCAGGTCCGCCGCGACCAGCGGGTGCTCCACCAACCGGCCAGAGGCCGCCATTTCGGCCTGGGCAGCCATTACAGAGTCGCCCCGGCGCGCCGCAAGGCATGCGCCCGGCGGCAGCTCCCGGTCAGCAGCGACCGGGCGGCCAGCCATATCCCAGCAGTCCCCAATCTCGATTTCCGCAGCGGCCAGGACAGGGTCGGCCGGGACAAGGTCCCGGTGGGCCGCGTCCGGGAGGCCCACGACCCGGTGGACCTCGCCCAGGAGGACCGGGCGGCGTAGCTGGAATTCCTAAAGCAGAACCGGGCAAACCACTCTACGCGCGTAAACCGCCCGCAAGTCGCGGGCGTCCGATGATCGAGAAGCGCTTCGCCGAAGGCGAGCGCCGCCTGCATCCTGTACGCACCCGTCCGGGAGCGGCTGGGGCGCGCGGGACGGCACAGGCTGAGCCGATCGCTCCGATTCAGCGCGAGCCGCGCGAAGTCACAGTCACCGAAGGCATCACCGTCCGCGAACTTGCGGAGAAGCTCGACATCCGCGCGAAAGAGCTGCTGAAGACCCTGCTGGACCGCGGCATGTTCGCCAGCATCAACCAGGCGCTGGATGTTGCCATGGCCACCAACCTCGCTGAATCCTTCAATGGGATCGTGAAAGTGGTCACGTTTGAAGAGCAGCTCGTCCAGGAAGAAAAAGTACGCGAGGAACGCACCGGCAATATGCTGCCGCGCGCTCCGGTAGTCACCGTGATGGGCCACGTCGACCACGGCAAAACCAGCCTGCTCGATGCCGTCCGCGAAACCGAAGTAGCGGCGGGTGAGGCTGGCGGAATCACCCAGCACATCGGCGCGTACGAAGCTCACGTGGGCGAACGGCGCATCGTGTTCGTCGATACGCCGGGTCACGAAGCGTTCACTCGGATGCGCGCGCGCGGCGCTAAGGTCACCGATATCGTGGTGCTCGTCGTCGCAGCCGATGACGGTGTGATGCCGCAGACCGAAGAAGCCATCGCGCATGCCAAAGCTGCCGGTGTGCCAATCGTCGTGGCAATCAACAAAATCGACAAGCCGGATGCGCAGCCCGAGCGCGTAAAGCGCCAGCTCGCCGATCGCGGCCTGATGCCTGAAGAATGGGGCGGCGAGACGGTGATGGTGGATGTGTCGGCGAAAACAAAAGCCAATCTGTCGAAGCTGCTGGAGATGATTTTGCTGGTGGCGGATCTGCGCGAACTCAAGGCCGATCCCGATGCGCCGGCTAGCGGCACCGTGATTGAATCGCGAGTCGACAAGGGCCGCGGTCCGGTTGCAACCGTGCTGGTGCAAAACGGCACGCTGCATGTTGGCGACGTGTTCATCGTCGGCGCGGTCTACGGCAAAGTGCGCGCGGTGTTTGACGATCGCGGACGTCCCATCAAGCAGGCGGGGCCATCCACTCCCGTGGAAGTGCTTGGATTGCAAGGAGTGCCGGAAGCCGGCGATCAATTCCAGGTAGCGGACGAAGCGAAGGCGCGCCATATCGTGGAATACCGCCAATCGAAGCAGCGCGAGGCGTCGCTGGCGAAGACCGCTATGGGGCGGCTCACTCTAGACCAACTGCACGAGCAGCTCCGCGCAGGCGAATTAAAGGAACTGCCGGTGGTGATCAAGGCGGACGTGCAAGGCTCGGTGGAAGTGCTCAACGAAATGCTGCCGAAGCTCTCCACCGATGACGTGAAGCTGAAAGTGATTCAGGCCAGCGTTGGCGCGGTGACGGAATCGGACGTGATTCTGGCGTCCGCCTCGAATGCCGTGATCGTGGCCTTCAACGTGCGCCCGGAGCGCAAAGCGTCCGATTTAGCGCAGCGCGAAGGCGTCGATATCCGCCTGCACACCATCATCTACGAACTCCTCGATGAGATGAGGAAAGCGATCGCCGGACTTTTGACTCCGGTCATCAAGGAAACGTTTGTGGGACGCGCGGAAGTACGCGATACATTCCGCGTCAAGGGCGTGGGCATGATCGCCGGCTGCTCGGTGCAAGATGGCATTATGAAACGCGACGCGGAAGTGCGCGTCCTGCGCGACAACGTGGTGATCTATACCGGGCGAGTGATTTCGCTGCGCCGCTTCAAGGAAGATGTGAACGAAGTGCGCTCGGGATTCGAGTGCGGCGTGGGAATCTCGAATTTCAACGACGTGAAAGCGGGCGACATCCTGGAATGCTTCAAGATGGAAAAGACGGCCGCCCCGGAAGTGCTGGCAGGAGAGAGCGCTCGCTGAGTGGAACACGCAGGTATGCGGCGCGCCGCGATTCGATGAAGCACGCGGAGCGCTGAGCCTCTTCGCCGGAAAAGAGCGGGGGCGGAAATGCCGATCGGCCTTCTCACCCTGGAAATTCACATCCCTGATGCGCGGTCGTTAAAAGACAAGCGGCAGGTGGTCCGCAGCTTGAAGGACCGGCTGCGCGCCCACTTCAACGTGGCCGTGGCTGAGCTTGCGCACCAGGATCTGTGGCAAAGATCGCGCGTGGGGGTCGTGAGTATCTCGGGCGACGAAAGGTACCTGCAAGAATCGTTGCAAGCGATCGCCGAGGAATCGGAACGCATGCTCGGGCGCGATCTGGTGTCGCAGGAGATCGAGTTTTTCGAGGACCAAGTATGAGCGCCAGTGGACATCGCGTGGAACGAGTGGCGGAAGAGATCCGCAACGAAGTGAGTCTGATGCTTGCGGGCGAGCTGAAAGATCCGCGGCTCGCTGTGCCGGTCAGCGTCACGGAAGTGCGCCTGCGTCCAGACATGCGCGCGGCGCGTGTTTACGTGCGGCTGGAAGGCACGCAGAAAGAGCGCAATGCGGCGCTGGCTGGCCTGAAAAAAGCGGCCGGCTTCGTGCGGCACGAATTGGTGGAACGCCTGCGGTTGCGGCGCGCGCCCGAAGTGATTTTTATGATCGACGAATCGGAAGAATACGGGCACCACATCGACGAGCTTCTCCAGAAAGCGCAGCACCCGGAAAAATCCTGAGCGCAGCGCGCATGCGTCCTTCGCCGGCTGATATGGCGTGAAGAGGGACGCAAATCGCGGTTGCTGCGCCAAAAAACTAATGCCTCGCACTCCACGGCCACCGCCCATTGACGGAATTTTGGTCGTCGACAAACCGCGCGGGAAAACCTCGCACGATGTGGTCGAAGCGGTGCGCCGCATCGCTGGATTCCGCCAAATCGGACATCTCGGCACACTCGATCCCCTGGCGACGGGAGTTTTGGTGCTGGCCCTCGGCCGCGCCACGCGCTTGGCGCGGTTTTATTCCGGCAGGCGAAAGCGGTACATGTGCGCGGCGCGCTTCGGCTTCGCCACGGATACGTACGACTCCGACGGCGAAGCGCTATCGGAGGATGCGGCGCCCGCCCTCGATGCCGCGCAACTACAGGAACTTGCCTCGCGATTCGTCGGCAAAATCCAGCAAACGCCTCCGGCGTTCTCCGCCAAGAAAATCCACGGCCGTCCGGCCCACGAGTTGGCGCGCAAACATAAGCCGGTTGAACTCACACCGGTCGAGGTGGACGTTTACGAGTTTCGCCTGACCGGCGTGGAAGGCTCGGTGGCGCGATTCGTGGTCGAGTGCGGTGCGGGAACCTACATTCGCGCGCTGGCCCATGATCTGGGCAAGCTGCACGGCGCGGGAGCCCACCTGGCGGAGATCGCGCGCACCGCCGCAGGCGAATTCACCATCGATCAGGCCGCCACACTCGAGGAGCTGGCGGATGACGCCAAAGCGGGTAACTTCACTTCGCGCGTGATTCCCCTTGAACGTCTGCTGCCGGAGCTGCCGAGCGCGGTGGTATTGCCGATCGTCGAGAAGCGCATCCGGCACGGCGCGAAATTCAATTTGCCATTAGCGCAAATTCAGCCGGGCAAAAGCACCGCCGTGCAAGGCGCGCCTGCGCAGCTCGATTCTGGCGATTGGAAGCCGGCGCGGCTGCGCGTTTTGAACCAGCAAGGGCAATTGATCGCCATTGCCGAGCCGGTCGTGCCGCGCACGTATCAGCCGCTACTGGTGCTCGAACCGGCGCCCCACGCTTAGCCCAACTTCCCTAAAAATTAAGCTACAAAATAGCGACGCCGATCTAGCGGTCTGGCGGATTTTGCCTCGGAGGAATCGCCCCGCCGGGAGGAACGTCCGTCGGCTGCTGCGATCCAGGAATATTGAATGGCTGGCGGCGCTGCGGCAACTCAGGCCGCGGCGGAGCGCCACCAGCGGGCGCGAAGCCGCCGCGCGTGAATCCGCCGATTTGCCCTTCGGGCGGCCCTTGCCCGGCGTAGATCACGTGATCCTTGTGCGGCGCGAAGCGCACCATCCGCGGAGTGACCAGAATCAGCAGCTCTTGCCCCTGTTGCTGCGCGTTCTGATTGCTCGAAAGCCACTGAACCCCAGGCAGCTGACCAACTCCCGGCAGACCGTTGAGCGCGTTCGTGGATTGCGTCTGCAGGAATCCCGCCAGAATGGCGGTTTGATCTTCTGTCACGCGCACGGTTTGGTCCACCGACTCGTTGTTGATCACCGGAATCGTATTGTAACTTTGAGAGGCGAGGCTGCTGTTTTCGAAATTCAGCTGCAGCGTCACTTCGCCGTCGGGATGAATGCGCGGAATCGCTTTGATTTTCAGCCCGATATCGAGATATTCCACGCCGGGGAAAACGCTGAGCGGATTTGCACCAGTGAGCCCGCTGAAACTCGATGAATTCAAGATCACTGTAGCGTCATTAGAATCGTGATTCGTGGTGGCCACGTCGGAAGTTCCGTCGCCATTGAAGTCGGCGGTGGCGATCGACACCGGCGCCTGATCCACGGGCAGCTCAAAGTAAGGGCCGAACAAGCCGTTGCCTAGACCGAGCAAGATGGAGACAGCGTTGTCCGTCTGATCGGTTACGGCGAGATCGTTCATTCCATCCACGTTGAAATCGCCCACGGCTATCGCGGTGGGTCCATTGCCGACGGGAAAATCTCGCTCGCTGGTTCCGGGCGCGAAGGTGCCGTTGCCTGCGCTGGAATCGTTGATATTCGGCTGGCCGAGAAGAATGGTGATCGTGTTGCCCGTGTTGGTGTTGGACGGCGCGCCATTGTTGGCTATGGCCAGGTCGCTGATTCCATCGGCGTTGAAATCGCCGGTGGCGATAAAGACGGGAGAGTTCCCCGTGGCGTAATCAGTCCGCTTTTGAAATGTGCCGTCGCCGTTGCCCAGAAACACCGAAACGGTGTCGTTGCCTTCATCGGCGACGGCGAGATCGATGTGGCCACTGTTGGTGAATGTGCCCGTCGCAAGCCCTGCAGGCTTGTAACCGGCCGGAAGCTGAATCAGAGGGGCAGAGGCGCCGAGCGTGCCGTCCGTATTGACCTGGAAAATTGAAATGGAATTGTCATTTTGATTGGAGACGGCCACGTTCACGCCGGTCGCGGCTTCATTAAAATTGCCAACCGCCACGGACACCGGCACTTTTCCAGTGGACGCGCTGCCCGCCAGCGTAAACCCGCCCGTGCCATCTCCCAGAAAAATCGAGATGTTTCCGGCTGTACCGCTGGCATTGGTGCTGGTCACCACCAAATCCTGATTCCCGTCTGCATTGAAATCATACGCGGCGAGCGCAGTGGGCTCGAATCCCGCGGGCAATTGCACGGCGGTGATTGCCGCCTGGAAAGTGCCGTCGCCATTTCCCTGCAAAATCGAGATTGTGCCGTCGGCTTCATTGGCTACAACGAGATCGTCGGTCGTGCTGGGTGGGGTGTTGGCCGTGTGAAAATTGGCGGCCACGATCGCCGAAGGCAACTTCCCTACCGCGTAATTGGTAGTCGGAAAGTTAGCCGAACTTACGCCGGGGATACCGGCCCCGGTTCCAGCCTCGCTGGACGAAAATTGAGCGAGCGACACCGGTATGCGGTCTCCGACAAAGAACGTGGCGGGCTGGCCATCCTGGGCGCGCAGCAAAACGCGCTGCCCTCGCTTGACTAAGGACAGCATTTCCGAAAAATTCGCGGTCGCGCCAGGCATGGTGGCAAGAAATGTGGTGTCGCCTCCGCCGAACGCAATCAAAGGAGGAATCAGCGTCCCGAGCCCCACCTGACCCGCGCCCAGCAGTGCCGCAATCTGCGTTGGCGACAACCCCGAAAGCGACGAAGGCAGCCCGAAAATTTGATTGATGACGTTGACCAGCGATGTTCCGCCCGCCTCGACCTGCTGAATCTGCTGCGGATTGAGCGAGAATGCACGAGATGTCTGCGGCGGAACAACTCCAAGCTGGCGCGCGAAATTGCGGTCCACCTCCAAAACTTCGAATTCCAGGACCATTTCGCCGGGCGGTTCTTCCAACTGGCGCACCAAATCGGACGCGACGGCAATCGCCCGAGGATCGGCGCGCAGCGTGATGGTGCGGCTGGCGACGTCTAGACTGGAGCGCGTGATGCCGGTAATCTCCCGCACCGTGCGGAAGATTTCCGTCATGTCGTCGGGAGTGTCGGACGACGGAAGCTGCACGGTGCGCACGAGCGATGGCTCGTAATCGCGGCGATTGGCTGGAGTGTTGTCAGCGACGAAAAACAAGTGCGCTGAGAGCGGACGCCAAAATGTGCCGGTCGCGTCGCCCAGAAGACGCGCTGCCGTGGGAAAATCGACGCTGCCGACCTGAAATTGAACCTGGCGCGGGGAGAGTTGCACGTCGAAAGCAACATCGACGCCAAAACTGCGAGCAATCTGCTCCCACGCGCCGCGCGTGTCTCCGCGATAATTAAAACTGCGAGCGCCGGCCTGATAATCAAGACGCTGCTCGCCCGCCAGCGTCGGCACGGGTTTCTCGCGCACTTGGCCCGGCTTCGCTGCCGTGAGCTCCGCGATGCGCGCGCGCATTATTCCGTTCAGGGGATCGAGGTAGCTCGCCTCGCGCAGCTCCTTCAACGCTTGGTCGATGCGGCCGGTGATAGCATCTCGTTCCGCGGTGTTCACTTTGATCTGCACCAACCGGCTCTTGGCCACTTGGCGCATCAGAAAATACTCGCGATCGTTGGGCGCCAGGCTAACGGCTTGGGCGTAATCGTCGTATGCCGTCTGCCAGTCCTGCACCTGTTCGGCATGAAGCGCGCGGCGATACGCTAGTTTGGCTTTTTTCGGGTTGGGCTTTGCAGCAGGCGCGAGACTTACTTCCGCGGTCGAGTATTCGGAAGGCTGGCTCGGTTGCTGTTCTCCGGCCGCGGATGTTTGCGCGCGCGCAGGAATGCTGACCGGGGCAAAGGTAATGACCCACGCAAGGAGCACTGATCCGAAGCGCACAAGGGAGCGCTGCTTTCGCGGAAATCGCGAAATAAACATAGAGTTCGTGAGATGCGTATTGTACAAGGTTTGCCGTCAGCCAAAAGCAGGCGGCAACCGAAATACTGCCTAGCTCATTTCAACTCGGCGCTTCGTCGGACTCCTGCGTAAATTACTGTCGGACAAGCAAAAGCAATTGTGCATGCGTACGTAATTGGGATAGAATCGTCACCGTAGTTGTAAAACGCTTACAACTAGATCAACTACTCCATGATCTCTGCGCTTCTGGTTGCTCTTCGAGAGGGCGTCGAAGCCGCGCTCGTTGTCGGCATCGTGCTGGTCTATCTGGACCGCAGCGGCCGCAGTTCGCTCAAACGGTACGCGTGGGCTGGAGTGATCCTCGCAACCCTTGCCAGCATAGCCGCTGCGGTAGCCCTCCAACAATTACGGATTAGCGAAGACGGGTTCGAAGGCGTGCTGATGCTGGTGGCCTCCGCTCTCGTCGTCACCGTCATCATCTGGATGAACAGTGTGGCGCACAGCTTGCGCAAAGAAATCGAAAACCGCGTGGCGAGCTACGCCGAAAAAACCACGCGCGCCGCGGGCTGGGGCATCGGTGCGTTCGTCTTTTTCATGGTGGTGCGCGAGGGCGCGGAGCTGGTGCTGATTCTGCGCGCCGTGGAGCTTTCCACCAAAGGCCTGCAAGTTTGGATCGGCACGATTCTGGGAATCGCGCTGGCCGTGGCCGTGGGCTATTTTTTCTTCCAAGGCACGCTGCGCATTCCCCTGCACCGATTTTTCCGCGCCACCAGCATCATCCTGATGGTCGTTGCGTTTCAGCTGGCGCTGACCGGGTTGCACGAACTGAGCGAGGCGATGTGGATCTGGTCGAGCAAGATGGAAATGGCCACCATCGGGCCGATCGTGCGCAATGAAGTGTTTTTCTTTGCGGTGATCCTGGGAGTAGCCGCGCTGGTAGTGCTGCGCGAGTGGTTTGGCGCGCGGCGTCCGCCTGAGGATCCGAGTTTGAATGCAGCTGAACGCCGCAAGCTCGAATGGGAATTCAAGAAGCAGCGCCGCTGGAGTTTCGCGGCCGCGAGTTTGTGCGCCATTGTGGTGATTTCGCTGGCGGCGGAATTCGCGTACGCGCGAGTGACCAACGCTCAAACGCCCGCAACGATTCTCCGCGGTCAGAATGGCGAGGTCAGCATTCCGCTTTCGCAACTGCGCGACACCAACATGCACTTTTATACCGCTGACGTGGACAACGCGGCGGTGCGCTTTTTCGTGATTCACGAAAACGGCGGCGACTACGTCGTAGCGCTCGACGCTTGCCAGATTTGCGGCTGGGCCGGCTACCGGCAAGAAGGACAAAACGTGGTGTGCCGGAATTGCGGCGCGACGATCTACATTCCGTCCATCGGTGAAAAGGGCGGCTGCAACCCGATCCCAGTCAAATCGAGCGTAGACGGCGAAAGCGTGGTCATCGATCTTTCCGCGCTCGAATCGGCCGCGGCAAAAGTTCACTCCTAAAAAATGTTTCTCCGTCTAGTGAAAGAATCGTTCGTGCGCAATCCGCGCCGCAAGGCGCTGACGGCGGCGGCGCTCGTGGTGGGCATGGCCGTGGCAACGGCGACGCTGAGCGTGGCGCTGGAAGTGGGCGATCGCATGGCGCGCGAGTTTCGCAGCCTGGGCGCGAACCTTTTGGTAACGCCGAAGGCGGACACTCTGCCGCTGCAGATTGGCGGCGTCGATTACAGGCCGGTGAATGAAGGCGCGTACCTGAACGTCTCCGATCTGGGCAAATTGAAGATGATTTTCTGGCGCCACAATATTTTGGGCTTTGCGCCATTCCTCGATGTGCCCGCCACGATCACCGGCAAAAACGAAATTCACACCACGCTGATTGGCACTTGGTACGAACACGAAGTGCCGGTGCCTGACGGCACCACTTTCAAGACCGGCGTGCGCTCCACGCATCCCTGGTGGAAAATTCAGGGGCGCTGGTTTGACGATAACGCGAAAGAGTGCGTCGTGGGCGCGACGCTGGCGGCGAATTATCCCGGCGGCATCGCTCCCGGCCAGACCATCGAAATCGCCAACCGCGCTGCGGATTCAACCGTTGCTGCGCAGCCCATTTCGCTAACGGTTACTGGCATCGTCTCGACCGGCGGCGCGGAGGATAACGCGGTACTCGCGCCGCTCTCGATTGCGCAGAATTTTTCAGGGCATAGCGGCCAGTTCCGCGAACTTTTCGTTAGCGCGCTCACGAAACCGGCCGACGCGTTGGCAGAGCGCGATCCGAAAACTCTGACGCCGACTGAGTACGACCGATGGTTCTGCTCGCCATATATTTCTTCCATCAGCTTCCAAATGGAGCAGGCGCTGCCGGGGACGGAAGTGCGCACCATCCGGCGCGTCGCCGATACCGAGGGCCGCGTGCTTTCGCGTATCAGCACACTGCTGTGGCTTGTGACCATCGCCGCGCTGATCGCTGCTGCGCTGGCCGTCGCTGCCACTTCGGCTGCCACGGTGTTGGAGCGGCGCGTGGAAATTGGAATCATGAAAGCGATTGGCGCGTCGAATTCGCTGGTGTCGGGAATTTTTCTCACCGAGCAGCTGATGCTGGCAATCGTTGGCGGCTTGATCGGATTCGTCTGTGGCGCGGCGCTAGCGCGCGTGCTGGGCGAGAGTGTTTTTGGCTCGCCTGCACCGTTGAAGCTGGTGCTGCTGCCGATCGTGCTGGGAATCGCCGCGGGCGTCGCAATAATCGGCAGTTTGATTCCGCTACGGCGCGCCGCGCGTCTTGATCCTGCGCCGATTTTGAAAGGCGAATGATGTTTGGACGCCTGCTGTACAAACTTCTGCGCGGCAATCGCGGACGGTTGACGGTCGCGCTGATCGCCGTGATCAGCGGCGCGGCGGTGATTTCCGCGCTGCTGAATATCGAGTTCGATATCGGGCGCAAGCTGTCGCAGGAATTCCGCACACTCGGGCCCAATCTGGTGATCGCGCCGCGTGGCGGGATTCAGACGGAGGACGCGGGCTCGGCATCGGCCGTGCTGATGGATCAGGCAAGCGTTTCCGCCGCGGTCGCGCAAACTGGTTCGTCCGATGTGCTCGGCGCTGCGCCGTATCTTTATATCGTCGCGCGAGTGGGCGACACGCCGGTGATGATCGCCGGAACGCAGCTCGACGAAGCGCGCGCCCTGAATCCGTCGTGGAAGCTGCAAGGAAATGCGACTGCGAGCGGATGCATCGTGGGCCGCAACGTGGCGCAGCGGCTGAATCTCACGCCGGGAGCGCAAATCGAAATTCAGTACGTCGACCGGCAGGCGAAGATGACGGTGGCCGCCGTGCTCGATTCTGGCGCTGCCGAAGACGGCCAAATTCTTGCGCCGCTTTCGGCGGTGCAGCAGTTGGCCGGCTTGCCGGGACGCATCGAAATCGAGCAATTGCGCGCCAAGGGTGATGATGCGGCGATTGCGGCGTACGCGAAAAAACTTTCGGCTGCCCTGCCCTCTTACGACGTTCGCCCGATCGCGCAGGCCACGGAAGTGGAAGGCAATCTGCTGCGTCGGACGCGGCTGCTGGTCGGCTCGATGGTTGTTTTGATTCTGGCGCTGACGGCGCTTTGCGTGCTGGCGACGATGGCGGCGTTGGCAATGGAGCGACGCGAAGATGTTGGGCTGATGAAGGCGCTGGGCGGATCGATTGGGCGCATCGTCGCGATTTTCGTGGCAGAAGTTGGCGTGCTCGGCGCGGCTGGCGGGCTGATAGGCTGCGTGATCGGTGTGGGACTGGCACAATGGATCGGCGAAAGCGTGTTTGGCGCGTCGATCACGCCTCGCTGGGAAATTTTCCCCATCACCGTGGCGCTGATGACGCTGGTAGCCATGACCGGCGCGCTGCCGCTGCGTTTGCTCGGGCGCGTGAAGCCGGCCCTGATTTTGCGAGGAGAATAAGTGGCGCAAGTCGTCCAAATTGCAGATTTGCGTAAAGAGTACGGCGCCGTCCGCGCGCTCGATGGCGTCACGCTCAGCGTGGAAGCGGGCGAATGGATCGCCATCATGGGCCCGTCCGGCTCGGGCAAGACGACGCTGATCAATATTCTTGGAGGACTCGACACGCCTACTTCCGGCCACGCGCTTGTGGATGGAGTGGACGTGGCGCGGCTGGACGAAAAAGGCCTGACGCGATTCCGCGCCGAAAAAATCGGCTTCGTGTTTCAACAATTTCATCTGGTGCCGTACTTGACGGCCATCGAAAACGTAATGCTGGCGCAATATTTTCACAGCACCACGGATGAAAAAGAGGCGCGCGAGGCGCTTCAGCGCGTTGGGCTGGGCGACCGCTTGCAGCATCTGCCGGCGCAGCTTTCCGGAGGCGAGCAGCAGCGCGTGGCGGTGGCGCGCGCGCTGATCAATCATCCGAAATTGATTTTGGCGGACGAGCCCACCGGCAACCTCGACGAGGCGAATCAGGAGATCATCATCCAACTGATGCGCGATCTTCACGCCGAGGGGCACACCATTCTGATGGTCACGCATTCCGCGTCCATGGGCCAGCTTGCCGACCGCCGCATCGAGCTGGCGCACGGGCGGCTGGTGCAGATCACCGAACTTTCCGCCGAGGACGAAGCGCAGTTCGATCACCTGCTCGAACGGATCTGGCTGGTGGGTGAAGAGGGCGACACGCCCGAACTCGACCGCGTGCGGCAATTCGACGTACGCGATCCCGCGGCGGTGATCGCGCGGCTGAAAGACATGGGCCTGCTGGAATTGCAAAGCAGCAAAGTGGCGCTCACTCCGCACGGAGAAAATCGCGCGCGCGATATCGTCCGGCGGCGGCGTCTGGCAGAGCGCCTGCTTACCGACACATTTTCGGTGGCCGAAGCGGAAGCCGATTCGCACGCCTGCAAGTTCGAGCACATCATCAGCCCCGAACTCGATCAGCGCATCTGCACCTTCCTCGGGCACCCGAAAACCTGCCCGCACGGCAATCCCATTCCTCCCGGCCGCTGCTGCCCCGCCCGCTAAATTTCCGCCGCGCTTCCGATGACTATCATCCCGACAGAGGCCCATCCTTGGCCGACGAGGGATCCGCTTTTGCCGCGTTGGGCGCCGCCGTCGTTCGCGCCCGTTGCTTCCCGGAGCGGCGAAAAATTGGTCGTGGAAGAAATGTGACGCGACGTTCCGCCCTTGCATGTGCGCGGTCGTTTGTTTTCTATGGCTTACGTGTGTTTCAGGTCGATTGAGCGTTCCGCCCTTTAACGCGTGATTCGTGACTTGCGACTGGTGATTCGTGAGCGGCAGGTAAGAGGCGAGAGTGTATCGATTTGGCCGAGGGCGCGAGCTGGGTTTGCAATGACTTACGAGGCGTTTTACCCGAACGTGTATCGATCTGGCTACGCAAAGCGTAAAAGCGCTTTGGGGAAGCCACGAAGTGAGCGA
>Ga0307373_10008423_pt1 | contig 15689 bp, 12 predicted proteins | sample OX2MG_FD_202534 | JGI IMG/M metagenome (GOLD analysis project Ga0307373, IMG submission 202534) | Soil microbial communities from Risofladan, Vaasa, Finland - OX-2 | ecosystem: Environmental > Terrestrial > Soil > Coastal area > Acid sulfate soil | place: Finland: Risofladan, Vaasa | collected... | reverse complement strand
GAGGGGGCCCCGGGTTGTTGTCATGGTTGTTGTCAGACTCGTGGGAGTGGAACCCGGAGAACTCGCCGTCGAGATCAAAAACTGGTGCCGAGGGGCGGGATCGAACCGCCGACACCGGGTTTTTCAGTTGATCCGCCCGCTGTCCGCGACTGTTCGCAGACGTCCGTTTTGAGATCAAACAGCCAACGCTCGGTGGGCGAACCGTCCGCCGGAATCCGTCTCTGTGCGCCCGGGTAGGGGTGCCCGTTGGGGTAGTAGTGGCCAGTTTCACGGTGATTCGCAGCATCCGGAGTCAGAGCACGTCCGACTGGATGGGCCGACCAGGGCGGCTGCCCTGCTTCACCGTGCCGGTGCGCTCCACCAGTCCCCATCCGGCAGCCCAACTAGACCAGGGCCGTAATCGCCTCAGTATGGTCACCCCGTGGGGCGGGCCCGACGGCGCGCAGTGGCAACTGGGCGAACAGAGACGGAGTGTTCTACTCGCGCCGATACCGGCCTGACTTATCCTGGCCGTTCAACGGGGCAGTCCCCGAGGCATCCCACTGGAGGGCGACAGGCGATGGACGTCGACGCAGGGCTAGAAGACGCCACCTTCGACGAGGCTCTGGGCCGCCGGATCAGCCGTGCCGTCAAGGACTGGACGGGCCAGCTGGTCGACGTCAGCGGTCGCAATACGCTGCTCTGCTACAGGGCCCTGAAGGTCGGCACCCTCGACTTCTCCGAAGCCGCGGATGTCTCGATCGATCGGATGCTGGCCGGCCACGCGATCCGCTTCTCAGACGCCTTCGGCGAAGAGGCATTAGCGCCGGCTGCTCGTCGAGGCCGGGCCATCCGAGCTCGGGCCGAGGAGAACTTCGAGGAACGCGGTCTGCGCACCCTCTTCGCCGGGTGGGGGATGGCGACCTGGACCAACACCAAGAGCACCTTCGTCCCCTGTGCCCCGGTGCTGCTCTGCCCGGCTCACCTGACGGTGCGTGGGAGCGCAGCTGAGGACTTCGAGGTTTCGTTGCCCGGTGAATGGGAGATCAATCCCACCCTCCTCCACGTTCTGGCCAACGACTTTGAGGTGCACATTGAAGCCGAGAGCCTACTCGAGCTGCTGGGTTCGGGGACCAATCCACCCGACGCGACCTCTCTCTTTGACCGGCTGGCCAATGAAGCAGGGAGAGTTGGCGGCTTCGGGATCGATCCACGTGTGGTCCTCGCCAACTTCTCCTACGCCAAGCTACCAATGGTCAACGACCTATTGGCGGCCGAGGACCTCCTGGCTCGCAACACTCTTATCTGCGCCATCGCCGGCGACGAGCAGGCTCGCCAGGCGCTGAGAGAGCGCCGGGGCGAGGTGTCGCCCAGCGCTCCGGACTTCACGCCGCCGGCCGACGAGTACCTGGTCCTCGATGCCGACTCTTCCCAGAGCTACGCCATCAACGCTGTAGTCGCCGGGGCGGATCTAGTTATAGACGGGCCGCCGGGCACGGGCAAGTCGCAGACCATCGCCAACCTGATCGCCACCTTGTCGGCCCGTGGCAAGCGGGTCCTCTTCGTGGCCGAAAAGCGGGCCGCGATCGACGCCGTGCTCAGCCGGCTTGAGAAAGTGGGGCTGGGTGACCTGGTTCTCGATCTGCACGACGGCCCCGGGGCCAAGGGCAAGCTGGCCCAGGCGTTCGCCAAGACCCTGGCCGACGCGGCCAGCGCGCGCCGACCCGACATGACTGTCGCACAGGAGCGGCTGGCACGCCGACGGGAGATACTGGTGCGCCGGACCGCGGCCCTGCACGAGGTGCGCCAGCCTTGGGGCATCTCGGTCTATGGCCTTCAGGCGGCGCTGACTGTGGTGCCTTCGGTGCAGAGCGAGCAACGCCTCGGCACTGCGGCGCTGGTCGGGCTCGGGGCCGCCGCCTTCCGCAAGACGGAAGCCGACCTGGAGCAGCTCGTCGGTATTGGTGGCCTCACGGTCAAGGCCTCTGGCAGCCCCTGGCTCTCCGCACTCGATGCCGGCACGATCACCACGCCCGATCAGGCCGCAGCGGTGATGGAGGCTATGACCACCTTCACCCAGCACACCCTACCCCAGGCCACGGCCCGCATCGAGGGCACCCTCTCCTCGGTAGGCCTAATCAGACCCGCGACCGTGGCCGACTGGGCCCGCACGCTCGAGTTACTGCAGCGGACCAGCAGGTGCCTCGAGTGGTTCGAGCCCTCCGTGTTCACTCTTGACCTTGACGCCGTCCTTGGGTCACTCGTCCCTATGACCGGAGGCCCCCTTGGTCGATTCTGGCACCGTCTCTTCGATGGTGCCTACCGCGCTGCGGTCAAGTCCCTTCTCGCGTGCACTAAACCATCGACGACCCTGCTCAAAGGCACTCCGATGCACCGGGCCGTGGGCCAAGCGAAGGAGTTGCTGGTTGACTGGAAGACGGTCTGTACCGACGGCGGGATTCCACGCCTCCCGGGTGACCTAGAGGGAGCGGGCGGCACTTACAGCCAGCTGCGCACCGAACTGGGCCACCTTGAGCAGGCCCTCGGCCAGAACGAGCTCGAACAGCTGGGGTCCGAGCAACTGGCAAACCGCCTGCGGGTGTTTGTCGCCGACCGCGCTACTCTTTACAAGCTGCCCGAACTTCACCGCCTGACCGTCGCCCTCGAAGGAGCGGGACTCCTCAGCCTGTTGGCCGAGATGGGCCACCGCAACCTCACCGTTGACCAGTCCGTCGCCTGCCTGCGTTTCGTGTGGCACTCCTCTGTCCTGGACGCGGTCAGTCTGGCCGACCCCGAAATCGGAACGTTCGACGGCCCGGCCTACAGCAGGACTGTGGCTGAGTTCCGGGCAGCCGACGCCCGGCACATCGAGACGACGCCGGCCCGCATTCGTCGAACCGTGGCGGAGCATATGATCGCCGTGCGGGACGCGTTCCCGTCCGAGTCCGACCTCGTGACCCATGAAGCGGGAAAGAAGCGACGCCACGTTCCGATTCGGCTTCTCTTCCAGCAGGCCCCCCACGTGCTCACCGCCCTCAAGCCTTGCTGGGCCATGAGCCCACTGGTGGTCTCTCAGGTGCTCCCGGTCGAGCAATGCTTCGACGTGGTGATCTTCGACGAGGCCTCGCAGGTCACCCCCGAGAGCGCAGCGGGAGCCCTCATGCGCGCCAACCAGGCCGTCGTGGCCGGCGACCCACACCAGCTCCCCCCGACCGCCTTCTTCGCTTCGGGCAGCGCCGTCGACGACGAGGAGGCCGACGAGCTCACCGGGTCCATGACCAAGGACTTCGAGTCGGTCCTCGACGTCATGGGAGCGCTACTGCCTCCTCCCATCGGGACCAAACGCCTCGACTGGCACTATCGCTCACGCGACGAAAGGCTGATCGCATTCTCCAACGCCCAACCCCAGCTCTACGACTGGTCGCTCGTCACCTTCCCCGGAGCCGAGACGGCCCAGGTCATCACTCACCAACTGGTGCCTTTCGTACCGTCTGGGGTCGACCAGGAGCAGTCGGTGGCCCACGAGGTCACCGCTGTAGTGAAATCGGTGAGCGAGCACGCCCACGACCGACCCCACGAAAGCCTCGGGGTCATCACCATGGGCATCAAGCATATGGAGCGCATCGAAGAGGCGGTGCGCCGAGCCCGACAAGTCGATCCGGTCCTCGAGGCCTACCTGAGCGAGGTCTTCTATGGGACTGAGAAGTTCTTCGTGAAGAACCTTGAGCGGGTCCAAGGCGACGAACGCGACGCCATCTTGATCTCGATCGGGTATGGCAAGAGCGCCGACGGCCGCATGCTGTACCGCTTCGGTCCCCTCAACAACGCGGGAGGGGAGCGTCGGCTCAACGTGGCCGTTACCCGGGCTCGTTCGCGCATAGCAGTGATCTCCTCGTTTTCCTCCACTGACATGGAGCCGGCGCGGCTCAAGGCTGACGGCGCCCATATGCTTCGGGACTACCTTCGCTACGCCGAGTCAGGAGGCACGGACCTCGGCGAGCGCCGACATGAGCGTGACCCGCTCAACCCCTTCGAAGCCGACGTCCTAGCCCAACTCACTGCGGCGGGACTGGCGCTTGAGTGCCAGGTCGGGTGCTCGGGCTACTGGATCGACTTCGCGGCCAAGCACCCGACCGAGCCGGGGCGCTACGTCCTCGCCATCGAAGCTGACGGCGTCATGTACCACTCTTCGGCGACTGCCCGAGACCGCGACCGGCTTCGCCAGGACCATCTTGAGCGACTTGGTTGGCGCTTTCACCGAATCTGGTCATCCGACTGGTTTCACCACCGAGACCGCGAGGTATCGGCCACAGTGCTGGCGTTCAATGAGGCGCTCGGCGAGCTCGACGCACCGCGCCTGTATAAGCCCGTCACGGCCACCGAGGCACCGCCGACGGGTCCCACCAGAGGCATCGGTGATTCGCCGAGCCGCAGGAGGGGACCGAAGCCATTCCGACCCGACGGACGCCCCATCACCGAGTACTACGACGACGACCTCATGAGATTCATCAAGTGGATCAACTCGGACGGCCAGCTGCGCACGGCCGAGGAGATCATGTCTATCACCATCGCTGAGCTCGGTTATGAGCGGAGCAGCGCCGCGAGGCGTGAGGTACTGGGCAAGGTGATAGCCGCCTACAGACTAGCGACAGGGCAGGACCCGGGCCCACGTCATTGACACAGCCACTTCGGCGGGTCATCCCCGTGATGTCTGCGTGAGCATCTCGATGTGCAAATCTGGTCCGCACCAGCTAAGCTGTAGCAGTCGTGAAGCCGAAGCTGGACCGCGAGAGCTTGGTGCCGCTGTATCAGCAGCTGGCGGATCGCCTCCGCCGTGACATCGAGGAGGGGAGGCTGCCTGCCGGGGTCGCCTTCCCATCGGAGCGCAAGCTCATGTCCCGCTACCAGGTGACCAGGACGACGGTGCGGAGTGCCATCGGGGTGCTGAAGCAGGAGGGGATGGTGGTCGCCGAGCACGGGGCGGGCAGCTTCGTGCGGGATCCCAAGGCGGACCGGCACCGGGTGGATGCGACCGGAGTGGGCATGAGGCGTCCCGCTCCCCAAACACAGGAGTCCCAGAACGAGGCCCCCACTCGAGCCTTTCGCCTGACGGGGATCCAGGAGAGCACTGAGCGGCGGATGCCGACAACTCCATGGATATCGGAGCTGCTGCAGGTGGAGGACGGGACGGAGGTCCTGGTGCAGGAGGCAACGGGGTTCGACTCCCAGGGAGTTCCATCCCTCTGCCGGGGCTGGCTTCACCCCAGGGTGGAGAAGGAGATGGGGCTGTCCGAGGAGGACCTCGAGGGCCACTGGCTCCCCGATGTGCTGGCCATCAAGGGGGTGCCGGCGGTGGAGGGGGAGGACGTGGTCGAGGCCGCCATGCCGACCCCCAACATCAAGCAGCTGCTGGGGCTTCCAGACGGAGTTCCGGTGCTGCAGCTGTATCGGGTCATGAAGCAGGAGGACCGGGTGGTCGCGGTGATCGAGACGCACCTGCCCGCCGACCTGACCACTCTGGTCTTTCCCCGGGTGTCGCTCACCTTCTAGCCCGATCGCGGTCTGGAGCCGGCACCCGGTGATGGCCGCTGGCTTGGGTCCGCTGGTCACAGGGCGGCCTCTCGGACTGGCTCGGCGACCTCTCTGAATGGGGTCAGCGCATACCCCTTGACATGGGTTGTGGTCGTGCTAGGATGGACCGTACCACGTGGCACGGTGCAGTACCCAGACAACAGGAGGTGTGACATGGTAGATCACCGGCGGCGACAGGAACCAGAGGAAGAAGAGGAGGAGCCGGGGCGGGCGGAGAGCGGGGGGTGCCACTTCCCTCTGAGGGCAGCAGACCCAGAGCTGGATCGGCTCATTCGGAGAAGCCGGCGGGAGGAGCTGCGACGCCGGGAGCTGGGGGAGGAAGGGCGATGAACCATGTCGAGCTAATCGGGGTGGTCGCCTCCCAGGTGAAGGTGGACGAGTTCCCATCTGCGGCCAACGGGCCGCAGACCAAGGCGACATTTCTGTGTGCTGTGAGACGGCGCACCAAGGATCAGGCGCCTGACTGGGTCAGGGTCGAGACCTGGGGAGTCCAGGCAAAGAACGTGGTCCGGTTCAACGGCAAGGGGTCCCGGGTCGCCATCAGCGGCCGGCTCCGGGGCACTTTCTACAACCCCGACGGCAAGGAACGGGGCGGCCAGCTCCGGCTGACCGTCGTGGCCGAGTCCATCACCTACCTGTCCGCACCCAAGGCTCAGGAGGCGGAGGAGCCGCAGCCGCGGACCCGGGGCAAGTGAACGGGCTCTTTGGGGCCGGCTCTCACCTTCGTGGTGGGGGCGGCCCTGCTCTTGCTGAGTGGAGTCGCTCTGTTGGCGGTCCTGCGCGGCCTGCTCAACTGGGGCAGGGGAGGGATGCGCCTGGGTTGCATCCTGATGGTGATCCTGTTCGTTCTCTGGCTGGTCACGGGGCTTGCCTCCGGCACCAGCCAATCGTCTGGGGCCACAGCTCCCGCCCCGACGCCGGCGCAGGTGGCCGAGTGATGGGTGTCCGCTACACGACCGAGGGGAGAGAGTGGTGGGACCCGGTCGGGATCGTCTCCCGTCTCCTGCGCCAGCCCGCTTTGTGGCTGGCGCTCGCGGCCTTGGTCGGCGGCTCAGCATTGGGGTGGACCCAGGGCTTGGGTGGGGCCGTGTTCGGATCGGCGGCGGTGCTGGCCGTGATGGCGACCGCGTATCAGGGCCGATGGTCGGTCGCGGCGCGCCTGCGGCGGGCGATGGCGGAGTCCGGGCTTGTGGGCCGGAACGGCAGGGGCAGGGTGCTTCATCCCAAAGCCCGGCTCACGGCCCATTGGGTCGGTCGGAATGTCACCCTGCGCTGGCGGATGCCTCCCGGGGTGACGCTGGCGGATGTCCTCAACCGGCAGGCTTCGCTCGAGGCGAGGTGCGACTGTGCGCTGCGGTGTTGGCAGGAGCCGGGTGTCCTGGTGATGGAGGTTCTCCGTCACCAGATCCCGGACGAGGTCCTCTACCGCCCCTTCTACTCAGGATCGCGTCCGCACGGCCGCTGCCTCATAGGGCTGGGGCTGGGGCGGCGCGGTGCACTCTGGGTCGACCTGGACTCCTGTCCTCACCTGCTTGTGGGAGGGATGACTGGTGGAGGCAAGAGTGTCTTCCTGCGCCAGGCGCTGACCTTCCTCTGTTGCGATCATCCTCCGGAGCGACTCTGGCTGGTGCTCCTCGACCTCAAGGGCGGGGTGGAGCTCGCCCACTTCAGCTACCTGCCGCACTCCATGTTCCCGGTGGCGGACGGCGTGGCGGCGGCGGCGGAGACGCTGAGCCGGGTTCGGGAGGAGCTGGACCGGCGGCTCTCCTTGGTCCGGCGCTCGGTGGAGGCGGGGGACTCAGCTGCCCCTGCCCAATGGCCCCGGATTGTGGTCGTGGTGGACGAGGTGGCGGAACTGACGGTCCGCGACTTAGGCGACGACAGGGCCGCCCGTGCCGCCCAACAGGCGGCCACGGGGCGGCTCTGCGAGATCGCCAGGCTCGGGAGATCGGTGGAAATCCACCTCGTCTGCTGCACGCAGCGACCTGATGCCGAGGCGGTGCCGGGGCAGCTGAAGGCCAACCTCGACGGCACGGTCGCCTTTCGGGTGAGAGCCGCCGTCAACAGCTTCATCCTGCTCGACAGTGACAGGGCAGCCACCCTACCGCCGCACCCGGGCCGCGCAGTCTTCGCACATGAGACCGTTGAGGAATTCCAGGCGGTCGACTGCTCGGTCGAGGAGAGCCAGGAGCTGCTGCTCGCGAGGTGGGGTTCCAGGGGAGTTTCACCCACCACTGGCCCTGTATCACAGTGGTGGGAAAATACACTCCCCACTTCAGACGACCTCTCGGACCCATCGTAATGGGAGACCTCAGGGTTCTCAGCGCTGGGGTTGACACCCTCCACTGCTCCGTCCGTGGGGAGCTGCAGGATGGGTTGCTGGTCTTCCTCGAGGCGCTCAAACAGGAGGCCCAGCTTTCAAAGGAGGCCCAGGTGGTGACCTGGGGGGAGCAATCCCTTTCGGTCGCTCTTCGGCCCCACGGGTGGCGGAGCTATCCGTTCTGGGCCAGCTCTCCCAACATCGAGGTGGCGATTGGGGCGCCCGCCCCCTTCCCGCCGGTCTTCATCCAGGCCCACTCCGCCTACCTGCACTCCATAGGTGCGGACCACGCCGTGGCCGAGATCTCCGAGTGGCTGGCCGCCAACGTGATGCGAGACGAGTCGGCGCTCGGGATCTCCCGTCTCGACCTCTACTGCGACACCCAGGGCTGGTTGCCCACCATGGATGACTTCGAGAGGTTCCACTGCCGCGGTGTCCGGCGCCGGGTGTACTCGATGCCGGCGGAGGACCAGGCCCACACGAGAGGCCGCAAGACCAGCGGCTTCGTCTTCGGCGGCGGCGACCTGATGGCCCGCTGCTACGACAAGACGCTGGAGCTGAGCGTCCGTGGGTCCGAGTGGCCCAAGGTCCTGTGGTCGGACCGGGATCGGGACCAGCCGGTCTGGCGGGTCGAGTTCCAGTTCCGCCGCCGCTCCCTGGTCTCATTGGGGTGCTCGACGCCCGTCGAGGCGCTGGCGGCCCGTCAGGAGCTCTGGCACTACGCGACCCAGTGGCTCTCCCTGCGAACGCCATCTCCGGACTCCAATCGATCGCGCTGGCCGGAGGCTCCGGAGTGGGCCGGCGTCCGCCAGGTGGTGGTTGGCACTCCCACCACGCCGCTGGTGCGGGAGCTGGCCCGGTCGGCAGACGAGCTGCGCATAGTCCGGGGGCTGGTGGGCTACGCCTCTAGCCTGGCGGCCCTGGGGGCGGCACCGGGACTCGGGGCAGCCCTGGCGAGGACGGCCCCTGGGGTCCCGACCTACCTCGATCGCAAGGGCGAGGACTTCGCCCACATCGTGGCCCGCAAGCGCCGTCAGCGGATCGAGGTCGTCTCCGGCTGGGAAGTTGGTGGTCTTAAGAGTGGGTCGGGGATGTCGACCACCGCCTGTGACCCGGACGCGAGTAGGGATGAGGCTGATCCGCCATGACCCAGAGGCTTCTGCTCAATGTCAACGAGGTCGCCTCACTCTTGGGCTGTGGGCGGACCTATGTCTACGGAATGATCCAGCGTGGAGACCTATCCGTTGTGAAGCTGGGGCGTCTGACGCGCGTCCGGGTGAGCGAGCTCGAGGATTTCATCAGGAATCAAGCGTCGCTGCCGGACATGGATCCTGGACGGGGTCGCGTGGATCTGGACGTGACCCCAGGCCGCCGGAGTGACCACCCGCTCCGGCGCGGGGCTTCGTCGGGCTGGCCCTTGCAGGACCGTGCTGACCGGGCAAAGATAGGGGAACCATGACCAGGCGAGCGAACGGTGAGGGCAACATCCGTCAGCGACCGAGCGACGGCCTCTGGGAGGCGCGGGTCACTGTCGGAGCCAAGCGGCGGTCGTTCTACGGTAAGACCCGTGAATCTGTCCACAGGCAGCTTGTCGTGGCCATGAAGGCTCATCAGGACGGGGTGCCAGTCCCACCTCAGCGGGAGTCGGTGCGGACCTTCGTGAAGGGGTGGCTTGAGGCGTCCCGGAGCAGCGTCCGCCCGACAACATGGGACAAGTACAGACGGGACCTGGAGCTGCACGTGCTTCCCTTTATTGGCGGGGTATCCCTGGCCCGTCTGACTCCTCAACACCTACAGCGGCGCTACACCGAGATGCTGGAGGCAGGGTTGAGCGCCCGCTCCGTGCTTCACGTCCACGCCGTCATCCACCGGGTACTCGCCCAAGCCATGCGCTGGGGCGTCGTCGGCAGGAACGTGGCGGACCTGGTGGATCTGCCACAAGCTGAGCGGTCCCACTGGCAGGTGTTAGACGCGGCGCAGGTCCGCCGTCTGTTGGAAGCCGCAGACGGTGACCCACTTGAGGCGCTGTACGTGCTTGCCGTGACGACGGGGATGCGGCAGGGGGAGCTGCTGGCCCTGCGCTGGCAGGACGTCGACTTCGAGCGGGGCACGCTGACGGTGAACGGCACTCTGCATCGGATCGGCGGGGGCTGGTCGATCGGGGAACCCAAGACCTCACGCTCACGGCGACTGGTGGTGCTCCCCGAGGTGGGAAGATCCGCCCTGCAGCGCCATCGCGTGGCCCAGGTAGAAGGGAGGCTCGGGGCAGGCACTTGCTGGCAGGAGAACGGGCTGGTGTTCACAACCGGCGTTGGCACGCCCTTGGAGCCGGGCAACGTATTGCGGCGCTCTTACTGGCCCCTCCTGGAGCGCGCCGGGCTTCCTCAGGTGCGCTTCCATGACCTGAGGCACACCGCGGCTACTCTGCTGCTGGGTCAGGGGGTCCATCCAAAGGTCGCTTCCGAGATGCTTGGGCACTCGACCGTCGCGATCACCTTGGACCTATACAGCCACGTCACGGAGTCCATGCAAAGGCAAGCAGCGGGCGCGATGGACACCTTGCTGGCGCGTGGCTGACTGGCAAGCTACGAGACCCGAACGGGCCCGGAGCCCTTAGTAGCACCAGCCCAGTCTCGCCCGACAATTCGTTGGGCTCCCCGAGTCCGATTGGGCGAAGTCGGTGGGTCTGAACTACCGGACTCTTGGAGCCGTACTAGACAAGGTGCCATGTCTAATCCGCTTCGAGGACGTCCGCGAACCTGAGCAGGCTTGCCGCACCGCCTAGAGGAGGCCACGCACGGTCAGCGACCCATGCGAGGGCAAGACCGGGTCGCCGTGGAGCCGAGCAGACTGGGAGCAAGAAGGGGGGAGGGATCCATCGACGAAACCCACGGCCCAGGAACCTTCCGAGGTTGCCACGTAGGCGGTTATGGCGGGGCGGGGCCGCCGAGGAACGTCAGCTCAGCGGTTTGTTCATTTTACGGCTTGAGAGGCGCGGGCGACGTTGATGTACAACATCAGGCATACCCAGTTCAGAAGTTCTCCCCATTCATACTTAGTTTCTCCGCTACCTGCTAGACTGTCTGCCTATGAGCTCACCGGATCGAAGTGCCGCCGACCTGATTCAGCTGATGAAGGATGAATTGGTCAACCTGAAAGGTAGACGGTATAAGGTCGAGGCTCGCCTGAACGCTCAGATGCGTGAACTGGAGATCCTGGATCGCGAGATCGCCCAAACGGAGGGGGGGCTGTCGGCGGTCCAACGCCTTGCGGGCCACGAGCCAAGTGGAACGCCGAGCGTCGCTGGTGTCCCAATAGTCGCTGCCTGTGAGGCGATCATTCGCGAGCGAGGCGGTGAGGCTACCGTTGCCGACATTGTTGCCACGCTTCAGGCCAGTGGGAGACTTAGAGAGGGGAGCCGCCGATCCAACTACAACACGGTCGCGTCACAAATGTATCGAGCCAAAGGCCGCTTCCAGAAGGTGGAGGGTTCGATTGGGCTGTGGCGTCTCAGCTCTGCTCTGCCACTGGTCCGCGACCCTGCGAGGGGAACGCCCGCCGCTACCTTCGGCGAGGTCCGGAGGGACGAGCTAGAAAGAGCTGCGCTCGGTCCGAACTACGACCAGTTGCGCTTCCGAACCGATCTCATCGTCCCAGCGGCAAGCATCCCCCCGGACAAGGCGGAGCCAGCGAAATGAAGAGGTGAGAAGCCCCCGGCCCCTCTAGTGGGTGTTTCCTTGAGGGGTCGGCCCTGCGGGCCGGGGGCAATCCGCCACACGGGGCTAGCGCGGTGCCGGGAGGGCCTGTAAATCTCATCCCGGTGGGTTCGATTCCCACTAGCTCCACTTAATTCTACTTTGTCCGCTCACGCGTATCTTGAAATTAACGGAACTGTCACATCGTAGGCATTGATTTCTCTACACGGAAACTAAACCGAAACGCGATCGAGTGCGCTCGGCTCCGACCTCTAAGAACCACATTTCGATCGGACCGTGCAACGGCTCCCGCGGGTGCTTCTCGGCAATGGATTCCACCCCAAAGAACGGCTGCTGAAACTCAAAGTGGCGCCGTTCATGGCCGTGCGGAGCTAGATGAACGAGATTGCCCAATACCTCTATCGAGGTCGCGCCCCGCTGGCGCGCCACCGGAATCATGAGCCACCCGTTGACGAACAAAGGGTCGTAGCCATGGCTGGTAATTACACAATCGTCTGTTTCCCATACTGAGGGCGTAGACGTAAAATCGTCGTCCCGTCGTCCCGTCGTCCCGTCGTCCCATGAGCCCGCTCATGTCCACGCGGATCGGAAGACGTGGGGACACCCGGGGCGCTAGGCGTCAGCCTCGGGCTCTGCTCGCCGACACCTCCGAAGCTGAGCGCCGCCACCGTGCCTAGTTCAGCGCCCGGCACGTGCTGGGCAACGGGGGCTCCACCCGACGTCGGGGCTGACTTGCCGAGTAGCACCCCCACCAGTAGGTGTGCTCTCGCCAGGCCGCCTGCTATCAGCAGTGGCGCCCGTAGTCAGGCAGAGGAGCCTGGACAGGAGCAATGCCCATGCCGTAGGTGTCGGACTCCGGAAGCCTAAGGGAGGACCAACGAAGTTGACGAGGGTCACCCCACGTTCTGAACGAATCTCCCTCGGGGACGACATCCTCCGAAGTCTAGGTGCGCCACTTGTAGATCCGAAGCCATAGCGCTGAGTAGGGGTATCCGTTGGGGTAAACGCTGGCCTTGGGGCATTCAAGAAGGGTCCAGAATCGCTAGTTTGAGATCAATTCTGCGGTGCCGAGGGGCGGGATCGAACCGCCGACACCGGGTTTTTCAGTCCTGGCAAGTACTGTCCGCCCCTGTGCGTTGGTGTCCTTTTCCATCTCGATCTGGGGTCAAACAGTGCGCCTGTGACCGTCCATGTCCGTCGTTGTCCGCCCGGGTTGTTGTCACGGTTGTTGTCAGGCTCGAGCATCCGGCTCCGGGCGCTCGGCCGCCTGGCCGGACGCTGGCACAGTCGATCCTGGCGGCCTGCTCGGCCCACTTCTCAGACAGCCTTCCTAGCGTTCGCCTGATCTGGGTGACGGGGGAGAGGCTGCGGGTGGCGGTACAGGGTGCCGTTCCGGGAGTAGAACTCAAGGGTCTTGTTCAGGCTGGGCAGAGCTTCCTCCCGGGTTAGTCCCTGAGTGGCTACAGGATAAGAACCTGCAAGTCGAGCCCAACTTGTCGCAATCTATGCTTGCCTACCTGAGACAATAGCATCGCCGCGATGCTTGCCGAAAATGGTATCCTTGCTCGAGGTCCAATTCAATGAGGCCGGAATGATATGTCAGGTAAGACCATACTCAAGGCGTCGGGATCCCCGAGAGGTGATGCCACCGAAGGGGGCAAGATGCGCAGCCAGCGCCTCAGTCCAGCGGAGCGGTCCTCGATCGCGCGCACGGCCGCGGCTGCCCGCTGGAAGCGTGGGCCCATGGGCGTAGATGCCCAGATCGACGGGCCGGACGTCGAGTTCAGGGGCGACGAGGAAGAGCCCTCGGAGGGGACGTCACTTCCAGAGGCCAAGCACAAGGGTGTGCTGAACCTGATGGACCTCGTGATTCCCTGCTACGTTCTGAGTGATGGTCGGCACGTAGTTGGACGCACCTCCGCCACGGAGCTTCTCACCGGTATCAAGGGAGGGGGAGCGCTCGAGAAGTACGTGAGCGTGGAGTCCCTCCGCTCTTTCATCGATCTCGAGGATCTGACCAGCCGAATGGTGTCGTTCCGTCTCCCCGAGGTGGCTGGGCTAGACCGCCATGTTAAGGGGCTTCTCGCCGATGCGCTTATCGAAATGTGCCAGGGCTTCGTAGCGGCACTAGAAGCCTCGCAGCGGCCGGACCCAAGTGTCACTCTCACGAAGCGTCAGGTCCAGATGGCGCTGAAAGCAAGCCTGTTCCTGGCCGCCTGCGCGAAGGTGGGGCTCGAGGCGCTAATCGATGAGGCCACGGGCTACCAGTACGAACGCGCTGCCGATGCACTCCAAGTCAAGCTCGCCGCGTATCTCGAAGTTGAGATGCGCAAGTGGGAGAAGACGTTCCCCGACGAGCTATGGATGGAATTCGGCCGTCTCACCGGATGGAGTCATAGCGTCACCCAGCGGCCCAAGTACTGGGGTCTGCTGGTCAATGACTTGGTCTATGAGTACCTCGACCCAGACGTGGCGCGGTGGCTCAAGGAGAATGCTCCGAAGCCGCGCCATGGCCAGAACTACCATCAGTGGCTTACGAGTCAGTACGGGCTCAAGAAGCTAGTCGAGCACATTTGGAAGTTGATCGGGATCGCCCAGACCTGCCAGAACATGAGCGAACTCAAAGACCGTATGGCCGAGCTTCACGGGAAGCAGCCGTTTCAGTTACGCCTCTACCTTCCCCCCCCTCGAGACGCGATAGAAGCGCCCAGGGTCGCTCCGACCACGGCGCCGTAGCAGCCTACCGGCGATCGCGCAGCGCCCCGATAGGGGGCTTGGGCTGCCTTGCCTTCCCGCCGTTCGTGCGTCCGAGCCTACCCGATGTACTGTCTCGCAAAGACACGTGAGTCGGAATGACGGTTCCGGGCTGACCGCTGTGAGCCGCCGAGCCGCTTGGCGGGGGGCGATCTGGTTGCCGGGGTAGAATAGGAGCCTGCCATACGGGGCAGCCGGTGCCGTGGATGAGGCTGGGCCGGAATCTGACGCGGGGGCGGTCGAGCGCCTAACATGCACCATCGATGCAGGTGATGATCGCCCTTGAGACGCTTCTTTGATCAACGCTGACAAGCCCCACCTTTGGAAGGCTGACACCCAAGCCTCAGTTCACTTGTACAACACTTGGTTCCTGGCGGCAGCGCCACGGGCCTATAGGGAAAGTCGGGCCAAGTCCACCGCGGATGTCGAGCGGGCTTTGGATTTGACCCACGATGCGCGCGCCATCTCCGCGGCCGTCCTCAAGGCACATCCCGAAATCCTTCCGGTCCTCAGAATGAGTACCTCGCCGCCACTCGCTAGGGATCGAATCGCCGGACTCGCCTACGCGGACAGAGGACTGGTGATGGCATTGGAGGAGGGCCATGTTCCCCGCCGGAGCGACGGAACGCATGTCGAGGAACAGATCCAACGCATGTGCGTGGTCATCAACCGCCTGCTCGACACCGATCTATTTTCCTGGCTCGGAACTCCGGAGGCAGAAGACCATGATCGGATCCGATCACTGGCCGCTACCGTGGTGGCTGACCGCTTGGTGGGATCAGTAAGCAACCCAATCATTCGAAACGCTCAAGAGCAACGGCAACTTTCGGTCATTGGAGAATGGTTAGAACTACGGCACTTCGTACGCCAACCCCATCCGTCAAACAAGCCCCTTACCGGAATGCCGCCGGGCACGTACGCTGTTCGCCAGGTGGTTGTCGTGGGCGACGAGCTCCGGGTCAACATACCAATCGACGTAGCCATACAGCCCCATCGCCTACGGGAGAACAAGCTACCGCTTCTAGTCGAAGCGAAGTCAGCTGGGGACTACACGAACACGAACAAACGACGTAAAGAGGAGGCCACTAAGATTCGCCAATTGCGAGCGAAGTATGGCGAGGAGGTCAAGCTCGTCCTCTTTCTGTGTGGATATTTTGATTCTGGATACCTTGGGTACGAAGCAGCCGAGGGTCTCGACTGGGTCTGGGAGCATCGCATCGATGACTTCGAACAGGCTGTGCTGTAGGGTCAGCCGTGGAGTGCTACTGGGAACATCGACTCTAGAAGCTAGGACAACCCAATACCCCTCAACCCGAATAAACAAGCTG